>Ga0180432_10002309_pt1 | contig 28729 bp, 28 predicted proteins | sample SS_ome_10_FD_132414 | JGI IMG/M metagenome (GOLD analysis project Ga0180432, IMG submission 132414) | Hypersaline lake sediment archaeal communities from the Salton Sea, California, USA - SS_1_MS_2 metaG | ecosystem: Environmental > Aquatic > Non-marine Saline and Alkaline > Hypersaline >... | reverse complement strand
TGATTTCACACCAGAAGAGGACTCCCATGACTAAATAGATAATTATACTGATCATAATCTTTTCAGCTTCCATACCTACCTCAATTTTATTTTTTTCTTGTGCCGACCGCTACGACCACGATCGCGCAATCGGCTATCGAGAGCTGCCATCAAAGAGGTACATCCTTTTGCTGATTGCAGCTGCCCCGACTACAACCACAATCAGCTCAACACATAAAGGAGGTGTCCCACAATGGGATTGTGACTACGGAAGTGTTGCGCCGTAGCCTGTTAAAGTGAGGGTTTCGGGGTCCTTGTCAATGGTATTGGGGGAGAGGAGGGGTCGAACCTCCGGGCTAATGAGCCACCAACACTGAGAGGTGTTGGCCCCAGATCCTTTCCTGAGCTTTCTCCCAGGGACAGCGCCCGCTGGCTTCCCTGGCAGGCTTAATGGTTCTAGCAGAGATTCGAACTCCGCTTCTTCCTTCATCATCAAGCACCACTGCTTTCATCTGCACGTTACCACAGCTGGTTGAGGCTACAACAAAAGCATAACAAGTAGCCGCTGCAGCCAGGCCTGTTATATATTTTAGTGTGGCCGGGCCTGATTAACAACCACGTATAAGCACCTTCTAGGACAAAAAAGAGGTTGCGCGGAACTTTTGAATTTTATCTCATCTGGACTTTAACACATAGCTTTAAATTCGCCTGTGCGCCTTTGAGATAATAGTCTCAAGCTCCCCTCTTCGGCTCCATGCTCGAATAGTACTTATACAAAATTTGCTTTCGAAGAAGGCTGTATTAGCGCCTATCCTGATACTATAGAACCACCTGGTCAGTTTCACCCATCCCATAGCACGATTTATGGGATAAAGGGATGTTGTAGAGCATGTGTATTTCGGAATTGGAGTATTCCGGTTTTCGCAAGATGCATTTCAATGTTTCTGGTGAAATATACTGGCTTCTACTTGCACATTTCGGCTCTCTCGACTCATATAGCTAATCTGGCCAGAGTCTTTGTTGAGGGCTTACTTGGCAAGTTTTCACTAATGTATCTCGGTGAAACCTTACTCTGTCTATCCTGCTGGACATGATACAGCACTTTACACTGTCCATATATGTAAAATCCTGTCTGCACCTTCAATTATGTGTTCATTATGTTTGAATGAACCGAATTGATGTGCTGGCCTACTAGCTGACTATGATACGGACCCAGTAAAAAGCTGGGGGTACCACATTCGCCCAATCTTTGTGGGTAGCCTAACTTTCATGCCTTCAACAGAATGATACTTTATTTTTTCTTGTTTTTGTTAAATTTTTTATATTTGTTTATATATGTTGCGGCAAGTTTTATCAAGTCAACTCGATTATTTAGTTTTTGGTCCGATAAAACTTTAGACAACAGATGTTTCTTGACTCTACCGACTAAAGGAGACTGCTTCAACTCGAAGATCTCCATTATATCTTTACCCTTCAGGACCAAATCGTTGACTCCGAAGGCTGTAGTCTCCTTGTAGACTTTAACAATGCGTTTCTCAAAGTCCTCCTGGCGCGCAGTGACTGGTACTTTCTTAAAGCCATTACCTAGCCGCTCGCCAGCTCTTAACTTGAACAAAGGAAAGTTGCTTATGTCATCCAAGTCTTTCTCAGTGATACCTGCTTTAGCTATAAATCTTCTTATAGCATTATCGCTATATTCATGAGTGTAGTGGTACATATGTAGCCTTACCAGCTTGGTTATTTGATTTTTCGTATTATTATCATAGCCAAGTCTCGTTAAAGCTTTCTTTGCTATCTTAGCACCTACCATCTCATGTTTGTGGAATGTAATACCTTTTCCCTTGATAACCTTTCTTGTATCTGGTTTGCCAACGTCATGTAGAAGGCCGGCAAGTCTCAGATTCAACTCACAATCTACATGGTCGCAAGTATAAACACAATGGTGAAATACATCCCATTTGTGGTGTTTTTTCTCCTGAGTAACGTTAATACAATTAGTTAACTCTGGCAGCATTATATCTAGCAAGTCTAATATATGCATTAGCTTCAGATACTTCGAAGGCTTATCACATAATAATATATGGTTAAACTCCTTTCTTATTGAGTCAACATGCACATTCTTTAACAAATGTGCACAATGCTTTATGGCAAACAGAACATTTTCATTTATTGTAAAGCCAGTTCTAGCTGCCAGTGAAATTGCACGTAAGAGTCTAATAGGATGTTCCTGCATTCTTTCTATAGGTTCACCCACAGCTCTTATGCATTTTGCACCTATATCCGTTTTGCCGCCATGGAAATCTATTATTTCATCCCGTTCTTTTGCATTAACGGGAAGGTACATAGCGTTGATTGTAAAGTCTCTATGAGCCGCGTCTTGTCTGAGTGTATTGTTAGGATCTTGTATTTGCTTTTTGCCTCTGCTAGGTAACTTGATCTGCGCTACCAGATCATCATTGCTAGCGCTAAATAGCAAAATTTTTACGGCAAAGCTGTCTTTTACTTTTGACAACTCTACAAGCTTAACCTTACCGTATTTTGATAAGAAAGCTTTTAACTTTTTGATGGTCATTCCTTTTACCACCACGTCGAGATCATCATTCTTCTCCCCACGGAGAAAATCTCTTACAAATCCACCCACTAAGTACACGTTGACTGACGGCTCTTTGTCGAGTCGTTGTAATACTTTAATAGTGTTCAATTTTATCTCCCTATTTGTTCTTCCAGTTTCTCCTTCATTTTTGACAGTTTGTAATTGATCCAAGGAGCAGTTCGATTAAACTGTTTGGCTATTTCTTCATAACTCCTGTCTTCCATTATTCCTTCACAGATGGAAATTTCCACGGGAGTAAGGTGTTTTTTGAATTTTTCTATAGTGAGTGCCATTTCAAGGCGATGTTCTTTTTGCTGTACTATTTCGTCAGCGTCAGCATAATCATCGTACCTAACATTTACTGGAGCATATTCTGCTCTTGACACCAGCTCCTTCATTGTTATCTGAGCTCTCTCAGCGGCCTTCACTACTTTGTTGAATAAATCAAGTATTTTGTCTTTCAGCGGACAGTCGTTGGCCCAAGACATATCTATTTCTCCAATTTCGAATGCCTTGTACAAGTGCTTAAGCTCTAGATTATACATCTCAAAGATGTCTTTCAATGATGTTATATGTCTGTTGGCACTTCTCACGTATGCTGGCATAACAACGGCTCCTGAATTCTTTCTCACATATTCGTTGAGCGCACCTTTTATCTTATAAATGGCGAAAGTTTTGAAATTTTCACTCCTTTTGGAATCAAAATCTCTATTCGCCCTTGCAAGACCAATTAAAGCTTCGCCAAACAAATCGCTTTTATCAATTTTAGTTGAAATGGAATAGGTATATGACAGGTTGTTTAGAAGGGTATAGTAATCCTTATAAAGTTCTTCTGCCTCTTCTGGCGTATCTGCCAGAAAATACTTCGGTAACTCCTCGTATGCTCCTACAGAGCTTCCCTTTACAACGTCATATTTAAATTTACCTTTGCCCATCAACCTCAGCCTACGATTTATTTACCTCCTTATATTAATATGGTTACATTATTATCTTCTAATGTAATCAGCAGGTATATCAACTTTGTCCCTGTCGCCAGATATATACCCTGACGAAGATAAGTATTTTGAGCCAGCTTCTGTTATCACCCTCCCTCTACCGCTTCTGGCCATATACCCTTTCCTTATTAAATATGGCTCAGCAGAAGCTTGTAGAGCTTTGGGTGACTCATTTGCCACAACTGACAGATTATCAAGGCCAAGGGGTCTTTTAGCCTTGTGTAAAGTTTTCAATATTTTAATTTCTGTTTTATTGAAGCCTTCTTTATCAATCCCAAGCTCGTCAAAGGTATCTTTAACCATTTGAGAACTCATAATATTTGTATCCAGGCTTATAACCCTATCTCGAACGTTTTTAAGGTAGCCCTTAGCTATCCTTGGCACGCCGCGACTCCTTTTTGCTATTATCCTTATAGCTTTTTGGGTTGCAGCTATGTTCATATTGGGAATGTTGAGCTCAATAATCCTAATAATTTCTTTTTCAGAATAAGTATTGAACACGAACCTCAGTCCAAATCTTTCCCTAAAAGGCTTAGACAAACTTCCGTCGTCGGTTGTTGCGCCTATCAGAGTGAAATAGGGAACCCAGCATACCTGGCCACTTTTGCCAATTGGAATTTTGTAATCTTCCATAGCTACGCCAAGAGGCTCCTCGCCTGATATAGGCATCCTATGTATCTCATCCACAAATAATACTGTGGGTTTTATCTTACCGACTCTATTGCCTCTTTTGTCATAACCTTTAATGCTCAGCCTTTCCAATATATCCACGACGCTTTTGTAATCTTTAAAGTCTGTTGGAGGCACCTGCAGAAAGTCTGAATCGCCATGGTATGCGACGTATCTGGCCATACTGGTCTTGCCACAACCTGCTACGCCTGCGAACAACATATGATCCATAGACTTATTCAGCTTATTCGCTGACTTAGCAGCTATGCGCAGCTGCTTCTTTGTATTTTCATGGCCTATTAAATCTTTCATTATCTTTACCCTGCCATATAGAACCTAGCATCGTAGTTTTTGCCCTTTCCTGCTTGTCCGGTTTCGGCTTCCTCCTCTTCGACCTCTGGATCACCGGCAATGTCAGGTAAGTCGGCTTTGAAGTCCCCAGTTTGAATTTGTTTTATCTTTTCCTGCATTTTGTCCAGCATGGCTTTACTTGGAGCTTTACCCTTCCTCTCCAAAATAGCTGGCTTCTTGGTTTTCACCACCGACCGTGTATGTGTCGTGTGATTCCGCTGATTGTAGACGTTGCTTACACTTCTGGTTTGCGGAGCTATCTTGCTTGTATCCGTAGCAGACTTCAGATCTGTCGGTACGTCTGTATACACCTTTGTGTCTATCAAACTGTCATCTGAAGTCAGCATTTTATTCTGTTTCTTAAAATCCTCCACCAGCTTCTCTAACATGGATTCGGCAGCGCTCTGGTCTTCAGCGCTGTTTCTGAAATATGTTATGATTTTCGATATACCAGTGAATCTTTCTACAGAGAGTATGTTATAGTGAGCGAGATTCATAGAGAGCAGACTGTCTTTGCCCTTTAATACCAGGAATACCGAGGGACTGCCGCTTTTGTTGATAATTTCTTCTTTGAAACCTTTCAACAGCCCTACTTGTGTGGTCTTAATAAGGTCCACGATAGGAAGATTTTCTTCACTACGCACCATTTCTACCAGAACATACTTAACATTCGCATTGGCCGTCATTTTTTAGACCCCTCCTTGTACTTTTTTAGCCATAGTTATTACCCAGTGGTCTTTGTTCCAATCTTTACGCACGAATTGCCAATTAAATTTTCTGACAAGACCTAAGCTTGCAAAGTTGTCTTCTCTAATTGTACCATAAATATATCGGGTTGCACAATTATTCATACTGACCTCAAGGAGCTTTGAAGCTAACCCACGCCTTTGATGGCTAGGCAATATTGACATGTGATAGCATTTACTGAGAGTTGGATGCTCCTTCAACAAAGCGGAGCACCCAACCACTTTATCTCCTTCGACTTCGACAAAGTATGTAGCAGGACTTCTCATAATAGACAATATATTATGCTTCGTGTATAACCTGTTTTGCATGTTTAGCAACTTGGCTATCTGCTCTGCTATACTCTGTGTGGGTAATGTTATATGGAAATTGGCCATCTTTAATCCTTTAACTACCGAACATCTTGCTGATTACACTGTTAATAGCTTCGGTTTCTGAATCATCTGCGTGCTCTAGCATGTCAGCTATGTTTCTTAGAGCGTTAGGATCGACTTTCTTCTTCCCGCCAGCAGAAGGTGCAGCACTTGCACCGGCAGCCGCAGTCTTCGGTTTAGATGCGGCACTGACAGTTTTCTTGGGTTTAAGAAACTCTTTGAAAGCTGCAATGTAAGCATCAAATGACGAACCTGACAAACCTGGTCCAGTATTTACTTCGATAATGGCGGCATCATTATTACTCAGGATGCAACAATCTACAGCGCCGAAGTCTAATCCTATAGCTTTAACAGCGTCGATCGCTATTTTCTCAAGAGCAGCAGGTACAGTTTTAACCTGGGAGAACTTCCAGCCCCTGGTATTAGACTTGACAATTTGATCAGGATTTGCCAAAGTCCTCTTCCCGACGTCCGAAAGCACCAGCTGCATCGTTGCTTCGTCAATCTTCTTGCCAGCTTTTTCAGCATTGTGCTTAATTCTGTCGCCATATTGCTCGACGAAGGCTCCTTCCATATTCTTCCGAGGAACTTTCTTCTGAGCATTGATGATACCGCCCTGAAATACATGAAGTCTGTATTCAGTTTTTACATCCATAAAATTCTGGAAGTACTGGGCACCTTCGTTGATAGCTGCTTGCACCATAGTCTTCGTAAGGCACGTCCAAAGTCCTTTGCCGCCTTGGTGATAGTTTGTCCGCCCGATCAGAGGTAATTTGATAGGAGAACTTGTGCTATCTATGGCCGCTATAACTTTACCGGCTTCTATAAACGGAGCGACATTGACATTTGCCTTATTAAGAGTTTGCAGCGTTTTGAACTTATTCCGGTTATTTTTAATATTGTCCGGGTGATTGAGGACAACATGATTACCCATGTTTGTCTTCTCCTTGGTCTTACACCCCCAGCAGATTACAGTAAGTTTCTTCGACGTTGCTGGTTTCTTCTTACCATGGCTAGCCTTTAAGGCTTCAGCGATATTCTTACCAGTCGTATCTGTCGGGCCACTATAGTAAACATAAACATCTTTTCCCATTTTGTCAAGTCCTCCTTTGATTTTTTTGCATATTTTTTTGAAAATATTCATCTTTATAAATCCACCATGAATTTTTTATTTCCCAACCAATTTCTTTGGATCTCCCTATCCCAACTTTGCAGATCTTTAGCAGAGATACTCAAAATTTCGTATAAACCCCTAACGTATTTACCATTGTTCTTGTAGGTTGAGAAATTTTTCATTCTCGAAAGCCACTTTTTCAAGTAAGCGGAACTAACATACGATGGATTAGAATCATTTAATATTTTTATCATCTCGCTTGAAGATTTAATACACTCTACTTCTTTTGCGAGGGGTACATTTTTCCAACCGTCGAAATTGGGTTTGAACATATGCTTAATGATTCTGTAATCATCTCCAGATTCATTGTCTTTCGCATAAAGGCACATGTATTTAGAGTTAAAGTTTTTGCTAGAGACAAGTTTGAAAACTTCGTCAACTATAGCTTTAGTAGTACCGAAGACGGCTTTTGCAACTGATGGATGCACCAACCACATACCACTTAAAGTTCTATGTTCAAGACGGCCGTGTGGCATTCTCATCTCACCAAAGAACCCATAACCATGGTGTCCAGTCGGACATACTTGGCAATTAGCTCTTCTTCTGTGCCCATTCTCCGCACCATCTAGTTTTGTTAATGGTATAGCCAGCAACTCGTCTAAGATTTTATTCAGTACAATAAAGAAAGCCTCTTTGGTTTTCTTGTTCAAATTAGCTATCTTCGCCGGAGTTCCGATATGTATATGTCCGCCAACAGGATAATCTCTAGAATTATCTCTGTGGTAACATGCTGACATCCATTTATATTGTTCTATGTATTTAACAGATTTGTCATTTTTAAATATCTTTTTAATGTTAGACACAATACCTTCTGTTGAGGTAGATGGGGTTGGCCTAACCTCTGCCATAGCGCCATCACTGCCAAGTGGACCTGCAGTTTGCAGAACATTATAAGCTCTTATGACATTTTCAGTTTCTCTGTCGAACAAAAGGAATTCGGGATCTGAGCCCAGAACAGTATTCTTTATCGAGTTAGACACCCATATATTTTTGTTCTTCTTACGTCCTCCCCCACCGTTTATAGCATTAAGCGTCTTTGTAGTGACGAAACCAACGCGTTTCAATTCTGCTTTAGTCAGCTCACCTGCATCGACCATCTTCTTTGCCATTTTTATGTCAGCTGAGAATGCCTTGAATATTTTCAACATCCTAGCTCTGATAGCTTGATTCTCAGACGAAGCGCCGGCCGGACATAACTCGACGCTATCTTCGTTAAAGTTCATATTTTTTCTAACTATGGACGACATTCTAACTAGTGAATTTTCATCTCTATCTGGCTTCTTATTGCTGTCCATGCTTTCAGAAGCTACCAGAATCAATTTTTGTCGGGCCATTTTTAATCCTCATTGTTTGCACCTTTAACAGACATAACTGAGAGTTTTAAGTGGCGCAGAAGAGGATGCTGCTTGAAATCGCCGGCAGAGAATATGTTTGTCAATGCATCTATAGATAGATTTTTAGCTCCTCCTCCATTTAATATTCTAATGAGAGCTTTGTCAATCATATCTTTTCTTGGGCGATATTTAATGTTTTCTTCGCCGGCAGCATTCGCGAGAACTATTGCGGCTTCCTTTAAAGCTATAAAATTACTGTCTCTCTTCTGCACTTTCCCTACAGTTTCCTCCCTTTTCCTCTTTGTGTATCCCATGGCAAATGCTTCTACAAATACCTGCTTAACAATTCTGTTAGTCAAAGCATAGAGCGGAGCCTCTTTTATGGTCTTAGGATTGGCGTCTAAAGCAGCTATAACTTCATCATCATTCTCATATTTGGGGAGAGCGTCAGCCATTTCACTGGCTTTCTTCATAGCTTCAGGGTCTACTTTAGTAAAAGGTGATTTGTCCATTTCTTTTTCCACCGCTTCATCTCCACCTACTTTAGCTAACGTAGGATAAGGAACTACTACGGTTTTAACAGGATTACCAATCAAATCGTTAATCTCTCCAACAGGCACTTTCGTCAAAGGAGCTACATCGATTTCCTTTTTTTTAGGCTCTTCCCGGTCCTTCAATCTAAGCAGTATGTTTTCTACATTCTCATACTCGTCATTAATGGATTCGGTTCTGCCGAAGGGACTGATGTCGATTTCTACAGGTCCGATTTGTTTTGACTCCGCTAGTCCTTCTTTTTTTTCGTACGACTTAGACTTTTTGCTCCATACCCGTGCAGATGCAGCTTCTTCATACTGCCCATCATCATCGTCGTCGTCAACTACAGCTTTGTTACCTGTTGCGGGCTTGGCGCTTACTTCGGTTTTCCTGTTGTTTCTAGCGTTCCAGTTATTGTTGTAGTTATAACCGTTATTGTAAGACGTGGTTTTCTTTCCCCAAAGCTTGCCAGTGCGCGGTATTCTTTCAGAAACGTATAGGTCCTTCAAATCGGTATCTTTTTCTATGGGTTTAGATAAATCCCACACGTAAGCGTGATCGTCCGGCAAAATCTTCATCTCAACATCATCTTTACCCAATGGGGGAAATTTAACACTTGAATTGTACAACCTGGCCATTTTCTGATAGCGAAACAGTACGGTCTTCAAGAAGTCGTCATCAGAGGCAATCAGCGCTATGTTCAGTGGCCTTATGATAGCGCCCTCTGCTGGCCTGCTGTCCCTGAACGTAGCAACTTGATTAGGGCTGTTACTGTTTAATACTATACAGCTATAAGACCCCTGCAATCTCATGCAGGTTTCTTTTAGGACGTCTAAAGTAAAAGGCTCGGTGCCTTCCTTTGTTAAGTAATAGATCAGCTGCATAATAGCTTCGCTATCCACATCGCCATCTCTTTTGCACTTCAACATTTGGAAAATTATATTATGGTTTTCCAGCGTCCCATTATGAACGCCTATAATCGTGTCGCCCACAACTACCGGATGATTATTAGCATTGTCGCTGGCTAGACCTACAGATGTTTTCCTGCAGTGTCCTATAAAGCTCTTTGCTACCTTCTTCCTTTTCATGAAGTTTTCTCTCCATATTTTCAGGAAGCCATCGTAATCCGTATTCTTCCCGCCATATCTAGAGACGAAATCTGGGGACGGGACACCCATTTTGAAGCCATAGAATTTTCCATCAGCGAATAGACTGGCAACGCCGGTGGCATCTTTACCTCTACTCTGAGTCAACAGAAGCAGTTCTGTGCCGAAGAACATCATAGCTTCTTGTCGGATTTTTTCTTCTTTATAATCTTTTGATTCGCCAAATGCTAATACGCCTACGATTCCACACATTTGTTTAACCCTCCATATGGTTGTTTATTACCACGATGTTGTTGTGGTGGTTGCTGCGGTTGCTGTATAAAACGACGGCCAATTTAAACTATAATTGCCGCTGCCTGAAGTCACGTGGTACTTTATTCCTCCCTTTTCAGACTTTTTTTTGCTACCGCTTTTTTTCTTCTCTTCGCCGACGAAAACTGAATCTGCTTCTGTGATTTTCATTAAATCACGTATATGTTTTTCGTTAATTTCTTGCGGAGCAGATAGCTTGATACCATCTATAACAAATCTGTTGTCGAGATAGTTGGTAAATATGATTGCCATTTGAGCGGCACAGTGCAGTTTGCCGGCCTGCTTTGTTGCTGCTTCTTTTACAGCTCTGTATATTAAAGCTACGCCGTCGATTCTTTTAGGATTTAGAGATGGTATGCACCTCTTCAAGTTGAAGAAAGTGACAAGATGTAGTAGGTCATTGCGCGATGACCGCTCACTTGTGTATCCAATATACTCTACAGAATTATATCTGTATAGCGGCTTTATGTTATCGTTAAGGCCTACAAGGAATTCCACCACGCTTCTACCAGTTGCTTTGAAACACTTCTTCCTATCGTAGCCTAACATTGATTGAGGACATTTCCAGATTTGGAAAGTTATAACGTCGTTATACCGCAAATATTCCTTAAGAGATTTAAATTTACCGAAGTCAAATTCTTCTATGGTAACGATTCTGTTTTTAGCCACAAACACAGGCTCGTCGTCTACAACGATATGTTTTCTCTTATAGAGGTTTTCTGCATTAGGTTCCAAGCCCCTATATCTTGGGAATGGGCAGATCACATAGATATTATTCGTTTCACGATTCCAGTTGGTTTTATTTACTATACACGGTGTATTTGGAATGTTTGAGGAATCTGCGAAATCAAATATTAGATTACCCGAGAGGTAGCGTTCTTCTTCAGGGCTTTCTAAGTTGAATAACAAATCGTTCTTTATTATCATGAAACTTCTCCTGGTTATGCAAAAGCGCCGCAATCATTGTACGCAAACGTGGGCCTTCTCAGTTTAAGCGGACCTGCTACCTTATTCTGCTTAGCATTTATAGCTATCATTTCCTCATTCTCCAGAGAAATTATTTCGCTGTCGCCAAGGTCGAAACCTTCTGTAGCAACATCCATAAATTTATCCGTAGATGCAAACATGATCAAGCCCCGTTTAGGGTATCTATAAATGGTGATTGGATTATTGTACCTGAACAGCCATATAACCCAAGGTTCTGCAGTATTCACTACTGCACAAGCTGCACAGCCTGTGGTTATTTCTACGGTCTTGTAGATTGCCCTATTCATAGGCATGTTTCTGTTAAAAGCGAAATGGTCGATTAGCCTGAAGATCACTTCACTGTCCACTCTGCCTTTACGCTTAATACCATCCTTTTTGTAGTCTTGGAACAATTTATCATCGTTGCCTATAGTGCCGTTGTGGACGCCTATTATTCTGTTGGCTACAATAGGATGATTATTGTGTATGTCGGTTGGCGTGCCTTTGGTCTTCAGTCTAGTGTGGCCCATTATTACGAAGGGTTCTTCCCCTTTGTTTTTCAGAGGGCCATCCATTTTAATGCGCCTTCTAGCGACGTCCTTATAATAATCTGTTTCCACAAATCTCCTGGCAGGTATGTGGTGCTTTATTACCATTGCGTTGAGGAGGCTTATAAAAACTGTTCCGGTAGCATCGCTACCCCGCAGATTAGATTCGATCAGAAGTTTCTTATATATCTCTCTGACCTCTTCGTTATCTCTCATAGTATGACCTTCTTGAAAAGCCATTCCTAATATTCCACACATATGTCATCCTTTCTACAATTTTATTACAGACCCAAGAGTATCAGACCAAATCATCTCTCCATCGTTCTTCTTTCGAGTGATATAGTTTTCTATCTGCTGTTTGACATCATTTTCAGGGTTTATTTCCGGATTTTCCCCTAAGATTTTGGCTGTCTGGCTTATCCATTCTTCAAGCGATTTACAGTGGTGTGTGTATCTCAAGTCTATGCATTCATCAATTAACACATAAAGCTTGTCGTCTTCAGCTATCTCTACGCACACATCCCTTTCAATTTTATCCCAATCGTCGCCATGTATACGTCTTAGAGAACAAGGTTTTTCCGCTATCTTTTCTAACACCTGATAAGCAGGACCCATTCTCATTAAGATATGTTTCAGCTGGTTCACTAGATCCAGGGATTCCTCTATCAATACGCCATAATGTTTTTCCAACTTGCGGGTGTCGCTAAACCTTTCTCCCCCATAATCGCCAGTGCCATTCATCAAAGCGTTCTTTATGACTCTAGCTTGCTCCATCCATTCGCTGTCTCCGACTTCTATAACGCCGTACCTGCTTATCTCTACAGCTTTAATCATCATAGCGTGAAACATACAGGCTACAGCTGCTACAACGCTTGGAGCCAATAATATATCAGCCACCCGCATTTCCAGGTGAAGTCTCTTTATTCTATTCTTATCATCGAATACAGTATAGTTATAATTACACCAACCATACTTATTACCGCCAGCACTTGCAGATACTAATTCTCTCACCTTAGCCATGCTGTTGAGAATAGCTGATATTTCAAGGTTGGACACTCTGAATTTTTCCCACCTTGTCAAGCAGCTGGGATTGTCCAAGCCCGTCGTCATCCAGGTTATTGCGTTCTGATATCTTCTGCACAATTGGTGGAAGTTTGCCAAGATTATTTCTGGCATAGGTTTTTCCAACTCATTTATTTGATTAGGTATACTACCGTTAGATTCGGAGTTCGGGAATATTTTGCTGTAATAACTACCTAGCAAATGCATATGAATGCTACATCTTTCATTTATCCATGCACCTTTGCTTACAGCGTTCTCAATGATAGACTTAGCCATCTGGTGGAACTCCCAATAATCGACTCTTCTACCGACTGTTATAATTTCGGCACCCTTCTGTCCTAGTAAGCTTCCGTCAGTTGCTATACTATGGACACCGAGGTCCCTTATCTCGCCATAACTGTTACTAGGATTCAATTCTTTCTTCATCCTAGCTCTAATTTCCTCCGGATTTTTCTTCGGGTCATATCTATTGGCACATTTCTTACAGTCTGTATCAAAGTTTCCACATGCAAAACAGGCCGGGATAAAACCTACGCAGTATATACCAGGACATTTAGCTTTGGCATTTGGTACGTATTTGCTGCATTCCAGGCAGCTTTCAGGTTTGCATGAGCTTTTGAAGTTCTTGCATAGCTCTGGCTTGCGTAGATAAGCACACTTATCCGCATTTGCGCACACCTGCCAGCACTTTTCGGAATTCATCTTTACGCATGGACATGCGTTGCTGTCTCCCTTGCATGTACCCTTTTGTTCTGGCAAGTTGAACTCAAATTCCAAGCCAACTTTTAAGATCTTCCTTAAGGCACCCTTCCAATAGTTCATGTCCTTAGTGCTAAGCGGTACGAACTTCTCATTCTTACCTTTCTCATCACTAATACATGTCCACCGGCCTCGATTGTCCCTCATAATACTTCCTCCAATTGTAGTTTATGTCATTACTGAAGCTGTGTCTTATGAACTTAAAAAAATTCTCGACTGAGCTTTTTCTTGATTCATAACCTATCATTTGCCTCACATCTGAGATGATAGTGTCCAGTTTAGACTCTGCGAATGCAGTGTTGGGATTTACTATTGCTTTATAAATATCTGCTGCTGTCGGTAGATGGGGGTATACTGCTTTTAGGCTCTCATCTGGCAACATACTTTCAAGCAGTACGTAATTGTTTGTGATGGTTTTGACCCTACTCACGATATCTTCAATAACAACTGCTCCAAGACCCAAGATACCTTCTGTCAATACTGGGTGTCTCAACAATGACCCACCTGGAACTCTGTATTCCAATGTTCTGTTGTCAAGTATATAATTACCTGGCTTCCCATACTGACTTGTTACAAAAGTCCTTCGGAAATGATCCGTTATCCCTTCGGGAATGATTGCCGGAATACCAACGTAAAAATCCAAAGCCTTCACCATCTGTCCTGCCAACATCTTCCTGGTATGTAAATGGTTGCCCAATAATTGACCCGGCAAACCAAAATGTAAATGAAATCCGGCAGCTGTGTTTTTGTGTGAAGAAGCGGCCAATAGTTTGATGTACTTCCCAGCAGGTATACCTCTATATGCTAGGGATCTGTTGTGAGCTTTGTCCAGTTTGTGCCTGGCGCTGGTTATTAGTTTCATTAAATTTTCTGCTACGGTTCTCTCGCTAAGGCTTGGCATTGGCCTAAACTCTATCATTAAACCATCGTATCCTACATTTGCATATTTGCGGAAGAATAAATTCGCCGGAATTATGTTATCACGCGGATCTACCAGAAATGCTTCAGGATCGCAGCCTAAGGTTATACCTTGGACTAATTCGACATCTTGACTCCTCTTCGATGTCTTTATCCCCTTTACATTGGACATTTCGAACGCTTCCGTTGTTACATATGCTGACAAGGAATCATTCTCAACATCTTCTTTATAGGCAGGAGCAACTTTTAGAACTATTGTGTTCTTGTTGTCAGTAGCACGAATAGAAATATAATCGTGCAGTTCTATCATATAAAGATTCCTGAAATCTTCAGGCATCCTTATAAGGCGTCTCTCCGATAGTTTATCGTTGTTTCGCTTATCCATCATTTCAGACACTGTTAACGGTATATCCATAATACCTCACTTTAATACGGTTCAATGTTCACTCCAAGACGCTCATAGGCAGCGTATCTACAAGCCCCATACTTACTATAGAATTGATTCTGTATAACACCTATATTAGTATCTACATAATCATATACTATAGCATCTTTTTTTCCAGGAGCTGGACGCTGTATTCTACCTATGATCTGCTCACATTTCGCTTCTGCTCGGAACGGTGCTGCAAGGAAGGCTCTGTTTAAAGGAGCATAGTCAAAACCTTCTCCTAACAACTGGTCGGTACAAACTAATACGGTTATTTCACCACTATTTAGCCTATCTATCTGTTCGTCCACATATTTCTTAGTATAATTGCCGGTGGCTATGCCTGTTTTATCCCAGCCTATGGAAAGCAGATCATACAAGACTTCGCAGTGAGCCTTTCTGTTTGATAATACTATACATATATTACCTTGTGTAGCTTCATCCAGAACATCACTTACTACCATGTGATTTCTTTTGTCATTGTGCATTATGAAATCTGTCATTATCTTAGCTGTGTTAGACATATCCACAGGTCTATAATGAGAGAAGGCTCTATATTTTACAGTGGGTCTCATAACACCCCCATATTTCTCCACTTCCTCAATTGGAATCCGCACTACCACTGGTCCAATCGTCTGGAACATTAAATCTTGCAGTTTGTCCCTTCTATAGGGAGTAGCTGTTAGGCCGTAAAGGCGACATGGATTGAAGTGTCCTACGACTTTCATGAAAGTTGAAGCAGGACAATGGTGAGCTTCGTCAAGTATTATTAGACCAAACTCATTCTTTATTTTGTGGATTGCTTTTAATCTGCGGACTAGTGTCTGGACCATAGCAACGGTGAACATCCTTCCAACTTTCCATTTGCCACGGCCTATTAACCCAATATCCTCTTCTTCAAGGGAAGGTAGAAAGAAGTTTATCCTGTCTACAGCTTGTCTTGCTAAAGCATCAGTATGTGTCAACCAGAGAGTCGGTAGGCCGTACAGAGGCACTAAGCTGATACCTATAACCGTTTTACCGCTACCTGCTGGAGCTACAAGAACGCCTTCCTCAAAATTCGTCAGCTCCATTACAGCGTCATATTGGTAAGGTCTATATCTTATCCTCCCTGATCCAATGTTGTAATTTGGCTCGATTATGGGCCTATTGTCAGTAATCCTGCCTTCCACTCCCATATCTACCATTGCGGCTTCAAGATTGCGTAAGTATCCTCTTGGTATCCTTAAGCTGTCATCTGGTAATATGTCGAAGTTATATATAAATGGATTGACGTTCCAAGTGCTTCTACCAGCTCTGACAGCCTCTGCATGTTTGGGGTTTGCAATTTTTAATTCAGATATTAACCTATCTTTTAGTTCAGACGGAGCCTGTTTCAGCCTTATTTTGTTCTCGATTATTATCTCCATCCGATAGTATCCTCTCTATTACCTTCTTCCAATTTTCATCGTTGTTCATGAAGGCCGTTGGATATGCCTTCACTATAAATTTCTGTTTAGCTTTTTTCTTCTTCTTTTTCTTGAGGCGACGCTTTGATAGTTTTGCGCCGCCAAGACCTTTAATTTGGTCTTCGAATTCTCTAAAGCAGGTTTCAAAGTGTTCGCAGGTAATAGCACAATCTTTGTCACCCTGGCAATGTTCTGCGAGTTTATGACACACAGCATATCTGAAATGGCCAGGAGCCATGCCCCAATCCACGCCGCCTATCTCATTCCATTCTCTCACCTCTAATATAGCTTTGTGAATTTCATTTATGAAGAGTTTTGGAGCAATTTTATAAATTCTATGATAGCAAAAGGTGGGATCACCTTCGCACAAACCACATTTCGAGCAGAAGATGTTCACAAATTCTTTTTTGCTATAGAATTTCTTTTTCCTCTTCCTCTTTTTATTCTTTGCCATATGAGCTATCGCCTATTTTTGAAAGCTTCCTTCGCAGTTCTGCCGTCAGGCAATCTCCAGAATACCCAACCACTTTTTCTGATTATACCACTTACTGCTTCAGCAGCGGCTGATAGAGAATTGTACTTGGCATTATCTACCGTATACCCGTCTTTAGCAACTTTCAGCATCCTTAGGAAGCCATGTTTGTCAGCACCAACTAAACACATATTATAAGGGAGGCCATCTTTATTTACAGAGGTATCCCCATACGCATTTGAACTGGTGTCCACCTTTTCGTTTATTATTTCAGAATTTAACTCAAGTAGATTCTGCACCATAGCTTCAAGGACGGACACTCTCTCTTCCAACGATCTGGGCTTCACTGCTAGAGCTACACCTTTTTTCCTGCTTCCGCTCCCAAGAGCGACACTTTTCTGTTTCTCAAACATTTCTATAATCTCCTATGCTTTATTTTAGTCGTGTGACTATCTCCTTTTTGGTGAAATGTCGAGATTTTTACCACCACCATAGATTCTTGACTTCAGTACCTACGGTGGTAGTAGCTTTAATTTCCAGTATAGGTGCCACCGCCCAGTTTCAACATGGTCATAATGAGACCACTTTCTTCCTGGCCATCCTGCTCCCACGTATCGTAGTAGCAGCGGACTTTGACTTCTTTACCGGCTTTAACGTATTTCTTGATAACGGAATTTGTTTTAGCGGCGTTCATGTTTATGATAGGAACAATCTTCTTCTGATCCACCCATTGGTTGTTTGCACCTTGGGCAGGTACAAAAGTAGCTACTCTAAAGAAAGCACCTTCACCACCGTCGATTGGGAAAAAACTTGGGTCTTCCACCACTCTTCCCTGGAAATTACATTCATTTTCTGTGATACCTTTAATTTCTGCCATTTCTTCGCAACTCCTTTTTTATTTTTTTCGCGATTTAAAAGTTTCAACCACGATATTATTTTTTTCTTCGCTTGAACCTTATGACCACGATAGTAACAATATAATCATCTTTATAGATTTGTCAAGTTTTTATTTTACATTTTTTATATATCTTTGAGGAATCATAACACAGTGTCCTGCTTTTCCAAGACCATCCGCCGAACAACCGCCTAGATCTTCGTCAAATTCCACGAAAAGCATCTGTGAACCAGGCAGCTGGCTAATTATGTTGCCAATTTTGCCTTTCAGGTTCTTTCTGCGAAATACAAATTCGTCTTTTATTAGAGCCCTATCGGGAGATGAATTCACTCTGAAATATCTAACAAGGAATGAAACGCTAACCCACAAGCCGTGCCCTTCGTCGCAGACACCATTTAGATCTCCCCAGCCTTCTCTATATTTATCGGAAACGATTCCGATGTCACTGGGACGGCCGGATTTGTTTGTGGTTGCAGCAGCTACTATATAATCTGCCACTGGGATTATGAACCCCTCGTAATCTATCAAAGTTGCAGGTCGGACTTTGTCTCCTATATTAAGCTCAATTCTCGACATGATCTACCAGACCTCCTTTTCCCAAACTTTTCTTCGCTCTGTCACTTCCTTGCGCCATGCAAGGGCTTTTTCTCGCAATACTGTAGGCGGTTGTATGGTTTTAATCAAAGCGCCGTCAATTGCATTCTGCAGCATTTCGGCAGCACTTCTGTATTTATCTGTATGAAGTTTAAATAAGCCCGCCTTCTGCATGTTTTCATCGAGAGGCGTCTTTATGCTATTTGCAGCCCCTGATGTAACCCACCGGAACATTTTGCTTGGAATATCTACGGATGGCTGTTCCAAATGGTGTAATAAAGCACAAGTCGTAAGCTGAGCCCTGCTTGCAAAATAAATCTTATTCTGCTCTCTTACAATGCGATTCACTATACTGCTGGCACCATTTTGCTTAGCCCATTCGTGGTAGCTCCTTAAATCGTGGACTCCAAGCTCCTTTGCCTTTTTAGCGATCACATTGCAGATTATGGTTGAGGTGCTCCTTTTAAACCCATTATCTGCTAAAGTATCAACATCGCCGGAGCAGATAGCATCTATTACTATGTCATGGAGAGATTTAACGCCGTGTTTCTGCTTGAACACTGAGTTTCCAGTTTTATCAAGGAATACTTCGATAGCGACGGCTGTTTTCTGATCATTAGCCACGTCAGAATTCTCCACCAATCTCATAATATTGTATGCCAGAGCTATCACTGGTCCAGTATGGCTTTTCACACCAGTCGCCCGCTTTACGAGTTCGGAGTGTGTTTCAATGTCCAGATCTGGGAATGGATGGATATGGTAGTCCTGCAAAGTCATGCATTTTGTATGAGGAACTCCAGCTTTCCTGTTCAGGAGTCTGATTACATCATAGCAAGACTTGTTAGGATTTGTCCACTCCTTCTTCAATGCTTTCTTAGCTTCTGGTGTATGGAAAGAGGCTATGTAAATAGTATCACCATCGTGATCTAAGCCCATAGATACTAAGCTATTACCGCTGACTCTAATGGTATATTTACACAGCGGGTCTTCGGTTATCCTTATTTTCTGCGGTCTAACGGACATGAACCCAAGACATGGAAATCTTTCTACCAGAACAATGTCACCATTGGTCACTCTGAGCGCTGCAGCCATGTCCCTGTGAATTTCGACTGTATTCTTAGGTATGGCATTAGTAAGAGTTGCGTACGCTTTGACAGAATATGGATATCTCACAGCCATACCATACGTGCTTACGTCGCCTCTTTTAGTGCCCATCATTTCAGCTACACGTCTGTAATACTCGGAGATGGCCTTTAGATACAGGGAATAATTACATGTATCCTGGGGTCTAAGTATTAACCTATGTCCATGCAGCACTATGTTGTTCACCAATACCCCAATCTCGCTTAATCCAAGTTTGCCTGTGTCATGTCGCCAGCATTTTCTTAGATTTGCGCATGGGATATAAATATGATCGGTTAGATAGACGGCACCTTCAGTTATACCGGGCCCACTGTCAGATATAAATTCTTGCGGGCTTACTTCTCTTGGAAAGCCTTCGCAGACGGTCTGCAACCTGTTATTTACCACAGTTTGGAATGGAACAGGTATCTTCAGCATAAAGCCATTCGGATAAACCATTTCATCCACCACTGTACCTACCACTTCCTTTGGATCAAGAATAGTACTTGACGTCTGAGTTACAGGTTTCAGATCTTCAAGTTTTACAGCAAACTTGCCCGGTGCCTTTTCTCCGCGCTTCGAGCGTAGAATGTTGAGCTTGTCATGCAAATCTTCGGTCCCCTGGGCGTACGACATAATCTCGTCGAGTACAGGGTTATCTTTACCGAACCGAGTTTGGATAGCTCTGAATTCCACTGTTGAAAATTTCAAGCCGGCAACTCGGAGTTCTCTTCCATTCTTCTTAGTGGTGGCTCCCCGATCCCACAAGGCTCCGTGAGGCTGAGATATTACACCCCAGAACACCACTCCACATATACCAGTCAACTCACCGACGTATGTGTTGCATTTCCAGCAGCCATCTTTGGGGAAACCTTTCTTCTCAAGGGCTTCTTCCAACAGCGCGTCAGGACATTCATATTTATCAGGGAGAACTATGCCCTTTTCGCCAGTGATATTATTACACAATGCTTCAAGAATCTGTCCGAAATTCTTCCTCTTTTTAACAGATTTGCATGCGGAAATAACATCAATCTTCCTCAAACTTCCATCTCTGGGATCTACTGCATGGCCAAGGTCCATAAATCTTACAACACCCTTATTACCGTGTAAATTGGTAAATTTGGTGCCATCTGTGAATTTGCGAGTAAATTCTATAGTCAGATTATAGACCTTTTCTTCTATGCCTCCTACATTAGCTATGCTTTCGTTCACGGAGATAATCTTAGCGTCATCGGCGATTGTGTCGAAGTATTTAGCTGTACCATCAGGAGCAACGGACAATTTTTGCCCTCTTGCTACGTGATCGCCTTTCTTCACACATATATCACCAAAGCACTGAATGCGACGCTCGTACCTTGTGAATTTGTTGAGGTGGCTTCTATCAACAAGGATCTGATCTTCGAAAACATCTGGCGTGTCTGCGAACAAAGTGAACAGGTTCCAACCTTTTCTCTTCACTCCGCTATCCATTAACGCTTGCATCGATTCGGACCTTATTAACGGATCTTCCTCGCCCTTCGTCCCAAGCGTGGAGAACAGGTTCCTTCCCGGATTATGATACCGCAACCCAAACGGCGTGAGCTTCCTTACATCTTCGGTGAGAATGTAATTTCTGGTAGCTAAGGTACCATCAGACAAGCCTATCGAAGTCCAGCCTTTGTTAAAATAAGCTCTATTCTTCTCTATCTGGTAGTCAAGTTGGCTGGCTGGATTTTGCAGTTCATCAAAGAGCGGGTCGATAATTATCAACCTACGATTCATTACCCAACTATTAAGATCTGTCTCATGGAGAGGCATTCTATTCACTACCTCATTTATAGCTCTCTGAAGACTGTAGCATATAATAGCTGTATTGCCATATTGGAATGAATTTATAACTCTTTGCAGAAATGGGGTACCTTTTACAAGCTGCGGGGGGATTATACCTGTAGGGTCCTCACACATAATCATATACATTGCGGTAGGATAATCTACCACTCTCTCGTCTGCTCTCATATAATACGGGCAGACGGCTCTTTTGACATCATTGTTCTTTATAAGGACTACGTTGTTCTCGGTGTATGGGACGGGTATTGTGATCGAATGTCTCTCTTTGTTCTTTATGAAAGTCATCCACATCATTTTGTTTTCGATCTTCGTTTCCAAGCTGATTCCGAAGTCTTGCTTAGTTTTTCTTCCTTCCACCTCCGTTCTGGCGTAAAATTGTCTTTTTACGCTGTCAAATAGAAATTCGAACTTCTCCTCATTCTCCAACGGATCACAGTCCATTCGGCCTCCTTTAAAGTGTTTGTAATAACTAGTTATTATGTGCACAAATACTCTCTCACTTTACGGGTACGAGAAACTACGAGTATATTGTTTAACTCTTTATGGAGTATAAGGGTTGCGCATTTTCCCTTATCATGCGCATAGTGTGCTTCAAACCTTTCTCTATCCGGCTATAGTCCAGGCCACGATTCTTCATGAGTTCGATTTGAAGATTGAGTATGGCTGGGTTGAATATTCGTGAAGTCAAAGCTGCATAGTGGGCGTCATGTTTCAAGAAAGGACCATCGTTGTATATATTATTATTATATGCTTCCGATATCTGCTTCATATACTTCTTAATAAGGGCAGCTTCAAACATAGAATGCAAATATTTCATAGAATATATGACTTCGCTTTTTACCTTATCGCTGCTGAAGACTGCGGCGAAAACCTTATCTCTGAAATTTCTACTTTTTACAGAGTCCCGAACAGCATTGAAATATTCACGGGCATTTTTCTCATATTTGTTCCGCATAAAGTCTGGCCTGGTTTTATCTACATTACTGCTGAAAGTCCAGGATTTTACAACGCTCTTGTACCAAGCTTTAAAATTGACTTTATTAAAATCTCTAATGTCTTCAACGTTCTCCACAGGGTATAACATACATACTGGAGTGTTATTTTTGTTCTTCAATTCCCACTTTACCACGGGCCACACGTTTTCAGACTTTCCTTCCACCTCTTCCGTGAACATTCTAAAAGCTTCTCTTCTGTAGGGAGCAGGTTTATAGGACGACAAGATTGGGAACACATTTAAGATTCTCCTAGTTTCAGGCTCTTCACGTTCTTTACCAAAGCCATACCTGACAAATACGATAACTTGGCTTTCCACACAAAATGGAATCTTGTTGACAGTTCTTTTTACAAGTCTAGTTGAGTCACTTCCAAGTACGTAGCCTATACTGCCCTTCTTGGGGCCCACTTTGCCTCGATGTGAACTCTTTACTACGATGACTTTCTGTCCATGATCGAACATGTTTATCTCCTATGACTGACTTTTAGCCTTCTTCTTTTTGAAGGCTTGCACTGACATGCTGTCCAACCATTTAAGCTTTCTGCCATAGAAATCCACGGTCTTCTTTGCCAAATTTTCATCCACAACTTTGAAGTACTTCTCATTTGTATAGACCATGAATTTGGACGAATTTAATGCGGCAGCGGCAACTTTTCTTTGGTATTCCGTTTCACATTTGGACAAAGTAGCCTCTAGAACTCTCATGGTTCTCACGAAATCCGTCCTGAACGCCTCATTTGTAAAGTTAGCAAGCGTTGCAGCTTCATCGATCTCAAATCTTTCATTGAAGCTGTAAGCTGCGACAACGGGCTCTTTTTTGCTGCTTGGCCAAAGTCTTCCAGAGCTTTTCCTTGCTATCTTCGTAGCTAGGTGCCTTAAATGCCACGATTTCGCACAAGCCCAGCCTAGGAAGTCCATTTCGTCCATTTCCATTACATCTATCTCTTCAGCTGGTTCTTTATCAATGTGGACGTAATAACGTCTTCCTACCGGCAGATAGTTATCGTGTTCCAGCATTCTGGGATCGCTGAATATTGGTATATGCATATTGTTTATATTTACCCTTGCTTTTCCTCCCTTCCCTCTCCTTATGACCACTGCTCTGACTGAAGCAACATCCTGGTAGTCCATATCAGGGGTGAGCATGCTCGACATGAATGCAGTCGTGCCGGGCGGAAACGTTGTTTCCTTAACGTCAGGAGTCACTACAAATTTTGTACCAACTCTAAATAGACAGCATGGTAATAAATCCTTCATTACTAAGCCCTTTCTTCATTTAATGTGAGCCACGATTCTTCCTCGCCATTTATGGAAGTTTCGCCGTCTTCGCCTACATAGCTTATCATGTTCAGCTTCTCACTTATGAACAATTTCTTCGATACAACCTGGTCATTCCTCTTCCTTATCGCAACGACCAATCTTAAGCCTCTTAAGCCTAGCAGCCCATCGAAAGCTTTGTTGTATATAATCTTCGATAGGGGTATAGTCTCCCTGGTGAAACATTGGTTCTGCATGCCTTTGTCGCGTATGATCTTGTTAAACTCTATGTCATCTATTAGGCCGAGCAATCTGCCTTTGTAGTTTATTTTCCTGTTGTTCGATAGCCAAAGGATTACATCTAACTTTCTTTTGTCAGACATATTTCTATTCTCCTTCACTTAGAAGAACCGTTAGAGCGGCATCTTCCTGTTGTTCGCGTCCCTCGATCTTCTTAATTTCTGCTACTACCTTTCCACAAGACTCTATGACTTCGTCATCAATACTTTCTTCGTCTATGGCTAAGCACACCTGCAACTCATAGCCATATAATACAAAGATGTTATCTATATCAACTTCAAAATCTACTTTGTCCTTGGAATTTACAAGCTCTTCGATCTCGTCTGCCAAGATGTCATTCCTTCCTTCACAATCTGACTCAAATATGCAGCCTTTCAATGTGAGGCTTCCCTTCACATGTATAAGACGAAGCGCTAGGACATAGCAGTTTTTAGTATGTAGAACGGAAGGTAAAACTTTTGCAGGCATGAGCATGCCGTGATATACTTTCGTGCTGAAATCTGTTTCTGGCATCAGAGTGCTCAGATACGTAAACACATCATGAGGATTGTCGTATACAATCATTTCGCTTTCAGCTATTTCATCTTCTGCTATTAGAAAGATTTCTTTACCTACTGATTCTTTCAGATTCATCTACGGAATTCCCCTTTACACATAGTATCAAGCAAATTGAATACCCTTTTGGTATTGCTGCACCACACACCACTCTCCAAATCGTTGACAATAGTTGGGAATGGTATAGCCATTGTCTGAGTGTCCTCCGGAATGAAGAAAGTAATTGGCCTTATAAAGTCTATATGGTATATTTCAAGTTGGATTTCCAGACAGCCTCCACACCCAAAGTCCGTATGCGAAAGTATGTGTCTTAAATCTCCAGGTGGTATATGTACACCAAATCTTTTCTTCAGCAAATTTTTCATTAAACTAGCGCCACACTTTCTTCTTTCACACATTTGTGCGACCTCCAAGGCCGCCGACCACACGGTGGGCCCTGATGTAAGCATTGTTCTATAACACAGAACTCTACCGTCTGGTACAGTTGTTACTCCACATGTCCAATTAGTTATTTGAGGCATCCTTAGCTCCATGCGAAGGTTCTTCCCGACCCTTTGCATATTTGGATATAAAGTCGATCATTGCTAAGTTAAGCAAATCTTGAGCCATTTCTACAAAGAATGTCCTTCCGGGCGAACCTTTATCCATCATTTCAGGATGATATTGAACACCACACGCACTTCCGCGTGGATATATAACTGCTTCGACTTCAGGGCCTTTCCAATCAGTGCGTTCGTCGTTATTTCCATAATAATTTTTTGACAGTTTTGCAGCACTCCAACCTACGACTACCGCTTTCATGGGATTCTTCGGAGGAATGACCATTTGGTGATGCAGAGAGTTCACTTTCCTGAGCTTGTCGTCCTTGAAACACTCAAACAGATGTTGACCGCCTTCATGGCCGTCCAAATGGTGGATAAGTTTTCCACCTTCCATAACATTAATGAACTGCAAGCCTCTGCATATGCCAATCTTTTTAACTTTGTTTGCAGTGCACATGTCATATATGGCTTTATCCACCAAGTCCCTATATATATCCGAAAAGCACAGGGCAGCACCTTTTTCTTTATACAAGCTGGGCGTAACGTCAGCTCCACCTGTAAACAGGGCTAAGGAAAACTTCTTCGGGTCTTCCACAAACTCCTCTATACCCATGGTTGCGTCACCTATTTCTTTCATTAGATCCATGTCAAGCTTGCTGTGCCCGACTACGATAATTTTGTGCGACATATCCTTAGCTCCTATTCAGTTGTGCCGAGAAAGGTTTCTACAGATGGCGCTTCGCTGTCCTGCTTCTTGCCAGATTCCTCAGGGTCTACCATAATCTCCGTTACTTCTCTCTCCGGAACAATCCTTCCCAGGGAAGAGCCTTCCTGGTAGACTACATAACAAGACTCGTTGTTTTGAAAGCCTTTATTGAAAAGATTGCCGGGTCTTTTGTAGACGATTCTGCTAATGACAATGCCTTCGTCCAGGTGGGCCGGGGAATGTCCAATGGTAAAATTTTTGTTCTGCTTGGTTGTAATAGATACAATTTTCATTATCTCCTACCTCCTCTATTCTTTCTCTTAGTTCTTCTTTGGGGTTTTAAGCCGACGGTCTTTGGCTTTATGGTAGGAAAAGCTTCTGCGAAAAATGTTGCAGCTTCGCCCTTCGATTTTCCTATTGTCTTTGAAAACTTCCTGCTCATACGCTCCATCTCAGATACCGCTGCTTTAGTGCTAGTTGCTTTTGCGCGTTCTTCCACTCTTCCGTAATTTATGTAGTAATCACTTGGCACCTCTGCATTGCGGTAAGTTCTAGGTGAATCAGAACTTTCAGGCCGATCCTGTTCCACGGATTCGCGATCTCCGTCGAAGTCTCCATCAGTTGCAACTGGATCAGCTGTGGCCGGTCTTGTTATATATTCTCGGCTATGTTCTACAGGCTGATCATCAACAGATTGCTCGTCTGTGGGAGCATCGACTACTGCAGTTTCTATATCTGCCAGGTCTACAGACTTTACTTCAATATTGTATTCTTTCCAGCCAGCTTCAGCAGGACTCTTTAAGCGCTTCTTTGCAGGCCTATCTTCAAGTTTGCCTTCAAGGTACTTCTTGACATGATCTGCAATTTGTTTATCAGGAACACAGTATTTCATAGTCCTGGCATTTCTGCCAACTTCCGTAATATCCAAGTAGTGCATCTTTGCAAATTTATTAACCGCTTCAGATACGTTCATACCCATTTTCGGCCCGAGTTCTCTGCTTACTACTATTTCCACTTTACCGCCAGGGGCAGGAGCTATCCCTACATATCTGTCTATGTTGTGCTTCTTCCTAGATTTCTTGCGATTCAGCCTCATTTTGTCAAAGAACTCTTTTTCTCTTTTAGCCCTTTCAAGCTGCATTCTTTTTATCTTTGCTTTGACTTTTGTAATATTAATTTCAGACTTCCAGCCTCGATTCTCCAGCTTCTCTATTCTCTCCTCTATTTTTCCAAATCGGCTTTCATCTTTTATATCATTGACTCTAAGGACCCTTTTGATACAGTCTGCGTAGGCTCCGTCTACCAGTTCGAATATTTTGCCCAGGGTGTTCATAGCTAATGAGCAGCAGCGCAGGTCAGCTTCCCTTGCAAGTCTGAGCACAATTCCCAACGGATCTGATATGTTATTAGGCGCTGCTTTGACCCTTATAATTTGAACGCGGGCTTTATCGAACGTTTCGAAAGTCACTACATTTGATATAGGAGAAATCCTTCGGTAGTCGTCATTTCTGCTGCTGCCATACGAAGCTTTTAGGGTGAGGCTAGCGCCTTTACCGCCAGAGTCTGCAAATGGCCTAGGCTCAGCTTTGGGCCGGCGGCCATCTACAGCCACCTTTGTCCATTTAGAACTAGTTGTGAATTCTCCAAGGACAGCGTGGTATCCATAGTGGTTTACAGCGATATCAAGGTCTCCAGCAATAGGCATGCCTGCTACTAAGTCCCTTATAGCACCACCATAGACCACACTATCGTTGCCCATCAATTCCAGGGCATTGTCAAATCTTTCAGCTATTACTTCAGCGGCATGTGGTATATCTATCAATTTTACGAATTCTTCTCCATTACGCATTTACTTTCACCCCACTTTTATATCAGGGACAATTTTTATATTTCTTATATCCGGTCTACTGGCATCGCTGTATGCAGAGAGGAAGTCTTTGCATTTTTCGAGCACTTTATCTAATACCCAAGGTTCAACCGGAACCATACCTCTTCTTTTGCCGGTTTCCTCAAGTATTCTTTTCTTTCTCTTCCTCACAAACCCTCCTAGGTCAGATGTATCTATACTACTATAGCTAACCTGACCATTGGAGAGTTCTACAGTGACTTGCCATTTTTTCTTACCCACAATATCACCTTTTATTCGCTGTTTTCTTCACCAGGAGCGGTTTCCTGTTCGACAGGCTTTTGAGGTTGGGCGGCTTTCTTGGCAACAGCTTTCTTCTTTTTCCCTTTGGCAGCCCTGAGCAGCAATTTGCCGTTTTTATCATCGAAGAAAGTTTTCAGAAGCTTTACATCCCTTAATTCTTCTGGATGCCATTGGACAGCTGCAATTCTACTGTCTCCCCAATCATCAATAGCTACAGCCTCAGCAACTCTGTGATTGCCAAGTTTCTTACTGTCTTCTAAACCACAGATCGTTGTGGCTGTTAACACTAGCCCGCCGAAATCCCTCGGGATTTTCCTGCCAATAATAGGACCGATAACTATTCCTTGGTGATGCATGCTGTTTACATACATTTTCACATAAGATTTGTGGTCTTTCTCACCATATAGAAAGCTTCTATCGGCCCACACGCTGTGAGATGGAACATGCCTGGCTAAATCTAATTCATTGGCCAGTGAGTGCCCATTTATGTGTTGGTAGTAAGTACAAGACTTCCACACTTCTTCGGAAGCTACGATCCTGAAGTATTCCCGGAGAATAAGTTGAAAGCCTCTACAGATGCCGAAGATAGGTTTTCCTCTATCCACAAACGCGTGCAACAAGGCTCTCTCGAAGTCATCTTTCTCTGGCTCCACTGAATAAGAGCGGATATTTTCTTCATCATAGAATATCGGATCAATGTCAATACCGCCTGGAAGTAAGAGCCCATCGCATGCATCAGCGAGCACTAGTGGATCATGAGCGTCGGCCGCCATCATAGGCTGGTAGCCTGCTTCCATCACATAATCAGCGTAAGCCTGATTTATGTAGTATTGCGTTTTACTTCTGTTCATCGGGACGCAAATCAACATTTTACACCTCCAGTTGCCACTCCTTTGTAAAGTTGTAGTTTTTAATGTTATTTAAACATGCTTCCAGATAGTGCGTAGAGTCCTCACTTAATAATGGTTTTATATTTTTGTCCAGGACTTCCTTGGCCCTATCAAGCATACCCTCATTTATTAT
>Ga0180432_10002307_pt1 | contig 28738 bp, 20 predicted proteins | sample SS_ome_10_FD_132414 | JGI IMG/M metagenome (GOLD analysis project Ga0180432, IMG submission 132414) | Hypersaline lake sediment archaeal communities from the Salton Sea, California, USA - SS_1_MS_2 metaG | ecosystem: Environmental > Aquatic > Non-marine Saline and Alkaline > Hypersaline >... | reverse complement strand
TCCACTCGAACTGGCTGGCTACGACGTGCGTAAGTTGCCAATGACCCAGCTATTCCGCGGGCTGGCCCTCCAGTGGCCCAGCCTGGCTTTTCAGGAGCTTGTCCCCAATGTGTGACGGTCGCATCCACCCATGTTCGCGCATTGCCTCGAATGTGGTATAATCCTTCCTTGTTTGTGGAGAGAGATGGCATATGGACCGTCAGCCCCTGGATCTGGACCCCAAGTCAGCGCCCGTTGCGGTTCGGGCCGCCCGCGCGTATTCCGATATCGTCAGCCCACCGGTCGTGTTTGCTGCCCTGGGCTTCTCGGTCGCCTGGTCAGAATTGCCTTTCTGGCCGGGACTTGCCTGGGCGACCATGTACGGCGTCATCACGTGCCTGGCCCCCATCTGTGTCATCCTCTACTTGCTCCATCGCGGCCACGTCAGCGACTTGCACATCAGCAACCGGCGTGAAAGGCGAATACCCTATCTGGTGAGTTTCGTCTGTGCTGTTCTGGCGCTGATTGTGGTGCATGGATGCGGTGGCTCACGGTTGATGCGCACCCTGGCAGTGTGCAACGTCGTCGGGATGGCGGCTCTGGGATCAATCAATATATGGTGGCTGATCAGCAATCATATGGCCACCATCGTGCTGGCAGTCACGTTCGTTGGCTTCGTATTTGGCGCCGCGGCGAGCATTGCCCTAGCGCCTCTGGTCGGCCTGACGTTCACCGCGAGGTTGATGCTCCGACGCCACAGCATCGCCCAGTTGATCGCCGGCATGTTTGTGGGCGCTGTGCCGGTCCTGATCCTCGCGGGGTTGGGGTACATCCACTAGGGAGGGAGCGGGCGCGGAAACCGCGCCCCTACATAGCAGACGTATGGAGTTGTGACCAGGCGCTTGTGCGGTTGACTGGTTGCCTGATCCAGTGTTGAGGGGGACATGCGTACCACAGAACACAAACCACATATCGTGTTCATCGTCCTGGACACCCACCGCGCGGATCGCATGGGTTGCTATGGCTACGCGCGCGGCACGACGCCCAACCTGGACGCCTTCGCCCAGGCGGCCACGGTCTACGAAGAGGCCATCGCCCCTGCACAATGGACGATTCCATCCCACGCTTCCATGTTCAGCGGTGAGCCTCCCAGTGTACACATGGTCGTGCAGTCCGGCGACGTGCTGGATTCCCGCTTCAAGACGCTGGCCGAGCTTCTGCACGGGAACGGCTATCGCACAGTCGGCTTCTGCAACAACCCGTTGGTCGGCGTGATCAACAATGGGTTCCGGCGGGGATTCGAGAATTTCTACAACTACGGCGGCGCGATACCCTCGGGGCTGGACAGGCCCTCCAGGCCGCTCCTCGCGCCTTTCAGTGCAGCCCGCAAGCGCTTCGTCAAGGCGCTGCACAGGATCTCCTATTCGATCCAAGACGTCTTCGCCACCTCCCGCCAGATGTTTCAGGCGGCTCTGAAGCCCTTCTGGGTGCCCCTGTGGACCCGCTTCGCCAACTTCAAAGGCGACACGCGCGCCTCTATCGAGGACGTCGCGTACTTCGTACGCCAGCACATGGGCGAGGGCGACGCGCCGTGTTTCCTGTTCTTGAATCTGATGGAGACCCACCTGCCGTTCTCTGCGCCGAAGAAGTTCGTGGACACGTTTGCGCCATATCTGCGAGAAGACCGCCAGGCGCGGCATTTCATGCAGGCCTTCAACGCGCAGGCGGCACGCTGGATCACCCCGATGGAGAAGCCGTTCGACGAACTAGAGGCGCGGACGCTTGGCGACATGTACGACGCCGAAGTGGCCTACCAGGACCATCTCCTCGCCCCGTTGCTCGATCTCCTCGATCAGCCAGAGCGCCGCGACAACACGCTGGTCATCTTCGTGGCCGACCACGGGGAGATGTTGGGCGAGCATCAGTTGATCGGGCACGCCTTTGGCGTCTATCAAGAACTGATTCACGTACCGTTGCTCGTCCGGGCCCCGGCGCAGACGACGGGACACCGCGTGACTGGTCCGGTATCCGCGACACGCCTGTTTCACACGGTGCTCGACGTGGCAGGGATCGCGCCGTACGCCGCGGATGGTTCCCATCCGGCGGACTCGAACAGCCCGATGGGGCATGGCCCGGCCGTCGACGTCCGAAGCCAGAGCTTGCTCCGCGAGGGGAACGGTGGGCATCGATCGCAGCCTGAGACGCTACAGGCTGTCTTGAGCGAGGCCTATGCGCCTGAGTTCGCTCTGGCGGTCACGGAGGCGCAGCAGCCACATTTGCTTGAGCAGCGGGATTGCCGGGCCACCCGGCGGGCGGTGTACGGGGGCAGGCACAAGTTGATCCAGGTCGAGAACGCTCGCTACGAGCTTTTTGCGCTGGACACCGACCCACGGGAGACGCACAGCCTCGCTGATGAGACCGAGGCCACGCGCGTACGCGAGGTGATACGCGGACGCCTGGAGGCATTCCTGGAGGAAGCAAAGGCGCGCAGGTCCGGGAGGCGGGAGCAGAGGAAGGCGGAAGCAGAGGACGAGGCCGTGCGGCAGCGTCTGCGCCACCTGGGCTACTTCTAGCGGGCCGCGCTTGGCAAGGGACGGCACTCCGGCAGACCTGCGGACGGATGTCTGCATCCGCCGGATGTCTGCGTCCGCCCTTACTACGAACGGGATGCAACCGAGACCTGACAGGTTTCGGAAAACCTGTCAGGTCACATCCGCCCCTGGAGGCGCGAGAGGCGGGCAGGAAGGCCGTTCCCAGGACGCATGGCATACTCTGGAGAGGATAGATGAATCCAATTGCTTTCACCATACCCTTCGTGAATCTCGCCATCCATTGGTATGGCATCATCATGGTGGCCGGCATCGTCGCCGGCACCTGGATCGCCGCGATCGAGGTGCGCTGGCGGGGCGAGGATTCGGAGCACGTGTGGAATGCCCTGACCTGGGCCATGCCCGCCGGCGTGGTCGGGGCGAGGTTGTGGTACGTGGTCAACGACATATTGGGAGGAGACACGCGCTACTTCGAGCACCCCATCAGCATAATCAACACCCGCGAGGGTGGGCTTCACTTCTACGGCGCTATTCTGTTCGGCGCGCTGGTGGCCTACATCTACGCCCGGAAGTACAAGCTGGACATGCGACTGCTACTGGACGCGGTCGGCCCCGTGCTGTTGATCAGCCAGGCCATCATCCGCCCGGCCAACTTCATCAACCAGGAGCTCTACGGCCAACCGACGGACCTGCCGTGGGGCATCTCGATCAGCGCGTCGCACAGAATGCCCCCCTGGAACGATCTCAACCTCTATCCAGAGGACACCACGCGTTTCCATCCGACCTTCGCCTACGAGATGGCCTGGAACCTCCTGGCCGCCGGGGTGCTTCTGTGGGCGTCTCGCCGCTTCGCCAAGAAGATGAAACCGGGCACTGTGTTCGCCGGGTGGCTCGTCCTGGCAGGGATCGGACGCGTGATCATCGAGTGCTTCCGCCCGGACCAACCCCGCGTCCCAGGCACGGATATCAGCTACACGCGTATCGTGGCGGTGCTGATGGCTATCGTCGGCATCGTCGACCTGCTGGTCAAGTACGAGGTGATCCGGCTGCCCTTCCTGTCCCCCGGGCCGGCGTCCTACGCCATCGCGCCGTCAGAGCCCGCGCCGTCGGAGTCCACAACCATCCCCCGATGCTAACCGCTGGCTTTCTCTATCCTGCTCCTGAGGCGCTCTGCCAGGGCGGCCATCTCGGCATCGGATAGAGCGAGCACGCCTCTCCGCCTGAAATCCAGCACCGCCAATTGCTGTTCCTCGTAGGGCACACCCGGGGGCAGGGGAACAACGTGCCAGTGGATATGGCTGTTTCCTTGCTGACTGCCCAGCGACAGGATGTACACGCGTTCAGTGGGCACCTCCTGTCGTACGGCTTCTGCAACCCGGTAGACTACCTGTTGGAGGGCAAGATACTCCTGCTGCGATAGGTCCCCGGTCACATGTTCCCGGTGTTCCCGCGGTGCGACCAACGTGTAGCCATACAGCGTGGGATACTTGTTCAGAAAGGCGATGGTGACGCTGTCTTCGTACACGATGTGGTGCCTGTACTCAGGGTTTCCGGCGACGAGTTCGCAGATGAAACACGGTCCGGTCTGGCAGCGCTCCGTATAGGTTTCCATGTCAAAGGGTCTGTATTCGGTCACGTCACCCTCCAGCTTCTCCCAGCTACTCAAAGCGAAAGCGCCACAGCGCCAGCGCGAAGAGCACGCCCGCGTAGGCCAGCAGGACTCCGGCCGGCAGCATCACGGCACTCAGCCCCAGCCCCCGGGCGACGATGTTCTTGAAGCCATCCATCGCCCAGGCCGTCGGCATCAGGTGCCCGATAGTCTGAAACGTCTGGCTGGTCGTCTCGAGCGGCATCCACGCCCCGCCGAGCGCCGAGAGGACAAACATGAGGATCATGGCGTACATGACCGCCTGCTCCTCCGTCTTGGCCAGAACGCCGACCAGCAGGCCCAGGCTGGCCGTCCACAGCGCGTTCGCGCCCAGCATCAGCAACGTGGCCAAGGGCTCGGCCATGTAGTCCACGCCCAGCACCAGTTGGGCGAATCCGATGAGCAGTGCAAACTGCACGAGGATCAGTATCAGGATGGCCAGGAAATGCCCGAAGATGATCCCCAGCCGGGAGATGGACGTGGTCAGCAAGCGCTGCATCGTCCTGGACTTGCGCTCCAGAACCAGGAGTTCTGCCGAGCCAATCAAGCCGGCGATGGAGAACTGAATCATCATCGCAGGCGAGGACTGGGTGAAGACGTTGGATTCCCCGGCGTCATCCTCACTCGTCCCAATCTCACTCGCCTCACCCTGGTCCCCGGCAGCGGAGTGGGTCACGCTCACCGTCAGCGGTGGCTCTTCCCACGCGTCGACGACCTTGCCGAGCGTCTCCAGCAGAAACGCCTCGTCGGCGCTGACTCCGCGTGCTTCGGAAGAGCGTTCGTAGCGCTGGGCAGCGAGTTGGGCCGTCTGAACGGCCCCCCGCAGTCGAGTCGCGGCGACCTGTATGCCGTTTCTGGCGGTCGTCCCGGCGGCCGAGGCCTCGTTCACGATAACCGTCAGGCGGGCCTCCTCGCCGGCCAGCACCCGCTCGGTGTAGCCGGCCGGGATGACCACCGCTCCGGCCAGTTCCTCGTCGCTTACCTTGCGCTTCACTTCTGCCAGGTCTTCATCTTCCAGCGCCACCGGTCGCACCGCATCCGACGCATTCAGCAAATCCGACAGGTGGACGCTGAGCACGCTGCCGCCGTCCCGATCCAGGAAGCCGACCGGCAGGCGCGGGTCATCCTCGTTGCCCACACCGCTGAATATCGCGCCAAACAGGAGCGTGAAGGCGATGGGCATCGCGAGCAGAAAGGTCGCGGCTTTCCAGTCGCGAACCGTCTGCATCAAATCCTTGAGAGCCAGATCAATCACACGCACGAGATTCCTCCTGACGCCGATAACGGCTTCACGCAAACCGTTTCCTGAACCGGAGCACGCCGATCACGAAGAAACCGGCGCCCAGAGCCAACATCACAGCCAGAGGCACGAGCACGTCGCTGACGCCGCCGCCGTCCATGACCACACGCCAGCCGTGCAAGGCCCATCCCTGGGGCATGAGGAGCGAGAGTGTGTGCGCCACCTGACTGGCATCGGACGCAGCGGGCACCGAGGCTGTGAAGACGGAGCTGATCCCCACCATGCCGGTCACCGTCATCACGCCGCCGAAAACGATGCCCGTCTGCTTGGTGTTCTTGAGCAGGGACGTGAGGAACACGCCAAAGCTGGATGCCAGGACGACCAGGCCCAGCGTGGCCAGCGCCAGGGGCAGGGGCGCGCCCCACGCCACCCCGAAGGCCAGGGCTGCGATCACGACCAGCACGATCACCTGGACCAGGATGGTGACGAACACCGCCAGCAACTTGCCTCCCAGGATGGTCGACTGCGGCGTGGGCGTGGTGAAGAGGCGCGGCAGCGTGCCGGCCTCTTCCTCCCGCAGGATGCTCTCGGACGCGTTGGCGGCAGTGAAGAAGGCGTAGAAGATCATCATGCCGACCATGGTCGTGCTGAGTATCTTCTGGGTCAGAGACTCGGTGCCTTCCTCGCCGGCATCGCCGGTGGATTGCACGTCGAGCAGTGGGTTGGCACCGTCCTGGTGGGCTTCGCCCAGCTCGGTGGCCCATTGCCCGTACGCCAGATTGATCTCCTGCTTCAGGGCCTCCGCGTCGCTCGCGGAGACCCCCTGTTCCACGAGTTGTTCGACGGCAACGCCGGTGGCGATCTTGGCCCCGGCGAAGCCATCCACGATCTGGCTGACGAAGCTCTTGACGATACCCGGTCCCAGGGTCAAGGTGGGATCCTGGTAGAGCTCGACGGCAGCGCTCCCTGCGCCGAGCGCCGCGCCGGTGAAGTCCGCCGGGATGATGACGGCCACGGCCGCCTCCTGGGCGTCCACGGCGGCGCGGGCGCGGGCGGGCCCCGACGCTTCACTCACCTCCAGCAGTCCCGAAAGGTTCTCTGACTCCAAGAGATCCACCAGCATGTGCCCGGCCGAGAAATCGCCGTATTCAGATCCCGGCTCGTCCAGATTCACCACCTGGACCTTCGTCGCAGCGAGATCGAAGCCATCGTCGCCGCCCAGGCCCCCGAAGGCGAAGTAGAACAGCCCCACCGTCAGCAGGGGAATGACGAACATGAACACCAGGGCGAAGGCGCTGCGGAAAGAGCGCAGCAGGTCCTTTATCGCGATGTCAAGTAGTTTCACGATCGTCTCCTATCAGTCCCTCAGTGCCCGTCCCGTGAGATGCAGGAACACGGCCTCGAGGTTCGGCTCCTGGATCTCGACCGACGTGATGCGCGTGCCCGCCTGCGTCGCCGATTCGAAGAGGCGCGGCAGGACGACGTTGCTGTCGTCCACCAGCAGATTCAGCGTGCCGTCCTCGGCCGTGATCTGGTGCACCCCGTCTGTCGTCCGCCACCGCTCCATCACGCTGGCCGACTCCGCGCTGATCATCAGCGTGATGCGGTCCATCTCGCCCACGATCTCGACCAGTTCGTCGTGGGTGCCGTAGGCGATGAGTTCGCCATGGTCCATGATGGCGATGTGGTCGGAGAGTTCCTGGGCCTCTTCCATGTAGTGGGTCGTGTACAGGATCGTCGTCCCCTGGCGGTTCATCTCCTTGACGCTGTCGAGGATGTTGCGCCGGCTCTGGGGGTCAATGCCCACCGTGGGCTCGTCCATGATGAGGATCTGCGGTCTGTGCAGCAGCGCGATGCCGATGTTCAGGCGGCGCTTCATGCCACCCGAGAACTTCCCCGTCCGCCCTTTCTGGCGCTCGGCCAGGCCGGTGATCTCCAGCACCTGGTTCACGCGCTGTCTGAGGGCGCTGCCGCGCAGGCCGTACATCTTGCCCCAGAAGGTGAGGTTCTCGCGGGCGGAGAGGTCCTCATACAGGGCGATCTCCTGCGGGACGACGCCAATGGCCGCTTTCACGCCCATCGGGTCGCGCCGGATCGAATGGCCCACGACCGAGACGTCGCCCTGGGTCGGCTCCAGCAGGCACGAGACCATCGAGATGGTAGTCGTCTTGCCCGCGCCATTGGGGCCGAGCAGGCTGAAGATCTCGCCCGCGTGCACGTCGAAGCTGATGCCCCGCACCGCGTACACGTCTCCGTAGTTCTTGTGCAGTTCCTGCACGCGAATGGCTGTATCTGTGCTCATCACCGCTCCTTCTCTCTACGTGGGAGGGCGCGGTTACCGCGCCCTACACATTGTTGACGTTTGACGCCCGACGTTTGACGCGGCACCGACTACCGCGGATGGAGAAATACACGATAGGACTTACGGTCAACGCCCGACATTGACGTTTGACGCCCGACGTTTGACGCCGGACCGACTACCGCGGATGGAGAAATACACGATAGGACTTACGGTCAACGCTCGACATTGGTGTTTGACGTCTGACGTTTGACGCCCCTGTCTTCCCCCTATGATTACGAAGGAATATAGCCCCTGGTTGCACGCCTACTCCACCGCGACGTAGCCCGCCTCTTCCAGGGCGTCGAAACCAGGTTTTTTCTGAAAAACCTGGTTTCTGGGACAGTACTCCGGCGGACCTGCGGACGGATGTCGCCGACCGCGACGGACCGTCTGCGTGTCAGCGTCGGCATCCACCCTCACTACGAACGCAGGAGGCGGCACTCCGGCCGGGTGGCGAGGACGGACGCTGAGATCGCCGCCCGTCAACTCCAAGAGGTGAAGGGAAGCGACAGGCGGAGCCGATGTGGCGCTCGCTATTGCACGCGCCACTGATGGTAGTCTTCCTGCAGGTAGGGTTGCGTGACGCCGGGAAGCAGCGCCTCGGCCTCGGGCACGAACTCGTTGTAGAAGCGATCTGCGACCTCGAAGAAGCCGTGCCACTGCACGTAGTCCGGCCCCATCATGGCCGCACCGTGGCGCGCCCGGCGCCCTTCGTGATGCCAGAGGAAGAAGAAGGTCCACTCGATCTGTTCGTCGAACTCCGTGTCCGTGAGCTTGCCGGCCTCGCGCAGGCGCTGCATGATCTCCACGGCCGGCGTGGCGAACTTGTCGTTGTACAGGCCCACGGCGTCGTCGAACTGGGTGAAGAAATTGCCGTAGAACCCGGGCGAGTGGCACTGCTGGCACACCTGGGTCATGTCCTCCCTCCGCGCCTCCCAATTCTCCTGGCGAGACGAGAGGGCCGGGCGCAGCGTCCAGGCAATCCGCAGGCCGACGTCGTGATCGACCGAGACGCCGGGAACCGCGCTCATGTGGCACGTGGCGCAGGTAGGCGCCGCCGTGTAGTCCCGCCCAAGCACCCAGGGATGGGAGTGCAGGTTCATGTGCTCCCGGTTGGCCACGAAGGCGATGCCGTGCTTGCTCTCCTCGTAGATCTCCTTCTGGGGATGGTCCGGCCCCAGGTGGCAATTGCCGCAACTGTCGGGCTCGCGGGCGACGGCGACGCTGAACAGATGACGCGTGTGGCACGTCGAACAGGCCCCCCGGCTGCCGTCCGGGTTGATGCGGCCAATCCCCGTGTTCGGCCAGCTCGCGGGCGTCAGAGTGCCATCCTGCGCGACCTCCACGGGAGCGCCGTGGCACTGCTGGCAGCCCATGACGGCCGCCTGCAAGCCCTCGACCTCCTCCCCCAGGATATTGTCCAGGGACCAGAGGATGTCGCCGCCCTGAGAATGCCGGCTCGCTGCAAACTGCTCCGCTTCGACGACGTGGCACTCAGCGCAATCCTTGGGCGTCACGAGGACGCTGACGACGTAGGCGTTGTGCGCCATCGCGTCCGGATCGTCCGCCTCGGCACCGTGGCACTCGTAGCAGCCCACCTGCTCCTGCGCGTGCGCCCCTCGCCGCCACTCGCTGATCTGCGCGCCCAGGAACTCGTTGTCGCTGTGGCAGGCGATGCAGTCCGCCGAGGCATCGGAGAGCCCGGCGGGGAGTTGGAGCAACGAGGCCGCTTCCTGGGCTGCCTGTTGGCCCCACGAGAAGCCCCACTTCCACCAAGCCACGCACAGGAGAATGCCGAACATCAGGACGAGATTGACGTAGGTGAAGGCCACGAAGACGCGCCGCGCCAGCGGTGGGCGTTGCTCTTCCTCCGCCGGAGCGGCCTCCAACTGGCCGACCACCGCCATCCGACTCAGGACCTCTACGCCGTGCGGCGCGTCCTCGAGCGCCTCCGTCAGGTCCCGGCCCGCCTGATGCTGCCTCACGTGGACGCCACCGCGCCACATCCGGCTGTCCGTCACGTCGTAGAGCGTGCCATCGACGGCCACGAGCGCCCGGCGGCCGTCCTGGCCATCGAACGAGGGAAGCGTCTCCCGGGTCACCTCATCAGGGTGAGCAGGCGTCTCGTCAGGGCGACTGGCCCTCTGCATGCGTCGAGTCAGCACCACCGTGGCGACGAGGGCGAGCGCCACCATGAGGCCAAACTGGACCAGCTTGATGATGAACACCGTGCCAAAGGTGCCGGTGAACACGGAGCCGACCTCGAGATAGCGGAAGACGGTCAATGCAACGCCCGTCACGAGCATGACGGCGATGCTGATCCAGCCGATCGCCCCCTCCCGGCGGGGAATCCCGGTCGTCAGTTGCTGGGGCTTCACGATGATGTGGATGTAGAAGATGGTGCCAAACCAGATGACGGTCACCACCACGTGGACGTAGCCCACGATGAGCTTCAGCGTTTTGGCCAGATTCGAGGGTGTGTACGCGACCACGTCCTCGGGCACGGGCCACTGGTAGCCGCCTCGAACGTAGGCGATGCCCACGGCAGTCAGCTCTCCGCCGCCCTCGGGGCGCGCGTGGCACGTGCCGCAGGGTTGGCCGGTCAGCCGGGCATACTCGACCGTGGCCCCGGCCTGGGAACTGAAGAGGGCGGTGACGAACGCCGCGATCAGGAACCAGCCACACAGGAGAACCAGGAAGCGTGAGCTTGCTTTCATGATGCGCCCCTTCTGCGGGCAAGGACGCCCGCGGTCCGGTCGTCCATCATGATGCGGGCAGGGATGCGGCTCATTGTTTCAATCCATGCGGTCCGATTCGAGTTCAGTGGAGTCTCTGAGTGCCGCGCCGGCCCATCTGCGTACGCGTCAAGGCCTCCTCCATCTTCGCCTGCTCCTCATCCCGCGCAGCGCCCTCCTCCCAAGTCAATCCCTCATCGAGACCGGCCAGGAGGAAGCGGACACCCTGATTGTCGTTCGGGTTCAGCTCCATCATCCAGGCGAAAACCTGCCGCGCCTCATCCACGCGTCCCATTTGCCACAGGCACAGGCCGCGCCCGTGCAGCGCCCGCATGAAGGGCCGCGAGTCCACTTCGAGCCAGAAGGGCGCGGCATAGTGCGCGGGGTCCCCGATGGTGCGTGCCTCTGCCGCCCGCTGCGCGCGCTCGTAGTGGCCCAGTGCCTCTGCTACGCGTCCATCCTCGAAGCGCCGGTTGCCCAGATGCACCCAGGCGTCGGCGTGACCTGGGTCGATCCGCAACGCCTCCCGGTAGTAGGCCTCGGCCTCCACGATCCAACCGGCCCACAGGTGATCCATCCCCCGGCTGAAGAGGTACTCCCCCCACGCTTGCCGCGCTTCGTCCGACCGGACCTTGCGGCGGTTTCCTCGAGGGCGCGGGACACCCCCGGGGTCGGGCGGCACATCCAGGTCGCGTTCCATGGCATTCACCACTCTTTCGGCCAGGTACATACAGTATCTTCCGGGCACGAAGCGCAGGTCAGCCCGGAGGACATCCTCCCATGGATCGGGGGGCGGCACATCCCGATAGACGTCACGGGCGACGAGACGCGGGACCAGCTCAAAGCCCAGCGTAGGCGGTTTGCTTGCTCGCGCCACCGCCTCCGCGGCGTCGGCCAGGGCCTGGTTACGCGCGGCGATGGCCGGTTCGTTTCGCTCGGACCGCCGACACAGCTCGAGCGCGTAGCGGCGCGCCTCCACGTCCAGCACGCGCACGATCACCTCATCCTCGGGCGTTGCGCCCTGCCGGCTGTACCAGTCGGCCAGCACAGGTGTGGCATCCAATTCCCAGCCGCCCCCCACATGCTCGATCTCGGTGTGACACCCCACCTGGCCAGTCAAGGCAAGCGTGACGCGCGCTTGATCGCCGCCCGATCCTCGGGGGGAGCCGTGCCATAGGGCCGCCAAGACCTCGTGGTTGAACTCCAGCGTGCCGGCAGCCAGGTCAGACTCGGCCAGCGGCAGGCGGAAACTGTTGCCGGCCAGGTGGCGCGGCCACCAGGTATAGCGGGCCGGACGCCCGCCCAGGCTGGCGATCTGTTGGTTGGTCATGATGGCGACTCGCAGTGTGGAGTGGCTATTCACCGGGCGGAACATCTCCACCCGCGCCTCGATCTCGGCCAGCGTCAGAGGCCGGTCAGCGCCGGATACGACCTGCCGGACGAGTTGAGTAAAGGAGGGTTGGGTTGTCATTGGCTTTCATCTCCGACCACAAGTATACACCGGGTGCCAGATCGGGGCAATAGAGGGCAGCCCCAGGAATTCCCGTTTCGGCGTCAAGACCTGACAGGTTTCCGCGAATTTCGTGACTTGAGGCCCCCTATGTCACTCACCAACTGTGTTGAACGGCAAGTCTTGGATAGGGTGATCTACGAATTCGAAATAGGACACGGATTTCCACAGATACACACAGATTCTGATGGTTTACAGACCAAATCCGTAAAAATCTGTGTTAATCCGCGTCCCAGTTCTTTGCTTATGTCAGCGAGGGCCCGACGGGGCGAGCAGGGCCTTGAATTCGGCCAGGATAATGGCCGTCGCACCCCACACCTTGTGCGCGCCCACGGCGTAGAAAGGCACGTGCAGGGGCTCGCCGCGCCAGGTCCAGTCTTCCTCGCGCCGCGCCGCCGGGTCCAGGATCAGGGACAGGGGCACCTCCAGCAAGTCGGCCACCTCGGTGGGATCCGGGCGAAACGTGGGGCGCTGGGGGACGTAGGCGACGAAGGGGTGAACCAGGTTGTTGCTGGGCGGGATGTACAGGGGCGTGAGAGCGCCCAGGAGCTCCAGCCCCTCCGTGGCGATCCCGATCTCCTCGCGGGCCTCGCGGAGCGCGGTCTCCTGGAACGAGGCGTCGCCCGGCTCCCAACCGCCCCCAGGCAGCGAGACCTGGCCGCTGTGATGGTTCAAGCTGGACGTGCGCACGGTCAGCACCAGGTGAAGCACGGCCTGGACGGGGTAGAGGAGCAGCAGCACGCCCGCCTGCCGGGGCTCGACGCTGGGAGGTGGCGTGAGGGGACGCGGGCGCGGGGCCATCGTGATCTGCGCGCCGGGTCCGGGCAGCGGGCGGCGCAGCGCGGCGCGGATGTGTTCGAGGGTAGAGAGGACATCGGTAGACATACGGCTTCACAGGCGGTTTCAGATGACCAGTGCAGTGCAGCCAGCGATACATGGCATTCAGGCAATACAGACACGACTCAACCGCGCGAATCGGCGGAGACCAGACTAACTAACCTCACCGGGCCATACCTGGAGGCCCATCTGTGCGAAATGCTTGTCAAAGGCGAAGACCTCCCAAAGTGCAGTTTCCCGCCCCAGGTGAAACAGGCCACAATCCACCCAACTCCACTCCTTGTCCAGATAGCGGCTGAAGATCTCCCACACCTGTTTCTCATCGGCAGGACTGAGGTGCACCACTCTGAAACGAGCACTTCGTTGAATGCGCTCCCCCACCTTAACCGACATCTCTCCACCTGCTCTTTTCCTCGCCAGTGTCATCAACTCGCCGAAAACGTGGTTGGTCATCACGAATACCGTGTCTGGATGTTCGGCCAGAAAGCCCCTGGCTGCCTGATGGTTCACGTCATCCGCATCGGCCAGCGCGTACAGAGCAGAGGTGTCTATCAGCATTCGGACGCCAGAGCGCCTGTGCATCTCAGTTCTTCTGCTCATCCAGGTAGATCACATCGTCGTGCCTGACGCTGGCGTCGTACGGCGGGCCTCCCCGGAACATGCCGATCATTTCGGACAGGGGATCATCCTCCAAGTCAGGGAGTGCAGCGTCCCGCCTGAGCTTCTCGAAAGCTTCCCTGACGAACTGCCCAATGCTCTTCCCTTCTAACCCGGCTCTCTCTTTAAGCCACAGGTATTGCTCTTCGTGAATCATCACCTGAAGCCGATGCATCATCTCACCTCCCGGTTATCCAGGCATGCGTATTACACATACATTATACATCAATCATCGGGTTTGCCAAGTGGGCACAGACATTCCACACAATCAATCTCCTGTGTCCACTCAGGAAGCACTGCCGCAGTCACAGCCAGGGCATGCACGTCTGTCGTGCCAAGTCTATCAAAGGGGACAGCTGCCTTCACTCGGGGCAGGAGCTAGACATCTACCCGTGTAGGGGGAACCGCCGCAAACAGCAGTAACATTGAGACCTCCATGCCCTGGAGCACAAGTTTGGCAACCGTCGCTCTCTCGACCTCTACGTTCAGGGTGGCTGTACCTAGAACATGCGCACCTTGTCTCACTTCCAAACTAACTGGCTCCAACCCACTTCTTTGTGCTTCGAGATGGAAGACACAGCGTGGAGAGTTGCGATAGGGGTAGACTTCCACTGTCTTGCAGCTCTCACCGTGGACTCTGAAGCCAGGAGCCATAAGACAAAGCCGCAAGACAGCCGACTCAAGTCTCCCAGTCCTCGGGTCTCTCGAGAAGGCCACCTTGATCTCGGCTTGCTGTGGGGATTGAGTCTCGGCATCCTTTGATGGCGATTCCGGGCTACACAAGAACTGCGCCTCTAGTTCGAACCTCGTATAGATCTCAACAATCCGCGGAGCAGTAACCTTCGCATTGTACTCCAGTTCGCGTATCTCTGGCCGAGGCGACAGCTTATCCTCCAAATCAGCGATGCACTGCTCCAGCCGGCGCTCCTGCTTGATCAGGTTGAGTGGGATGTCCGTCTCCATCACGTACTCGGCCTTGCGCTCCCGGATGAGGCGCAGGTTCTCGCGAGCTTCCGTCAATTGGCGGCGCAGGAAGGTCACCTCGCGCTCCCGGCGCTCCGTGGCCTCTTTGGAGTCACCCACGGAGACCGCGCCCTGGAACTGCCCAGAGAGGAGTGGGCCGTGCACGTCGCCGGCGACGTTGGTCTGCGGGCCGTGGATCACCTGCCCCCGTTGATCGACGCCCGTGCGCTTGTCTCCCCCGATGAAATCCCCCTCAACCGTGATGTAAACCGCGCTCGGGTCGCGCTTGTCCCGGGCCACCGGGATGTGGATCGTCTGTTCGCAGGTGCGCAGATCCCCGGACCAATCCTCATACTCGATGCCCAGGCGTAGTGGAACGCTGTCCCCGCACTCCAGGGGGTAAACGTTGAGCCACTGAGGACGCTGGTGCCCAGCTGCCAGCGTGGAGATGCGCTGGGTGTCCATGACCTGCCCCTCGAACTCGTCACCCGTGGCGCGGATGATCAGCCTGCTCGCCGGGCCGTATCCCTCATTGCGCACGATGAACTGGAGGCGCGACCACGACCTCAGCAACAGCCCCTTTTCCGTGTGGACCTGCATCCTGATCACCGGCTGGCGCAGCCAGCGGGCCACCTCGCGCCGGCAGGCGGCCGCACGGTCCATCTCCCCGACCGCATCGAACGCCTCCGCAGCGGCGCGCCACGCCGCTGCCCCCCTTTCCGCATCGCAGGCCGTCCCCTCCAGCCCGCGGGCGTGCTGCTCCAGCGCCTGGGCCTGCTTGAGCGGCCGGTCCAGGGAGGCCCACAGCCGGGCCGCCCCCTCCCATGCCCCGGCGGCCTCGCATTGCGCCGCGGCGCGATCCTGCTTGCCTGCTGCCTCCCATAGCTCGGCGGCCTTCAAGGGCTCGCCGTGCGCCTCCAGCAGCTCGGCGCCACGGACGGGCTGGCCCAGGGCAGCGTAGGCAGACGCGGCCTCGATCCAGTGCCCGGCGGCCTCGTGCTCCTCGGCGCTGAGCGGGCGGGCGACGGCGGTCAGCGTGCCGCCCTGGTCGGCGACCAGGACGCACGGCGCGGGAGGCTCGCCACAGGTGGCGAGGATCGGCGGGACCTCGATGCGCCGCCCCACCGCGTGCCGCCACAGCTCCCGGCCGGTGGCTGAGAGGGCGTAGACGCGGTGGTCGTGACAGGTGGCGTAGACGGCGCCACCGACGACGATGGGCGCAGCCGTGATCCGGCGCTCGGTGGGGAAGGCCCACAACTCCCGGCCGTCGGCCAGGGCCAGGGCGTGGAGGCCGTCGCGCGCGCCGGCGAACAGTCGCCGGCCGTCGGTCGCGGGCGCGCTGAGGGGCTTGCCCGCCGGACCCACGCCCGTGCGCCAGGCCTGCGTGCCGTCCTCCACACGGAGGGCCAAGACCGCGCCGGTGCTGAGCACGGCGTAGACGTGATCGCCAACGACGACAGGCGTCTGGTCCAGCCAGGCTCCTCCTCCGCCCCCGCCAAAGCGGCGGGGAGAGCCGCCCCCCAGGTGTACGGCCAGCAGGTGTGGGCCACGGCAGGGGACGTAGGCCACGCCACCCGCGACGGCCGGCGCGGACAGGGAGGCGCTTGCGTCAAGTTCGACGCTCTCCCGCTCCGTACCGGTGGCGAGGTCAAGGACGATTAGCGTGCGGGCGTCGGCGGTGACGCATATTGCGTTCGTAGTAGCGACTTTGGTCGCCTCTTGACCGGAACGCCCGAGGTCGTTACTACGAACCAATGCCGGGGCGGAGACACGCTGCACGCCGGGCGCCCAGCGCCAGCGCTCCTCCCCTGCCGGATCCAGGGCCACGAGCGCTCCCGCGCCGCGCAACAGGTCCGTGCTGGTGAGGGAGACGAGGGTGAGCAGGGGGGTGTGGGGGTGCGGGAGTGTGGGGGTGGGGGCGCTTGCCAGGCCCGTTAGCATGGCGTATTCAAAGGAGCGCCGCCAGCACGGAGCGCCGTCGGCCAGGCGCAGGGCGTGGAGCGTGGCGCGCCGAGCGGACGGGTCGGGTTCCTGCGTGGGAACCAGCACCAGCTCGCCCGCGACCAACAACGTCTCGGCGGGCGGCCCGGACAGGTCTACAGACCATTGGGCGTGCGGATGCTCATCAGGCACGGGAAAGTCGCCCTCTTCACTGGCCGCAGTCGGGCGGCGATATGAACACGCCCACCGTGGCTGTCTGGCCGGCGGAGGTGACCGAGGCCTCACCCACGATGGCCGAGCTGAACCCCGAGGCCGTGACGTCGAAGGTCATAGAGCCCGACATCGGCCCGCCCCGGACCTCGTGTTCCCAGGAATACGTGTACATGCAGTCTCCCCCATGCCCGGCGACGTACACTGTGGCTCCCCAGCCGCCAGCCATGCACCACTTACCCACGTCCCAGGCATCCAGCCGCAGCGGAGCGCCCATGTCGTCACATGCGGGAACCGGCGCGGCCGGCGTACTCGTAGGCACGGGTGCAGACGGGGTAGACGTCAACGTGGGGCGCGGCGTAACCCTGGGAAGGCCGGCCAACTCGCGGTTGATCTCCAGTTCGGCCACCTGGGCCCAGCCCGTTGACGCGCCGTCCACGGTGCTGACGTACACCCAATCGGGGAAACGTGGATCATAGCCCTGCAACTCCAGCTCCGTCCCGGCGGCCAGGGTCGTGCGCACACGCCACCACGTGGTCACGCCGGGACGCAGGCCAGCGCCACCGGCGAGCACGCGCGCATCCGGGAGCAGAGGCATGGGCGTATCCGTGGGAACCGGCGCTGGCGTCCAGGTAGGGGTCGGCGCGGCGGTCGGGGGTTCGGTGGGCGTGTCCACCGGCGCCGGCGTGGCCGTGGGTGCGGGTGTGTGCGTGTGCATGAGGGTCGACGTGGGGGTCGGCGTGGCGGTCCGGAAGAGCGCCGCCATGGGCCCCGCTCCGGCGCGCCACCCAACGAGGGTCAGAATGATGAGCAAAACGACGAGCAGCACGCCGGCAAGCGCCAGAGCCAGCGGCAGCGCCCACCGCCGCACGACAGACGGCCTCGCCGGGACGACGGTACTCGGCTCTGGCTGCCTTGCCGCGGGCACGCTAGGCTGGACCAACGTGCGACCCTCGAACGGAGGCGCGGGGGGCGGCTGCTGCGGTGGGACCGGGCGCGAGGGCTCCACCTCTACAGGTGGGGGTTGCGCCACCGGGGACGGGCGCGGAAACCGCACCCCTACGTATGGAGGCTGGCCCTCGGCCGGCAAGGCCTCCCGTAGCTGGACGATAAAGGCGCGAGCAGAGGCGAAACGGTCAGCCGGCGCCTTGGCCAGCATCTTGAGGATAGCCTCCTCCACGGCCGGAGGCAAGTCGGGGTGCAGGGAGCGCGGAGGCGGCACGGGCCTGTGTTCGTGGGCGTCCAGTGTAGCAGGCCCATCCCCGGGAAACGGCACCTGCCCAGTGAGCATATGGTAGGCCACGATGCCCAGGGCGTAGCGGTCGGCCGCAGGCTCGATCTCAGCGGCACGCTCCGGGTCGGCCTGCTCGGGGGCCATATACTCGGGCGAGCCCAGGTGCTGCCCCTCGGCGGCGAGCGCGGCGCTCCCCGCCATAGCCCGCACCAGCCCGAAATCCGTCAGCGTCGCGCTCACGGCGTCCGCCGTCTCCTCGACGACGATGTTGCGGGGCTTGACGTCGCCGTGGACCACACCCCGGGCGTGGGCGTGATCCAGCGCGTCAGCGACCTGCCCCAGGATGGGCAGCGCCCGCTCCAGCGCCAGCGGCCCCTCCGCCTCCAGCAGCTCGTGCAGGGTGCGGCCGGGCACGAGCTCCATGGCGACGTACAGTTGGCCGTCGGCCTCGCCCGCGTCGTAGATGGTGGCAATCCGGGAGTGTTGCAGCCGGGCAACGACCTGTGCCTCGCGACGGAAACGGGTCACGAAGTCGGGATCATCCGCCCAGTATGGGTGCAAGACCTTGAGGGCAACGACGCGCTCCAGCACAGTGTCCCGGGCCCGGTACACGACGGCGAAGCCGCCCCGCCCGATCTCACCGAGGATCTCGTACTTGCCCAGTCGTCTGGTGGCTACCATCGTTCCGCCCCCGCTGCATGCATGCGAACACCCTGGCGCAATCCCACGGCATGCATCGTAGTAGCCAGTTTAGCACAGCTTGTCTGTCTGCGCAACCTCACCCGTGGCCGCGACTTCCCAATCGCGCCCTTGCTCTCTCTCGTAACCTCGATCCTCCAACCACGCCCTTGCACTCCCTCGTGGCCGCGACTTCCCAATCGCGCTCTCGCACTCCCTCGTGGCCACGACTTCCCAATCGCGATCCTGCACTCCCTCGTAGCCGCGATTTCCAATCGCGCTCTCGCCGCCTATGGCTCAAACCTCGCCCTACACCGCGTGACCGCCGATCCCCGGTCACACAAGATCGAATTTGGATGATGAAATCATCCTCATCCCGAATGACGTGATCCCAGAAACCCCGCTGCCGCATGTGGGTGGGCCGGTCGATGCTATACACCCTTTTGTAGTTTCGTGCTAAGTTGCGCTGAATGGATTGCAGGAGCTTGCTGATGTTGGTGGTCTCTGGTACGAAGATCGATACGCTTCCAATTGGGCATTCGCCGCAATGAACGCGATTGGAAAATCGCGGCTACCTCACCTGCATACTTCCCCACCTCGCACACAGCTTGTACGTATCTGGCGCATTGGTCACGTTGTGTTGGTTGGAACCATCCGCATTGGCCACCCACACGTCATAGGCACCAACTATCCCCACCGGCTGCAAGTATAGAATCATCGAGCCGTCCGGCGAAATCGAAGTCTCATACGCAATGGGCAGCACAGGCTGGTATCCGGCCGCATTTGGACTGGCCCGGTGCAGGGTGTTATCGAGCGTGAAGTAGAACCAGGAACTGTCGGGAGCCCATAGGATATATTCGTTGCTGTTGAGTTGATTGCCGGTGTAGACGGCCTGGACCATCGTATCGTCCGATGCCCGGCGAATGCTCATCGAATACTGGCCCTCACTGTGCCAGACGGTGGCACTGTACTGCCCGTCCGGCGAGGTGCACTCGACCACAGGGGGTACGATCGGGCAGCGGTAGCCATAGAACATCCGAACCGACTGACCCGCCAACGTCCTCGCCTCGGTCCCACCCGCACACGTGGAGCTTTCATAGGCAATTGGGTCAAGCAGTTCCCCCTGAGAACGTGAAGGGTCCGTTGAGGCCAGATAGTAGATTTGTCCAGCCTCGACGGTATAGAAAATACGGACTGGTTGGCCCCGTGGTGACGAAGATGGAGTTGGCGTCGAAGTGACCGCCGCTGGGGTCGGCGTCAAAGACGGAGTCGGCGTCGAAGTGACCGCCGCTGGAGTCGGTGTCGAAGATGGAGTTGGCGTCGAAGTGACCGCCGTTGGGGTCGGCGTCAAAGATGGAGTCGGTTTCGGAGGAACGAGCGTCAGTGTCGGAGATGAAGTTGATGTCGGAGTGACGAGCGTTGGCGTCGGCGTTCTTCGTGTAGCTGTTGGTGTAGGACACGGCGTCACTGTAAGGGAGGACCTGAAGGCCGCAGAAGCTCTAGCAGCTGGATTGGGCACTGACGTCACTATCCACGGAACCGACGTTTCTGTGATCACATTCACCGATGAAATCGGTGTCTGTGTGGGAAGCTCTGAGTGCGTGGGCCACACCGGAAACGGCTTCAGAGCAAAAAGCCGCCCACCGCTCAAAAGCACAAGAATCAGCCCAACCACACCCAATGCCCACTTCGGTATCCGCACATGTTGCGGATGAAGCAGAGCTTCTCGCAACTCACTGACGAAGGCACGGGCAGAATCAAAACGGCGAGCAGGTTTCTTGGCCAACATCCTGAGCAATGCTGACTGCACGCTCCTGGAAAGGTCGGAGCGAAGGGAACGCGGCGGGGGCACCCGCTTGCGCACGTGAGCGTTGAGCGTAGCAGGAGTGTTGCCCGGAAAAGGCACCCTCCCAGTCAGCATCCGGTAGGCCGCGACACCCAGCGCGTAGAGGTCGGCGGCTGGACCAACCTCATCCGCCTGCTCCGGGTCGGCCTGCTCGGGGGCCATGTATTCCGGCGAGCCCAGCAGTGTCCCCTGGGAAGTGAGCGCCACGCTGCTCTCCATAGCCTTCACCAGGCCAAAGTCCGTGAGGGTGGCCCGGACGCCTCGGTCCGTCCGCTCCACGATCACGTTGGCGGGCTTGACGTCGCGGTGGATAACGCCCTCCCCGTGAGCGTAGTCCAGCGCGTCCGCGACCTGCTCAAGGATAGGCAGCGCCCGCTCCAGCGGCAGCGCGTCCTCGGCCATCAGCAGTTCTCGCAGCGTACAGCCTGGCAAGTATTCCATAGCTATGTAGAGCTGGCCCTGAGCCTCGCCCGCCTCATAAACAGTGACGATACTCGGGTGGCTCAGCCGGGCGGCGGCGCGTGCCTCCCGCCGGAAGCGAGCGGCGAAGGCCTGGTCAGCCGTCCAACAGGGGTACAGCACCTTGAGCGCAACTATACGATCTAGCTCAGTGTCACGCGCCTTGTAGACGACGGCGAATCCGCCCCTGCCGATCTCCTCGATGATCTCGTACTTGCCGACGCGTTTGCGTTCTGTCATGATTCCGCCCTATGAAGCTGAACGATCTGCCGCCACTCTGCGCTGAAAGTAACCTAGCACAAAGCGATGGTCCGCGCAACACATCGATCCCACCCGTACGTCAACGACGCCATGGGATCGGGACATCCAGATGGCGTGGTGGATGAGTAACAGATAGTGCGTAGGGGCGTCATATAGCTATTCCTGAAGCGCCTCGATGTCTACTCCGGCTGCGTCGAGCAACCGGCGGAACGGATCATAGAACGCATCGCCATGCTTCTCCAGCTCACTCCAACTGTAAGCCGCGTACAGGGCATCCTGCCCTTCCTCCGTCTCGGCGATCTTGAGGAGCGCGTCGACGATCTGAGTGCGCACGTCTTCCGGCATCGAAGGCGCGAACTGGACCCCGTCGTTGGGGACATCGATCGATGTGTGGATAACGCTGACCACTTCCTTCACATCGGGGTTATCCCCCTCGATGGTGCCGCGGGCGTCTACGTAGGTACCGCCAGCGTCGCAGTCACCGTTATAGACGGCGGACACGACTGTGTCGTGGGCGCCTGCATCCACAACTTCCGCCAAGTCCGCGTCGGGATCAACGCCGGCTGCAGCCAAGCCCAGTGAGGGAATGCTCCAGCCGATGGCTGAGAGCAGATCGGGGCGACAGAAAGTCTTGCCCGCCAGTTGGCTTAGCTCGGTGATGCCACTGTCGGCGCGGACGATGATCTGGCCGTTGTAGGCGGCACTGCCATAGCGCATCGAGACCAACGCTGCCTCGGCGCAACCCCTCTTCGAGGCCAGGACGTAGGCGAAGGCGTCCAGCGAGCTTATGTGGGCCTCAACCGGATCGCTGCACATAGCCGTGATGACGCTGGCGTACTCGGTGGCGACGTTCGTCTCGATTTACCAACCCCGTCTCTTGCTCAATCAGGCCGGCCACGACCTCAGCGCCGGCCGCCACCTGCTCCGTCTCGCCCATGGGGACGAAGGACCAAATAATCGGATTATCTTCGGTGCCCAGGCTCCCGGGACTGTAGGGCGCCGGCACAGCGGTCGAGGTTGGCTCCGTAGTTGGCACGGTCGGCGTCGACGTAGGCGCGGTCGAGGTCGGCTCCGAAATCGGCTCATCGGTCAGTGTCGGCTCCTCCACAGCCCCTCCGCCAGCCATCAGCCTGCCCAGGAACACCAACAGCGCCACCACCGCCACCGCGCACACTCCCCAGACCCACACGGGCACACGTCTTTGTTGCGCGGCGACCGGCCGCGGCCCAGACATCACCTTCGTGCGCCCACGCCCTGGTGAGGCCGGAAGGGCCTCGCTCTGCCCAGGGGCGGCAGTCCCACTCAACGCCGCTGCCATGTCCCGCGCGGTGGGGAAACGGCTCTCGACTGCCAGCTCCATCGCCCGCAGCACTGCCGCCTCGGTCGTTTCACTCACCCGGACGTTCCATTCCCGCACCGGCACGAATTGGTCTGGGAACGCCATCCGGTCGCTGGCCGTCGGCGGCGACTGGCCCGTGAGCGCGTGGTAGATCGTCGCCCCCAAGCTGTAGAGATCGCTCCGGGGGTCGGTGTGGCCCGGGCGGGTGCCGTATTGCTCCGGGGGCGCGTACTCCGGCGTGCCCATGCCGCGCATCGCCGTCCGCGTGCGCGGATCGTGCGGGTCCCACAGCTTCACCAGTCCGAAATCCACCAGCACGGCTCGCCCATCGGGGCGGATGATCACGTTCTGCGGCTTGATGTCTCTGTGGATCACGCCCTGGCTGTGGCAGTAGGCCAAGGCGTCCAGCAGTTGTCCAGCCCAGATCAGCACCTGGTCCTCAGGCAAAGCCCCCTCCCGCTCGATGCGGCCGGCCAGGCTCTCCCCTTCGACGAAGTGCATCACCAGGTAGACGCTGCCGCCCTCCTCGAAGAAATCTATAACGCCGACCAGGTGCGGATGATCCAGGCGGGCCAGAACAGCAGCCTCCTGCTGGAACTGCTGTCGCAGTTGGGCCAGGGTATCGGCATCAAGTCCCGGCTGGGGCGTCATCTCCTTGAGGGCAACTGGCAGGTTGAGGCTGAGATGCCAGGCCCGGTAGACGGCGCCCATCCCGCCCTCTCCAATCGGGCGAACGACACGATAGCGGTTCTGAAGAATCTCACCCGTGTTCAATGCCATTGCTCACTCCACAGAAATCTGGCCGCGATTCCCCAATCGCGCCCTTGCTCCGCCCGCCCTCATCCCTCGCTACGATTCCCCCAGTCGCGCTCCTGCCCCCCACACCCTCACCCGTGGCCACAATCTGAAATCACGGCCAGAAGACACGGCGACTGCGCTTCGCGCCGATTGGGTAACGTGACAGATGACCTATTCAGAGTCCCTGGCGCACCGGAACCCCACGTTGTCGTGCCAACCGCTGGGAGGGTACCCGTCGCGGCACGCACAGCGGGTGTAGAACTGATGGTAGCCCCACGAACCACCCCGCAGCACCTCGCCGCCTTCTTCGTGGTCACTCGACGTCCACTCCCAGACGTTGCCTGCCATATCCACGCAGCCATAGGGGCTGTCGCCATCGGGCGAGTACTTGCCCACCGGTGTCGTGCCACCCTCATTCTTGCCGAAACTGCACAGGTCAGGCGCCGGTTCCTCGTCTCCCCAGGGGTACTCCCGGCCATCGGTGCCTCGGGCGGCCTTTTCCCACTCTTCCTCGCTGGGCAGCCGCTTCCCGGCCCACTCGGCGTAGGCCACGGCGTCTTGCCAGCTCACGTAGACGACCGGGTGGTCGGTGATATCCTCAGGCGGCGACTGGCCCTCCCAGTGCTTCGGCGCCTCGCGCCCCGTCTCGGCCACGAAGCGAGCGTACTCGGCGTTCGTGACGGGTATCTTGTCGATCCAGAACTCGGGCAGTTCGTGTGTTTCTTGCTTATCTCCGTAGAGGAACGCACCGGCCGGGATACGCACCATCTCCTTGCCATCCCGTTCCCAGACCATCGTATCGCCGCTGAGTTGCTGCCCGCTGCGTTCACTTGTCATCTGCAACTGTCGCCGGGCGCGACGTAGCCAAGCCTGCGGGCCACCCAACTCAGGCACCAGTTGCAGGAGTGCCTCGCCCGACTCAACAACTTCACCCCAATCGCCCGCGTCCACCGCCAGCGCCAGGTCCTCGTAGAGCTCCAACGCCTCGGCAGATCGCTGGGACTCGCTCGCCAGTTCGGCGTGCCGGCGCAACAGCCCCTCGACAACGTCCAGCAGGCGCTCCCCGGCCTCTCCACCCCGATAGTCCCACCGTCCGCGCAGCACGCCCACCCAGGCGCGACAGGCCTCGGCCCAGCGCCCGGCCTCTCCGTAGACGATGGCCTCGTCGCACCACCGGGCACGCTGAATCTCGTCCCGCACCTGCGCCAGCTTCTCCTGCACGTCCCGGAAGTCGGGATTGCCTGTCTCGACTTCCTCCAAGGCAGCCAGGGCCTGCTTCCACTTTTCCTCGTCAAGTAGCTCCAGTCCTTCCTGGTAGTGCTCCTCCAGGCGGCAGCGCTTCACCGCCTCGGCTGCCTCGCGGTCCAGCCCCTGCTTGGCCGTCGTCAGCATGTCGAGTGCGGCGGGCCGTCCAGGATCGAGCCGCACCATGTGGGTGCAGCAGTCCAGTGCCTCCAGCCACTCACCGGCCGCCAGCAGTTCCTTCGCCTGTGCCTCCAACTGCTCCAGCGTGGCATCCCGCCTCGCCGCCTCGGTCCAGGCGTCGGCTACCTCCTGCAGCGCGACCACGAACGCCCCAGCGCTGGGGTAGCGCTCGGCCGGCGGCTTGGCCAACGCGCGCAAGAGCACAGCGCTCAGATCGTCGCCCAGGGCAGGGAGCAACTCCTGCGGCGACGGAGGCTCTTCGTAGGCGTGGGCGTGGAGCACGGTCGGCATCTCGCCCTCGAAGGGCGCGCGCCCCGTGAGCGCCTGATAGGCGATCACGCCCAACGCGTAAACGTCGGTCAGCGGGGTGACCTCGCCCCACTGTTTGGGATCGGCTTGCTCGGGGGCCATGTAGGCCGGCGTGCCCAGGATGGTGCCGCTCTTGGTCAGTTCCGTGCTGGCCTGCATCGAGCGCACCAGGCCGAAGTCGGCCAGGACGACCCAGGGGCTGTCTGCATCTCCCTCCAACAGCACGTTGGCCGGCTTGACGTCGCGGTGGGTCAGGGGCGGGTCGTGCTGGTGGAGATAATCCAGCGCGGCCGCCAGCGGGGTCAGGACAGGCAGGGCGTGCTCCAGGCACAAGGGCGCTTGCTCGGCCAGCAGGTCGCGCAGCGTGTGCCCCTCGCCGACGAGGGCCATCGCCAGATAAAGCACGCCGTCGGCGTCACCGAAGTCGTAGACCGTGACGATGTTGGGGTGGCGCAGATTGGCGGCGGTGCGCACCTCCTGTTGGAAGCGCTCGACGAAGGGCGATTCGCCAGTAAAGTTGCCCGTGACGACCTTGAGTGCCACCTCGCGGTCCATCCTGGCATCACGGGCGCGATAGACCACGCCGAAGCCGCCGCGCCCGATCTCCTCCAAGATCTCATATCTGGCCAATTCTGACATCTCACCCTCCGATGACTCAGTGCACACAGTGATCACGTTGTGTTCAACGACAATTATAATTACCCATTGATGACAATTAGAAATGCCCACTAGGAAGATCGGCTGGGTCATTGTAAACTGGCCTCAGAGACAAGGAGGCCAACACAGCAATGACAGCAACCGACGCCCAAGTGAGGATCATCATGCGAGAAAGAGAGAAAGGTCGTACTCAGGAACAGGCCGCGGCCAGTGCAAACTTGAGCAGCCGCAAGACCGTAGCCAAATACGAAGGGCTGGGAAAACTGCCCAGCGAACTGAAAGGACCACGGCAGTATCGCACACGTCCAGATCCGTTCGTGGAGGACTGGCCTACCGTCGAGGAGATGCTGGGAGACGCCCCCAACCTGGAAGCCAAAGCGCTGTTCGAGTGGCTGTGTGAGCAACATCCCGAACGCTATCAGCCTGGACAGTTGCGCACCTTCCAGCGACGTGTCGCCACGTGGCGGGCATTGAATCAGAAGCAAGTCGCTATCCTGGAGCAGGTTCATCATCCCGGCCGAGTGATGCAAACCGATGGCACCTGGCTGACTGAACTCGGCGTGACCATCCAGGGAGAGCCGTTCAAGCACATTCTGATTCATAGTGTGTTACCCTACTCGAACTGGGAGTGGGGGCGCGTGGCGCAATCAGAGTCGTTGGCGGCCTTGCATCTGGGTCTGCAAAGTGCCCTCATCAAGCTCGATCACGTTCCAGCGTATCATCGAACGGACAACAGCAGCGCGGCGACCTACTGGCCAGGCGCTAAGGCGCAGACCGACCACAAGAGGGAGTACACGGATGGCTATCTGCAAGTGTTGGCCCACTACGGTCTCGAGCCTCAGACGACTAACCTCAACTCACCCCAGGAGAACGGTGACGTCGAATCATCCAATGGCGGGATCAAACGTGCCATCGAGCAATACCTGCTCTTGCGTGGCAGCCGTGACTTCGACAGCGTGGGGACGTATGAAGCCTTCCTGTTCGACGTGATGGACCGTCGGAACCGTACTCGTCAGGAGCGTCTGGCTGAGGAACTGGCGGTGATGAAACCGCTGACGGCTACGTCATTGGCCACCAACAGCCAGGTACGCGTCCGGGTCACGCGTGGCAGTCTGATTCGCGTCCAGAAGAACGTCTACTCGGTACCGACCAGCTTGATCGGTCGCCGGGTCACCGTCCAGATTCACGAGTGGCACCTGGAAGTATACTACCAATCCCATCTGCTCGAGACGCTGCCCCGTCTGGTGGGCGAAAAGCAGCACCACGTCAACTACCGCCACGTGATCGACAGCCTGCTGCGCAAGCCCGGCGGCTTCCGCGACTACCGGTATCGCGACGATCTGTTCCCCTCCCTGGTCTTCCGTCGCGCCTGGGAGCAACTGAATCGGTGGCAATCCCCACGCAAGGCCGATCTGACCTATCTGCGCATCCTGCGGCTGGCTGCTCGGACGATGGAGTCCGAGGTCGCCGCGGCGCTGGAATTGCTCCTGGCCACACCGCGGCCGTGGGATGAAACCGATGTGGAACGCTTGCTCCAGCCCGAGCCGATCTCGGTCCCCCAGTTGGCGTGTGGTCAAGTCCATCTACAGCAGTATGATCGACTCCTCTCAAAGGTGTATCATGCCGCTTGACGCCATCCGCACCTACTGCAAAGCCCTCCGGCTGCCCACTGTGGCTGATGTGATGGAAGATGCCCTAGTCACTGCTCAACGGGAGGAGTGGGCTTTGGAGACGTTCCTGCAGCACCTACTGGAGCAAGAGATGGCCGGGCGGCGCGAGCGCAGGATCACGCGCCTGATGAAAGCGGCCCATTTCCCTCCGGGGAAAACCCTGGAAACCTTCGATCAAAAGCGGTTGTCCCTGCGTGTTCGACGTCAACTCCCACGGCTCTGCGATGGTGAGTTCATTGACCGCGCAGAGAACATTCTCATCTTCGGCCTGCCCGGTACTGGGAAAACCCACTTGGCTGCCGCACTGGGCCACGAATGGGTGCAACGCAGTTACAGCGTCCTGTTCATCCCCACCTTCAAGTTGGTCGGAGGCCTGCTGCGCGCCAAGCGAGACTACGAACTGGAACGCGAGTTACGCCGCCTGGATCGCTTCCAGGTCGTCATCCTGGACGATCTGGGCTATGTCCAGCAGAGCCGGGAGGAGATGGAAATCCTATTCACTTTTCTGGCCGAAAGATATGAACGCCGCAGCGTCGTGATCACCTCCAATCTCGTCTTCTCAGAGTGGAATCAGATCTTCAAGGATCCCCTGACCACGGCGGCCGCCATCGACCGTGTGGTCCACCACAGTGTGATCATCGAGTTCGGTCGTGAGATGAAGAGCGTTCGTGCGGAAGAAGCCGCACGTCGCAATGGTATTCGTTTGGACGGCTCTGATGCCGCCCAGGACGCCGAGAGCTGACCTCTCGGCATGGGCATTTCTAGTTGTCGTCGATGTCCATTTCTAATTGTCGCTTGACACACGTTGTGCCTATGCTTGCTTGGGAGATCCTCGCAAGGAAGTCAACAGTCCTCTGAGCACCTGTACTGCCATAGTCACGGCTATGTGGTTGCTTGGATCTGCTTCTAACAAGTCTATCAGTGGCTCGCATGCTTGTTGCCATTTCTCCAATTCAACATACGATGAAGCCCGCTGTAGCCAGTGCTCCTTCTGCTTTTCTCGCTGTGCAGTGTCTAGCAATTCAGATGCTTCTACAAAATCAGGCTTCCGGAGTTGGATTTCCCTAAGTTCAACAATAGCCTGAGTCCATTTCTCTTCACCAAATAGCTGCAGTGCTCTATCGTATTTCTGCCTGACAATTACTTCTTCCAGCATATTCAGTACACCGGAACTTAAGTGATTGCCAAATCCTACCAGACATGGATAATGGTAGGATGAAAAAACAACATGTCCAACTCAGTGAAAGTGATCGACAGTATTTGGAATCCTTGATAGCCACGGGAGAACTCCCCGTGAAAGTGCATCGCCGCGCATTGGCTCTACTAGATCCCTGTGTTAAGCTGGAAGGTGTCGCCTTTTGGAGTACTATTTGAAGTGTGGTAGAGTAGGGATGGCAGCCGTAGCAGTAGGCGCTGTGGGAAGGGTGGGCAGCGCAGTTTGCTGTCCACGCT
>Ga0180432_10002305_pt1 | contig 28748 bp, 24 predicted proteins | sample SS_ome_10_FD_132414 | JGI IMG/M metagenome (GOLD analysis project Ga0180432, IMG submission 132414) | Hypersaline lake sediment archaeal communities from the Salton Sea, California, USA - SS_1_MS_2 metaG | ecosystem: Environmental > Aquatic > Non-marine Saline and Alkaline > Hypersaline >... | reverse complement strand
TTGTGTGCCTCGATCGTGCTCATCTTCACTACCCTGTTCGGCCTGGGAGCGTATCTGGGTAAGGTGTCCCAGGAGAGGATTATCACGGCGGGGGTGAGGATGCTGCTGGTGGGAGGCCTTACAGGCCTGCTGATCTGGCTGATATCCGAGAAGGGACCGGAGACGGCTGCGGGCGTGCTGTAAGCAGGGAAGCCCCATTCTCCCGGTAGGACTGCTACTCAGGAGACCTGCTTCAGCTGCCGCTTGTACAGCTCAACCAGCTCCTTGACGGTGGTAGCATCTTCCGGACCTCGGTCATCCCTCATCCGGACCATCCTCGGAAACCTTATTGCGAGCCCGCTCCCCTCCCTTATGGAGTCGAAGGCGCAGCTGTGTACCGGGGAGAGCGTGATCTCATCACCGTTGACCTCGAGAACGACCTCCGGCTCAACCCAGACATCCGGCTCAACCAGCGCCTCAACCGATCGGTCCTTCTTTGGAAGGGTGAGAGGGTCCAGCAATCCAGGGAGCTCCGCTAGCTCTTCGTCGGTGAATCCCGTCCCCAGTTTGCAGGCCGTCTCGAATCTGGCAAGTTCCTGATTGTACGCGGCCATGAGAAGGGCTCCGTAAGTCCCGGCCCTTCGCCCCCGTCCGGCGAATGCCCCGACGACGACCAGGTCCACTGTATCGGCCATCTCGGATCGATAGGAACGCTTCCACTTGATCCACATCCAGCCCCTCTTGCCGGCCTGGTAGGCGCTGTTGCTCGCTACGGACTTGCAGATGAGGCCCTCCGTTCCCTCATTGATCGCCTTCTCGAAGTAGTCCTCGATCTCGGATGGATCATCCGAAACCAGCCTGTCGGCCATCTTGAGATGTTCGGACTCCTCGAAGGCCCCCTTTAGACGATCCGTTCTGGTGAGGTAGTCCTCCCTGGTCAGGTCGTCCCCGTCAAGGAGGAGACAGTCGAAGAGGAAGAGGACCACCGGAACCTCCTCCACCATCTTGTCCAAGTCGTACTTGCGTCCCCTTCGCTGAGAAACGACCTGGAATGGCAGAAGATCCCCCGTGTTGATATCCACCGGTACACACTCGCCGTCCAGAACCGCGGTTCCCGCTGTCACGTGTTTCCTGAGGGCGCGCACCACATCCGGGAACTGCGAGGTGATATTCTCCTGTCTTCGAGAGAACAGGGTGATCTCGTCCGGCGATACGTGCGCCTGGATCCGGATTCCGTCGTACTTGTATTCGGCGGCGCACTTGCCGTCCAGCTTCTCCATGATATCGTCGATCTCCTTGAGCCTTTCGGCCATCTGAAGCTTCACGGGCATTCCTACGGTCACCTTTGAGCCCTCGATACCTTTCATACCCTCCTCCGCAAGCGTTTTAGCGACGTATCCGATGTCCGAGCAGAGGTTATATGCCCTTTCGATCTTGGGTCTGGAATCCTTACCATCCCCGTAGACTATGGCCAGGGCATCGAGTAGCGTCATCTCGGCGATGCCCAATCTGAGACGGCCAAGGACCGTTCTCAGGATGTATCTCGCCTCTATCGGAGATGCATCGGTGAGTAGTCCCGCTAGAAGCCGGATCTTGATCTCCTGGGCCCCCTTGCCGCTTGTCTTTGACATCTTGTCCAGGGTGTTGTATACCCTGACCACTGTGAGTCTCTCCCCGTCCAGTGTCCTCTGGGTCTTCTTCGAAAGAAGTCTTTCCATAGTCTTGCCGAGGTCACCGGACTCCCTGTAGCTTTCGGCGACCTCCTCCTCCCCCTTCCCCGAGACCCTCGAGATCGCCTTCATTGCAAGCTTCTCTGCAACCCCGATCTCATCGCCCCGGTATGCTGGATGTATCCTGCCCATGGCCATGTAGCATACCTTGTCGATCTCTTCGTTGGGGACCTTCTCGAGGAGTTCGGTGAGGTGATCGGTCATCTCCAATCTCTTGGAGGTGGTCTCGACCCTGCGAAGGTAATCTGCAAAGGTTTCGTAGAGCATGGCTAAGCCACGGCACGGATTGTCCCGGAGGCCTATTTTCTTTTTCCCTATCGGGACTTCTGTGCCTCGAGCGATCGGGGACTGTTCCACACGGTTATCCTGACACCTCTGCTCGACTTCACGGTGTGTAGGAACTCCTTTCCGGACGCAGTCGATCCCTGCGGCGCGATCACCATCGCCTCATCCGCCCCTTCCTCGAACATCGCCTTCATCGTGTCCTGGAAGGTCAGGATACCGGCTTGACCTTCGCAGAGCTTGACAACGATCTTCCTGCCGGAGCTCGAGGTCGCAAGGAGATTGTCCCCGTTTTCCCCCGATTTTGAGGCGGAGTAACCAAGCTTCTTCAGCGCGGACCGGATCTCCCTCTTCGGGTCCTCTTTCTTGGGTTCGGCGCGGCTCCTACGGGAGGGAATCCTCCAGGCCGAACCTATCGGAACGCCCGGGAGTTCGAGGGACGTTGTGGTTTGAAAATTGTCCTCCTGCAGAAGCCTGTAGGAGAGGGGCACGACCAGTGCCCAGATTATGAATATCTTGGCCCAGTATGACGGTGGATGGGTGAATATGAGATATGCCACGAACGCGATGAAGACCGCAGCTGCAGCTGAACTCAAGATGACTATCTTACGGTGTTCGCGAAGCGGCATTGGGTTCACTTGACTCCCTCTTCAGCTATATCAATGTCCGTTTGCGTCTCCTGCTCCTCTATCTCTTCCGATCCTTCGGCGATGACGTCTATCCTGGCGTTTATGCCCATCTCCTTGATCACGTTCCTGATCTTACTCGTCAGTGCCTGTATCATGGGCGATGATGCGGGGTTATCCTCCATATCTGCGATTCCTGAAATAAGGATTCTGCTGTCCCGTTCCTCTTCTTCCGTCAAGATCGTACTACCCGGTTCCACGATGAGGAGTTATCTTCCTTTCAGATCGGTGCAAAAGATACCGCGAGATCCCTATTCCTGGGGAGACCTTATCATGTGCGTATTTAACTTTACTTTATCTGTGTGTTTTGGGGTTCACGGTCTACTTAAATGGAACATGCGTCCCCAGTCTAGGGCCGATTTCGATTATCTTCACCTTCAGATACCGTGACGATACCCCTTCGACCCTTCTGGGAACCGCTTCACACCCGTTAGAATGGTGGAGTAAGGGCTAGAATGCAGGCAACGGCCCAGAATCCTTCTTTCTAGATTTCAGGTCCCTATTGGTTCTCTCTTGGGCCCAGATGGCCTACGCTCTGGCTGGCAGCGTCGAGAGCCCTTTTGATAGCTTCTGAAGCCTGCTCGCCCCTAAGTAGATGTCCCAGGAAGGTCCCCGCGAAGGTGTCCCCCGCCCCGGTGCTATCCACGACCGGAGTTTCTTGGGTGAGGAATTCCCTCGTGTTTCCATCCAGGCTGGCGATGCATCCACGGGGTCCGGTTGTGATTACTGCTGTATCTGTCGTTCTGCCCAGAAGCTCGATCTCTTTTGAGAGCTCGCATTCCCCAGTGAAGGCGGCGGCCTCCTTATCATTGAGTATGAGAATCTCGGACAGCCTGGCCAATTCCCGGAATCGGGCCATTTCTTGCTCTATAATGTTGTAGGCTCCGCCAGAGAGGGCGATCCTGATACCGATTTCTCTTGCCTTACGGGTGACTTCCATTATCTGGGAGGAGGATCGGCCTGTCTCAAGGGAGAACCCGGAGAGGAATATCATCTTGTACTCCTGAAGGGTGTCCTCGGTCAGGTCGTGAGCGCGGAAGTCGTCGTTTGCGCCCCTTCTTGTGTACATGGTCCTCTCACCGTCCGGCCATACGAGATTGACGCACAAGCCGGTCCCCGAGGATGAGATCTTGAGGTGGGTACGGACGTTATTCGACTCGAGGTTCATCCTGTATCTTTCACCGAAGGCATCGTTCCCGACAGCGCCGGCGAATCCGGTTATCGCCCCGCAGGACGAGGCCGAGACTGCGACGTTGCCCAGACCCCCCGGGGACACGAGGATATCCGATGCCCACGCACCCCCAACCCGGTGTCGCGGCGGTTTGACGGAGATGTCAATCATCGCGTCGCCGATGACCAGAAGATCCGCCTCGCCTGACATGCTATCTCCGTCTCTTGATGGTTCTGAAAGAGCTGAATCAGCTTCAGATCGAGTCAGAGGACCTCACGGCAACCGCGGCGCCGAGGGCTGTGCAGTAGTCGGGGTTATCGGGGACGGTCATACCGATACCGTAGAGCTTCCCGACATCCCTCACGATCCTGGTGATCTCCTCATTTGCGGCCACCTTCCCTACGAGAACCACGCAGTCCTCAAGTCCACTCTGCTTCGCTGCGAAGGATGCTATGGTTCCTATCACCTGGCCGACCATGTTCACTACCCCCAGTGCGAAGTCGGCTTCGGATGCATCATCCGAGATCTTGCCGAAGTTGGAGGCGGTGGCGGTTTCGGGGAGGAAGCCAACCGACCCGCCCCTTATGTCCTTGACGGATAGGTCGATCTTCCCCAGATCGCCAGACCGTGCGAGCTTCCAGAGAGTGTCGATCTCGTACTTGTTGAGCATGCATCGGGAAAGCCCTATGAGTGTACCTCCGCCCACGCCGGTCCCGCCTATGTGGTCGATTCTTGCCCCGTGATCCCTGACGGCCAGCACGGCCGTTCCGGTGCCCATGCTGACGACCAGCGCCTCCTCCTTGCCGGTCAGCTCGATTCCGCCGAGGCCGACCGCCTTCATCTCCTCGATCTTGCTCACGGGTATTCCGAGAAGTTCGGAGGACATACGGAGCGACACCCCTCCTGTCAGTGCGATGCGCCTAATGTCATCTAGGTCCTGGTCCATCTCACTGAATAGCTTGCCCAGCGCTCCGGCCGCCGCTGCGTAGGGATCGGTGGTGATGACCGAGGTCTTGCCCACGATCCCGTTCTGGTAGGCGACTGCCTTCGTCGTACTGCCGCCGATATCTATGCCGACTATCATCCGACCAGTTCCCTCCTGTTTGTGCATACCAAGATATATGTCTCGCTAAAGGCCCGGTAGGAAGGGCAGGATTACCTGAGTGGCCAACAGGAAGCCGACTATACCCTCCCCTCCCAGCATACTAGCCGCAACAAGGTCGCCCCTTTCGCGGGAGGCCTTTCTCCGATCGGCGATGAACTTGGCGAGTCCGCCGAGGAAGATCGGGATAGACACCTGCATTGCGAGGAATATGCCGATACCGAAGGAGAACGCCGATATCGTCACGTTCTTTCCTAGGTAACGCATGACGAATCCCGCTGCCTGTAGCAGGAATCCGAACGCGAATCCGCCCATGAACGCATTCGGGTAGGGAAGACCGCCCCCGGCTATGGACTCAACGAAGAGGTTGACTATCTTCGACTGGGGAGCGGGCAGGGCGCCAGTTACCTGTCCTATTCCGTCCGGGGGGGAGACGCCATATGCATCGAAGAGGACGTTGAGACCGACGCCAGCCATGATCGCGGCGCCGATCACCGCCAGTATCTGCATCTTCGTGATATGGAATGGTTCGGTTCCCAGCATCTTCGCGGTCTTGAAGTCGTGCATGATATCGCCGGCGACCCCGGTTCCTATGGTGACTATGCAGATAACGTAGAACGCCTCCACTATCGGAAGCGTCAGTATGGCCGATGCGAAGAGAAATACCAGGATCCCGAAGATCTCCATGGGATCGATGTTGGTTTCCCCGGTGGTCTTTGCCGCCAGGGGGGTCATGATGAATACGCCAGCGACTGCGAATATCGATGAGGCGATGCCCAGTACATCGGTCGCATAGAGCGCGACTATCGATGCACCTACGACGATCAGTGGCAGGCGCAGGCTCTGCTCGGTCAGCGCACGTAGGAACGCGGAGATCAGCTGTTTTATCTTGGGCCCGAGCCCCAGGATCAGGAAGCAGATCCCGCTGCCGATAACGACACCGGTGCCCACGCTTATCCTGAAGACGTTCGCTGCGCCCACGGGGTCGGTTAATCCCTCCCCCGTGAACCCCTCGATGAGGGCGGGCATCAGAAAGATCCACGCGAACAACCCGCCCAGAAACCAGGTTGTGGAGTAGTATGGCCCCAGCAGCCATCCGCCCGCGAAGGACATCAGCGAGAATTTGATCGATATGAAGATGTTGTGTTCCGCCAGACCTTCAAGGGAGAGGGGATTCCATTCCTGTGGCAGGATGCGATCCCTCAGAAGGACGAACAAGCCGGTTAACACGCCGGTGACAAGGACAAGCTTGGCCTTGCCGCCACCCTCGTCCCCGGCCTTGAGCACGTCCCCGGCGGCCTTCCCGGCCGGGAAGGGTAGCTCCTCAACATCGATGAACTCCTCCCTGAACGAGTTGGAGATCACCACCCCGAGCAAGCCGCCCACGGCTGCCAGAAGACCGACTGTCCAGATCGGTATCGGGAACGTGGCGTACCCCTCCACATACCAGATTCCAGGTAGCACAAAGGCCACACCGGCGCCCATCAGTATTCCCACGCTTCCCGCCGCCTGGGTAACGACGACCTCGTGTATGCTGACGCGCTTGCGTGACAGCCTGGAGAGAGCATTCAGCACGCCAAGGACCACTATCGCCACCAGAACCGTGCTCCACGGCATCATGCCCAGGCTTATCGCTATGTACTGGCCCACCACGCACAGGACCATGGATATCAAGATGGCGACAATCACACCTCTAGCGGAGAAACTCCGACCTTGACCTTCGCTCAAGCTATCACCGTGTGGGCGAACAGAAAATAGTCGGTTTTTCTATTTTTCCAGCGAAGTATTCATATATGTTCGAACATATCGACACCGGGAGCGTTTCTCAATGCAGACTAGGTTTCTACAGAGGACATCAGGGGGCAGCTACCTCATATCGCTCCCGAAGGACTGGGTCAGGAGCAACGGCCTCGAGAAGGGGAGCCAGGTCGGCCTCTTCTCGCACGTCAAGGATCTGATGGTAATAGATCCCAAGCCGTTGAAAGGCCCAGAACCACGGGAGGCGGAGATCATGATGAGCGAGGATATCGGGAGGGAGCTCACGGCCCACTATCTGTCCGGACACGACAGGATCCTGGTCCGGTCCGAGAGAATGGTCAAGCCTGAAGAGAAGGAGAAGATCAGGATATCGGCCTCGAGGTTGGCCGGGCTGGAGGTGATCAACGAAACCTCCCACACCATGCTCCTCGTCAATCTCTCGATGCCGCTGGATCTCTCTGTGGAGGATGTTATGAAGAGAATGCATCAGATAGGAAGCTCCATGTTCAAGGACACGCTTACGGCGGTGAGCGAGGCTGAGACCCAACTGGCGGCGAACGTGGTGGAGAGGGACGACGCGCTGGACAGGCTCTACTTCCTTGTGATAAGACTGCTGAAGACCACGATCGGCGACCTGCGTCTCGCCGACGAGATGAATGTGGATCCATCACAGTGCCTCGATCTGAGGCTCGCCGCAAGTATAATGGAGAAGATCGGTGACAACTGCGTCGACATGTGTTCACACCTTCTTCAAAGCAAGAAGGCGGAACTGTTGCCAAAGGAGGCTATTAGCGTGGGGTCGGAGATGCTGGAGAGGTACGCAGAGGCGACAAGGGCGTTGCTGGTGGGCGATTTCAAGCTCGCGAACAAAGTAGGTCGGAGTAGACACAGCGTCAACAGGAGAATCTCCGAGCTGGGAGAGGGAATCACGCGGGAGGGAAGATATCTGGTCGACCTGATGGAGGATCTCGCGGATCACATATTCGATATCGCAGACGTTGTCACGGTCGGCTAGGCATCTTCATACTCGGCGGATATCTCGTTGCAGATATCGATGATCAAATGGACTCGCTCATCCGGGGTGCCATCTTCGATGTCGGCGAATACCATGTCACATGGGCCGTAGTGCTGCGCGATATACTCAAGGTCCCGCCGCAGTTCCCTTCCCGACTTGTTCTTTATCTCATCGGGCGGGTACATGATGGCCCTTCTGGCATCTGGGAACATCTCCCTTACCCTCTCGAGGTCGGAATCCATCGACATATCTATATAAGCCACTTCGGGTATCCCTGAGTAGGCCTCCAGGTAGGGGTCAGCGTTCCAGGCGCAGTTGTGCACGCCGATGAACGAGAAGGACCTCGCGATTCTCCTGTCGTAGGGAAGCTGGAAGCGGGAGTATTGTGCGGGAGAGGTCATATTGACCAGACAGTTGCTGATGGTGTAGTGGTGGAGTTCAAATCCGGTCTCCCCCTGTCTCTCGTAGAGGCGTTTGACCCCCTCGATCATGGTCTCGGCGACGCACTCGAAAACGTGGTCCACCCTCTCGGGCGCTTTGACCATGTCTGAGAAGATCTTGCCCCCTCTGAGCCGGAAGGCGTTGTTGAGCACTCCTTGCCAGTTCATGAAACCGGCGATGGTTCCGGTCATCTTCTCTATCTTGTCCAGCTGCCCCGTGAATTCGTTCCAGAACGCGTTTTCATCGAGATCCGGCGGCTCCAGGTTCTCTGCTTCCTCATCTGAGAGGAACACCCCGGGAGGGGACCAGGGCCAGTCCTTCTCGCGATACTCTATCGGCACCCCATATGTGCCGGACACCAGCAAGGCACCGTAGGTACCGGTAAGGATATCCAGAGGGTCGTCGGGCTGCTGCATGATCCCGATGTCGCACTTTCCCCCGAACCTGCGGGAGGTCTCCTCGGACATCGCGATGATGGCCTTCCTTCGATAGGCGGGGTCGGTGTGCCACGTGGCATCGAAGCCTATGTCAAGCCTGTCGGTGTACCACTTGGGGACGAATCCTATCTCTGGCCGTATGAACTGTTCATCCCCGACAGCGGGTCTCCTGGTAGCCGGGGCCGAGTGTGCGATGTAGCTGAGAAGTTGATGAGGGGACTTAGATTTCATGGCCTTTCTGGGATTGAGTTGCTATTATCTCTTGCCCGGGGGGTTCATACTCCGGCTTCCACGAGAATCCGCGCCTTCTCCGCCATCAGCGGCGCGGTCCTGGGGCCAACCGACATCGATTCCTCGTACTTGGAGCGATCGAAGTCCTCCTCGGGGATGATGTACCCCAGCTCGTCGTTTCCGAGGCCGATAAGCATCCTGTACGGGGAATCCATCAGGGATTTCAACCCCATACCTACCTTGGGCAGTGCTTCGCCCGGAATGGTCAGAATCTCGAGATCCCCGAGCCTCATGTAATGGATCTCAGTTCTCACCTTCTCCGATATGAATCCTCTCCTGATAACGCCCAGCTCTCTCAGCTTGAGGAAGTTGTCGTTGTCCAACGGGAGTCTGAGATCGGCGGCGGCGTGCGCAACCCTGGGGATCTTCATGAAACTCGCGGAGGATAGGACATCGATGGCGGCTTGGGCGGTCATGTTGCCCACCCTTCTGACCTCGGAAAACTCGTGGGAGGTGACATTCGGCGTGACCATTCCTCCTAGTGCCCCGTTCTGGTATACACAGATGCCGCCAAGCGTATCCTCCAGCTTCCTATAGAGGTAGTGCGGCCAGTCCGAAGATATGAGGGTGTTCTCGGACCCAAGGGCTTCGGGATGGTTCGGGAAGTTGATCAGCGTGGCGATATTCTCGCAATCGGTGCTTTCGAACTTCATCGCGATCATCGTCGGATCCAGTACGTCTTTGTCCCTTGCGTTCTTGGACACGCCCTCCACCCGGGTTTCGGCGATTCGGGCCCTGGAATCTGCAAGTTCGGCTTCCGCCTGGGAGACCGATTCTGCGGCATCCCTAACCACCGATGACTGGTATGATGGGTCCACTCCCGACTCCCCCATACTTGGGCCCCAGAGACCCAGCGTGTCAGGTCCTTGGTGATTGTGGGTGCAGGAGACGATTATGTCGTTCGCCCGCAGGTGCTCGGAGGAGGCCCTGTTACGGATCTTTGTCACATCCTCGAGGAAGAGACCCACGAGATCGAGTGAAACAAAGGCGATCCTACGTCCGCCGATATCCAGGACCAGGGATCTGGCCCATACGGGATCGTGGACCCCAGTGCTCCTCCTGTCCTGCCCATAGCCCCCTATGAATACCGAATTCTGGGGGGTTATATCGATCTTCGCCGCGCCGGCCATTATCGACTCGGACTTTGTGTTTGAGATTCCGGGTCCCGCTGGCATGTCTTGTGGATAGTCTGTCGTCCCATAAAAATATGGATCTAGTCCGAGGCATTAGACAGGGTTGCTCAAAAATCTTAGAATAATGCGCAAATCCGTGAAGTCTTTGCGATGATAGCGACACACGAACTATCACTAGTCGGTAATATTTTTAAAACATATGGCATTTATTGCAGAATTGAGGTTAATTTATTGTCAAGAAGGGGTTTCTCCAATCAAGATAAGCGCCTGGCGGAGCTTCTTGTCACAGGGAAGGCGCCAAAAGGAATTGCCAAGGAGATGGCGGTTGCCCCGAGCAAGGTCTACTACAGGATCAACAGGCTGAAAAAACTTGGAGTCATAGCCTCCAAGGGATACACGATTGATTTTGAGAATCTAGGATACAACATCGCCGCACTGATAGTAGCGCGCACAAGGGGGCCAAACCCCACCTCCATCATCAATCGCCAGGGTCCGGTAGACGCCATAATGGAGCAGAAGGTACCTGGCATGATAGTGAGGTTCGTGGGCTCCTCGGAGAACGGGACCGTGCTATTCATACTGGCGTATTTTGAGCGGATACAGGTGATCGACAACTTCACAATGCAGCTCAGGGAGATCCTTGAGGTCGAGAGCCTGGATAAGTATCTGATCTCATCGTGCTTCCCCTAGGGTGGATAGGGCCTGCCTTGTTTCCCTTCCCTGCCGTTAGGTAACTCTTTAATCCGGGGCGAATCTATCCCGTCTCGGTGTCTCACTTTGTCTATCATAGTGTACTCCGTGCCTGATTGCCCCTTCTGTAAGATGGCAAAGGATATGATGAGAGGCCATGCCCTGGATTTCGAGGAGATAGACGTGAGTTCCGACCGGGAGGCTAGGGAGGCCTTGGTTGAGAGATCGGGCCAGATGGGGGTTCCGGTCATAGACATCGACGGCAGAATCATAGTTGGTTTTGGGAGGACCGAGCTGAGAGAAGCCCTGGGTCTGCGTTGATCGTGAGGGTTGGGGAACAATCCCCCGATGGCATCAAAACAATTTATTTCCATTATTGAGGTTAATTTACGCAATATTTATTAATCTACACCTGCTTATTGCAGGAATAGACGCGTAGTATTGAATTATGGTCCAGCGGGGAAATCGAGATGACGGATCCAATCGGCAAGAGAACATGCGCTGCTATTGGCCTTTTGATGGCCTTGAACTGCGGCATTACCCTGGCGTATCTTTTGGTGTCTGCACCCCATATGCTGCTGACTCCTTGGCTGCTTTCGGGTGAGGCAGGATTAGCGACGCTCCTGGGGATAGCCTGAGTAGGATAAGGGAATCATGCTCAGCATTCAGAGGTTCCTGTCGAGATGAAACATTTTCTTAGGCCGGCCAAAAATCATCCCCCATGGCGCCCGAGAGCGTGATTGGGCATATCGACTTCCATGTCCACACCATCCATTCCAACTGCGGTAAGGCACTGATGACCCCGACGGCCGCAGCTAGGAGCTATCAGTCTAGGGGTTACTTTGCCATTGGCTTCACCGACCACTATGACCCGATATTAAGCCCGGAGAAGATGCGGCAGACGAAGGAGGAGCTTGAGGAGCAGGATCTCGATATCGAGATCTTCTTCGGCTCCGAGGTGTGTGTCTACCCGGGATGGCCGCGCAGAGATCTCAGAAGATTTCGGGAAGGCGACCTCGACTTCTGCATAATGTCGCCAAGCCATCGTCCGACGGGCGACGAGGTCCCGAGCTTCTCTCGATTACCGATCGAGGTCCAGGCCAGAAGGGTGCTGGATTCGTTCATCGAAGCCGTCCGAGGCGATTTCGCCGATGCGATCGCTCATCCATTCTCCTACGGAGAATCACAGATACCCAGACTGGAAGAGGTTTTGTCCGCGATCGATGAATCGGACCTGGCCTGGGCACTTGAGCTGGCCAGGGATAACGAGGTAGCTATGGAGTTCTCCCCCAGGGTTCTCGGCGTTCCGGACAGCTTCCAGTCCAAGTTCGTAGCCATGTGCAAGGAGGCCGGGGTGAAGTTCTCGATGGGCGGCGATGCCCACTCGTTGGAGAGCATTGGCAACGACCGAAGATTGATACCGATGATAGAGAGGTTCGGCATCGTCGACGGAGACATTTGGATGCCTCGGCGGGCATAACCACAGAAGACTTATCTAACCGTTGGACCCAACCGTCGCCATGGCCGTTGAGCCGGTCCGAAATCCTACGGATGACGTATTCCAGGAGAAGCTCAGCGTAGCCTGGATATTCGAGGAGAGCATCAACTTCTACCGAGATCACTTCATCCCCCTATTGACGATCTTCGTCCTGGCCAATGCGATCTTCTACGGCATCCAGTATATCGCCGAGGGTCAGGCCAGGGGGGTGTTGGCTCGTGGCGATCTGACAATATCGCAGATCATGGAGAACCCGGAGCTATATGCGGACGACCTGGTTCCGCTGCTATTCGAGATCCTGCTCATCTTCATATTAATGGCGCTCTCGCTCTTCCTCGTCTCGGTTCTCTTTCACTCCATAGCAATTGGCTATACTAACGAAGCTCTGGTTGGCGGACACCCCACGTTGATGGCCGCCTTATCCGCGGTTCTCCCAACGTTTCCACGGGTCATCGGGGCAACCCTCATCTCGATGATAGTAGTTTCCCTAGGTCTGGTGCTGTTAATCGTGCCCGGGCTTGTCCTCGCGATGATGTTTGTTCTTGTGCCCCAAACGGTCATACTTGAAGGGAGAGGCCCGATAGACGCTCTCAGCCGGAGCAACGAACTGACCTCAGGAAACAAGATGACGATATTCCTCTTCTTTCTATTCTGGGCGGTGGTACTGCTCCTCTTCAGCATGATACTAGGTCCCGGTGGGGGGATCTGGGCGCAAGTGATTCAGATCGCCATAATGGCGATACTCGGGCCCGTAATGCCGATCTCGACAACCATAATCTACCAAAGGCTGCTTCCCCCCGAGATCTAGTGGACCCCGGCCGAGTTCCATTCCCCTGAAGCACTTGGGGGACCTCGAAATCACCCATCGTCTGGGATATTTTTATTAGGAAACATCGACGTGACTTTACTGCTGAAGATGGGGATCTACATTTGGCGGTAGGAAGGGAGATCATCGGAGTCGTACTCATCGCCTTGACGGCTTCCACGATTGTGACCATGTTTATAATCGGGGAGAGATCCGAGCAGTTAGTGGAGGTGCTGGAGAACAAGCACCCTATGGAGATAAGGCACGACCAGAGCAACACCTTCTCTCTGGCTATCATAGCCAGGAAGCCGATCGAGTTCGTTGACATCGAGGTCAGCTCTCTTCACTCTCTGGACATATCGGAGATGGATATTGAGATGACCAAGAAGGGCAGGGATGCAATGATCGCCCTCCCGGAGGTATCCACACTCATCAATCTGTCCCAGAGCCTGGGAATCGAACCGGAGGAATACGCAATGGAGATAGTGAGGAACAAGACGACCCATGACATGTACGTCTTCGACTTCACCGATGTACTTGCCCATATAGACGAGAGCGTTGTGGCCGGGTATTCCCTCTACGGCACCACTACCCTGTTCGCAGGTCTGTTCAACGAGACGGGGATGGCATACCTCTATACCGGCTTCCGGGACTTCTTCGCCAAGAGGAACTCCACCATAACCGAGCTTTCGATCACCTATAACGACGAGAAGGACGTTTACAAAAGGCTGAAGGAACTCTCTCCTCAGGAACTCCAGGAAGGCGTTCCCGATCTTCTCGATGCTCCCCCGCTCGGCAGGGTGGCATTCTCAGAGATTGCCAAAGACGACACCATGAGGCTCGCGTTCTCGGTCGATAGGTCCTCCATACCGGTTGAATACCTGGACGGCATTGAGCTGATCGAAATCCTGGCGAACGGGGATACCGAGAAACGCATCGCCAACCACTTCCTATCGACCTGAAGGGCCATCTGCCGAACCGGGGACGGGAGTCGGGCCGGGAGGTCTCCTGGAGCAAGATAGCCCCGGTCACATTTTTCCCTGAAGATCTAGATGGCCACCTATTGATCGAACTCGAGAGCCCTTACGAGCTGCGGGAGGGACAGGGCGAGCTTGTGGACTATCTCCGGGGAGGGATCGAGGAGGGAGAGGCCTGTCTTGCCCATGCTCCGACGGGAATAGGCAAAACCCTTGCCGCCCTGCTGGCGGCGCTGCCACGGCTGCCTGAAGAGGGGAAGATACTGTACGTTGTAAACAGGAAGAACCAGATCCCGATCATACTGAAGGAACTCCGAAACATCAACGAACGGAACGGGACCGAATTCAGGGCGACGGCGTTCGCCAGTAAGTCGGATCTCTGCAGGGACACGAAGATCAGCAAACTCGGATACAGGGAGCTCCTGGAGGCCTGTGAGCTTCGGAGAAGAAACGGCGCGTGTCCCTACTACAATGCGCTCTTCAAGAACCAGAGGTCGTCGTCGTTTCTCGACTTGGAAGAGGATGGAGGAGGCAGACGCGAATCCGAGGTCGCCAGCATACTGAAGTCCAAGATCCTGTTGGAGATGCCGCCCCCGCATATGATAGAGGGGCTTGCCGAAGAGGTCGAGAGCGAACTTGGAGTTCATCCTGTCTGTGTGTACGAGCTTCTCAAGCTGGCCGCGAGGGAGTCGGATGTACTGGTTGGGACCTTCTGGTACTCCTTTCACCCCGTTGTCGCCTCCAACCTGCTACGAACGCTGTCCATCGATAGGAGGAATTGCATACTGATATGCGATGAGGCACACAATCTGCCCAAGTTCTGCAGGGAGGCCCTCTCCCACGGAATGTCCGTGGGGCGTATCAGATACGCCATCCGCGAGCTCCGGAGATATTCCAGGGTCACGGAGGAGATTGGCATTTCCCCGAAGGGCGTAGAGGAATTTCTGCGGGACTTCGCCTCCCTGTATAGCAGTTTCAGGTTCACCCCGGATGGAAAACACCTCCCCATAGGCCTAGTGAAGCTTTCGCTGAAGAAGAGGGGTGTATCGGCCTTCAAGGGACCGATCGAGAGCTTGGAGAGCGCCGGCGCCAAGGTGCTCGAGATCAAGATGAAGAGCGGGCAACCCCCGAGATCTCACCTAGCAGTTGCGGGCAACTTCATTGGCTCCTTTCTACTTGAGCAGGACAGGTCCTTTGAGAGGTTCTGTGTCTTGGGGAGAACCAGAAGCGGGAGGCCGTCGAAGAGACTTGAGATACGCTGTCTTGACCCTGCTCCCTTGTCCTCTTCGGTGCTAGATCCGGGCCTGCCAACCGGGGCGATGAGCTCGATCCTGATGTCTGGGACCCTCGTACCGGGTGACTATTATCGGGACATCCTCGGGATACCGGATGCCAGACACAGGGAGTTCCCGAACGTATTCCCGAAGGAGAACCGGGCACTGTTGCTCGATGACAAGATCTCGCTCGCGTGGAAGTCGCGAAAGAGGAGCATGTATCAGAGTATATGCGAACGCATGAAGATATTGAGGGACAGGACCCCCAATGGGGTGATGTTCTTCTTCCCCTCATATGAGGTAATGAATAGTGTTGCCGATATCTACAGTGATGACAACCTTCTCATCGAGGAACGGGCATCTACCAGAAGGGAGGATGCCGAGCGAGTTCTGGAGTCAGGTGGAACCGTCATGGGGGTGATGGGCGCTTCCCTCAGTGAAGGGCTCGATCTTCCCGGCCTGATTGGGGCGATCGCTGTCTTTGGGCTCCCACTAGAGAAGATCTCGGATCTGGTGAAGATAGGGATGAAGTACTACGAATCGAAGTTTCCGGGCAGGGGCAGGGACTACTTCTACTACCTCCCAGCGGTTACCAAGATCGTCCAGTCAGCCGGCAGGGCGCACAGGTCCAAGTCGGACAAGGCGATGCTCTGTGTTTTCGACAGGAGGTTCTGTCGCAATTACCTCGACTCGGCACCGACGTGGTGGAGTGGCGAGGGAGTTACGATAAGGGATACATCTCATCTGACCCGCCTAGTCTCGGCGTTCTGGTCGGGGCAGGGTTTGTCGGAGTAACTTTTTTCATATCTCCGGCCTACCCTCACTAGGTGCAAACAGATGTCGAGGACCCTCTTTCGTATACCCAAGATGTTCACCGAGCAGGAAATGACGAGAATCGATCCCAGACTTCCGGATGATTATCATCAGAGGTTCAAGGAGTTCTGGGATTATGTAGAGGAGAGGCTCTACGGTGCAAGGCACAAGATAAGGAAGATCTACCTGGAATCCACCGGTGTGACCGGGAAGAGACAGCTGGATATGCTGGAGATGAGCAACCCACGGCAACATGGGATCGTCAAGACCCTCCTGGACTCGGGATCGGAGCTTGTACAGGCGGAGGACCCGGAGCTCGTGCTGGAGACGATGTCCTGGATGCAGAAGATGCAGGAGATGATCTCTTCGGGAATCACTGAAGACGGATCCTCCAAGATTCCGACCATCGGGGAATTTCTCCAGGAGAGCATGAAGGAGAGAAACGATTTCGTGGCGAGGAGGGTGGATGAGACGCTGGGGGACGAGGAGGTAGGCGTTCTCTTCATGGATATGTCAAGGGAACTCGACCTGAAGAGGGATATCAGGATGATCACGGTGTGCCCCTTCCGGCCCTTGGACTATCTGAACAGCTGGCTTGCCGGTCTGCGGGCTCGGAAAGGAACCTCGGTCGAAGAGGAGGAATAGTCACAGCTGACTTCGAGTCAAGAGTTGTCAGCGGGGCTGCGTTTGAAGTTCCTTAAATAGCCGAACGGATACACCAGGACAGATGAGGACGCTTTCCCGGAGCCCGATGGACAGACTTGTCTATCCAGTGGCCGCCCTCGTCCTGGCCTCCCTGGTCGCCGGCTGTCTGACGGGAGGGGAACGAGAGAGGCCACCTGAGAACCTTACACTGAACAGGGCGACTCCGGGAGAATGGACCGGCAGGCTACCGGCCCCGAGTGAGACCTCCCTGGGAAGAACGAGGAGCATCAAGGGAACTCAGAAGATCGATCCCAACAGATACTCCCTGAGGATATTTGGACTCGTTGAAGACGAGATGACACTCTCCTTCGAGGATATCCTCGAGTACCCTTATGTCGAGCGCGACAACGTGATGTACTGCGTTGAGGGCTGGAGTTGGTCGGCGGACTGGAGGGGTATCGCGGTCCGGGACCTGCTTCAGGACGCAGGTGTCAAGCCGGCAGGAAAGAGGGTCATCTTCTACGCCGCCGACGGCTACACAAGTTCTTTCCCTGTGGACGAGCTTATGGGGTCCGATGCGTTCATCATCGGATACATGGCCAACGGGGACTATCTTCCCGAGAGATCCGGGTATCCGGCCCGGCTGATCGCCGAAGGGAAGTGGGGATACAAGTGGGTCAAGTGGGTAGTCCAGATCGAGGTTACCGAGAACGAGGATCACAGGGGATACTGGGAGAGCCGCGGATACTCGGACTCAGCGGACGTGAAGTGAATTCACTCGGCCATGCTCTTTAGCCTTTGACCCAGTTCGCTGTACTCCTCCCTTATCTCGCTCAGCAGATCCAGTGCCTCCTGCTTTTCCCCCTCATCGAGCGTGGCACGAAGTTCTTCGATCTTGAGCTCTATGTCAGAGGCGGTATCAAGTATGTCCTCTATGGAACTCTCCGATATCGGTATCCTTATCGTCTCTGAGAGTAACTGGATCCGGCTAAGAAGTTCCTCTGTTCTGGCCTTTCCCTGCCCGAGGTCGAGCTTGGCCGCATCACAGGTGGACTTCGCGCTCTCAAGATTGTCGGATTCGATCTGTCTCTGCATAAGGTTCAGCTGATAGTAGAAATCGTGGTAGTCCTCTATGCCCTCTATGAGGGACTCCACCCCGTCGGATATCTCCACCAACTCGCGCAGGTCATACAGGAGATCGAGAACCTGCTCAAGGAGATCAACGGCGTTGTCTGCGAGTTCGTTGGCGTATCCGTAGGCATCCCTCATGGCCCTCCCCATCATCTCCTCGATACTGGTCTGAACGGAGTCTATCCCCTCCCTGAGCTGGATGGAGTCCTGGACGAGTACTGAGGCCTTCGATTTCCACTTGGTGAGCTCGAGATCGGTGACGTTCTGAACCGATTCCTCACGGATCTCCCCTCGAATCGTATCCAGGTCGCCAGCAACGCGTCTGGTATCCTGGGTCAGGTCTATTACGTTCTCTATCAGTTCGATGGCATCCTCGATAAAGACCAGGGATTTTCCAACCTCTCCGCCCTCCTCACGCAGACGTACCAGGTCGGGGTCGGATAGGGCAGATTGCACGTAGGTTAGATTGGATTCCACGTTCTGCAGGCTGGGTAGTTCGCGTGGATCGCGCAGGTCGGTGAATTGCGATGAGGACTCCGCCAGGGAGTATGCCGCATAGAGCAGATGTGTGGACGGCGTGAGGTCCGTGCTTCCACGGTTGAGGAACACCTCGCCGACATACACCCCATCTTCCAGCTCCTGGCTGCTGTTCCTAAGCTCCTCGAGTCCTTGGGTCATATCCGGAAGCACTCTGGTGAAAAGCCCTATCTCGACTACGGTTAGGTTGGAGATCGACTGTCTAAGAAGGGGAAAGCCGGATGATATCGATACGAAACCCCCGTCCATCTGACGGAGGCCGGAGTTCAGGTTGTGGGGATCGATCTCCTCGTCAACCATCTTCGGGCCAAGTATGTCAAGGTACCGCACGCTGCTGTTTTCGATATCGAAGACCGTCAGGACCCCGTCGAAGACCTCCAGGGAACCTGAAGCACAGATCTGCAGCCCCTCGCCACCGTTTTGTATTCCCCAGGTCAAGTGCCTTATGCTCTCGGAGTGTTCCCCCAAGTAGGGTAAGAGTCCCAGGAAGTCGAAGAGCTTGAGTTGTTCCAGATCCAGAAGTAGTTCCCTGCTGTCGTTGAAAGACTCACCCGCACGGGAAACGGCATCGCGGGTGACGTTCAACTCATCTGGACCGAATTCGCTTTCATTGACCATTTCGACGACGGCGAGCCCCTGTATGGCACCCCGTCCGATCTTGCCCAGGTACTCCACTCCGCCTACGGTAAGGGAATAGGAGTATGGGATTAGCAGTCCCGGTATCAGCAGGAGGATTGCCAGCAGGATGACCAGAGCGCTCCTGCCTGTACCTCGCGAGAGTATGCTGTCCGCCACCAGCACCGACGCTACTCCGACGAACGCCACCGAGAGGGCGAGAATAGGCAGATCCAGCGCCAAGGAGAATCTCGAAAGCATGGCGGTCACCTGCCCTAGATCGGCTGCATCCATGAACGGCAGATCGCTCTCAAGCCCTTCCGTTACCTCCGAGCTCGCTCTCAGGAGGGGCGCACCAACTGGATAGATTCCCCCGAACCAGCAGATGAAGGTTGCAGCTATCAGGAGGCCGATTCCGAGAACAACGGCGAGTGCCTTCTTCCTGATCACCAAGCCAAAGACCGCGATGCTCCCGAGAGCGAGCATATAGGCTCTGTAACGCCAGATCAGGTTGGTGTCAAGGTCGAATAGAAGCGGTACGGCTGCGAAAGAGAGCAGGAGAAGAAGGACGCCAGTGGCCAAGAGGAAGTTACTCCAACCGAATCTGGATACCTGACTGAGATGCCGATTCTCCCTGAGTCTCCGTGCTACCGTGGAATCACTCCCGGGGCCATAGAGGAGATGGCTGACTAGGCCTACCGAGAGCCAGAAAAGGCCAATAACCAGGGTATACGGCAGAACCATCTCATCTCTCACGGATATTATGATGAAGTAATCCACGAGGAAGAGAAGGCCTGATATCAGCAGGGCCAAGAGCCCCCTGAGTGGGGTCTCGATTCTCGGCCAGGCAAACCGGGATATCATGTATCCGGCGGGCAGGACCATGATGAATCCCAGCAATGCCTGGGTTAGGAAAGTCATACCAACCAAGGGAATCTTAGATAAATTGATAATTCTTCCCGGTTTTTGGCCTAATTTATCGGGATTTGCGCAGTAAGGTCACGGTATCTTCACAGGAATGGTGGTACGGGCTTCGAGCCTCGTGCAAGACTTCGATTTAGGATATCTTCGAGCAGCTGCAGACGCGATCAGGTAGCGTAGATCGGGACTAATCGTAAGACTTCGCCAGGTAACCTCCCTCCTCCTGGAAGAACTCCTTGCATACCCGGCCAACCGTCCTTGCAAGCCGCGGCTTCGAGAATACGAAGAAACGCCAAATGCCCGCATATTGGTTTTCGATTACGTCCAGGTCCCTTGAGATCGATCTCCGGTGTCTGTGCAGCCTCTCGACAAGTCCCTCCTCATCACGTGCAAAGACTCTGGCCTCCTTCATCGTTCCGAGATCAGGGCAGTGGGCTATGATGTCACCCGGCCCGGCCTCGGACCAGTCCTTGCCTAGCTTCGATACGATCATCGATTCAAGTTCCTCCCGTTCGGGTCCGGGCCTGTTGTAGAGGGATATCAACTCGTTCCTTCGCGAGGCACCCACCTCCGGACCGAGAACGAACGCCCTCTTGTATAGCTTCCTCGCCTCCACCCCCTCGATGAGCTTGCGGATTATGGGGGTGGATAGGTCGTATCCCTTCAGGACCTCGAGAAGAGTCCAGTCGTTCAGACGTGCAAGATCGGCGGGATCGAAGCCGTGGTTTATGCATATCTCCAGAGCCTTCGATATCATGGCTCCCGAGGCCTGTTTCGCGTGGTGATAGTATACCCTCTCGGTCAGGAAGTACCTCATTCGGAGGAGGTGCATCACCTCGGACCTCGCATCCTGCCTTACCATGCCCTGCTTTCCGAGGTCAACGGCCAGTACCCGAGTAGACCGAGGTTGGTTCTCAAGGCTGGCGATGATGAAGTAATGGAAGAGCCTGTCGTCGTAGTCCTGAGCCAATCCGGTGAAGTACGCGTCCCTTCTGAGATAGTCAAGGAGATCGGAGCTCACTGCGTCCTTGACGATCTGCGGCATCCAAGGCTCGGGGTGGTTCTTCTCAAGAGGTTCCTTGGCCTCGAGGATGCACCTTGTTTCCTCGAGGATCCCGAGTTGGTCGAGGGAATCCGAGAGTTCGGAATCCGCCAGGTGTTCATTGAGCCGCTCCGTTCTCTCATGTCCAGGTAGGATCTTCCTCTCGTCCTCGAAGGTGTGCCCGAAGGGGACGTGAGACACATCGTGGGCCAATGCCGAGGCAGTTATGATCATCTCCTCCTCATCGCTGATCTCCTGTCCCTTTGACCTCAGTGTGGATATTATCCGCTTCGCGACCGCCATCGTTCCCACCGAGTGGTCGAAACGGGTGTGGAGAGCCCCTGGGTACACGAGGTATGCTGTCCCGAGCTGCTTGATCCCCCTCAGCCTCTGTATCTCGGCGGTATCCAGAATCGTCTTCTCCTGTTCTGTAAAAAGTACATCGCCGTGGACGGGATCACGAATCATCATCTCGAATCCTCCGAGTCAGAGGGGTGGTCATTCATCATAGGGCCCGACGAGAGCCGATACCGACTTCTCCGGCCGAAGATACGTATCACAAACCCTCAATATGTCCTCCCTGGATACCGATCTAACGAGCTCCTCGTACCTCTCCACGTAATCCAATCCAAGATCGTGGATCTCGATCTGGTTGAGGAATGAGGCAGAGTTCCTGCAGGTCTCTAGCCTCAGGGCAAGGGATCCGATAGTGTTGGTGACCGAGTCGCCGTACTCCTCCTCCGTGACTTGCTTGGTTGCCATGCTCCTCATCTCCTCGTATATAGCCTCAAGAGCCCGGTCAGCATTGGAGGGGTTAACTCCGGCATATGCCATCCAGTAGCCGCCGGTTACCTTTGGGTTGTACTGGCTGGTGGCGTAGTAGGCCAGTCCCTCTTCACCCCGAATCCGCCTGCCGAATCTGCCCATGAGTCCGAGCCTGCCCAGAATGATATTTGCGGCCTTGAGGGCCTGGTGATCCGGGTGCTTTCTGGCGACGGTCTGGCACATCACCGCTATGTCCACCTGCGATTTGTGCATCATCGGCAGGACCGTCTTCTTGGAGCTCTCGGGTTCCTTCACCGCGATGTTGGGCACAGCGGGTCTTTCACCCTTCTCCTGCCAGCCGCCTGAATGCTTGGCCACGACCTCGACCGCTTCCTCCAGGGAGATCCTCCCCGAGAATGAGAGTATCGTTGATTCCGGGCCGTAGTGATCGTCCCAGAAGCCGGCGACGTCCTTCCTATCAACGGTCTTGATGGTGCCCTCGTAGCCGTCCAGGGGGTTATGATAGGGGTTATCCTCCGGATAGAGCATTTCCCGGGCGATCCTTCTCGCCACCGGTGCGGTTCGGTCCTCCCTGAGCAGAATCCTGGTGAGGATCTGGCCTCTCACCTTCTCGATCTCCTCTTCGGGGAACACGGGGTTGATGACGCAGTCCATGAGGAGCTCGACCGTGCTGTCAAGTGTATCAGAAGTGCATGTGGCGGTGGAGGACGCGAGGTCTTCCCCGGAGTTGAAATCTATGCGTGCACCGAGTGATTCTGCCCCGTCGATTATCTGGGAGTAACTCCTGCTCTCCGTGCCCCTCATCATCATATCGGCGGTGAATCTCGCCAGTCCCGCCTTTCCCTGCGGCTCGAATACCGCTCCCGCGAAGTGGGATCCGGCGATGGCGATGAGCTCGGACCTGGGCCTGGGGTCAACCAGGATGACGAGGTTGTTGTCGATGACCTCCCTTTCAGGTTTCAAAGCCTTCTCGAGATCTTTCATTGGGAGGCCTCCTGAGGTTTGGGGACGAAGGTCCCGATAGTGCGATTGTCCCTGTCCAGATACCTTGACGCTGCATCAGCGACCTGGTCACCGGTCACCCCGGCCAGGTTCTCCACGATATCCTGAAGGAACTTCCAACCCACCCGGAGTTCGAAAGACCCGACGAGATACGATTGCCCCGTCACCCCGTCAGTGGCATACGCGAGCTGCGCCTTGGTCTGGTTCAGGGCCCTTCGCATCTCCGCTTCGTCGGGAATCTTCTCCTTGACCATTTCGATCTCCTCCAGAGCCGCATCCTCGATCTCATCTATCGGGACACCATCCCTGGCAACGGCAAAGACCATGAAGAGATTCGGATCGATCGACTGAGTGTAGTTGCAGTGTACAACCGATGCTAGGTCGCCCTCAACAAGTGCCTTGTGCAGCCTGCCGCTTCTCTCGAATGAGACACCGGATCGGACCGCTTTGGCACCACCCATCACTGCATCGAGAAGCATCAACCCGTATACGTCATCGTGGGTGATCTCCGGCGTGTGATAGCATATCATCAGATACTCATTCTTGCCCGGCATCCGTACCGAGACCCTCCTCTCTCCGCGCTGGTCGGGCTCATCAGGGATGTTCCTGGTCGGCTGTCCCCTCGATGGGATTTCTGTGTAGGCCTCTTCGATGCTGGCGATGCCCTCATCCAGTTCGAATCCGCCCGTGAGTATCAGGAAGGCGTTCTCGGGCGAGTAGGCCCTGGTGTAGTATTCGTAGAGGTCATCTCGGGTCATCTCGTGGAGGTCGTCCATCCAACCGACGACCGGCCACCTGTAGGGGTGGACCTTGAAGGAGGCGGCCATGACCTCCTCCTGGAGCATATAGGCGGGATCGTTCTCCAGACCTTCCCGTTCCGAGATAACGACAGTCCTCTCGGCCTCGACCTCCTCCGGCTCGAATTTCGCGTTCTGCATCCTGTCCGATTCTATCTCCAGTGCCAGTTTCAACTCTCTGGCGGGTAGGGTCTCGAAGTAGGCAGTGAAGTCCTGAGAGGTGAACGCGTTGAAGTTCCCGCCATGTTTGCTCAGCAGACGGTCGAGCTTGTCCTTGGGGAACCTTTCGGTCCCCTTGAACATCATATGTTCGACGAAATGGGAGATGCCTGTGATCCCCGGCACCTCGTTCCTGGATCCCGCCCTGTACCAAACCCAGTGGCTGATCGCCGGCGAGGAAGGGATCGGTTTCAGGATCGCCTTCAGGCCATTCTCCAGCGTAATTTCGTGCATATCGTCAGCGAGATCTACCAAGTTAACCCCGCCCGTTTCAGGGAGGGATTTGAAGAAAAATCTGTCCCCTCACTTCGGCGTTCGGAGGGACTATACCATCTCGTTCCGCCAGATGAAGATATCGAGCGGCAGAATAGATGCCAGGAAACGCTGGTCCTCCGGGAGACGCGAGGCGATGTCCGGGGCACCGGGGCCGAATAGCAGGCGCACCATGTCTCGTCGGGAGAACACGAGGCAGCCATCCCGCCTGGCGTTTTCCTCTACCTGCATGCCGGCGTCGGTGAAGTGAAGATCCACCTGCCGATCCTCATCCGAGATGGCGAGGGAGAGGCACCTTCCCCCGGATAGCCCGATCCGTCGGTAGCGAGCCTCCAGCTGTTGGGAGAAATCATCGAGCACCTTCTCCAGATCGAGGATCCTCAGCATCCTGAGGTAGGTAACACACCAGGATCTGCTCAACTCGAGCATGAGGTAGTTCAGGGGGTGATTCCAGGGAAGGTTCAGCGTGACGCTCTCGTGGCCGTCCTTGAGCAATCTGAGGATTATGGAGTGTGTTCCCTCCGCCGTCCCTGCGAGTTCGTCGATGCTGCAGTTCTTCTCGCATTCCACCACCGCATACGATGCGACCTCGCCATCGCGCCGGCAGACCCAGACCTCTTTACCAAGCCTGCCCAGCAGCATGGCGTGGAGTTCCCTGTCCCTCTCCACACCCACCGGCTCCTGTCTCTGAAGAGCAAAGGTCTCGTCCACATCTGAGGAATCGGGATCGAATGGGGCGACTGTAAGCCCTCGCGGGGCGTCGACCTCGCCAGCTGACCGAGGGGTGATGGTGTAGAGCCATGTCCGCCCCGCAGATTCCCAACCGAACCGTCCGTATCTCTGTCTATCTCCCCCAAGATCCGAGAGAGCGTAGCCCTCATCGGCCATGAACCGGATCGAGAACCTGAGGAGTCGGCTCATCAACCCCATGTTCCTGTACTCAGGCAGGGTGGATACCCCGCTTATGCCGCAGTCTCTGGTAGTCGCTTCACCGATCCTTACCTGCTGATCGACGCACCTGACGTGGCTCACGACCTTTCCCCGGTCCCTGAATATCAGGGAATCCCGTATCCTGTTCCTATCGAAGCAGTGGGGCCATCGCGCCTCCATTCCGCCACGCTCCCTGTCCCGCGGAAAGCATGTGTCGGCTATCTCGACCAGGGATTCGTAGTCCTGAGGGGAAGCACGCATCGGGCCCTCCACTTCATCACCTCTTGTACTGTGGCTCGGCTTCCCCTACTAACCTCTCTGCCAATTCCATGTCCCCGGAGCCGCGAAGAATCTCAACCTGATGCCTGAGGATGATTTCTCGGGGATCGGACTTGAAGGCCAGATCGGCCAGGTCGAGGAACCGCAATCTCTTCGGAAGCGTCCCGTACAGCTCAAGCAACAGGGACAGATTTCTCTCGCCACAGGCGATATACATCTCAAGGCCAACGCATACCGACCATTTCTCAAGGTGTTCGTGGCCCAGTCTTGTGATGGGCCAGCTCACCTCCCCCCTGTACTCCCGGCCATTGTAGGTTTCTTTGCCCAGGAACCTCCTGGCAAGGAGTTCCAGCTTCTCGTAGTTGAGGGCATTCGGGCTGAAGCTCCCCCTTGACACGTGATAGTCGAGGTAGTCGTCGAACTCCAGAGTGTGGTGGTACTTGGTATGGGCACAGAACGGTTCGGGGCGCCCCTCGTCCAGCACTACGATCGAGAAACGGGCGTCGGTGCTCCATTCTGCAGGGGTCTTGGTTATCCTGGATTCCTCCTCGGGACTCATATCCTCCCGTCTTCTCGTCACCGTAGGCGAGTCCCTGGGTATAGTAACCACATGGAGGGAGTAGTCAGCCTCATCCAGTGTCTCTAGGAAGGTCACCCGCTCTTCCTCGTCCTCAACGATCTCCTCCATGCCAAACGCGAACCCCTCTGGCCACTCCTCCTCGACGATTTCCTTCACGAGTTCCCGTGAGAGCTGGTTCATCGGTACAAGCACATCGGCCGTGCTGTAGGTGATGAAGGTTGGTGAGGTGATCAGCTCACTTCTGAAGGTTGGGCTGAAATCCACCCAGCTCTGTCTATCGGGCCTTCCACCCTTCCATGTTTCCTCGGCGATAGGAAGAACTGCCTTCACGAATGGGGCGGGGGGATTCTCGGGCTCATCAGGATTCAGGTTGTGGCTGTTGTTCTTCATCAGTACCTGGACGTTGTATTTCAGATTGAGGGGAGGGACCCCGGCATAGACGGCCGTGACGGGGAAGACCCTGGAGGATGTCATGAGGGCATGATATCCGCCGGCGCTTCCTCCGAAGAGCACCAGCCGCGACTGATCTACGAAGGGAAGTCGCCTCGGCAGATCCGCCATGGCGCAGGAGTGGTTCAAGCCATCGCCCATCAAGTTCGGGGCATTGTAGTTCCTCTCCCCGTGCGGGGTAATAACGCACCAACCCCTGTTCAGAAACTTGGTCGATGCGTTGAGATCCATCTCGTAGTGCATGCTCACGACCATCGGGAGCGCCGTATGGCTCCCGGTTGATGGAAGGAAGAGCCTGCCGTTCCCCTCGAGATCGTTACCGCTGGTTCCCCGGAAGTTGAAGGAAAAATCAACGCCCTTGACCTCGGTCTCTGGGGTCTCGAGGTCCTCGGTCTGGTTGACCCTGATTGGAGTTGAGATCCTGGTGAGGTCCGGTTCTTCGGGCAGATGATCGAGCCACTGATCCGCTTTCTGGAAGGGCAAAGCCATGGAGACGGTTACTTGGACAACTTCTATTTCAATGTACCGCGGCCTATCAGATCGATCCGTATTCCCGGTTGGTGTGTACTTGACTAGAATACACGATATGACTTACAAGGGCGAGAGACTACGCGCTATCGCATTTCCTCTGGGAGGCATCGGCACCGGCCACTTCTGCCTTAGGGGGGATGGCAGTTTCAGCCAGTGGCAGATCTTCAACCAGGTGAATCATCTGGCCCATCTTCCGGGAACCTTCATGGCCGTACGAACGGAATCCGAAGGGGAAGAGCCGGTTGCACTGGTCCTGCAATCAGGGGAGCTTCACGGTGAATCGGATCTCGAACCGGCCCCATCGGTCAGCGATCACCTGATACCCCAAGATTCAGTCTCGCTTGTTGAATCACTTCCAAGCGTTGAGTCGCTAACCCTCGACGGACGTTACCCGATTGCCCAGCTTCGTTACGAAGATCATAGGCTTCCGGTTGATCTCTCACTTGTAGCCTTCTCTCCCCTACTCCCGCTGAACGCGAAGGATTCCGGGATCCCGGCCAGCCTTTTGATCTTCCGGGCGGTGAACAATGGCGAGAAAAGTCGGCGGTTGTCTCTGATGATCTCGCTCCAAAATGCCGCTGGATGGGATGGGTTGACACCTATAGAGGGGGTGGTCAATCCAAAATACGGAGGAAACGTCAATACCTATTTCGAAACCGAGTCTTTGAGCGCCGCGGTGATGGAGTGCCCTCTCCTCGACCCCGATTCACCGAGGAGGGGCGAGCTAGCCCTTGCCGCACTGCGCGAAAGGGCAACCGCGAGAGCGGTCTGGGATGAGCTGAACCACCTGTGGGCAGACTTCGAGTCCGACGGCAGGCTGGAATCGGCAGACGGGGGTCCCAGTCGGCCGGGCAGGACCTGGAACACGGCGCTGTGTGTCCAGTTCGACCTCGCGGTCGGGGAGGAGAGGGAGGTCGCATTCGCCATCTCGTGGTTCTTCCCCAACAGGTACGTTAACTGGGACCAGACCGGTTTGGGCGTCGAGGACCGGAAATCGAAATTCTGGCTCGGGAATATGTACAGCAACTGGTTCGATGGGGCCCGTGACGTGGTGGAATATGTTGAGTCGAATCTGGAGAGGCTGAGACGGGGGACCGAGGATTTCCACCAGCATATCTTCTCGAGCACCCTGCCCACCCCTGTTGTCGACGCCGCCTCCTCTCAGATATCGACGATAAGGAGCCCGACCTGCCTCTGGACCGAAGACGGCAAGTTCCACGGATTTGAGGGTTGCTGTGGAGAGAGCACTCACTGTTCTATAGGTGGCTGCTGTCCGCTTGACTGTACCCACGTCTGGAACTACGAACAGACCCTTTCTCGCCTCTTTCCTGATCTGGAAAGGAAGATGAGGGAGATTGACCTGGATTACCAGATGGGGGAGGATGGCGGTATCCCGCACCGTACGCCGGTGCCGCTCTATCTCCCCCGCTGGAGATCGGACGATCCAACCTCCAGCGTGTACGCCGCGGATGGACACTGCGGCACCATTCTGAAGACTTACCGCGAGTATCGGGCCAGCGGAGACGAGGATTTCCTTGACCATCTCTGGCCGTCCCTGAAGAAGTCCCTGGATTTCGCCATTCGTACCTGGGACGGTGATGAGGACGGTGTCTTCTCCGGGCCGCAGTGGAACACATACGATCTCCACCTCTATGGACACAACAGTTTCGTCAGCGGTCTCTATCTCGCCGCCCTCCGCTCCATGGAGGAGATGGCCCGAATCAAGGGCGAGTTCGACCTGGCCGATAGGTACCATCGTATCTTCGAGAGCGGCTCCAAGGCAATCGATGATGAACTGTGGAACGGGGAGTACTACGTCCAGAAATACGACCCGGAACAGCATGGGGAACTCCAATACGGGGATGGCTGTCACTGCGACCAGCTACTCGGCCAGTGGTGGGCTCACATACTCGATCTCGGCTACATCC
>Ga0180432_10002304_pt1 | contig 28762 bp, 20 predicted proteins | sample SS_ome_10_FD_132414 | JGI IMG/M metagenome (GOLD analysis project Ga0180432, IMG submission 132414) | Hypersaline lake sediment archaeal communities from the Salton Sea, California, USA - SS_1_MS_2 metaG | ecosystem: Environmental > Aquatic > Non-marine Saline and Alkaline > Hypersaline >... | reverse complement strand
CGGCGACAAAAACATGGACGTAGCTTCTCTGGTTTATCTCTTTATCCTTGTAATCGTAGATCAAAATACCTGTTTCGCGGCCGTCGATACGTCCTTCTTTGATGGCCACCTTCTCGTATTTATCACCAAAGTAGTTGGACAACTGCACATTCCGGTCCTCTGCTGTCCTTATACCGATAGCCGAGGGCATCATGACCAGAAGCAGGCTGAAATCCTCCCACTCCGGACTGGACAACATAAAAACCGCGGCACCACCCTGACTCGTGTCTTTGGCATACCACTCCCCTTCTGGGAGAGCGATTTTCAAACCCAGTCTTTCATTTTCATAAGTGCTGCCATTGATTCTTTCCCCTCTATCTTTTTCCTGACCGAAGGACAGCATGCTTATCATGACTATGAAAACTAGAACAACACTCAATTTTTTAAACATCAGACGCTCCTTCCTCCTTTAATGATTAAGACGAATCGGTCAAAAAAGTGTTTTTTTTATCGCAAATCCTTCAAATAACAGATAACATCACCAGCTTTTTAATTCAAGAGGAGAGTTTTTCAACTTATCAAAGTCTGACCCCAACTGGATCATTGAAACAATATCTGTATTAGGGGCGGTTCTTAAATGCTGAGAAAAACAAAATTCCGGGAGAGAAGCAATCTTTTGATAACAGAAAACTCTGTCTCTATTATTCAAACGTAAACTTCGCGCATGCCGCGACATCCATTCCTTCCAAATCATCAAAAAGATTCTGCAGACAGAACTGAAATTTATCTCCGTTTTTGCAGTTACTGCAAATTACTTTAAAAGTGATTTCAACAAGAGCGCCTTCTCTTCCAATGGGGATAGGGTTCTTTGTTGGATTAAATCCCCCGACTGTTACATAGGAACCATTATCATTACCATCACCTGGTTGAGTCCAGTCTTCGGTTAACTCGCCAGGCTCAATTTTTCTGACCTCAAACACCTTTGGATTATAGGTGACATCCGCTGAAAAAGCATCAACGGGATCTAAATTTCCCTTAATTCCAACCGTAACTTTTATGTTATCCCCTCTTTTTCCAGAATTGGGGCTTACCCTTATTGTTACTAAATTATCGTCATAAGTCGGAGGAGGGGTAGGCGTCGGCTCATCCGTGACCTTCAGACTGACATTAATCTCCTGGGGACTGTTGTAGCAATTGCCGCTTGAGATAGTGATTTTCGCTGTATAGGAATCTTCTCGCGGTTCTAGCTCACTCATATCAACGGTTATTTCGTGCTCAACAATATTTCCTGTAGAGCTGCCACTATCCGGAATAACCTCCAACCAATCGAACTCATAAAAATCTGCATCATCCACAATGTTATATTCCAGAGTACCCACTCCAACATTTTTTACCTGAAATTCCTGTTTGGGGGAATTTGAATCTGACATCGAGACTGTAAATTCAATTTCATCCTTATCGAGCCAGATTACTGGAAGATCCCACACCTCTGCTTCCGGAGCCGTCGTATCCTTTTTACAATTTATCGGGAAAACCAAGGTCATGACAATGATTATCGCCGTAAGCTTGAATGTTTTCATAAACACCGTCAAATTCTCCTCATTTTTTTTATTGAATCCGAGTTTTCCCAGCATGAATCGTATAGAGTTGGAGATCATCCAAGAGATTGACGATCTCTATTTCTGCCATTCCTACAGGGACCGTGAAGATCACATTGAAAAGCGTCCCTGGGTTTAGATCTTGAATGGCGGACATTCCGTATCCTCCGACTCGGATAAGACCGGGCTCTATCTCAGCCCCATCTACAGCGATAAAATCTTCAGTCAATTTTGACTTTTCCACAGACACAAAAGTTAAGCTCTGATGAGAAAATTCCAGCTCCATTCCAAAGGCTTTCATGTTGAAGGCACTGCTGACCTTAACAGGAACGCTTACTGTACCATCGGGCCGGTGAACAGGATCCCCAAATCGTAGGAACCGATTATCCAGCCAATCCTCCTGAATCCGGGCGAAAAAACCCTCCCTTATCTTCACAGTCAAGATATCCCCACCCGGGTTTAAAATGATTAGCGGCAATCGGGCGTTTTCACCTTTCTTAATCCGAAAGACCATGACAGCCATAGACCCTTTATCGACGCTCATGATTGGGGTTTGGCTTTCAGCAGAAACTCTAATTACACCCCTGGATATTTCTGAAGCGGAGCTAAAAACGAAGTCTTCCGTCAAAAGGCATGAACGAGTGCCAAGAAACTCCAGGAGTTCAACCGGATAAGCTAAGTCGAAACTAAAAGATCTGACTCCATAAGGCCTACTCAAAATGATGGGGATAGAAACAATATCGCCCGGCTTACTGATGGTGTCGAGAGCAAACAGAGCTTGCGTCTCCTGAGTGTCTTCTTCCGCTCGCAGGAAATCATTCTTTCTGGTCTGTTCAACAGGGAGGGCTGTTGAAGAGGCCTCAGCACAGCAGGCAAGAAGTGATCGACGTTTCAAAAATCGTTCGAATATCCACTGAGCATCCTCGGATGTCGTTCGCCCATCACAATTGACATCAGACATTATCTGCTGGCAATAGTTGGGAGGAATTCTTCCGACAAATATTTCAAAGGTTGTTTGCGAATCACCCGCTGTTATTCTGCCATTCCCATCGATGTCGCCCAGAAAACTACAGGGTCTCACACTGAATAATGCGGTGTTTGGTTCAGGAGAGTAGTCGGTAAAATCGTCGATATAATTTTTTGTTTGAAGCTGGGTGCTGGTATCCTCTGAGAGATTGAGACATTTCACCTGAAGCTTTAGGGTAATCACACTCCCGCTGCTTAAAGCGGAAATGACAGTACCACCTCCGACGGTTCCTCTAATTCTTATTCTGCCTGGAGTATCTTTGTTGGTTTTAAGCTCACTCCAATCCGAAGTGAGTGACCCTGGCGATGCGCCTTTAAATTTAAATATTGATTTATCATAGATGAAATCAAACCGGAAGGAACTGACCTCGGATTTATTGTCTGAAACCCTAACGAGAACATCAACGGAGCTGCCGGAGGTTCCCTCTTTTGAACTCAAGGTCATCCTTATGTTGCCGTTGAGAATAGCATTATCTTGTTCTTTGGCAATTATCTCTTTATTGCTTATCCCAGTTGCAGAAATGCGGATGATGGCACTCCCGTCACTAACATCGGTATCTTCAACCGCCTGTAAGACGACCGGCTGCGGTGTATTCCAGTTGGTGGTTGTAAAAGTGAGGTCTTCGGATCCTGGTTTTACGGAGATATCCGGATCACCGCTGACATGCTTGATCTTCACGTTCACGTTTTCCGTGGGTTGGGCCGTAAGCCAGACGGTAAAGGAGGCTTCTCCGTCTTCAGGTACCAATACGGTATCAAGGCTGGTGGCGAAATTGAGGGTATCATTGTCCAGCTCTCTTGCCGTGATATTCTTGGTCTCCACTCCACTGGCGCTGATTCGAATCGTCGCCTCGCCATTCACAATATCAACATCATCCCCGGCTGAAAGCTCAACTGTATGGGGGTTGTTCCAATTTGTCGAATTGAAGGTCAAAGTTGCCCCCCCAGTGACAGTAATGTCACTATCACCACTCACTTGGCTAACGGTTGCCGCGACCGGAGATGCGGGCTTGTAAGAGAGGGTTACTGTGAATGTGTTGGAATCCTCTTCCTCAACAGTTATCAGATCGGTGCTGGAGAAAAATTCCTTGAAGGTGCCTGTGTAATTTTTGTCCTCCTGATCTCCGGTGACATTCGTATACGACCGATTTGCGGGCGTGAATGCATAGCCGGTCAGTGAAGGCGTTGCTGTTCCGGAAAATCCATGATCAACGGTAGCAACGTAGACTCCTGAGCTGTTGGTTTTCGGAGGGCCTGGCAGACCGTTGATGACGACTCCCGATAAGGGCGACACACCATCTGCGACTGTACCACTGATCGTGTAGGTTTTGAGAGTTGCCGTATAATTATCGGTTTGATTGCTGGTTACATTGCTATAACCGGTACTAATTGGAGAAAAATTATATCCCGACTTTATTGGGACAGCTGTTCCGGACCAGCCATAGTCCACTGTGGCTGAATAGTTCCCGGAGGCGTTCGTAGCCGGATTCCCGGGTAATCCGCTCATCGTAACACCCTGGAGTCCGGATCCTCCTTCTGTGACTTTTCCGCTTATCGTGAACGTGATGATCGTTGCCGTATAATTCTGACCTGTTTGATCACTCAAAACATTGCTATAGGTCCTGCTCGGAGGAGAAAATGTGTGGCTGGCCAAGGTCGGCGTCACTGTCCCCGACCAATCATAGGGAACTGTGGCTGAATAATTCCCACTGCTATCGGTACTCGGATCTCCAGGCAAGCCGCTCATTACCACATCCTCAAGCCCGACCCCATCTTCTCTGACTCTTCCGCTTATCGTGTAGGTGATGGCTGTCGCATCATAGTCCTGATCTATCTGATCGCTCAAAACATTGCTGTAAGACCTGTCTGTTGGAGAAAACGTGTAGCCGGCCAATGTCGGCGTCACTGTCCCTGACCAATCTGAATCGACGGTGGCGGAATAATTCCCGGAGGCGTTCGTTTTCGGATCCCCGGGTAATCCGCTCATCTCCACACCTTGCAGTCCAGACCCTTCCTCTGTCACTGTGCCCCTTATCGTGTAGGTTGTCGATGCTGTGTAGTTCTCACCTGTTTGATCACTCAAAACATTGCTGTAGGTCCTGTCTGTTGGAGAAAACGTGTAATCAGTCTTTGTCGGCGTCACCGTCCCTGACCAGTCTGAAGGCACGGTGCCACTGTAATCGCCGTTGCTATCTGTCACCGGACTTCCGGGCAAGCCGCTCATCGTGACCCCAACAAGTCCTACTCCACCTTCTGTCACTTTGCCGCTGATCGTGTAATCTGTCGATCCCGTGTAATCCTCACCCGTCTGGTCACTCAAAACATTGCTGTAGGTCCTGCTCGCAGGAGAAAATGTGTAGCCGGCCAAAGTTGGCGTCACCGTTCCTGACCAATCTGAATCGACTGTGGCTGAGTAATTCCCGGAGGCATTCGTTTTCGGATCCCCAGGCAAACCGCTCATCGTTACTCCGCTTAGCCCGACCCCTCCCTCTGTGACTGTTCCACTTATCGTGTAATTTGTCGATCCTGTGTAGTTCTGACCTGTTTGATCACTCGTGACATTGGTGTAATCCTTGCTGGCTGGAGAAAATGTATAGCCAGCCAATGTCGGTGTCACCGTCCCTGACCAACCTGAATCGACTGTGGCTGAATAATTTCCAGAGGCATTTGTTGTCGGAGTCCCGGGCAAGCCGCTCATCGTTACCCCAACAAGTCCTACTCCACCTTCTGTCACTTTGCCTCTTATCGTGTAAGTTGTCGATCCCGTGTAGTTCTCACCTGTCTGGTCACTCAAAATATTTGCGTAATCTTTGTTGGGCGGAGAAAACGTGTATCCAGTCTTTGTGGGAGTCACAGTCCCCGACCAGTCGGAGGGTACTGTGTCACTGTAATCGCCATTGCTGTCGGTCACCGGACTGCTCGGTAACCCGTTCATCGTTACTCCGCTAAGCCCGCTCCCTCCCTCTGTGACCGTTCCGCTTATCGTGTAATTCGTCGATCCTGTGTAATCCTCACCCGTCTGGTCACTCAAAACATTGCTGTAGGTCCTGCTCGCAGGAGAAAATGTGTAGCCGGCCAAAGTTGGCGTCACCGTTCCCGACCAATCTGAATCGACGGTGGCTGAGTAATTCCCGGAGGCATTCGTTGTCGGATCTCCAGGCAATCCGCTCATCACTACATTTTGCAGTCCGGATCCTCCTTCTGTCACTCTGCCGCTTATCGTGTAGGTGATGACTGTCGCAGTATAATTCTCACCTGTCTGATTACTCGTGACATTGGTGTAATCCTTGCTGGCTGGAGAAAATGTATAACCGGCCAATGTCGGTGTCACTGTCCCCGACCAGCCTTCATCCACCGTGGCTGAATAATTCCCGCTGCCATCCGTTGACGGGTTCCCGGGCAATCCGTTCATCTCTACTCCACTAAGCCCTGATCCGCCTTCTGTAACCTGGCCTGAGATTGTATAGGTAGGAGGCGGTGTGGCTGTGGCCGTATAGTCCTGACCCGTCTGATCACTCAAAACATTACTGTAATCCGTGCTGGTCGGAGAAAATGTGTACCCCGCCTTTGCCGGCGTCACGGTCCCCGACCAGTCGGAGGGCACCGTGTCACTGTAATCACCGTTGCTGTCGGTCACCGGACTGCTCGGTAACCCGTTCATCGTTACCCCGCTCAGCCCGGATCCGTCTTCTGTGACTGTGCCGCTTATCGTGTAAGTTGTCGATCCCGTGTAGTTCTGACCTGTCTGATCACTCAAAACATTGCTGTAACCCGTGCTGGGTGGAGTAAATGTGTACCCGGCCTTTGTCGGCGTCACCGTCCCTGACCAGTCAGAGGGCACCGTATCACTGTAATCGCCATTGCTGTCGGTCACCGGAGTTCCGGGCAAACCGCCCATCGTTACCCCAACAAGCCCTGATCCGCCTTCCGTGACTGTGCCACTTATCGTGTAATTTGTCGATCCTGTATAATTCTCACCTGTAAGGTCACTCGTGACAGGGTCGTAAGTCCTGTCTGTTGGAGCAAATGTGTACCCGGCTTTTGTCGGCGTCACTGTCCCCGACCAGCCTTCATCCACCGTGGCTGAATAATTCCCGCTGCCATCCGTTGCCGGAGTCCCGGGCAAGCCGCTCATCGTTACCCCGGCAAGCCCGGTCCCTCCTTCTGTGACTGTTCCGCTAATCGTGTAAGTTTGAGCGAAGGAGTTCCCAACACATATAAAGAACAAGACTCCAAGAACGAAAAATAGACGGAGTGAGAAAAAAAAACTCCTTGGCATATTTTTTAAAGAATTCCTCATTTTTAGCCCCGCTAGCTAGAAGGAATTATATCTGTAGAGAGGAATCTCCCTAGCATATTGACCCGTTCTTCCTTTTTTATGCAAAAAAAAACTTGTTTCAGAGCAACCAACCCTCATGGAAGGGTAATTCTTATAATAATGACTTTTAACCTCGGCTGTCAATAAGTAATAGGAAAATTTTGCGATGAACAGGATTTTCTCGTGAGAGAATATCTCTCTATAAAAATTCAAATTGAACTGAGGGGCTAGACGGCTTCGTGTTGAGTCAGTTATTCCGAAAAAGTTCGCCTATCTTCCGTGCATCTGCATTTCCAATCGGGAAATTATACCTCGCAATTCTTTTTCTCTCAACATCGATGATAACTATAGCCGTCCCATCCGCTGCAAATGATTGAAACACTCGAGAATGATCAATGATTACCGGGAACGGGATGCTGTTGGCAGCAATGAATCCTCTGAGTTTTTTCTCTGCGATTCGCCCCGAATCTTTCTTTTCAGGTTTTTTGTCGATATCCGCCAGAACACAAACCCCCCAGGCGTTTTTTTCCAGACTGCGGGATGGAATCGAACGGCAGAAGGAAAGAAACGAATCCAGACAGCTCATGCACATGAAATCATTGAAGTCTATGATGAAAAGGAGCAAAACCTTGCTAGTCTCCCCAGATTGTATTTCTGAGATCAGTCTTGACGAGTGGTTTGGGGTGCGTATAGTTTGATATTCCCTCTGTGTATCCGTTGCGATACAAAACATGATGAGGAGCACAAGTGATAACCAGGCCGGACATTTTGCCGAATTCAATGTTCAATGCCCGCTGTAAAAATTCGATATTTCTTCAGTGTGATGCCCTCGCAAGCTCTGCTGTAGAGAAAGTTCCATCGATCAATGTAAATGCAATGGCTCGATTCGGGAAGAAAAAACGTGGAAAGATGCTCGCCATTCGGATTCAAGACGTAGACGGTGCGGCTCGGTTTTTCCGAATATCCTCCGCCGAGAATGTAGAGACGGCCCTGGTTATCGCTCTCGATGTCCTTGAAGACCAAACTCTGGGGAACTTCCCAGGGACCGACTTTCTGTCTTTTCACATTTTTCATGCCGAGGAGGTCCTTCGACCACAATTTGCGGCCCCTGCCGTCAAATCTCTCGATTTTGTCCTGGAAGCTGTAGGCGAGATACAGATTGTCATGCTCATCCAACTCGAAGCTCACCCAATCCTCCATCAGCGGGCCTCTTTTCCTGGAGTAAAAATATTCCTTTAAAACGTGTCCCGTCTTGTTGAAGAGAACGATTTTTCCCGGCCGGCCGATTGAGACATCGGCCAGGGCAAAGCGGCCATCAGGAAAAACTTTCAGGTCGACAACCGGTGTCCTGACTGGAATGCGTGAGATATACCTCAGGCTCCGGTCAAAGACCTGGAGAACGAGTGTATTTTGATCCGTGACAAAAACTTGCTTGTCAGAGCACCCCAGGAGCCTGGGGGCTAAAAATTCCCCAGGCCCCTGCCCTCTGCAGCCTGTTTTCTGGATGAGACCGCCCTGCGGCGAAAATTTTTTGACAGAGTAATCCATGCCATCGGTGAGGTAGATGAAGCCCTCCGCATCAACGGCAACGCCGATCCACTGATAGAGAGCATTGTCCTCAAGATTTCCGATAGAAAGAACCTCTTCTAGCGAAAGAGATAGCGGAAGTTTTTCTCCGGTTTCAGCGGAAAGAAAGCTGAAAAGCGAAGAGGCCAGTCCTACGGCCACGATCAGGAACAGCCTTTGCCAAGATTGAGTTTTCATTTGTCGAGGCTGATATGGATTTTACTCGATGTACTTCTTGCAGAAGACCCAACCGACACCGCAGTACATTGAGACTGGAGAGTAGCCGATAGTTGCGACGCACCTTTTGTAAGCGTCTTCACACGGTCCGGCATGGAGTTCAGGCACGGCCAAACCCGTCACCAGGCCAAAGACCACACAAAGAGCGGTCAGGGTTACCAATATTTTTTTTGATCGAGCTCTCATGACAACCCCCTCGTCAATTCACGTAGTAGCGCAGGCACCAGTCGTATCCGGATAGACAGAGAGCACCCCAGGCGAGTCCGGCAAAAGCCCCTCCGGAGACACCGGCAATAGCGGCGTCAATGGCGCATTTCTGGAGTGCCCTCTCGCACACCCCAGCATCCAATGCTGGCGCAAAGGCTGAGAGCAAAAAGATAAATACCAGTACCCCGACGACAATTAAGCTTCTTTTTTTGTTTTTGTGTCGTTTCATCTGTCACCTCCTGGCCGCAATAAAAGCAATTTCTATGCCAGGGAACGCCATGCCGTAAAATTCTTCATAAACAATTGATAATAATTATGTTATGTTCATACCAGAGAAAGACAATCTGTGATTGGGCGGGAGAAGGGAAACGCTGTTTTACATCAAGAGCCACAAGATCGGACAGCTCTGGAAACTTTGATTGACGGAGATACGAAAACAGGCCGCATCATTCTCGACACGTTTGAAGCGGCTCAGGCCCCTTCGTTCACTTGATAAGGGGAATTTTTATGCTATTTTCCTTGGCGCATTGAATGGCTGCCTCGTAGCCGGCGTCGGCGTGCCGGGCAACTCCCAATCCGGGATCGACGGTGAGTACCCTTTCCAGTCTTTTGGCCGTAGATTCCTGGCCGTCAGCCACGATGACCATACCGGCATGGATGGAAAGACCTATGCCCACTCCCCCGCCGTGATGGACGGATACCCAGGAAGCTCCGCACACGGCATTCAAAAGGGCGTTCAGTATGGGCCAGTCGGCAATGGCATCTGAGCCATCCTTCATTCCTTCGGTTTCTCTGTAGGGCGAGGCTACGGATCCAGTATCCAAATGGTCCCGGCCGATCACGATCGGAGCGCTGATTTTTCCGCTCTTGACCAAATCATTGATCAGGGCGCCGAACCTGGCTCTGTCTCCGTATCCCAACCAGCATATTCGAGATGGAAGACCCTGAAAAGCCACCTGCTCACGGGCCTTTCTGATCCAGCGCGCCAGGGCCAGATCCTCGGGGAATTCGGCAAGGACCGCATCATCCGTGGCATAGATATCTTCGGGATTGCCGGAAAGGGCCGCCCACCGGAAAGGTCCCTTGCCCTGACAAAAAAGAGGTCTAATGTACTCGGGGACAAAGCCAGGGATATCAAAGGCATTGGCCACGCCGGCCTTCTGCGCCTGCCCCCTGATATTGTTGCCGTAGTCAAAAGACCTGGCTCCGTTGGCTTGCAGCTCGACCATAGCGGTCATATGGACAGCCATGGATTCATAGGCCCGCTTGATGTAGTCTTCAGGATTGCTCATGCGCAGTGCCAACGCCTCTTCATACGGAATACCATGAGGAACATAGCCGTTCAGCTCATCATGGGCTGAAGTTTGATCAGTGAGGATATCAGGTGTGATTCCTCGCCGGACAAATTCCGGAATGATATCGGCGGCGTTGCCGTGCAAAGCAATGGAGAGCGGTTTTCCCTTTGCCTTCGCATCCATGGCCAGATCTAACGCCTCATCCAGGTTGTCGACGGCCCGATCGACGTAGCGGGTATCGAGCCGCCGCTGGATTCTCTCGCTGTCCACTTCGACGACAAGGGCCACACCCTCATTCATCGTCACGGCCAAGGGTTGGGCCCCGCCCATGCCTCCGAGGCCGGCTGTAAGAACGAGCTGTCCCTTCAAAGTGCCGCCAAAATGGGTAGTGGCCACGGCGGCGAGAGTTTCATAGGTGCCCTGGAGTATTCCCTGGGTTCCGATGTATATCCAGCTTCCAGCCGTCATTTGTCCGTACATGGTCAGCCCCTTGGCTTCGAGCCTCCGGAATTCATCCCAGTTGGCCCATTCGGGAACGATCTGGGCATTGGCAATGAGCACCCGTGGGGCATCCGGATGGGTTCTGAAGACAGCCACAGGCTTTCCGGACTGGACGATGAGCGTCTCGTCATTGCCCAGATTCTTGAGACTCTCGACTATGGCATGATAGGCCTCCCAGTTGCGGGCCGCTTTCCCGGTCCCTCCGTAGACGATGAGCTGTTCTGGTATCTCGGCCACCTCTGGGTCCAGGTTGTTCATCAACATCCGCAGGGCCCCCTCCTGGGACCAGCCTTTTGTATTCAATTCCACTCCCCTTGGAGCTCTTATTTCTTTGTATTCACGCATCACGCCTCCCTTCCTGATAAGGAGCCAAAAAGGTGCCAGGCACCTTTTTTATATGGGGAAAAAAAGTGCCTGGCACCTTTTTTCCCTCTCTAACTCACATAGTTTTTAACGACGCCGAGGCGGAGCATGCGCTGGATTGTTCTATCCTTGCCGATGAGTTCCAGGACCTCGAATATGCCGGGACTCACCGTCATTCCCAGAACCAGAACCCGCAGGGCATGGATAAAATGGGCTGCTTTGACACCTTCTTTCTCGGCCCTTGCCCGCAGTGCCTGTTCAATATTGCCCGCCGTGAAATCGGCAATTTTCTCAAAATCATTCTGGAGCTTTGTAAGAAGGTCGGGCAGGTCCTCATCCATCAAATGCTTCTTAACCCCTTCGACCTCAAAGGGATAATCATTGGATAAAAAAGGCCTCAGACTGTAGGTAAACTCTTTCTTGTTGCGCCGCCTGGCTTTGTAAAGATCCACCAGCCGGTGAAACCATTCCCTCTTCTCTCTCTCCAGATCATCGTTCCAGAGATCGAGCTTTGACAGCTCCTCCTTGAGGTAGGTAGAGATCTCCCCGGCCGGCATACCACTTATGACCTGTCCGTTGAGCCAATCCAGCTTGGACATATCAAAAACCGGATTTCCCCGGCTGCGTTTGTCCAGCACAAATTTTCCGACCATCTCTTCCCTGGTGTAGATCCTTTCGTCTTCACCAGGCGACCAGCTCAAGAGTGCCAGAAAATTAAAGAGAGCCAGTGGTAAATACCCCTGCTCGCGGAATTGAAGCACAGAGGTCACACCGTGCCGTTTGCTGAGTTTTTTCTTATCTTTCCCCAAAATAAGGGATTGATGGGCAAACTTCGGCGGCTCTTCTCCGAAAGCCCTGTAGAGAAGAATCTGCTTGGGCGTGTTGGATATGTGGTCATCACCCCGAATAACGTGGGTGATCCCGAGGTCAATGTCATCGACGACAACCGACAGATGATAGGTGGGCAGTCCGTCGCTCCGGAGAAGAACAAAATCCTCGATGGTCGAGCTTTCGACAGCCGTTTTTCCATGGAGGAGGTCCTTGTACCTGATCTCCGTGTCGGGAACGAGAAAACGAATGGCACCGGTCCGGCCCTCTGAAACATAACGCTTTTTTTCCTCCTGGGAGAGATTCAGGCAGCGCCTATCGTATTCCCAAAATTGCCCGACTTCCCGGCCCGCTTTTTTCCGTTCCTGGATCTCTTCCGGGGAGCAGAAACAGTAATAAGCATAGCCTTTTTCGACCAGCTCCGAAGCCTTCTGCTTGTACAGCCCCACTCTCATGGACTGGAATACCGGCCCCTCATCCCAATCCACACCCAGCCAGGTCAAGGCTTCAAGGATGTCCTCGGTCATGGCTGCCGAAGAGCGGGCCAAATCCGTATCCTCAATGCGGAGGATGAATTTGCCCCCCTGATTCCGGGCAAAAAGCCAGTTAAACAGAGCTGTCCGGGCAGCCCCGATATGGAGATATCCTGTTGGACTTGGCGCAAACCTCACTCTGACCATTTCAGAATGACTATATCACACCTCTCCCCAAAAAGACCATATGATCAAAAAAAACCAAAAACAAAACAAAAAAACATTGACTTTATAACGGAAAAAAAATATAGTTCAGTTAGGGTTTAATAGAGCAGATTGTCCCTGTAAATTTGGTTCTGAATATTAGAGGATTAAGCTGAGGTTTGAAGTCTTTGCAAAACAAAACTAGTGCTGTTGATTTGACACCCAACAACACCTCTTTGTCCCATACCAATATCCTCATCCTCAACAGCAACTATGATGAGACAGAACTGCTGAGTGATCTCTGCAGCGCGGCGGGAACCGTTCTTCCGGCGTCGGATGTCACCAAAGCCATCGCCTTCATCGAAAACACGGATATTCATGTCCTGGTCGTGGATCAGGCTCTTGCCAACTACATGCTCCTCAAAGGACTCTTCAAAGCATTGACCTGCGTCATTATCACAGGCGAAAACCTGGAGAAACTCGAAGAGCTGGCCAATGAATGGCCCGAAAATCGCTACACAGACTACGTGATCTCCCCTTTTCGCAAGGAGAATCACAAGGACTTTCTTCGCGCCCTTCATATGGCTATCGATCACTCCAAACTCAAAATCGAACTGCAAAATCTCAGAGGCGTCACCGAACTCAGCGAAGTCCAGATGCGAGAGGCTTTTGTTCAGATCAATGAAATCAAGAGCGTCATCAACGACAGCGTCGTCACCGAGCTGGAAAAACGCCTGGCTATCGAAGCTAAATACAAGGGATTTCTCAAAGAAAAGCAAAAGATTTACGACATCCTCAAGCGTCTGTACCTGGCCAACGATGTGACAAAACTGCTCGATATTTCGCATGATATCAAGGACCTGGTCAAGGCTAAAAGCATCTCCCTTTATATCCTCGACGAGAGTGAAACTCTCGGAAAATTTCTCAAACCTTTGGTTTGGGACAACCACATTCTCTCTCACCCAGAAATCGCCAAGCACACCGTCCTGATCGATTCACAAGATTTTGCCGCCTACACAGCCATCCAGGGAGAAACGATTCGAGCAAGCGACTTCACCCAGGGAAAAGGCTTCTCCAAGCGCTACCGGGAGCAGCTCAAATTCCCCCTGGAATACATCCTGAGCGTGCCGATAAAACACGACACCGAAGTCATCGGCGTCCTGGAAGCCTACAACAAGCAAGCCAGAAACAACAGCGACAAGAGTGAGTTCACGACTGAGGATCAGGAGATCCTGCAGAAAATATGCGAGCATATCTCGATCGCCATCAACAAGCTTAATCTCATCCAGTATGATCCGCTGACAGGGCTGCTGCGGCCGGATCCTTTTATTGACAAAGTTATTCTCAAGCTCAAATCCGAGAGCAAGCGCCAGCAGGAAGATGTCTCCTACGCCATGGTGATGGGCGATGTGGACTGGTTCAAAAACTACAACGACAGAAACGGACACGAGGCGGGGAACAATCTTCTCCGCGATCTGGCGGAGGTCCTCAAATCCTCGATCAGAGAAGAAGATCTTCTCTGCCGTTACGGGGGCGAGGAATTCCTGTTTTTCATGTCCAACATCGTTTCGCGGGAAGAAGCCCTTGTCATCACCGAGAGAATCCGGAAAAACGTGGAAAAATTCTATTTTGAATTCCAGGAGTTCCAGCCCAGAAATAATTTGACTATGAGTTTTGGCATCACTAATTTCACTAAGGCCCGGTTCACGTCAGTGGACACCATCGACAAAAACGAAATTAAAAAAATCGCCAACGAAGCAGACCTGGCTATGTCAGAGGCCAAGGGTAAGAGGATCTCCGGCGATGATACACACGAAGAAGGCGAGGCCGCACAGATCAAAAACAGGATTTGTGTGTATTACAAGCGGAGCCCGGAGGACACAAAAGTCAAAGATGTCATCATGCCCTACACAGAAATCTATGCCCAAGAAAGGCGAAAGCACCAGCGGTTCTTCACCTCAACCATCCTCATCTACAAGATAGACGGCGTACCTTTTGTGTCCAAGACGATCAACTTGAGCTTGGGGGGCGCCAAAATCAGCACGGAAAAAGCACTCAATAAAGACGACGTGTTCAACATCACTCTTCTCCTTGGAAACAAAGCCTGTCAATGCGAAGCCTTAGTGGTGTACTCTGAAAGGGAGAGTGGGAACCTCCCCTTCTATCACTCAGGTTTGAGGTTCGGGGCTCTAACCTACAATGACAGGAAGGTTCTCGAGGGCTATTTCGAGGCGCTTTCCACAAAGACACCGGCAACCTCTCATTAGGGGGCCATCAACCCTAACCCCTCTCTCATCTCAAGAGAGCCCAACAACCTCAGCCCATCAATCGTCCACACTATTTCAATTGATCGAGGATGTTCTCGAAGTATTTGTCCGGCGGGGTGATAAGCTTGTAGAAATCCTCCTTCATTTTCTTGGCAAAGCCCTGAAAAGCAGAAAAATCGTCCTTGTTGCTCCAGTTCTCCATGCTCACTTTTTCAAGGATGGATTTGAGGGTGTCCGGATTGACGACATCCTCTGTGAGTTTGGGCAGTGAACAGGTGTCCTTTTCGCTCAAACGGATGTTGCTCAACATAATTTTGCGGAGATTATCCTGGTGTTTGATGATTTCCTGCTTGATGAAAAACTGCTCCTTGGGCGATTCCGTATCGGAGAGTTTGATATAGAGCTCTTCAGCCTTGTCGATGGCCTCGCTGATGGCCAAGAGAAGGTTTTCGCTGTCGAGGACTATTGTGCCATCCTTCTGGTAGGAAACAACCTCGCCACCCTCTTCGATGGCTTCACTTTGACGATATTGGCTCAGAGATTCGACGGCTGCCTGGACAGACGCATCCTCCTTGTACTCATCAAGTTCTGGGGAAAGAGGGCTTTCGGATGGCGTTTTATCAGGTTGCGGGGGAGTTTCTTCGGAGGGAGTTTCGGCCTCTTCGGCTTCTTGGGCGGATTGGGTGGATTCGTTCTCCTCGGGCTTAATTTCTTCCGGAGCGGTTTCCAGAGTGGGTTCTTCGGCTTCGGCTTTTGCTTCAGCTTCAGCTTCCGCTTCTTCCTCAGGCTCAGCTTCAGTTTCAGGTTTGGCTTCAACCTCAGGTTCGGTGTCAGCGTCTGCTGTCTCAGGAACGTCTTGAGGGACGCCTTCTTCGGTTACGGCGTCAGAAGGGGCTCCAGGCTTTTTTTTTATCTCGAGATCCTCCTCGCTGACGGTTCCGGGCGCACCCAGAAGCTCTTTAATTTTCTGCAGCTTGCGAAGTTCAGTCTCGAGGTCGAAGTCGACCTCATCTTGTCCGAGACTATCGGGCACCTGGGCCACGATTCCGAATTTCTCTTCAAGGTCTGCTTTCAAAGCATGGACTTTTTCAGAGGCCTCTGTGTTGATTCCTTCGAGTTTTTGGGTCAGTTGGCTGACCGTTCTAAGTTCATCGAGGGACAGGGCTGTTTTCTCCTCGATTTCCGTCTGCAACTGGATGGCCGTATCGAGATGAGCCTTGATCTCTGTCTTGACACCTTCCTTGCTGCTCTCAAACTCGGAGAGAACGTTTTTATAGTTGATGAGAGCTTCCTGCTCGCCCTTCAGCTGGCTCTCTAGTTCAGTCTTTCTCAGGTTGGCTTCCTCCTGGGCCTGTCGGATCTTTTCCTCGAGCTCCTGTTCGACCGCCTTTTTTCTCTTCTCCAAGACATCTTGGAGCTGGGCTTCAATCTCCTCGATTATGGAAGAGGATTCTCTGATTTGATCGTTATCCTTGACCATTTTGGCACTCCTTGGAGGTGCAAGAAATGTTACACCCAAACCAAATTACTGTCAATAAGGGGACTCCTCATCTAATATAACCTCGTGATCTATAATCTCAGAGACGTCTTTTGGGCGCAATCGCCTTTAAAGACGAATCCTGGGGGGAATTTCCTCTCAGTTATCTCATCCCAAGGGGTGACCATCCCTCCTCTTCCCCAGGAAATCGTCAGGCTCCCTTAAAATGGTGCCAGGCACCTTTTCTTTGTTTGTTTTTTGCACACCAATCATGTATAAAGAGAATCTGGTCGAAAAAGCCATGTCGCTTGGAAAGCTTGAGACTGTCTCTCGATCACAGCACAGGACACAAGGAAGGGTGAGATGAAAGATCCAGGCAGGGTTCTTCTCATAGACAAAAACGCAAAAAGACGTAGCCTTCTCTATCAGTATCTCAACGGATTGGGCATGCCTGCCGAGGAGGCCCGGTCACTTCAGGATGCCATTGGCCGGCTTCATCCGGAGAATGGAATTGGCATTGCCTTAATCAGCCAAACAGCTTTTGAAGGGGATACACACCGCATTCTAGGAAGCTTGAAATCACTGGAACCGGAACTGAGCGTGCTGTTCTTGGCCAAAATCAAAAACCAAAAAACCGCCATATCACTCATCGAAAGAGGGATAGTCGACAACATCATCAGCCCGGATAACCTGGCCGCCATATATTCCGCCGTACGGAATGAATTCCAGAAAAAGAGACTCATAAAAAATCATAAAATCAACCTGAAAAAGTACCGCAAACTCAAAGAGGAGCAACAGAAGAACTTGAAAAGGGCCATGGACCTGGAAGAGATCTACGATTCAACCCTCGAGAATCTGATGACAGCTTTGGATATGCGTGATGTCGAGACATTCGGGCATTCGAAGACAGTGGCCAGGTACACCCAAATGCTGGCCAAGATCATGGGCATTGAAGACAACGGCAAGCTGGATAACATGAGAAAAGGATCCCTCCTTCATGATGTGGGCAAAATTGCCATCCCTGATTCTATCCTCAAAAAGACAAAACCCCTGACAAGCAAAGAATGGGACAAGATCAAGCTCCATCCAGTGTTGGGATATGGATTGATCAAAGAAATCAAGCTGGTGGATGAAGTGGGCAATATCATCCTTTATCACCATGAGAGGTTTGACGGTCATGGCTATCCTAAGAGGCTGAAAAAATTCAAAATACCGATGGAGGCCCGGATTTTCGCCCTGGCTGATGCACTGGATGCCATCACTTCTCACCGGCCCTATAGAAAAGAAAGAAGCTTTAAGACCGCACAGAATGAAATCCAAGCCAACGCCGGAAGCCAATTCGATCCCAAAGTGGTGGAGGCCTTCAGTTCTGTAGATACAGACATATGGGAGAAGATCCGCTACGAAACAACCAAACTCGTCCCTCAAATAGAAAACTTCAAGGCTATGCAAGATTAAAAGGTGCGTGGCATCTTTTTTTCACCTCAAACCTAAGTGGCGGGTTTTTGTGCGGCAATGACGCGGGGGATGCCGCTGAGGTCTTTGAAGCTCCGGACACGGCCCCAGCGCCCGCCAAGCATAGACACCACCTGCTTATTCTGTCTGTGTCCAATCTCAACGACAAGATGCCCGCCCGGCTTCAAATACTCGGGGGCACCTTTTACTAACTCCTGGATAAGTTCCAGCCCTGTTTCTCCTGCCACGAGGGCTCTTTTTGGCTCATGCCGCCTTATCTCCAAGGGCAGCTTCCTCCATTCTCTCTCCGCCACATAAGGAGGATTTGATACGATAAAATCACATCCCCCTCTCAACTTCAGTCTATCCAAAGGTGAAAACAGGCTCCCCTGAACGATCTCGATGTTGGAAAAACCCATTCGGGCGGCATTGGCTTTTGCTATTCTGACCGCCGCCCGAGAGACATCCGTTGCAATAATCCGAGCTTCCGGAAGCTCTCCAGCGAGAGCTATGGCGATATTGCCGCAACCTGTTCCAATATCAGCAACCACTTCTCCCCTTTTCGCAGACAAGGCGATGATTTTTTCTACGATCGATTCTGTCTCTGGTCTCGGAATCAAAACACCGGGATGTACGTCAAAGGATAGAGACCAAAATTCCTTGACGTTTGTCAGATAAGCAAGCGGAATCCCAGACCGCCTCCGGTCGATCAACCGAAAAAACGCCCTCTCTTGTTCCCGCGCCACCTCCCTGCGGCCTTCTGCATAGAATTCCTCATCAGTGATCGACGCGCTTTTACAGAGCAATATACGGGAAGCGATCCGGGCCTCCCGACCTCTTCCTAATCGGATTTCCCCCTCTTTAAACAATTCCTGTACGGTCTTCAAAGACAACTCGTTCAAGCAGAGGATTCGGCCGCGTAGCCCATCAGATCAGACTGATGCTGGAGCCGCAAGGCCTCGATGATCTGATCCAGGTCTCCATCAAGGACACTGTCCAACTGATGAAGGGTGAGGTTCAAACGGTGGTCGGTGACTCTCGACTGCGGGAAATTGTAAGTCCTGATCTTCTCGCTTCTCTTCCCTGTTCCCACCTGCAGTTTTCTGTCTTTGGAAATTTCCTCATGCTGCTCCTGCTGGGCTATGTCCAAGAGTCTCGACCTCAGGATTCGCAAAGCCTTATCCTTGTTGCGGTGCTGGGATTTTTCATCCTGACAGGACACCACAAGCCCTGATGGATGATGAGTGACCCGGATCGCGGTATAATTTCGGTTCACACTCTGGCCGCCAGGGCCCGATGCCCCAAAGGCTTCAATCTTCAAATCTTTGGGATCCAGGGCCACATCCACCTCATCAGCTTCGGGAAGCACAGCCACGGTCACCGTCGAGGTGTGGATCCGGCCGCTGGCTTCAGTTTGCGGCACCCGCTGCACTCTGTGAACCCCGCTCTCAAACTTCAGAAGTGAATAGACATTCTCCCCGCGGATGTTGACGACGATCTCCTTGAGTCCTTTTATGGGCGACAAACTCGTGCTGAAGACTTCTATTTTCCAGCCCATTTTTTCGGCAAACCGCGTGTACATCCGGTACAAATCTTGAGCAAAAAGAGAGGCCTCATCGCCGCCGGCGCCTGCCCGGATCTCCAGGAGGACATCTTTGGTATCGTTCGGATCTCTTGGGAGAAGCAGGATTTTAAGCTTTTCCTCAATCTGTTTTTTTTGTATCTCCAGCTCTTCGAGTTCGGCTTCGGCCAGTTCTTTCAGTTCTGCTTCAGCACCGTGATCGGCCAGAATATCCTGAGAATCCTGAATACCCTTCAGTATCTTCTTGTAGGATTCGTATTTCTTAACGACAGGCTCTATTTCGGCCCTTTCTTTGGCCACCGTTTTGATCTTTTGAGGGTCGGTAACTAAGGCGGGATCAGATAGAGAGGCAGTGAGCGAACGATATTTCTCTTCTATGGCCTCCAGTTTTTCGAGCATTCGCGCTATTTTTTGTTCTCACCGTATTTTCTCTTGAATTTTTCGACGCGTCCGGCACTGTCGACGAACTTCTGCTTTCCGGTAAAGAAGGGATGACACTGGGAGCAGATCTCAACCCGTATCTCTTTTTTGGTAGAGCGGGTGGTAAAGGTGTTGCCGCAGGCACAGGTCACAACCGCTTCAGTGTATTCGGGATGAATATCTTTCTTCATTGATCGAACTCCTTATCTAGGCTGCAATTATACCAAATCCGGGCCTGTTTCGTAAACAATATTGATTGTACTGTCTCTGCCAAAAAGGATAAAAAAGGTGCCAGGCACCCTTTTTTTTTATTGGGGAAAAAAGGTGCCTGGCACCTTTTTTGCCACCTTCTCTAGCGCCGTCCAACAAAGAGACGGAACAAGAAAAGAGCGAGGGCAACGCCAACAGCGTCCGCCACCAAATCATCCCAGCTGAAAATCCGGTAAGGGAGAGGGATCTGGATGAGCTCGATCACAAACCCATAGCCGACAGCAAGAATTCCGCTCATCAAATAAAGAGCCCTTGTCTTCCCGGCTCGGCAATACCCATAACACAACAGCCAGGCCAACAGGCCAAACCCCAAAAAATGGATGGCCTTATCAGAGAGAATATAAGAAAAAAATCTGTTGAACCTCTGGATGCGAATCAAATCCGACGTCGGTATGGAGGCTCCTATCAGGAGCAAAACCGCATACACGTACACCAAAAAAAACGGCTTCTTCCATATGGTCCGTATCATCACCCGCACAGGTTAGAGTTTGGCTCCAGACTGCCCCTCGCTCTGAAATGCTTTCCGTTTCTTTTCTTCGTAACAGTCCCAATCGATCGAAAACTTGAGGCTGGAGGCCGCAGCCTTCACCCTCTCTTTATAGTCCTTGGATTCAAAATATTTTTTCAGAACATGGTTCATCGGATAGAGCTGTTCCTCAGCTTTCCACTCAAACACGTTCCCCTCTTTCGTGCGCAGACAGTTGAGATGGATTATCCAGGCCAACTGAACAAAAGGCACATCCCGGAACGATCTGCGGATGGCCAGAACTTCCCCCCTTTTCTCCGGCCTCACAAAACGGAGAAACCGCGAAAACAGCAGAGCATTGTGAAAATAACAGGGAAAGGCCATAATCCCGTCGTCATGATTGAGACGCGCCAGATAGGTGAACATGTCCAGAACTTTCCTCCCCAGTTTTAGCCCCGGATACTCCTGACCTGGTAGTGGAGGCCTCTTAGATGTAAACCGCAAAAGCGGATTTTGCAGCGTCAGCCATTCCAGATAGAGCAGCTTGAACGCCGAATAGGATGTAATCTTGGCCAGATGATTTTTAGGCCTGAAAACAAACTCCTTCAATTTCAGATCGACGATCAAATTTGCGCTTTCTTTCTTTGCGTAAAAAATCTGAAATCTCTGGAGCGGCGGAAATTCCGACGAATCCAGCTCGAACATCAAAGGCCACAGCTTTTTTCTTTGCGCGTCCTTGAAAAAACCTTTCTTTTGCAGGGCAGCCATGACCGCACTCATGGGGTAGCGTCCCAGAAAAAAAATCGAACCCTTCTTCTCTGTCAGGTCGGCCATGATATCGTCTCTCTCGATACGGAAGGATGTTTCGGCATTTATTCCTTCGACAGATCTGATTGGCTTTTTTTTCATGGTTGATTCCTGTCACGATTGAATTTTCAATTCTAAGGCAATTCACACTGCAATTCAACCATACGATTATTTCATATGAAGACAGGACGCATTTTCTTTGGGCAGGCGCACTCTGAAATTTCACATAGAATGAGCCGCACTCCTGCGGTAATCTGCAGGGGAAAGGACAATTTTTGTCACTTTGAACTGACTAATATCTTTGTCATGTGTATCTTGACCTACGGCCCAATCTGCCTTAAAGTATTTTATTAGAGTTGAAGTGTATAAAAAAGTCAGTCTTCTGCTGTTTCTCACGCTATGTGTGAGCACCCCTGTCCTCCTCTCTCAGCAAAAGAAAGTCACCGTCATCGTCAAAACAGCCAGCATCTATGCCGAAGCCAGTGAAAACAGCTACGAGATCGATCGAGCCAAGTTGGGCGATGTCCTGACGCTTTTCGAAGGCTGGAAGGGCGAAAAGGAATGGCTCTACGTGATTTTCCGCTCCAAGAGATGGAAGGGAGAAGTCACTGGTTTCATCAAATCCTCCACTGTGACAAGGGGCGAAATCATACCGGAGGAAATGATCGCCAGCACAACCGCTGAAGCAGAAGTCAAGAAATTGGAACCGGATAAGGAAGGCAAAGAGGAGCGGGCGGACCTGCCTTCCTTAAAAGATCTGGTCAAATCCCAAAAAAAGACAGAAGAGACCGACAAAGCAGTGCCCGGAGATTTGGAGTCAAAGGCAGAGGCTGCGGTTCGCGAACAGGAAAAAACCGAACCTGGCGAAAAGAAAGATGTTTCGGAGTCAGAGACTATCAAATCCCCAGAGCAGGATGAGACGATCAAGGCTGAGGAGGCTCAGCCAGAGCAGCCGGAGGCCGTGATCACGGAGGAGCCCGCGCGTGAACCCGAGGTCGCTATTGAAGCCAAACCCGAGCCCGAAAAGGAAAGCGAAGCAGAAACCGCACCTAAAACCGAAACAGAACCAGAGCCAAAAGATGAGCCTGAAGCTGAACCCGCAGCCATCCCTGTCACAACAGTTCTCCTCACAGAATCGGAAATGCTGCCCTTCAGAGATATCGCCCCCGCAGTGGCCTCGACTGCCGAAACCGGAGCGTATGCGGTCATCCGCACCCGAGAAGAAATCCCCGCGCTCGAGCCCCGTGTCAAAGACATCCGGGCAGCCATGGAGGCGCGACAATATCACGTTGAGGTGGAGGCCTATGAAATCCTGGCTGAAGAGCCTGATCTCCCTCAGTTTCCAGTGAAGGCTGAGGAGGAACTGCCTTCCAAAGTGGAGGAAGCGGCTCCGACTGAAGCCAAACCCGAGGAAGCCAAAGAGATGAAACCGGCAATAGTGGAAAAACCCGAAGTCAGCGACAAAGAAAAGCCCGAGGCTGAGTCTCAACCCATAGACAAGCGGGCCGCAGAGCAAGAATCACCTCCACCCCCGCAGCACAAACCACCCCAGGAACTGGTCAAACCCAGGCTCCCCGCCGCCAAAAGAGTCGGTCCATTTGTCATGAGCGTCGGCTACGGACCTTCCTATGGAGGTATCGGGGCGGCCCTTCAACTGAACACAAAGTCCGGGTTTTCCATTCATGCCGGTGTGGGATATTATCCCGCCAAGATAAACTACTCGCAATTCGAATGGCTGAAAAACCAAATGCTCTTCAGCGCTGGTGTTAAATATTACCTTCCCTTGAGAAGTCAAAAATTGCGCCCCTATCTCAACCTCCAGTATGGGGGGCTGGCGGTGGAAGCCGTCCAAGTTCCGACAGGTATCTGGTATGGAGAAAAAACATACGAAAACGTCCAGAAAAATTTGTACGGCCCCTCATTTCTCCTCGGATCAGAGTGGAGGTTTGGACGGATAGGCTTCAACGGGGCATTAGGTGTCTCCTACAACACTACGGAATGGGAATACTGGGAAAGAAATTATTTCCTCAACGGCGAATTCGCCCTCGTCGTCTATTTTTAGACATAAACAACGACAACATCATCCCCGACAGCTATCTGGCGGCTATCGTTGTAATATTTGGCATCAAACTTCGTCTTGAAGTGGCGCCTGAGGAAAATTTTCCCGCCTTCATGCAATATGTCCCGCTTCTTGATAACCTTTAACGGATTCCGCTCCTCCAGCAGTTTATAGGGGGGATCCAGGAATATAAGGTCGAATTTTGCCCCTTCTTTAGCCAGTTGAATGACGGCTCTGTTGAACTCCCTGTGCATCACCCGGGCCATGTCTTCCGCTTCACACTTGGCAATATTGGCCTTGATGGCTTTGACCGCCGCATACGAGGCATCGACGAAAACAACGGTTCGGGCCCCGCGGCTCAGGGCCTCGATTCCTATTGAGCCGGTCCCAGAAAATCCATCAAGGCACACCGTGTCCTTGAGTTCCGCCTGGATGATGCTGAAGAGCGATTCTTTCAGTTTATGGGGCATGGGCCGCACGCCGGGATCAGTAACGCGTCTGAGCTTTTTGCCCTTATAGAGGCCGCTTATGACTTTTATCATTGTGACACCGAGGTTTGGGAGACACGGTTTTTTCAGTAATGAAAAATGGCGCGTCCCTTCTCACTCGTGATATTTTTTATCCCGTAAGGCAGCTCGAACCAGTCATCCAAACGAAAGGGCTCCATATTTTGGCTCTTGGATCCGACATATATCACCAAATTCAAAATTTCAGGCTGGATCTTTTGGTTTTCGAGATAGAGGGATTTCAAATTCAACCGGCCCAGACCGTCCTTGACCTCGATCGTTCCATCCAGGTAAAAATTCATTTCCGGCCGCAAAATTTTGGGCAGGGCCTGCCCCCTGAGGTCGATAAATATTTTCCCTTCGATCCTGTTTTTTTCAAATACCTTCACACGCAGCTCTTTCATCACTTCAGAGTGTTCTGCCTCGATACGGTAGGCAAAATAGGCGTTGAGCTCGCTCTCTGTCACAACAACCCTTCTCGAACCACCGGTTATACCTTCGGCCTGATCCCTCTGGATCTGTTCGATCAATTTCATAACCTTGGCCGCCTCCTGTTTGGAGTAGTCTTCGAAATCGCCCGCAACACACGAATCGGGGCAAAGAAAGACACTCCCCAGCAGAACAATCAAACTGGATAAAATTTGACCCGCTTTGACAGATGTCGTGCTCATGATAGATTTCAACATTTAACCTTATTCTACCCGATTGAGTTGACGAATGAAATAAAAGGTGCCAGGCACCTTTTTTTTATATGGGGAAAAAAGGTGCCTGGCACCTTTTTCTACTTCCGTCTCAGGAGTCGAGGGAGCTTGATTTTGAAGGATCTTTCTTTACGGACGGGGCTGACAGGGTCGGGCCGGTAAGGAACGACATCATTGTTCAGGACAGCCTGAGGATTGTCCCAAACCAAAGAATAGGCTTGTGCCTTCCCTATCCTCTCGGCAACTATCCGGAAGGTCTCGCTAAGTATTGGCGCCAAGGAGCGCGTGTTGTGTCCGTCAGAGCCGATAAAGTGAATAAAATCCCAGTCCAAAAACTGGAAAACCGCCTCCCGTATCCGGCTGCCGTAAACGCCTCTGAAGCTTCCACTGTTAGCCTGGACGAGCGCGCCCATTTCGATCAATTCATACAGCAGGGCGGGATCCCTGCGGAAAACCGAATTTCTCTCCGGATGGGCGATAACCGGTTCGATCTTTTCCCTCATGACCTTGAAGAACAAATCCTTTACGCCTGGGAAGATGTGATTCGAGGGAAATTCTAGCAGCATATAAGAACTGTTGTTCACGGCGAGAATCTCCCTGTGCGCGCGTATCTCTTCGATCAGATTGTGGGAGATATGGACTTCTGCCCCGGCGTAAACCTCGATGTCTATCTTTTCTCGTGTCAAACAATCTTCCAGCTCTTTCTTTTTCTCCCGAATAGCCCCGATATCGATGCCTTTGAAATCTCCCCGGAACAGATGCGGCGTTCCCACGATTTTTTCGATCCCGTCCTCTGCCGCCATCCGGACCATCTCTACGGATTCCTCCAGGCTGCTCGCCCCATCGTCAAACCCGTGGAAAATGTGACTGTGCAGATCGATCATTTCACGAAGCTTTCACTGCTCTCAATTCCTGATTTCCGTCCGGAATGCTCGAGGCTTAAAAAAGGAGGCGCATAAACGGCCTGTCTCCTGTTTTCTGTCTCAAGTTAAAAGAAGGTTTCCGGGACATTTATGACATCGTTTTCCTGGAGGGGGATGTCTTTTATTTTTCCTTTCAAAATATCTTTGACATTGACTTTTATGGTTCTTTCCTTCCCATCCTTATCAGTCCGCTTGATGGTCACGCCCCCCTTGGAGGCTCTCTCCGAGAAGCCACCGGCTGCTGCGATGGCTTTCAGCAGGGTCGGGATTTCTGATTTTTTAAATTCCAGCGCGCCCGGGTTCCGCACCTGCCCCATCACAAAAACACGCACCACTTTATCGAAGGGGACATTGATGATATCGCCCGGTTCGAGGGGAATGTTCATTGCGGGATCCACTTCAAAGTAGAGGTCGTCTATGGGAATTTTCAAAGAATCGGATGTGCCGTTATTGTGATGCCTGATCACATAGATGTCTTTTCCGGCTTCGGGAGTCAATCCCCCAGCCTGAGTGATGAGCTGCATCAGAAATTGCCGTCCGCGCAGCTCGTATGTGCCGGGACTGCCCACGGCCCCGTCGACGTAGACAATCTTGCTCAGAAACTTGCTGATAAACACGCTTACCTGGGGATTCTGCAAATAATCTTTTTCGAGGAGATCGCTCAGCTTCTTCTCTAGCTCCAACTGAGTCAAACCCTCGACTTCAATCTCTCCCAGATAAGGAAGCGTTATTTTCCCTTCCTCGGTAACCCGCACTGTCTTGCTGACCTCATCCCAGCCGGAAACGCTAATCTCGAGCTCGTCTTTTGGCCCGATTTTGTACTCAGAGCTGGACGATTCCTGAGAAAACATATAAGACATGGAGACACAAAGAAAAAGCACGACGATAATAATGACTGTATGTTTCAATGCATTCTCCTTATACAACGTGTCTATTCAACGTCTATCTGTCGTTTATACAATAATGCCACAATTCCGGTACATATGAATACCCCTATTGGGTGATTTTAGGGGTGAAATTGATCCGTTCCTCATCACCGGAGACGGTGATAGGCCCGCAACAGAAATCTTATCAACTTCAGGAAGCCACACCCGCATCATATCCTATCAACCCAGATTTAATGTATCTATTTAAAAATCATAAGTCAAATAACCGCCTATAAAACCTCTCTGACGGTTGACAAACTCAAAATTCGAATTCCTCTCCCAATAGGATACCGTGAGGCCCACTCCGGCGCTCCGAAAAATTCTGATAACCAGCCCTGCGGTGTGTCTTGTGTACTGATCGCTCCTGAATACATCTTCATAGGTCTCATCAGGTCTACGAATGGTTTCCGGTTCGGGATAATATGTATCGCCATAGTAAAAATCATAGTCCAGCCGAATGCGCTGGCTCATGTAAAAGGACATACCTGCTCCGATACTATCTTCGATATAAAACACATTATCCGTCCAAAAGGAGATTTCTGTATCTCTCCGGTAACTTCCGCGAAAAGTGAACCGCCGCCATTTGTATTCGAGCCCTGTATTCCCGACAAACCCGGCAAATCCTTTCTTTCTAGCCCTGAAGGGATCGAGCACTTTGTATCCGACCGAAAGCGTACCCCGCAATCTGCCCAAAATGGGGAATGCAATTCCGGGGTAGATGTAGTACGTATAGGAATCCTTGTATTGCGTCTCCGGATGTGAAAAGGCGATGTCGCCAAAACCCGCATTCACGAAGATCTGGCTGTCAGTCCAGATTTGATAGAACAGCTCTCCCTGAATAGTCCTTTCGTCTCTGTCCAGAGCGACGGAATAGGGGATGGTTTGTCCTGGAACCTCGACATCCTCATATCTGCGCATTCTATAAAAAACACTGAACCCAAAAGACGTTCTCCTTCCTGTCTCGTACACCAACCGCGCCCGCCCTTCATGACGGGTCTCGTAGGTTCTGAAATCGGATTCGCTGTTAGCCCTCATTCGGGCTTTCCGATAGAGATAATTCCCGGAAAGGACCAAGCGGTTGAACATCAACCACCTGAAGGATGGAGCCAAGCTCTGATTAAAAGCCCGCTCTCTTGTCTCCTGGGCATAATACACATAGGAAGGGTTATAGGAAAAGGAAAAAATCCATCGCTGTCTCAAAAGCAAATGCACGGTCACCGGGGCAGATGTGGTAAAAGTGAAGTCTCCGACCGGATCGAATCTCTCATGCTGCGAGTAGACATTGTTGTCATATCCGACATTCGTGAACAGAATACTCGGAAAAATGCGGAAGGGCCCTATCTTCCAACGTGTTTCCTCCTCGATAAGCGCGAACTCCCTCTTGAACGAGCGATATCCTTGAGCCTGGGCCGTCTTCGGCATGAGGGAAAAAAACGACACCGCTACCGAGAGCAAAAAAAAGTATATTAATATCTTCTTCATTTCTGCCCCAAACAACTTCCTTGGCTTTTTAACCAAAAAAACTCTGCTGTTTTCATATTTTGGCATATTTCCTCGGGAAATGCCAGACTTAATTTTAATAATTATCGTGGTAGCAATTCAAGGAAGAATGCTCTATAATAGTGAGTTCATTCATGTTCACGAAGATTCCACCGAAATCCGAGTGCCGGTGAGTTCGAGGAGAAAGAAATGACAAACCAGAAGATTCTTATCCCCTCTTTCACTGTAGAGTTTGAAGCACTCCATATCTCTGAATGAATCTGATATCTTTGACAATTATTCTTGTTTGAGAGAGAAAATCCTGTTTCTTGATTCAACCTGGATCTTTCTTCATCCGTTTTTAGGCTGACTAGCTGCGAGGGGTGAGAAATGCAATTTGAAATTCACCCCGCAAATTCCCTCTCAAACAACGACTAATCTTAGTATCGAGGGTGAGATCCCCTTTGGGAATTCCACCTTCCATTTCGTCCCTAAGGGCGATTTAAAAGCTTTGATTAAATGATAGAGTTTGCATACAAAAATAAACGATAAAACAACTGTGAAACAATGAAACCGAAAACCTATCGCCATCTCCTATGGCTCTCTTTGGTCCTTGTGTTCAGCCTGATGAGTTTGAACTGCAAGCAAAATTCCACAACGCCCCAGGTGGATGACCTCACCCGGCCTGTCATCTGGATCAACACTTCGGAGATAACCTTTGCCGCATCCGAAACAGGAGGGAATGTCGAATCCCAAACAATAGAGATTAAAAACAACGGTGTGAATCCTCTGTCCTACACCATAGAGGATGATGTCGACTGGCTTCAGG
>Ga0180432_10002303_pt1 | contig 28771 bp, 22 predicted proteins | sample SS_ome_10_FD_132414 | JGI IMG/M metagenome (GOLD analysis project Ga0180432, IMG submission 132414) | Hypersaline lake sediment archaeal communities from the Salton Sea, California, USA - SS_1_MS_2 metaG | ecosystem: Environmental > Aquatic > Non-marine Saline and Alkaline > Hypersaline >... | reverse complement strand
GGGTGGGTCTGAGACGGGACTCCGAACGGCCCGGTGGATAGAACACCGGAAGCGGACTGTGGGTTTCCTGCTTGCAGTGCTATTTGCCTTGTCCGGCTGCATGTTCATCTTGGCACCCGATACCGAGGCGGGTTCGGTGGAGTCGAGTCCGACGCTCCAGAACCAAAGGATAATGTGTTGGGGTGGAAGCACCACGTTAGGGGTGGGGGCTAAACCCGGTGGGACATATGCCGATCATCTGGGCCGCCTGCTGGGGCGAGAGGTAGATTATCTCCTGGGCGACACGGAGTCTGTGGACCTGGGGAGAATCGAAATGTTCAGTGAGGATCGGTACGGGATTTTCATCTACCAGTTTCGTTTCGAAGATTTCGGCTGCTCCTGGGGCATGAGGATACGAGGTATGGGCCAGATAATCCGTAATCTGCAGGAGACCGGGGCAGTCGTCGTGGCATTCGAGACAATGCCGATCTGGAATGTGAGTGGACAGCCGACCGCTCTCCACTACCTCTGCTATACTGGAACTAGACACGAGAAGAACAATCCAAAAATCGTGAAGGTCAATGTCGGCAACGAGACGCGTATCAGAAAGTACTACGAGATGTGGGGGGAGACCGTTACATCCGAGATTGCGGCGGAGGAGGGGGCCTACTTCATTCCCGCCTACGAGGACTGGGATTGTCTGGACTTATGCTCTGGGGTGTTCTCCTGCTGCGATCTGCCTTTCCAGACTCACGACATCCTTGGCAATTCCAGTTACCTCTACCAGCTATATGGCTCCAAGTTGACACACATCCATCCGGAACTGATGGGGGCCCTGCATCATCACAACGCCATGGGCTACGGGGTCCTTGCCGAGCGCATAGCCAGGTATCTGGTCGATTGGGGTCTCGGGGAGTATGTAATGAGCTACGAGGAGATGGCCAAGGATCTTCCCTCGCTGTACTCCGCGGCCGAGGAGAGGATGGAGTCGATCGAGGGGTTCGGCTTTGCGCTTGACGAGCCCAGAAGGATGTTCGAGATAGCCGAGTCGCTGGAGGAGAGTGGCTATGTCTACACTGCGAGGTGGATTTTGGAGGAGAGGATCGTCAATGGGCTTCCGGAACCATCGCGGCTGGAGGACATCTCTGCAATGGTGTCGGAGGCAAATGCCACCATAGCCGAAGCGAAGCGGTCGGGTGTGGATGAGGGGACGATCGCAGGACTGGAGACTTGTCTGGGCAGCGCGGAGACGGCTCTGAACGATCTGGATCTTAATGGAACGGAGGCGTTTCTGGAGCGTATCATGGATGCGCCAAAATGGCAGAATATCTCGAGCATGTTTGTCAAGGCCCAGGAGACTATCAGTGAGCTGGAGGAGGCGGGTGATAGGAATGCCTTCATTATGAAGGCGGACTACTCCCGGGCTGTGAAGGCCTTCGGCGAGTGCGATCATGAGCTTGCGGTATTCTATTTGAAGAAGATCCCGGAGGCCGTCTGTGCCTGTGTCTTTGCCCTTTGGTTGCTGGGTCTGTTTCGGAGGTCCATGTACCGGCGCTTGCCTTAGTGACTATCGGGCGAGCTTCTGGTCCCAAGGTTCGGGGGGGTAGGATCGCCCCCCGTTTATATCTCGGTTTTGTGGAGTCTTTGATCTTGGATGAGCTGTGTGGGTTGGGCTTTCTTGCGCCGTGTGGTTATAGTCTTGTTCGTCGTGCTTACACTTGGTGGGCCATGTTCAGGCCGGGACGATAGGGGGGGCCGGGTTGGGTTGCTCCTGGTTGGTGGGCCGAACTGGAGGCAGCTGGTTCGGGAGCCCTTCTTTGATGTGACCTTCGTCCCGGCCCTCCAGCTCTGGTATCCCGAGGATGTGATACGTAGGTCGGTGAGGATGTATATGCCGAGGACCTACGAGCGGCTTGTGGAGGGATACGACACCGTATATCTCTCCTACTCGGAGCCGCGGTTCTTCGACCACGGGATGGTGGCGTGGTTTTCGGACTCGGTTGTGGAGGGCGGCCGGGGTATGATCCTTCAGGGCTCCGGCCGGTTCTTCTTTCCGTGGCTTGGGACATCGCTTGTTGATGTTTCGCCTGTGGAGGAGCTGCCGGGCTTCCCGGGCGGGATGGGGGCGGTCTGGCTGAGGGTGCTGGAGCCCGAGGACGCCCTGATGTCGAGTCTGCCCTGGTCGGAGATCGGTGATCACGGGTGGTTTGTGGGTGCCCAGGGCGTGAAGGCGAAGAGCGGTGCGCTGGTCCTTGCCGATAAGGTGCCCGTCGGTTCGGGCACGGCCACTCCTTTTCTGACCTTCTGGGAGGTGGGTGGGGGTCGTTGTCTATCCGAGACGCCTGTCTATGCGGTCGATAACAAGGAGGGAAATCCCTTCACCTCCTGGGAGTTTCACGGTGACTTCGTCCGTAACAAGGTCCTTTACGCCTCGGGCAGGTATATCCCCCAGGATATCTTCCTTCTCCATGAGGTAGGCCTCGCGCTGGAGAGGTGTCACCAGATTATAGGGTCATTGATCGTTATGGAGGAGTTTGTATCCGGGCTGGGGGCCGATACCGGTCCTCTGGAGGTGGAGATCGATAGGGCGGATGGGAGGCTGGGCGAGATCGAGCGGACCTATCTTGGTTTCGAGTTCGATGAGAGCCTGTGTATGGCGGAATCACTTATCGTTGGCTTGAGTGGGGCGTTCGAACTGGCCGTGGTGCTGAAGGACAGGGCGATGGTCTGGATCTATGTTATAGAGTGGGCGATCCTGACTGGGACGGGCGTTCTGGCCGGGTCTGTGGTCTGGGCTTTGATGGTTAGGAGGCGCCTCTACCGGGATGTATATTCTACCCGATTCTCCGGGAGGGTATGGGGCTAGCTCACTCTCGTGGCTTGACTTGACTCGGAAAGTGTAGGCGAGAGGGCCCGTACCTGTGTTTTGGGCCTAGTTCGCTATATACGTTTTTGTCTAAAGCGGTATCATTATATGGGACTTTCGGGGGTCTTGTACTGTCGCGGAACTGGTGTGAGGGGGGAGATGGCGGTGTCCCGTCTTGCGATCTCCTCTCATCGTTTCGGGGGCTTGCCTTGCTATGTGCCGGTTTGGCGCGAGGGGCATATGATCTCAGCCACGGAGATTGGAGAAGATGTCTGAAGAGGGATATGTGGAAGTTAAGGAAGCAGAACCCGAATATTTCGGGATCGGTGTGGTTGAGGGTGGGTCTGAGACGGGCCGACGAACGTGCCGGTGGATAGAACACCGGAAGCGGGCTGTGGGATGTCTGGTTGTGTTCCTGTTCGCTTCCATGGGCTGTCTCCTTGTTGTTACGCCCCACCCGGGAGTCGGTTCGGGGGAGGAGAGTCCCACCCTGCAGAATGACAAGATCTTCTGCTGGGGACGCTCCTTTGAGATCGGGATAGGCGCAATGGACGGGGAGACCTATCCCGAGCATCTGAGTCGTCTTTTGGGGCGTGAGGTCGGTAGATCCGAGTTCCAGGATATGCGGTGGAGGCGTTCGGACGCGTCCCTTGAGGAAGTGTCTTACTTCGATGAGCATGAGTACGGGCTTGTGATAATGAGGACAGCCTACGACGGGCCAAACATGTTGTGGAACGATACGGAGGCCAATCTGCGCAACATCGTCCGGAGGCTGAAGGATACCGGTGCGGTGGTGGTTATGTTCGAGACAGGTCCGCTTTGGGAGCTGGACGGGGAGATGACCACGACCGACGAGGAATGTATGACCGGCACGTCGCATGAACAACAGCATGAATGGATCGTGTGCACCAATATCGATGGAGAGGGAAGGACGGAGAAGTACTGCGAGTGGTGGGGTGATACGGTTTTCTGCAAGATGGCCGAGGAGGAGGGCGCCTACTTCATCCCCGAATATGTCCTGGATTGCCTAGAGGGGGGGCCCGAGACCTGCCCATTCATAACGCGTCTTCACCCGGATTTGGAGTGTGAGGACGATGCCCATCCGAACGGCATGGGCTATGGCGTGCTGGCGGAGCGGATGGCCGATTACCTGGTTGGCTGGGGACTGGCCGAGTACGCGGTGGACTTCGAGGAGCTGTCCCAGGACTGGACCACGGGTTTGGCCCGAACCGAGGAGATGATTGGTTGGCTGGAGGATAGGGACCTTCCCCCGATCGGGGAGATGGAGAAGGAGTACCGGATGGCCAAGTACGTCTACGGGAAGGGCTTCCCCTACACCGCGAACCGGACGCTTGTGGGCAGTGTCCTGCCGCGTGTTTCCTCGGTGTATGAGAACTGGGATGAGGTGCAGGATACGTTTGCCGAAGCGTGGGCGTGTATCGAGAACCCAAGGAGCAGGGGGACACCAGGAATGAGAAGATGTGCATGGCGTTCTACTCCCAGGCAGAGGAAAGATGGGCAGAGTACTTTCACGATGCGACAGTCAACTCTCTGAATACCATAATCGCGAAGTGCCCCGAGCCTCTGGCCCTGAGCCTCCTTGGTCTGGTCACGTTCCTGTTTGTGTACGGCAGGAGGGAGTGGGGTATATCAGGTTAAGTATCTGCGAGTCCGTCCAGAGATTTGTAGAGGGGGGACCTAATCCATCCCCCCTCCGTTTTGTTCACTCAAGGCGGGCCGTCTGTGGATAGTAGAACCTCGTACATCATAGATGGTGAGATGAATGTCGGCCTCAGAGATTGAAGAGAATGTCCGGGAGAAGGTATGAGCAAGATGAGGACACCGAGCCGAGGCGCGTGGTGATCGGCGGTGGTGGGGGGGACTATGACAGGTTCCAGCCATGTGGACCGGTTTTCCGAACCCACTGCAATCTGGTGGGATCTCTGCTGACGATTTTGATTCTCTTCAATGGGTGCGCGATTGTGGTGATGGGTGATTCGGCCGATGGCTCTGTGGAGATACCGAAGAACGAGGGTATATACTGTTACGGTCGAGGCATGGAGGCGGGTATCGGTGCGGATATCGGGGAGACCTATCCCGACCATTTGGGCCGCCTTCTGGGCGCAGCGGTGGGCCATAGCTATGCAGAGTTCATGAGGCCTGCGACTTCGAGCGAAACGCTGGAGGCGATATCGTACTTCGATGACCACGGCTACGGTGCGATCATCATCAGGATCGGCTACGACCCCGATGACACCCCCTGGAACTCAACGGAGAGCAACCTGCGCAGCATAATCCGGGGGCTCCAGGATACCGGGGCGGCGGTGGTTTTCTTCGAGTCGGGCCCGCTCTGGGATCTGGATGGGCAGCTGACAACCACCGACGAGGAATGCCTCAAGGGGACGTCGCAGGCGATGGTCCATCCCTATATCGTCTGTGACTCGATCAACAGCGAAACGCGGACCGGGAGGTACATCGAGATCTGGGGGGAGACCGTCTTCTCCAGGATGGCGCGGGAGGAGGGAGCGTTCTTCCTCTCGGATTCCCTTCTTGACTGTCTGGAGGAGGGCCCGGAGGGCTGCCCTCCCCTGACCGCTCTTCACCCCGATCTGGAGTGTGACGACAACCTCCATCCGAACGGCATGGGCTACGGCGTGCTGGCGGAGCGCATCGCGAGTTACCTGGTTGGCTGGGGGCTTGCGGAGTATGCTGTGGATCTGGAGAGGCTGTCCCGGGACATACCCGGTTCACTGGTCGATACCGGAAAGATGATCAGGGTTCTTGAGGAGAGGGGTCATCCCCCGCCCGGGGACGTGCAGAGGAGTTACGAGATGGCCGAGTACCTCTTCGGGAAGGGCTTCCCGTATACAGCCAATCGGACCCTCGAGGAGAAGGTCCTCTCGGTCGTGCTGCCCGTGCTCGGGAACTGGAATGAGGTGCAGGGTATGTTCTCCCGGGCCAGCGACTGCATCGAGGCCCTGAAGGGGCAGGGAGAGGAGAGGAAGGTCAAGATCGCGGCGGCGGACTACGAAAGGGCCGAGAGGTCGTGGGAAGCTTATGATTACCGGGCAACCCGCATCGCCCTCAGCCGGGCCATCGCTCAATGCCCCGAACCTCTGCTACTGCCGGCCTTGAGCCTCTTACCCTTGTTCCTGCTCTTCCGCGGGCGGAGAGGGTTCCGGAATGAAAAGCTGAGGATAGGTGCAGTTGTGCTTGGGATCGAGTGTGGATGCATGATTGCTGAGATGATGATCCAGGGATGATGGGTGCGGATATGCACTTCGAGGAAACAAATGACTGCAAAGGGAGGTGATAACACGAATGAGAGAGAGACAAGGATGCTCAGTATGACACTGGCACTGGTTACCGGCCTGCTTCTAGGTCCCTTTGCCCTGGCGAGTGCAGCCGATGCGGAGGAGAACATATTCGTCCAGGGTTCTCCCGTCCACGGCGCGAACGGGCTCTTCTTCGACGCCCAGGACAGGCTCCACATCGCGAGCCTCTGGGGCTACGAGATCGTGATAATGGATCCCGATTCGGGCGATGTCCTGGACAGGTTCGACATCAAGGACGGGGTCTACTGCCCCGACGATGTCACAATAGGTCCCGACGGCTCAATATACTGGACAGCTATGTTAGCTGGACACGTTGGCCGGATGGCACCCGACGGGACCGTCACCAGACAGAATGTCGCTCCCGGCGTGAACCCCATCACCGTGAACGACGAGGGACGGGTCTTCGTCGGCCTGGACTTCCTGGGTGATGGCCTCTACGAGCTCGACCCCGAGCTCCAGGACCCGCCGAAGCTTCTCCACGGGTCACTGGGCGGGATAAATGCCTTTGACTTCGGACCCGACGGATACCTTTACGGCCCGACCAGGAAATACGGGAGGCAGCTGCTGCGGATCGACGTGAACACCGACCCGGCCACGATAGAGGTCGTTCTGGAAGACGGTGCGGGAGGTGTCAAATTCGATTCAAAGGGACGTCTTCACTTCCACGGTGCGGACGGCATAACTCGGCTGGATCTGGATACCATGGAGATGGAGGTACTTCATCCGAGGATAACTGGACTTGACAACATGGCCTTTGACTCTCAGGACCGGCTTTTCGTCTCCAATTCCGACAATGGAATGATACTCCAAATCCTTCCAGCTGACGAGAAGAGGGTGGTGGCACAGGGAGGCATGATTCTCCCAAATGGAGTCTGTGCCATGACGATAGAGGGCCAGGAACGGATACTGGTCGGCGACGTCTGGACCATCAGGGAGTTCGACCCGACAACCGGGGAGATGCTGCGTGTCATCTCTGATATACCAGCTGATCACTCTCCTCCGTCTGCGCTGACCCTACACCCCGACGGTGACAACCTCATCATCAGTACGTGGATGGGTGATTACATCTACATATTTGACCCGGAAACCGAGCAGGTTCTGGATTTCTTCGAAGAGGAGTCCTGGGGTGTTGTGGATGCCATCCGGTTCATGGGTGATGTCATCTTCACGGATAACGAGGAAGGGAAGATCAAGAGGGTGGACGACACAACCATCGCGGAGGGATTCTCATATCCATCCGGCCTTGTGACGATCGGGAACGATCTCTACGCAGCTGACCGGGACACAGGGATAGTATGGCAGGTATTCGATGACGGTATCCTGGTCAAGAGGAAGGTGGCGAAGGGGCTCTCGAAGCCAGAGGGTCTCACCGATGATGTTGACGGTAACCTCCTGGTCGTCGAGACCGGGTCAGGACGTCTGTCGAGAATCGATGTCCGGACCGGCCAGGTTACCCTGGTGGCTGACGGCCTGTCCATTGGATTTGCGGCCATGCCGATGTTCTCGGGGGTGGACGTTGACTCCGCGGGCAGCATCTACGTCACCGGTGATCTGGCAAATGTGCTCTATCGCTTTGAACTGGCGCAGAGACCTGAGCAGGTGTGGGAAACCGACTTCATATCGGGGTATATCGAGGGTCTCAATCGTAATACCTTCAGTTGTCCCGACCGGGCGTCGAGGACGAAGGGAAGGATGTGCAGAATGCTGGATCAGCTTGAACACATGATCGACGGGGAGAACTACTATGCGGCGAGAGCCATTCTCAGGTGTTTGAGACGGAGAACGGACGGGTCCGGGGATGACCTTGTCATCCATCCGGGTGCGCGGCGTGATCTCCTTGCCATGATCGATGAGTTGATGTCGAGAATCGAGGAGCATATCAACTGACGAACAAGAAGGATCCTGTGGAAGGAGGGAGGGCCTTGGCTCTTCCTCTCTCATTTTTTTGTACCGTGTGGGATTGAAGTTGGCGTTTAGGGTCAGTCAGAGGCTCCCGAAGAGAGAACCAGTCCTTCTGGGTGGTAAGGCCGTTCTACCGCCCGTTCCGCATGGGAGGCCCTCGGTGTACTCGGAGAAGGACTTGGCAATGACAAGGCCCCCCTTGCGGAAGCGAGGGAGTCGTTTGATTCAGAACGCAAGAGTCGGGATTGCGGCCGAGTTACATTTATATCATTACGTAACTCCCAGATAGTAACGGTGATGGGTTGAAGACCGTGACAGCACGCATTCCGGAGAGCCTTCTCAGTGATATCGAGGGCATCGAGCGCGAGGAGCAGGCCGAAAGAGCCCAGGTAATAAGGAAGCTGCTGGACAGCGCCGTGAGGAAATGGAAAACCGACAAGGCCCTGGAGGAGCTGAGGGAGGGTAGGGTCACCTTGAGAACGGCCTCCAGGAGGGCGGGACTGACTTACGTCGAGATGCTCGATAGGACACGGGAGGCAGGTATCTCTATCGACTATTCGATGAATGATCTTCACCGCGATATCTCCAGCCTTAGGGCGGAATGAGATGGTCGTCTGCGATTCTGCCCACCTCATACACCTGTCCAGGGTGGGCCGGCTCGATATCTTGAAAGAGATCTTCAAGGATGTGAAGATCCCAGATTCCGTCTACCGCGAAGTGGTTACCGAGGCCAAGGACCTGGGAAAGCCGGGGGTGAGAGGCATCGAGGAGGCATTGGAGGATGGCTGGATCGAAGTGGTGGAGGCGAAGAACAGACAGGATATCGATAATCTCTCCGAGAGCGAGCGAATCGAGATCGAGGACGCGGAGGTCATCTGTCTGGCACGCGTACTCTCGGAGGGGTTGGTGACAAGCGATGGCTGGTTGGTCAAGGTTGCTGGGACGCTGGGGATCCGCGTAATCTGGACGACCACCGTGGTCCTCATGGCCGCAAAGAAGGGGGTTACCAGTAAGGAGGAAGCTCGTCAGCTGCTTAGGGACCTTGTCCGATCGGGGCTGTATCTCAGAGCGGATGTCTACGCTGCCCTGGTGGACGAGATCGGCTGCCTGTAGGGTAGAACCGGTCGTAGGTATTCTTGTGTCTGGACATTGATGGAATTTGGGATTCATGACTCGAACTGTTATCCGAGGTGTCTCCCTAGGTTTTCTTTCGTTCTTGGCTCACGCCGAAACGGGATCCGTATCTAGATGCCTCAAAATGATCTTGAAGGTCGCAATTCACTCGGGTCTGTAGGCTTATCATCTGCCTCGCTGCCTGAAAGGGAATCGCGGGCGAGAAGGGAACGCTTCTCCTGGCTGTTGGTGACCATTGGAGAGGGCTGAGTTCTCAACGTGCCTCCGATACCGATGCGTCGAGGCTATTCTTAAGCATCGATTCGAGAAGCCGACCAACCGGAGAGGATGTCCATGGATGGCGCTGAGAAGGCAGTTCCCGGTGTGTCGGTGGAGGATTCAGATAGCGTCTATCTCGATGTGCAGGCGGCAATAGGCGTCGCGAAACATCTGGGCGGTCTGGACGCTAGCAGTGAGCTCGCAGATATGTGCAATGCAGCTTCAGCGGACGAGGTACTGGACGTGGGCTGCGGGACCGGGAAGACCGCCTGCTTCCTGGTCAGCAACTACGGTTGCAGGGTAATCGCAGTGGACATTAACGGTCTGATGATCCAGAGGGGGAAGGAACGGGCAGAGAGGGAGGAGTTGGATGATTCGATCGAGTTCGGATTGGCTGATGCTTCGAACCTGCCCTTCGAGGAAGGCCGCTTCGACGCGGTGATCGTCGAGTCCGTGACCGCCTTCGTGGAGGACAAGCTGAAGGCGTTGAGGGAGTACATCAGGGTCGCCAAGCCCGCGGGATACGTCGGTCTGAACGAGACCACGTGGATAGAGGGTCGGCCCCCCGCCGAATTGAGGGAGTACATCTTCCGAACCACGGGGGCACGGCCGGAGACACCCGAGGGCTGGATGAGCATGCTGGACAGTGCAGGCCTTCGGGAGCTGACGGCGAGCGTCCACCGGGTATCAATGCTCAGCGAGTGGGCGAATGAGATGAGATGGCTGGACCTGAGGGATTTGCTGGGACCTTGGCTCAGGCTCATCCCTCAGTTGCTGAGAAGCCCAGAAACCAGGGAGTTCATCCGCGGCCTCTGGCCTCAGCCCGAAGACTACTTCGAGTACTTCGGGTACGGCATCTACGCCGGGGTCAAGGGCTGAGATCACCCCTTGAGTCACGTTCAACCCGATCTTTGTCCCGGGCAAACGCACCCGAGGCTTGGTTCAGAATTCACCGCTCCTTCCCGCCCTTGGCCCTTCTCCTGTGGTGGAGGAAGATGAAGAGGGCCACTATGGTTATCCCCAGCATGTCCAGGAAGCTTATGTTCCACCCGCCTTCCCCGAAGACAAGCTCGAACTCGGGCCGATCCGGGATATCCGAGGTCCTGTGCCAGATGATCCCCAGCTTGCCGTCGGCTCGCCAGGTCTTGGCCGAGTCCGTTCTCGGGTCCCAGTCCTTTGGGTTCCTGCCGGCGGGTGGATAGATGCGCACGATCAGCTCCGAGACCGCGGCCTCGAAGACGGGTGTACGGAAACTGACGGCGGTGTTCGGGCCTCGTCTCCCGAAGAGGTGGTCGACCAGGGTTGCCCCCCTGCTCTCGGCGATGCCCCTCAGGCTGTATTTGGCCACGATGACCTCCTCCTCGCCCGGGTATAGCCTCTGTGGAAGGGCGACCGTTATGACGGTCCTGTTCACGGGGCGGGATACTCGCCACCCGATCTCGTCGCCGTCAACGGTCTGGACGGTGAGTGTTTCCTCCAGGTCCACGGTCTGCGTCGAGTCATAGGGAAGGGTGATATTCACCGCGTTCACGGAGCCCTGGAAGCAGTAGAGGGTGGCCGATTGGGCCACGAAGAGGGTGTCCCCGCCCTCGTAGACCGAGCAGTCGAATGACAGGCTCGAGTAGTAGTAGTCGGCATCCCCGTTAACCGCGGGGACAATCAGCAGCAGGAACACCGCGATCGATATCGACGCCGCGTCCATGGGTTTGCGAATGACCGGCATCAAACCCCCTCCCTGATATGCTAGCGAAAGCTCTAATAAATGAATTATCAGGGATGCGGGCTCGACGATGTAGGCATCCTACGTAGGGAACCTTCAAGGGACTTTATAAGCAGCGATGCATATCGACGGGCGAGGTGTCGAAGATGAGCACAAATGACCTGAGTCTCGCCGAAACCATGAGGGACCTCGTTGAGGCGGGGGAGAGGTGGACCGAGCAGCTCGCTCAGCGCAGCGGGTGGCTCTTCTTCTTCGTACTCGTGGTGATCGGAGTCGCGGCCGCTTTCCACGTGGTGATGGTACTCTACTGGCCGACGACGATAAACTACGCCATTATCGGGGTCAGCTGGGTGATATTCGCGATCACGATCCACAAGTACTACGGCTTCATGTCCAGTGCCAAGAGGGAACGGGACGAGTGGAAGCGAAGGTTCAGCGAGCTCCGGGCAAGGGACGAGAAGCTGCTAGAGCAACTAGAGAAGGGCCAGTGATTCCTGATGACGGGGCGGGCGGAGCCGAGGCGGGATATCTACGTCATCGCCAGGTTCCTGGAGGCGCTGATCGGGAGGAGCGAGGGGATGGGCAAGACCCACCTCGCCAACCGCACCAGGCTCAACTACAGGGACTTCCAGAACTACCTCGCATTTCTCCAGAGCCGGGGGCTTGTCGCCCTTCGAGACGAGGGGAAGGAGGTGGTGGTGATAACCCAGGCCGGCCGGAAGCTTTATCGGGAGATCATCACCCCCTTCGCCGAGATGCTGCAGGACGAAAGGCTGCTGGGGACGCCCAGGCGGGGCGAGTGATCTCCGCAATCACGTAGCGAGGTAGAGCACCGCTAGGCCAGCGGCCAGTGCCAGCCCAACCACCGTGCTGGAGACGAAATGGTCCTTCCCGGCCGCAAAGGGATGGGACCTGTCGCCCGTCCACTCGGTCACGAACAGGGCCGCTGCAATCCCCAGGATCCATTCCCAGGAGACGAATAGCCAGACCATCATCAGCACTATCGCGTGGTGGTAGTGCTCTAGGATGTGGAGGCGGTCCCACCTGGCGTTCAGGGTCTCCTCCTCCGACATGCCCGGCGTCCTGCTCCAGACGACGTCGAGCACGAGGCCGCAGGCGAGCCCGACCACGAATCCAAACACGCCTCAGGGTAGGCGCGGAAGCCTTATATTTCGATCTGGTCTCCATCGCTCGGCGAGCGGCTCGCCAGCCGTCCATCGAGAACTCGCTCACGATCATGTCGATAATCGAGTGGCCGAGACCTCCCTGTATAGCCTTCTTCTAACCATGAGCGTCCAGAGCATGAAGCCGGCGAGGAGAAAGACCCCGCTCACCACGAGCCACTCGACGAGATATACCCAGGCCAGTGCCTGGTCCTTGAGTTTCAGCGCTTCCATCCGCAGGGCCTCCATCTCCTCTATCGACTCCCCCATCAGCGATAGTGCTTGCCCGTATTCCTGCTGTAGATAGTGCTGGGTGGCCTCCTTCCTCTTCTCGGCAGCTTCGGTCATCTTCGAGGAGATCGGCGTGGTGTCAGCGCCGAACATATCCGAGAATTCCAGGAATGAGAGTGTGATCGAGGCCGAGGACCCGTACTGCCAGAACCTGGTTCGCAGCATGTGCACGATGCCGACGTCGCCGGGGAGCTTCCTGCCCGTGCTGTAGAGGATCTCCGCCATTATCATGTCCGGGCCGTACGGGTTGTAGATCGTGTTCCAGTACTCGCTCAGCCTCTCGGAGTGGGTCCAGGTGGTTCCGTTTCCGTACTTCCAGTACATGGAGTGCGGGACCCATCCCGGGCTCTCGAACCGTGGGTCGGGTAGGGACCCCGGGTCACCGAGCCCGAAGGCGCCCACCTCGTAGGTTGTCACCACTGCGCCCTCCTTGGGGACGGTGACGCAAATCCTGGCTCCATCGGGGGACCAGGCGAACTCCGTCCCCTCCAGGCCGATGTACGGGCTGTATACTGGAGGGACGTTGGGGTTGGTGTTGATCACGTAGCGAACCCGTATGTTGAAGCCGCACCAGACCTGCAGTCCTATCACCGCATCCGCGTCGTTCGGGAACGCATCTGAGAGGATCGAATCGGCCCACGGCCCGGCGACCGCGCTCGCCATGCTCATGATGGAACGGTCGTTAACGGCCCCGAGGCCGTCCTTCCGTATGGAATCGTACAGCCAGAGGGTCTGCTTGGGAGTGAGGTACGGGATATCGGCCTCGTAGATCATCATATAGCCGAACCGGAGCAGCTCATCGTAGGTACGGGGAAAGTACATGCGTATCGTCTTCATCTGATCCTCGACGGGCACGCCCGTGACCTCCCTCAGGGGTATCGGGGTCGGATCCGTGAGGGGGTCCGGGACCATGAAAGACAGACCTAGGTTGGTCATTCCCTGGCTGCCCATGACCAGCACCTTCACCGGCCCTTCGTCTTGAGATAGGCATGTGGGAAGGAGGATCAGGGTCAGAGCGAGGATTGCTGTCGAGGACTTGTGGACGTGCATCCGGGGGCCAAAGGTTAACCCTCTTATTAGGTTTGCCATCGTGAGCTCTGTGAATTGTGATCTCTGCCCATGGCCAGATCGGCCTTCACAACCCGTCGTTGGGCGAGATCGTGACGCCTTGAGGAGACAGCCCTCTTTGTCTGCAATGATCCCTGCATGTCCGTGCCGGCTCTTTAGGGACCTAGACATCATGGCATGTGGGTGAAAAGCCATATATGAGATGCCCTTTCTGCCAGACCAGATCAGCATGAGAGCCTACGTGATCGGTTTGGACGGACTCTGCCCGAAACTCGTTGAGATCTTCGCGGAGGATGGCACCTGCCCCAACTTCAGGAAGGTGATGGAGAGTGGCGGGTTCTCAAGGTCGATATCGGCGATCCCGGCCCAGACCCCCGAGAACTGGACCACGATAGCGACAGGTGCCCGGCCCGGAACCCACGGCATAGCGGTGTGGGGAACCCACAGGTACGGGGACCCGGTAACGGAGAGGCACGGCCCCGAGGCCATGTCCTCGAACCTATGCAGGGCCGAGTACCTGTGGGAGGCCGCGGCGAGGCAGGGCCTTGGGAGCGTGCTGCAATACTTCGTCGGCTACCCCCCGACGACCGAGAGGACCATACACGTGGACTGGATCGGTTGGCACCCGGGGGAGTACTACTTCGAGTTCTCGCCCAGCGCGGTCTACGTCCAGGATGGTAAGGAGAGAGCGGGGGGAGGTGATGTCATACCTGTGAAATTCAGCGAGGCAGGCTCGTGGGAGAACCTTCCCCGCAGTTACTCGACGCCCCTGGAGGCAAAGCTAAACCTCTCCTCGAACAATGGTGATCGGGGTTTCATGTATCATGTGATCCTGATAGACCCCGATGATGCCGGGTATCAGCTATGCGCCATATCCAGGAGCAGGGACTTCTCGGATGCTCTCTGCAACCTGAGGGAGGGCGACTGGAGCGATTGGGTGGAGGAGAAACTCGAGGGGGGGAAGGGGAGAATCAACGTGAGGTTCAAGCTGATGGAGCTATCCGGGGACGGAAACGTATTCAGGCTATACCGATCCCAGGCGTACCCGGCCTCGGGATTCACCTACCCCCCGGAGGCGGGAGAGGAGCTCATCGACAGGTTCGGCCCCTACATCAACGAGGGAGCGGCCGGCATGTTCTTCAAGGGGCTGGTGGACCGGGAGGTCTTCGCTGATGAGTACAGCTACCAGACGAAGTGGATCTACAGGAGTTCAACCTACCTGATGGAAAAGCACGATGCTTCGGTGTACTTCCTTCACTGGCACCTGCCCGATTTCCTGGGACACCAGGTCCTGGGGGATCTGGATCCCTCCGGTGGTGACTACCACCGGGAAAAGGCGGACGAGGCCTGGGAGGTCATGCGACTCGGCTACGGCATAGCCGACAGTATGGTGGGGGATTTCCTGAGCCGCGCGGACGAGGAGACGTACCTCTTCGTGATCTCGGATCACGGGAGCGCGACCAACCGGAAGACGTACCCCATCGTGGAGGATCTGGCGGAGAGGGGGCTGATCGAGATCGAGGACCGTGGAGGTGCCCGGGAGATCGACTGGGACCGGAGCAAGATCTTCATCGACCTCACCAATATCTATGTCAATCTCGAGGGTAGATACTCGGGGGGCGTGGTCAGCGAATCCGAGTACGAGGATGTCCGGGAAGATGTCATCGACGTGCTCAGGAGCTGCAGGGACCAGGACGGGGACTACGTGATATCCTTTGCCCTGAAGAGGGAGGATGCGCCTGTGGTCGGCCTCTGGGGGCCGGGCGTCGGGGACGTCGTGTTCACCTACTCCCCCGGTTTCACCTGGGGTAACAGGCTGACCGGGGAGAAGGCCTCCGTTCCCACAGGCGGCGCGAACCACGGACCCCAGATCCCGACCGCGGAGACGGGCTTCTCGTCGAACTACGCGACATTCATGTTGGTCGGGGGGAAAGCCAAGAGGGGTTACAGGAGGCCCGAGGAGAGCCTTGGACCTGTTCAGCTCGTCGATATCGCGCCCACCATCTCTCACATACTGGGGATCGACCCGCCGAGGCACAGCCAGGGCGCGGTCCTGCACGACTTCTTCGAGGGCTGGGATGTCTCGGAGTCAGAGCGAACCCGCCAGGGGATAGAGACCCCGGATGAGGTGACACTGGAGGGGGACGTCACCGATACCATGCTTCGGTAGCGCTCCTCCGCTGCATCGCCGGGCTCACCTAATAGCGGACATGGTGGAGACGTCGCCATAGCTGGGGTGGCACCGGGAGGCGCTGGGCCAGATCCTGACCGTTTCCTGGTCGAACTGGGGGATCGATCCGGTTTCACCGGAGGCGAAGGCATCTAGTACCTCCTTCATCCGTTGGAGTCGCACCAGCTGGCCCCCGTAGCGGGCCTGAAGGACCTCCAGGCCGAAGGGCTTCCTCTCCTCGAGCCAGATACCGGTGTGAGCATCCATCAGGCCTCTAACCAGGCCGACCAGGGCGGGTATCCTGGCCGATATCCTGGCGAGGCCCTCCTTGTCCCCCTTGAGATAGGCATCCCTGGCCTCGTTGTGCAGGTCGGCCTTCTGGACCATGACCCCGGACAGCCGCCTCGCGTACCGGAATAGCCTTTCATCGTCATCCGACGCTTCTTCGGACGCGGAGTCGATGCGTCCCGCCAGCTCCAGGAAGTGGGACTTGAGGGCCGTGTCCTCGTAGTGTCTGGCGAATATGCCCAGGAGGGGGTCGTCCCAGAGAATGCCCTTGCTCAGGTTTGTCCTGAACTGGATATGGTCATCCTCCCGGCCGGGATAGTGATCCAGGAGGGAGGGGAGGACGTATGCGTCGAAGTCCGTCCCGCATATGGCGCTTACCATCCTCTTGGTATCATCCCGATCCGGCGAGGCCAGCCAGCAGTCGTCCGCGAACTGTGCCAGTGCCGGATAGCTGGAGGCGAATGGGGCCTCGTGGCCGTCATCGCCCCACATGGTCATCAGGCTCTCCCTGACGCCCTCCTCGCGGGACACCTTCATGAAGTGCACCGCGGATGCGTCGGTGATCTGCTGGGAGGCCCAGAGGCGGCCCCAGCTCCACAGCCCCGGCGCCACCAGCGGTTCGAACCCCATCTCGCGATACTGGCGGATCGTCTCCCTGTAGTACTCCGGGTCCGGTCTGTAGTAGTTCCAGAACACCATCTTGACGTCCCTGGGCAGGGTCTCAGCCTGCTCCTCGGAGAAGGCCTCGGTGCCGCTCATACCTATCACTATGTCCCCCCACATCATGGGCTTCAATCCCCTCTTCCTGCAGAGATCGGCGAGCCAGCTGACGTGGTTCAGGTAGTCATCCCTGGGATCTATCGGCGTGTTTGGGGCGAATGCCCTCCCCCGGCTCAGTCCCCAGGTCTCGTCGAGCCCGAGGTGTATCCTGTCGCTTGAGTAGGGGCGTGTCGCCGCGTCGACCAGGTCCTCCAGGAAGGTGTAGGTGTCATCGACCTTGAGGTTCAGTATCCGCCTGTCGTCCCGCAGGTTGGAGTAGTTCGGGTGGCTGAGGATCTGCTCCATATGCCCCAGCGTCTGTATGCACGGGAACATCTCGATGCCGAGCCCTGCGGCATAGCTATCCAGTGCCATGATCTCTTCCCGGGTGAACCTCCCTCTCAGGTAGCCGAACTCGGGATGACCCTCAACCTCGTAGGTGTCCTCGGTGTAGAGGCAGAGGGCATTGTATCCGAACAGGGAGAGCCTGAGCATAACCTTTCTCAGATGGCCGGGCCTCATGACGGCATTTCGGGAGCTGTCTATCATCAGCCCCCTGAAGTCCATCTTCGGTTCCCCCGAGCTATCCGCCGGGGCGTGGGTCAACCACTGACCCAGGGCCCTCATCAGGTCGGACCTGGTCTGGTGCTCTATCAGACAGGTCCCCCCGTCAAGGGATATCCGGTACCCGGCCTCGGGCCTCTCCTCGATCTGGGCCTCGATCCCCTTCTCATTGCTGAAGGCACGGGGGTACTCCCTCGCCAGCTCGCTGTGGGGCGGTTCGTCCGGCAGTTTCAGGGTGGTTTCAGATCTTCCCAAGTGCTACACCTCACGATCTTGACGCGTCGGATCCGACATCGGGCTCGAGCGCCATGTGCTTAGTAATGTCTCGGTGTGGGTGACATCTCGCCGGTCCTCGCTCCCCAAACCCCTTTGAGTGTCCACCGGTCATCCCAGTTCCAGCACGGTGCCCACCCCGATGCGAACGAAGTCATCGCCGTATTCCCTCTCGAATATGCTCCGGGCCAGGTCTCCCGAGCAGTGACAGGGGCCAACCATCTCGACCCCCTCATCCCTCATACTTCTCACGATCCCCTCGATCTCGCCGGAGCCGGCCCAGTGAAGATGGAAGCCCCCGATGGCGAGGTATATACCTCGTTGGAGCTGATTTCTGGCCTCTCGCACGATATTCACTATCCCGGGGTGGGCGCATCCCGCGATCAACACGAGCCCCTTCTCGGTATCGATCAGCAGTGACTGCTCCCTTATCGAGGTTCCAAGCTCCCCGGTCGAGTAGACACGGTCGCATATCTCCACCGGACCATCGACCTCCACCAGCTCCGCCCCGTGACCGGTCACAGTCTCCTTGACGCTATCCGGGAAGTGGGAGGGGAGGTAGACCCTGAGGTCGCTGTACACCCGCAGCAGGCCCGAGAGCCCACCCACGTGGTCCTGGTGGATATGTGAGATGACGACCGCGTCGATGTCCTCGGGGTCGATGCCCAGGATCTTCATATTGGATAGCAGCATCCGGCTGTCTGCCCCGGTGTCGAAGAGTATGATCTCCTCCGGCCCCTCCACCAGACACGAGAATCCCCATCCCGTGTCGAGGCGGTTGTCGAATTCGTTATTGTCATATATGATGGTGAGCGTCAGGTTGTGCGCCGTGGCTCGGGATCGGTTGGACCCAGCGTCCTTCCGGTCGCCGGTCAGATCAGGTCCCAGAGCCGGGGCATTGTCTGAGGTCTCTTCCGGATGATGGAGCAGGAGGAACAGCAAGACGACAAGACACAGCGTCGCTGCGGCGAGCAGCGCGATTCTCCGAGTGCTCAAGGCAACACATCCATCCGCACAGGGCTTCGAGATGCCGATGTCCGCCCCCCAGGGAACCCACCGGTGGTCCGCCTCCTATGGAGAGGGCGTCACCGATGTGATACCTGCCCCCCCGCTGACTTAATAATGAGCTTGTTGTGCCCAGATTTCACTGGGGATACTAGTTTCTCCGAAACCAAGCCCCACGCGGTCCGGGCCCGGATTCATCCGGGGCCCTGTCAGTGCTGCGGGAAAGAGGTTGCCGTCAAGACTCCCAGCCGCAGAATTCCTTCAACAGGGAAACATAGTGACAGTATCTGGGCCAGGTTATGTTAGGAGGTATGTGGTGGTCGCAGCAGGGTATGTAGCCCCCGTCCTCTATTAGCTGCGGGACCTTGGACTGGAACTCCTTCCTGAGCGCCTCGCCGCCGAGGGCGATCTTGGTCTTGTCGATACCGCCGAGAAAGGCCATCTCGTGGCCCATCTCCTCTCGGAGCTCGAGCATATCGTTTCCGGCATTCACCTCCATGGGGCAGAGGACGTTGATACCGGCCTCGGCCCACACCGGGGCGATCTCGTGGATATAACCGTCGGAGTCCATCATTATGATATCCACGCCGTGGCTCTTGAAGTGCCTGGTCCACTTCCTGTAGTTGGGGAGCATGAACTCCCTCATCATCTCCGGCCCGATCATGGCCCGCCCCTTGTACGCCATGTCGTCGCTCATGAGGACGTAGTCAACGTCCACGTCTCTGAGAGCCCTCTCGGTGGCAACGATGATGTATTCGGTCCAGAAGTCCATCATATCGTGGACCAGGTCCGGGTCCTTGTGAAACATGATTGACAGACCCTTGAGACCCGTCCAGTCCCTGACCCGCCAGAACATGGAGACCATGGTTATGCTGACGGGGTAGGTCCTGTCCCTGTATGACCTGGCCACATCCTCCCAGAAATCGGGGTATATGGCGGGGCTCTCCGGGTTGTACCTCCACTTCATCTTCTCGAAATCGTCCCTGTCCTTGACCGGGAAATCGACCCATCTCTTGGTGTAGTAGTCGTTCATCTCCGGGTTCTTCTCGACCTCGACGATCTGGCCGAGCCAGTTCCGGATAAGCCTGTGATCGCCCAGCTCCTTGACGACCTTCTCCTCGAACCTTGGCAGGGGGCCGAGCGCCAGAGGAAGCCGTTCCGAATGCTCCAGGCCGAGTATCCTGATGTAGGAGTCGTCCCGGGGAAGTCCCTGATCGTACCACTTCTCCACCAGGGACGGCTTCGCCACAAACGGGTAGCAGGGGATCGATACCTTGTCGGGATTTCCGAAGAGGAGCGATTCCCTGAATCTCTCTCGACTGTTCAACTCCCGCGTGGGCTCCGGTCACCGCTTATTAATCGTACTTTCCTTCCGTTAGTGCAATCCGAGGATGCCCGTCACCTTTTGGCGGCGCTCAAGAATACCCCGGCAGATTCGGAAGAGGGCCGTGCTGAGGGGTCTCTAGAAACTTCTTCGGCCGAGCGCCAGAAGTAGGCCCAGGGTCCCGGATACGAGCAGTATGCTCCCCACCTCAGATACCTGCTGTTGCATGACGACCCCGACCACGAGGATGCCGCTCTGGTCCCCGTAATCCCTGGACTCCCAGGCAGGGTAACCCTTGTAGGTCGTGGACCGCATGTAGCCCTCCGTTGACTCCCAGCTGTACGCACCTGACCAGTAGACAAACCAGGGGCCCATCTCCAGGTACTGGGTGTCCCATATGACCGCGTTCACCTCATCATCGGCGCCGTCCTTCTGGTACTCCCTGGTGCCGAAGCTGAATGCGCCCTCGCCAGTGTTCATCAGCATCCCGGTAGGTTCGCGGCCGGTCCAGCCAGACGGCGGGTCGGGCAGATGTGAGATCAGTTCGTTGAAGTCCACCGCCTGGTCCCCGCTTGCGTCGGCGAGACTCCTCAGGGCCGGCAGATCCACCCGATCCATGTATTGTCGCAGGATATCGTTGGACTCGATATCATCGCCATTGACCATGACCACCATCCTGGCTCCCTGCTCATCGTTCGCCATCACGGGGGTCGCGAGGCAGCAAGCCAGTACCAAGCCAATAAGGAAAAAGTTGACTCTCAATTCGATCACTCTTTCCGAGGAATTCTGGAGTTAATATCTCTTTTTAGCCCCAACCTGCGCCGCGTGTGAGATGCGAGATCTTCAGGGTTATAGCTCCAAGCAGAATACCCCAACGCTCATCTTGAGTATCTTCTCCCGCTCAGCCTGGTCAACTCGGAGGGCCGGTAGAGCCTCCTGCGGATCATCAGCATGTATATAACGGTACCGGATATCATGCAGGTCCCGGTGACTACCAGGTACTCAATGACGTATATCCAGTACAGAGCGGTCTCCCTCGCCTGGAGCGCCTCTTCCAGGCCCCTCTCGAACCTGTTCAGCGCCTGGAGAGCCGTGGAGTGTGCGGATTCGAATTCGTATCCCAGATAGAGGGCCCGTGCCTGCTGGATCAACTCCCTCGCCTCCAGCGCGGTCTCCTCAGGCTGCCGTGGGCTGGCGCCGAACCTCTCGGCGAAATCTATGGTGGCGTAGAGGTAGTTGCTGGTCTGCACGCACTGCCTGAGCACGTCCCTGACGGAGTGAACGAGCTCGATATCCCCGGGCACCTCCGCCATCCCGGTGAAGAGGACGAGGTTGACGCAGAAGTCCCCGTAGTACTCCCACCTCATGAAGGCCGTGCCGGCGGCCGGTGTCCAGTCGGCGGCCATGGCGAAGCTCCTTCCCTCCCCCGCGTCCCACCATACCAGCAGGGGATACCGTTTCGACCCGGTCCTCATGTTGGCCACCAGCTCCGATCCCTCCTTCGGGATCACGATGTTACCGCCGAAGTAGTTGCTTGACCCTAGCGTTTCCCAGGGGAGGTTGGACACCACCGGGTTCTGGCGCCTCAGGATCTCGATCTGCCCCTCGGCGTTGTACTGGTCCGGGCAGAGTACGGGTAGTATGTTGCCGACCGTCGTGTCGCCCCACGATTGGTACCCGTGTCCCCCGAAGGACTCGAAACCGCCCACCATCGCCAGACCGAGGCCGCCCTCCTCGACCCCCTGGGCGAACCACTCCAGGTGCCTGGTCTCGAAGCTCTTGACGTTTGCGTCGCTCAGAATTATCACGTCGTACCTGCCGGTGACCTGCTCCCAAGTGCGGGGCATGTAGACCCGCATGCTCCTCCTGATGGTCTCGAAGGTGTACCACATCTTGCAGGCCAGGATCCCGCTGACGTCCAGGAGCGGCTCGCTAACCATGTGGGGGAACGGGCTCTGGCCTATCGGGTCTCCTATGTAGATGACGCGGGTTCTCCCGCCATCTTGTGACAGGCACGCGGGCGCGAGGTTCAGGACGAGAAGGGTCAGCAGGGCCCAGGAGGCCGCTGACCCCTTGGCCCCAGGAGATGATATCGTCTCTATCCCCTTGACTGTCTGGATCCCGGCGAATTGAAAAGGGTATCGTCACCCCATCAGGACATCCTCGGGTAGCGGGATGGCACCGATACCCTCTACCCGGGGATGTGACTATTCACATTTAAGAACATATTGCCGAACGCGTCGACGGTGAATTCTGGTGTCCGATGAACTGCTTGGAATGAAACCACCCGCGAACGCAAAGGTGCTGTTTAACGGGAAGGACCTGAACAACTGGCACACGAGAGAGGGCAAGCCTGCGGGCTGGGAGGTGTCCGACGGCGTGATGACCGTGGTCAAGGGGACCGGCGACGTAGTGACAGACGAGAAGTTCACTGACTTCAGGCTGCATGTGGAATGGATGGAGCCAGATATGCCTGATGCGACGGGCCAGGCCAAGGGGAACAGCGGCGTGTACCTCCAGGGTCGATACGAGATCCAGGTGCTCGACTCCTATGGGATCGAGGTCCCGGGGAGGGGGGACTGCGGCGGGGTATATGACCAGTTCGCTCCGCTCGTGAACGCTTGCAAGCCGGCGCTGGAGTGGCAGTCCTACGACATCATATTCCGGGCGGCCAGGTTCGACGATTCGGGCGAGCTCGAGAGCAACGCACGGGTCACCGTGCTTCAGAACGGCGTGGTTATCCAGAACAACGTCGAGGTGAAGGGACCCACCGGGGGCGCTATGGACGAAGAGCTTGACGAACCCGGACCTCTCCTCCTGCAGGACCACGGCAATCCGGTGAAGTACCGCAACGTGTGGCTAGTGCCACTGCCCCTAGAGGGCTCAGACAAGTACTAGGCCGCTATCCGCGGCCGCGCGCCTCCCTCCGAACGCGTACCGGCTACCGCCGGTGCCCAGATACGGCATGATTCCAGGGAGGTTCAGATCCGGCCGGCCAGCGCCTCGGCCTGGGCCAGCTCCGCGAATCTGAGCAGCAGCTTCAAACCGGAATCCCGACCCATATCGTCCGACGAACCCACCAACAGGGACTCCCCTCTCATCTCCAGAACACCCTTGCCGGGCCCGGTATCGCGGAGAACCCCCTCCCCGCCGATCAGGACCGGCAGTGTTCCGTCGTCTGCTGGTGCTTCCCCGGAATGGCACTCCGCGCCCCTCGGTATCAGCTCGTCGAGCTTTCGAGAAGCATCCTCGCGGCCCTCTCCGGATACGACCGCCTTCCTGTGGGCGAGCGCATCGACCAGCCTCGCGGGGTCCTCGATCCGGACGTATGCGTCCAGCTCCGGGGTGGGGAAGTTGGCCTGGGCCGCGAGCATCACGGATTTCCACTGCCATTCGTCCCCCGGCTCGGACTCGCTAACCGAGAAGGAGAACCCGCAGGTGCCGTCCGCGCCCGCTCTCCTGGCAGCCGTGATCGCCCTGAAGTACTGGCTGGGATGGGTCATGAAGTCCCTCATAGGGAGGAAGACGACCCTGGACAGCCCCGCGTCCTTCCACCTCCTCACCATGTACTCGACCTGGGAGGACTCGACGCCGTAGTAGAAGGGAAAGACGGTGAGGTGTCGATCGATTGCGCCCACCTCCTCCATGAATATGTCGTAGTAATCCAGGGGGTCGACGTGGGCCATACCAGGGGAGGGTGTGTAGAACCACACGCCGGCATCGGGGCTTATCGACGATACGTCGTCCAGCACCCTCCTCCACTTCTCCGTGAAGCACCGGCTCCAGTAGCGGGTCCTCTCCGTCTGTGAGGCCTCGGACATCCGCTTGCCGAAGACGTCCTCGAAGTCCAGGAGCGGACGGTCGGGGTGCCAGTAGTAGTGGTCCTCGTCCTGCCCGAAGGCATCCGGCATCTCGGACTGGTCCAGTTCGAGCACCTTCAGAGGCCCGAAGTCGGGCTCCTGGGAGAATCCGCCTCGTCCCTGAACCAGGACCTCCATCCCCAGCTGGTGTGCCCTGCCCACGATCTGCCGCGTCTCCCCCGGCTCTCCAAGGGAGGTGATCAGAAGGTTGCATCCCCAATCAGAGAGGGTCTTCAGGTCGTCCAGCGCACCGGGGAAGGACCCCCTGAGGTTGAGCCCCCTGACCTTCGGTGACGGTAGGTTCTGGAAGACGCGATTCATGGCTCGTGGTTTGTGGTCAAATGACGGGACCCGGTATTCCGACGGGCAGTCCCTCTCGAAAGCTAGATTCGCGGGGTCGAAATCTCCCCAATCCAATTCGGAGGGTTTCTCCGGAGGCGCCTCGAGGCATCGAACCCCGTAGCGGTACTCCAGGGCCTCGCCTGGCTCCAGATCGCTGGCCGGACCAGCGATGCCGACTTCCCAGCCATTGCGTTGCGCCAGCAGCCTATAGTGGATTTCACAGCCGGAGCCTGAGGTGAACTCGTAGCCGCGTTTCATACCGCGGGAGAAGGCGTAGAAATCCCGAGCCTCTCCCTCCGAATCCGGGGCGATGTCCAGGTATGCTCCGCCGCCGCTTGCGCCGAAGGGCCCCCAGTTGAAGTCCTGCCCATACAGCGAAGATACCGTCAGATCGGGCAATGCGCGATCGGATATGTTCTCGGAGCGAGAGTACACCGTCACGCCGGGACGGTCAGGCGTCATCGAAAAATACTGTTCGATGGCCAACGGGGAGTCGCTGCCCTCGTTCGTCACCTTGAGCACGACATGATCGGTCCCGCGGTAGATGTCGAAGCAGTCCCACGAGCGGGGCTCGAGGGAGAGGCGGTGACCGTCCTCCCTCCTGCCGCGACGGAGGTGGAGGATTTTCCTGCCCTCACAGGAAGCGTGGGAGGCCTCCACCCGGAGGCATACCTCGGCGGGTTCCTTGACCAGGGATATGAAGCTTCTGACTGGCCAGTAGGGCAGGACGTAGTCGCCCAGTGGTCTGCCGGGTATGAGGCAGTAGCGCAGCTTGATCGCGCCGTTGGTTAGATCTGCGATCCGGTAGTTGGGCCTGCTCATCTTGGATCCGTTGGTTCCCCACCATCGGACCCTGTATGTCTCCGCGGCGAGACGCCTTCGGGTTTTCATCAGATCTCCTCGGGTTAGTCTGTCCCGCCGATCGCTTCTTCTTATATGGTATCGGGGGTCCCGGGCTTAGGTAGGTGAAGAGAAGAGAATGGACCCCAAGGAAACGACAAAAGAAGAGGTTGCCTGAGAAGAACCCCTATTCCCCTATGAAATGTTTTGAAAGCCGACCGCAGTTTCCTTGGGATCCGGTAGTGCTATATTGTTACGAAAATATAGCGGTTTTGTAGTTTCCCGATGTTATCTTAACGTTTGGTACCGAAATAGTAGAATAAAACAAACAACACGTACCTAAACAGGGAGAGGCCGGCCGTTGTGGTAGCCCTATCCCGTATCGGTCCCTCGAAATCCGAGATAGCCGATCCCGAGCACCGCCAGCGCCGATAGGGCCACGATCACGACCGTCGTCATGATGGCGGTCCTCTCCCGGTCCTCGATAGCCGCTTCCCCCCTTTCGATCTGGGCCTCCAGCTCCCCGATTCTCTCTTTGACATACTCCTCGCTCGTCTCGATGCGCTGCTCGAGTGAATCCGCGAGGGGTTTCAGGGCGTATGTCACCGAGTTACCGAGGAGTTCCCGGACAACGGGGTCGGCGAGTGAGTGGTTGTACCAGAAGAGGTCCTTCTCGTACCTGCCCGGGGCATCGGTGTGTCCTAGGCCGGCGAAGGTGACCGATCTGCCGCTTCCCCTCTCGTATGCCACGATGGACGGGACGGTGCCATCCCTGATGGCGGTTGTGCATTCGTAGAGGACGGTTATGCTCCCCTCGCCGGGCATCCATCCCCCCTCGTCCTTCGGGACGGGGCTGTAGACCACCTCGGCGTCGGCCACATCAAGTTCATCCGGCAGCCCCTCGTTGATCTCGTTTTCGCCGACCTTGACGTGCGTGTGCCTCGAGGTAATGACATCGTTCCGGTGAACCTTGCCCGAGGATGTCTTGGTGGCATTGAGGGGGAAGACCCTCTCCGCCAGGCCGAGGGAGAACGGCCAGTAGGCAACCGCATGGATTCCGACCAGGCCCAGACCGTCCTCGAAGGAACCAGCAAGCTCCCTCTGTCTCAGTGCGGAGAGGTTGTAGAGGCCCTGCCTCACCGATATCACGCCCCCGAGCACGTTGGGCTGGGTGAGGGCGTCGAGGAGAAAGAACCAGTCGCCTATCTCGAGCACCTCTATATCCTCCCCGAAGCTTGTGTGGATCGCCTCACTCGATATATCCGCCAGGGCCCGGGTGTAGTTGGGGCAGAACATGGGAGGATACCGCTGGGCGTCGAAGCAGCCCACCAGGAAGATCGGATCCACCGAACTTGGGGCAGCCGGTGCGGGAACGGCCGCGTACAGCGGCTGGACCAACATGATCAGCACCGCCAGTGAGGGCAGGGATCTCCGCAATCACACCAACTCCGTTCTAGCTATCCAGTAGCCCGACGAGTCGGGATACCATATGCCGTCGCCGAAGGTCTCCACACAGAGCAGTAGCCTGCCGGGGGCCATGTTTGCCTCCTTCGCTATCAGTGTAACGCCGTAGGGCTCGTCGACACGCACCTTCTCGAAGGATATATGGCCCCAGGAGGGAAGCGATTGGGTCGAGGGCTCCGCGCCCTCCCTGCCGTAGAACTCGTTGACGATATCTCCGGACTGGACCCCGACGAGCTTCAGGACCTCATCCCTGCGCAGCAGCTCCCCCTTCAGCTCCCTCGCCACCAGGTAGTCGGAGTACCCCTCGAAACACCCAACTATGTGGTTCGTGGAGTTCAGCAGAAAGGCGTACGTCGTGAGGGACTCGTTGTCGTGTTCGTCGTCGAACAGGCAGGAGTAGATCTTGCCGAAGTCGAAGAGGACGACCCTAGCCTCAAGGTTGGTGGCGGAGACGTCATGGATGGCAACGTGCTCACGGGCCCCTATAGTCTCGAAGTACCTCAGCCGATCCCGAACCGTGGGCCAGGCATCCGCGAGGTCCTCGGTGCTCGAGGCCCTCAGGGTCCTCAGGCTCAGCTCCGACATGTCCCTCTCGACCAGGCACCGGAACCGGAACTCGAGAGCGTCGAGCTCGGTTTCCGGGGTCACGGTGATCGAGATGGTTGCCGTCCCCTGGGCGGCCTTGAAGAGGTAGTCCGGCCCGCTAAGGGACAGGGTACGGAGCCCCCTCTCCCTCCATATCCAGGTGATGGCGACGAGGGAGGTGGACAGCACCCCCACTATGAGGAAGATCGCCACATATCCCCTGAGGTTGCTTCCCGCCATCCCATCACTCCTCCCTGCTCACCAGCCTGGTCGTCTCTATCGATCTGTAGAGCCTTCTCCTGACCATCAGCGTGTAGAGAACGGACCCGCTCAGCAGCAGGGTACCGGTCGTGGCCAGCCACTCCACCGCATATATGTAGAACATCGCCGTCTTCTTGGTGTCATATGCGATATCGAGGGCGTTCTTCGACTCCTCCATCGCGTCCGAAAGGGAGCTCAACGACTGCTCGTACTCACCGGCGGCGTAGTTCTGGACCGCCTCATCGTAGAGATCCTTAACCTCCCCCAGCGCGTCCTCCGCCTTCCTGGTATTCGCGCCCAGCTTGTCCGCCCACTCTATCACCCCCCGGATGAGCAGGCGATTTGTCTCGTAGATGTCGAACCTGTCCCGGATCTCGTGCACGAGCTCGATGTCCTCGGGCAGCGGGCGCCCGAAGGAGTGGAAAGCTATGTTCAGGAATACGTCGCCGGCGTAGGGGTTGGTGGACTGCATCCGCACCCCGCCCGGCCACCACCACTGGTGGTCGAGATCATCGGAGACTGTCCATATCATCCCGCCCTCGACCCCGAGATTCCACGACACCAGCCAGGGGTAGACGAGGCCGGTGCCGGTGTACTTGGCGTCGGCCCAGGTCGTTGACCCGGGCCTGGGATAGCATCGGGCGCACGGGCAGCTCCCCATGAAGCCCTCGATATCGTTCTCCCGGAACATGGAGAGGACCTCCGGCTCCTCCTTCACGATGACTATGGTAAACGAGTCGCCGACCCGGTACTGGTCCTCGAGGTTGACCGGCAGTTCATCGTGAAGCGGGGAGTTTATCCAGTCATTCTGGTAGGAACCGCTGACATCGGCGCCGACGGACATGAAAGCCCCCATTCCATGCTCCCTGAATGCCTCCTCCAGCCACGCTATCTGTTTGCTGGTGAAGGGGTCGATGTTGGTATCCGGCATCACCACGAAGTGGTATCCCTCGAAGAGGGCGCTCTTGGTTCTCGGGAAGTACTGCCGCACGTACCTCCTGGCGTCCTCCGCGGAGAGGGCCATCTGGTCCGTGTCGGTCGGTATGAGTATGAAGCTGAATGAGGGTTCCTTGTTCAGCCAGCCGGGGACGGGGCACTCGTGCGAGAAGACCTGGCCTATGAGTATGAAGTTCCTCTCCAGCCCCTGGGTGTTGCCGGCGGGGATGGCTGATAGCGCGATGGTGACTACCGCGATGAGGAACAGCAGGTCCGTTCCTGCGGTCCGTTCCTCGGTCCCCTGGGAATGACTCCGGATCAATGACCGTAGTGATGGTCGACTATTGAAATCTTTTGTTCCCGGGAGCGACGGCAGATCAGGCG
>Ga0180432_10002302_pt1 | contig 28776 bp, 20 predicted proteins | sample SS_ome_10_FD_132414 | JGI IMG/M metagenome (GOLD analysis project Ga0180432, IMG submission 132414) | Hypersaline lake sediment archaeal communities from the Salton Sea, California, USA - SS_1_MS_2 metaG | ecosystem: Environmental > Aquatic > Non-marine Saline and Alkaline > Hypersaline >... | reverse complement strand
GCCCGTAGTCGCGCCGGTCCGTCATTCGCATGAGTATTTCGCCCCCCCTGGTCTTCATGCCGCCCCCCGGCAGCTCCACCGAGGCACGCCGAACCTGCTGGGCGACCTGGTCGAGCGTGAGGTTGTACTTGCGGAGGTTCTCCTGGGAGACCTCGATGCTGATCTCGACCGGGCGGACGGCCCCGAGCTCAACCTGTGTAATGTCAGGCAGTGCCAGCAGGGCGTTTCTCGTCTGCTCGGCGAGTTCGCGAAGCACGTGCTCGTTCTGGTCACCGTAGAGCACGAGGGTCAGTACCCTTCTTCGGCGGGTGACCAGGACGACCTGCGGCTCTTCGGACTCTTCGGGGAACGAGACGATCCGGTCGACTTCCTGCTTGATCTCCTGCGTGACTCGCTGGTTGTCGGCCCCGAGCAGCAGTTCGACGTTCACCGTGCCCCTGCCCTCGCGCGACGAGCTCCTGACCTCGTCGACGCCGTCCAGGCTTCGCACGGCCTCCTCGACGACCAGGACGATCGCCTGCTCGACCTCTTCCGGACTGGCGCCGGGGTAGGGCACGGTGATCCGCACGACGTCGAGATCGAAGTCGGGAATGAACTCCTGCTTGATCCTCAGCACGCCCATCACCCCCCCGGCCAGAAGGACCAGCATGAGAATGTTCGAAGCCACCGAATTGCCGGCCATCCAAGCCACGGGCCCGTGCTGCCAGGCCTTCCAGCCCGGAACGCGGGACGCCGGCCCGTCGTTTCGATCGAGCGGATCTGTCATGGCTTCACCGCAGGTTCGGTTTGCGGGCGGCTGCTCGGCTGCGACTTGGGACGATGAACTTTCAGGGGCATCTTCTCCACAGGCGCCGCAAGGTCGCTGGTTATAAGCCTGTCGCCCGCGCCCAGGCCCGACCGGACAAGCACGCGCTCGCGGTCGCGCCAGGCCACCTCAACCGTCCGTATATCGAGCGTGTTATCCTCGTCCAGGACCCAGACCTTCGAGCCGTCCCGCAGGGCCGTCCGCGGAATGGCATAAACGCCGTCCAGTTCGGCCCCGTCGATCTCCACTCTCAGCAGTGTGCCGATGAGCATGGCGGGTTTCCCGGCCTTGTCCGGGCCCAGCGCCAGCGGGTCCGGAACCGTCACCAGGACCCGGGCCATCCGCCCTTCGGTCTCGATCTGCCCGAGCAGGCGGGTAACGTGCCCGGCGCGGTATGCCCCCGGCGCCCAGCCCGTGTCGTCGAAGACACGAACTGCCGAGCCCTTGCTGCTGCCCGTCTTCGGAATGGTCAGCCACTTCAGTCGGCTGATCGGCACGGAGACCCTGAGCCAGTACTCGTCCGTACCGGTAATCGCCGCCAGCCTGGACGCCGGCGTTACCTGGGTGCCCTTGTCGACGTACTTTTCCAGAACGGTCGCATTGAACGGGGCGGATATCGTGGTCCTCGCCAGGTCGAGTTCGCCCTTGGCCTTGGCGGCTTTGGCGGCGGCCAGGACGCTCTTGGCCGTCGCCAGGTGCGGCACGCGGAGGATCAGGTCCCTGTCAGGGGAGGCGATGGGCCTGGTCTCGCTGAGCAGGTCGTACTCGCTCCTGGCGATGGCCTGCTGGCCCAGTTCGAGCTGCAAGGCCAGCTCCGCGCGGGCCACCTCGCCGTCCAGGCGCTTGATGGCCAACTCGTAGTCCGTCGGGTCGATCTTCAGGACGGCCTGGCCGGCCTTCAGAAGCCCGCCCGGTATCAGCGCGGAGCTGATCTCGACGATCTCTCCCGTGACGCGAGGCTGCAGGACGATTCGTCTGGCCGGCACGACGGTACCCATGGCTGGTACGACCACCCGCTGGGACGAGGGCGCCATTGGCATGACTTTGACCAGCGTTCCACTCTGCCTCGGCGGGCGCTGCTTGGGCTTGGGCCCGGTGTCGATGAAGTACTTTGCCGCCAGCCCCCCCGCCGCCAGCACAAGCAGCGAGATGACACCCCAGGCCAGCTTGGCCGCCGGGCCCATCGTCCGCTCGTCGGGGGTGGGCAGCGGGGGCGCGGCCGACTCCGGCGGCGCGGGAGGCGCGGCCAACTCCATCTCCTCGTCGCCGGGGGCTGCTGCATTCGCTGTCTCGTCCGTCATGGTCGTTTCCTTATTCCCCGGGCGCCCTGGTCGGCCTGCCGGACTGGCTGCCGACCTTCTTCTGCACGTCCCAGCCCCCGCCCAGCGCGCGATACAGCGTGATGCGGTTGCGCAGCAGGTTCAGCCTCGCCGTCAGGATCTGCCGCTGAAGCACCTGGTGCGACCGCAGGGCGTCCAGCACGCGAAGGTAGTTCACCGTGCCCCCGATGTAGCGCTTCATGCTCTGGTCGATGATCTTGTCCGAAAGCTTGAGCTGCTCGATGAGGCTGGCCAGAAAGTCCGCCTGGTGCCGCTCGCGGACCAGCGCGTCTTCCACCTCGCGCAGGGCCGTCAGGACCGCCTGCCCGTAGTCGTGCAGGGCCTGCTCGGCCGCCGCTCGCGTCCGCTCGGCCTCGGCCGCGCGTGACCCCCCGTCCAGAATCGGGGCCGTCAGGTTCGCCGCCAGCATCGCCAGCCAGTTGTTGAACAGCTCCCGCGTCCGGTCGCCGGAGGTCTCCAGGCGTCCCGAGAGGCTCACCCGCGGGAACCTGTCGGCGGCAGCCGCCGCCACCGCGTGGTGCGCCCCGGCCAGCCTGAACGCCGCCGCACGGACGTCCGGGCGGCGCCTGAGCACGTCGGCCGGCACGCCCGTCCGGGGCATGGGCGGCATTTTCGGCAGCGGCCCGGCGACGCCCGGCAGGGCCGCGGCGGGGGGCTTGCCCACCAGCACCGCCAACTCGTGGGCCAGCACCTGGCGGGCCGATTCGGCCTGGATCCGCTGCGAACGCGTCGTGGCCAGCCGCTGGGCCTGCTGAAGCTCGTCTATCGCGTTGGCCTGCCGCCGCCGGGCGCGCAGCGAGATGATCTCCAGGTACTTGCGGTTCGTGGCGATCTGCTCGTCGATCAGCGCGATCTGGGCCTGGCTGTCCAGCAGCCTGCACCACGTGTCGGCCACCCGGGCCGTCAGCGTGATCGCCGCGGCGTCGAGGTCGGCCCGGCCGGCCCGAACGTCCATCTTCGCCTCCTCGAGCGAGGAGCGGACCCGCCCCCACAGGTCCACCTCGTAGCTGACGGCCAAGCCCAGCGCCAGGTCGCTGACGGTCATGCTGCCTTTGCCCGGCGGCGCGTCGATTCGCGTTCGGCTGGCCGAGGCCTCTCCGGTCAGCGCCGGCTCGGTCTCGGCGCCGGCCCGGCGGGCGGCGGCGCGGGCCTGCGCCAGGCGGGCCCACGTGCTCTGCAAGCCCGGATTGTCCGACAGCGCCTGGGCCACCAGCACGTTCAGCCGATCGTCCCCAAACACCAGCCACCATTTCGCCTCCGTCGCCTCGTCGCCCGATCGGGAAAACGCCCCGGGCACCTCGTCCGGCGGTGCGGCCGGGGTGGGCGGGGTCTTCGGTCCACAGCCCGCCGGGCCCAGCAGCGCCACCAGGCACAGCACAACAGGGGACGCTCCCCTGTTTCCCCAACGCCCCACGACGGCGGCGTGGGGATCCCCGCGACGCCGTCGCGCGGCGTTCGGGGTTCTCTTGCATGGAAACAGGGGAGCGTCCCCAGTCTTGGTCATTTGCCGTGGCCCTCCCGGCGGACGCCGTCGACGTAGGCCTCGATGTTCGCACGCATGCGCTTCAGCAGGTCCAGGGCCGTCTCGCGTTCGGCCGCCGTCAAGCCCCGGGCCAGGATCTTTGCGCCCCGGTCGAGCACGCGCAGGAAGTCGGCCTTGATCTCCATGGCCTTGTCGGTCAGGACGACGCGGCAGACGCGGCGGTCGGCGGGGTCGCCTTGTCGCCGGACGTATCCGAGGCGCTCGAGTTTACTTACCGTCCGTGTGGTGGTGCCCTTGTTGATGCCCAGTTCGCGGGTCAGGTCCTCCTGTCTCATCCCCTCGTGGAAGTACAGCGTCACGAGCATGGTGTACGTTGCCCTGCCCAGGCCCAGGTGGGCCAGCTCGTGGTCCATGTACATCATCCCTCGCCGGTGGATCAGTCCAACGGCCCTTCCCAGCGACCGTTCTCTAGCGCGTTGGTCCATGTCGTGGCCGGTCCGGTCAGCAGGGCGCTTGGTTGCGCCCGCAACGAAAAATTATAGCCCCCCAATCGTTGCGCCCGCAACTTTTTTTTCGCGCCTCGATCCGAACGGGTGCACGACAGGCAATGACAACAGGGAACGCTAGCCTGTTTCCCCCATCTCCTGTTTCCTACAGGCTGCGCAGGACAAGTCACGTAGGACCGTGATACCCGGCACCTGACCGCCAGGACCGCGCCGGCTACTTGGGCTTGATGAACAGCACGTTTCCTCGTGCGATCCAGCCCTTTCTCAGGTCCACCCGGAACCACCCGTCGCTGTTTTTCCTGTGGAAACGGACCGGGGAGCGCTTGCCGAATTGCTTCAGGTCGTATTGCGCCCAGGTCTTGCCCATGTCGGGGGAGATGATCACGCCCGTATGGTACGGGGACGCCGGGGCATAATGTGCGGAGAGAATCACGCCGTCTTCGATGATCATGTTGGCCGTTTCATACTTCGGATTGAAGAGCATCGTGTGTTTCGAGGGAGTGGCGATGTCCGCCGGCCCGCAGCGGAAGATCCCCCGGTCGTGCGGCATCCGGCCTCGGCGACCATTGGCGTCTGCTGCCCAGTAGACCTGGTTGTCGACGAAGTTGATGCCGCCTGATTTGTAGCGTGAGTTTGAGTCGACCGACACCAGGACGTTCCAACGCCAGCGATCGCGCTTTCGGTCGTAGACGCCCCGCAGCCAGTGGCATTCGTGTTTTGTCCCTCGGTCGCGGTCGCCCGTGCAGGCGTAGAAGGCATTCTCCGCCGGGTTGTACGCGACCGAGTGAACGTGCCGGCAGATTACGGGGTTGTCCGGATCGCCGAGAAAAGCGCCCGGTTTGGCTCCTCTCTGCTGGTAGCCCGGGTTGCGGCCGAAGGAATAGGCGATCTTGATCGTCTTGCCGGAATCGGTGGAGTAGTAGATGTTCACCGGCGCCGCGCCGCCCATTACGTTGCAGTAGTTGCCCCACACCAGCATTTCCGACCCGTCGACGTCCCACGTGTGCACGCCGTCGAGGGGATGGAAATACCAGCCCGGGCGGTTCGGGTCCTTCGGCTTGTGCGGCAGATAGTCGCTTCCGTCGCCGTCCTTGACGGTGATCTGCCTGTGTGTCTTGAGCGTGTTGGTGCTCAGGTAGAGCCTGGTCTGCGTGGCGAAAACGATGTTGCCGTTCTTCAGAAGGCAACTGAACGTGATGTTGTGTGCCTCAGGAAACCTGGCCTGGTGCGGCCACGATCGACCGTTGTCTTCCGACAGACAGATCGTGCCCTTCTTGAAGCCGAACGCTCTGTTGTCCCGATGGGAATCGATATAGGGGATCTCAGCCGCCAGGCGGTACCAGAAGTGCTTCGTCTGGCCTTTCGCAGGCGACGTCGTGAGAGCCGCCGCGTTCAGAACGCCACGGCCGACGACCGATGTGCCGGCGGCCAGGGCCGAGTTCCTGAGGAAGCAGCGACGGCTCATGTCGGATCGCGTGTGCATTGCCTGTTCCCTTGTCGTTTTCGTATCTGTCGGGACGTTCTCCATCGCGTCTCCCGGGCCTGACGCTGCGGATCGGGGGCGGCCATACATCGTCACCCGCATGCGGCCTGTTCAGGGGTCCTGTTGAGACGGTGGCCATCGCTATGTTAGCGCTGTTGCGCATGGATCGAAAGGCCGAAAAACAAGAAGACCAGTGACGGAGGACTTATTGGTGCTACAACGAGTCTTGGTTAACGGGTTACCTCGTTGACAGGTTGCCCTGGCCGTGGATACCTGATACGGTACGGTGGTGCCGACGCCAGCGGCCGGCCGGGGAAAGGGCCACAGATGAAGACCATCGGGCGAACGGGAATCGCGGCGGCGGCGTTGGTCTCGCTGCTGGCGGCGGGGGGGTGTGCGGACGGGAATGTCCACCTCCGGAAAGGCGATGAGGCACTCGATAACGCACGGCTTGAGGAGGCCATCGAACACTTCACCCTTGCCATCGCCAGCGGCGACCTTTCGCAGCGCGATCTCTTCAAGGCCCACGCCCTCCGAGCCCTGACCTACCAGAGCCGAGGCCTCTTCCACGAGACCGAGAGCGATTTCGCCAAGGCCCTGGCGGACTGCGAAAGGCTTGTCGAACTGAACCCGAAGGACCCGCAGGCCTACAGCCACCGAGCCTGCGTCTACGACCACAAGGGTGACCGCGAGAAGGCCCTTGCAGACTACACAAGGGCTATCGAACTGGCGGCCCCGAAGGACGCCAAAGGCTACTCCTTTCGAGGCTGGTTGTACACGTCCAAGGGCGACTTCGACAGGGCCATCGCGGACTACACCAGGGCCATTGAAGTGGACCCAAGGAACGCACGGACTCATTACCGCACCCGGGCCACACTCTACAGGGACAAGGGCGACCTCGACAAGGCCATCGCGGACTACACCAAGATCATCGAAGTGAACCCGAAGGACGCCGTGGCTTACCGCCGCCGAGCCGAACTGTACAAGAAGACCGGCGACCTCGACAAGGCCGTCGCCGACTACACCAAGGCCATTGACGCGGACCCGAAAGACGCCTGGACTTACCGCACCCGAGCCAGGCTCTACAAGGCCAAGGGCGAACACGCCAAGGCCGACGCCGACTTGGCCAGAGCCCGAAAGCTGGAGCGAGGCCAGCCATGACCACCATCGGGCGAACGGCAATCGTGGCGGTGGCCTTGCTCTCACTGCTGGCGGTGGCGGGGTGCTCGGATGAACGGGATCACGTCGAACCCCGGGGCCCGGGCGGGCCGCCGACGCCGTTCGTCGTCGTGAGGGGCGAGGCGGCGTGGGTTATCCTCCGAGACGAGGTGCCTGGCCTCGTGGCCGACTACAAGAGGTGTGGCACCGACGAGGACCTCACCGTGCTCCGGGTCAACACGGACGCCGACCCGCGCCTGACGTGCATCGGCATGAACATGTGGGGCCTCCGGATAAGGGACGACTACTTCACCTTGCGATGCTGCAGCATCCTGAGCGGAGGGAAGCTCACCAGGCGATTCTCCGACCGACATGAGAGGTTGCCGACTACGTTTTGCGGGCGGCTGTTCCCGTCTGCGCTTGTTGTAATGGAGAAAGGCAGACACCGCGTACTGTGGACGGCATGTGCGTTCCCGCAAGATGGGCGAACCGCCCTGGCCGAAGAGATCTTCCCACGCAGGACTACGCTACTGAGCGTCGACCTGAGCGCCCTCAAGGCCGAACGTATCGTGAGATCACAGTGGGTGGGCGCTGGCCCCGAACTGAGGCCGGGTCTGCAATTGACACTCGATGACGAAGCTGAGCACGGAAGCACTCCGATAATCATTCATTTCCCCGGCGGGGAGATGGGCAGTACCGAAGCGCTGCCGGAACAGTGGCGTGCACGCAGGACAGAACCGGTCGGGAGGTCCGTGCCGGAGGGACGGTAGTCGGCCAGGGAACGGGCGAGAGATGGAAACCGGGCGTTCCGGGCGTCCATCACCGGTTCTCGCTGCAAGCGTTCATGCGTTCTCCGTCCCTGCCTTTCCTGTTTTTCCGGTTCTTCGGCGTTTTGCCGCCCAAGCGAGCCTTAATTTCGGTACCTGCTACCGAAATTAGTATGTTCCACTCTGGAGGGCATTACAGGGGCATGTGGGAGAAGGTGGCCTATACGTGTAGTATTAGCAAGTAGTTATAGGTTTTTCGGTCTGGGCAACGGCCGCGGATGCGCCGAGGAGTGGAAACCTGTGGAACATGTAACACTCGTGCGACGGGGTAGCGTGAAGCCCAGGGGAATCGGGTAACAAATGCTGCTGGAAGGGGGGTGCGGAAGGAGGGGGCTGCTGTGGAGGCGCCGAAGGGGTCCCTTGTCTGAGGGTACCGCGCGGGCGTTGGGCGCGTGGGTCTGGACGGCGGGCGCTAGCCCGGTTCGGGCAGGGGCGGGGGGATGCCGGGGGCCGGGTCGGGCTCGGGCTCGGGAGCCGGCTGGGGGGCGGCGTCCTTCTGCTTCTCGCGGGTGATCAGGTCGCCTACGGTGGGCTTGTCGAGCACCTGACCGTCGAGGATCCTCTGGACGTCCTCGGCGGTGAGGGTCTCGTACTTCAGGACGGCCTGGGCGATCTTCTCGACGTTGTCGTGGTTCGCCTCGAGCAACTGCCGCGTCTCGGTCTCGGCCCGCTCGATGATCGCCAGGATCTCGCGGTCGATGGTCTCGGCGGTCTTGTCGGAGTAGTCCTTGCCGTCGAAGGTGAAGGCCTGCTTCTGCGGGTCGGTCGAGTAGCGCACGAACCCGAGCTTGTCGCTCATGCCCCAGTCCAGGACCATTCGCCTGGCGATCTCCGAGGCGTGTGAGATGTCTGCGGCGGCGCCGCTGGAGACGTCGTCGCAGAACATCTCCTCGGCGAGCCTGCCCCCGAGGCAGACGCACAGCAACGCGTGGCAATAGGACCGGGTGAAGATGTTCCTGTCCTTCTCGGGCAGGGCGAAGGTGGCCCCGCCCATGCCCCCGCCGCGAGGCAGGATGGTGACCTTGTGCAGGGGGTCGGCGTCCGGCAGGGAGATCTGGACCAGGGCGTGCCCGGCCTCATGATAGGCGGCGATGAGCTTCTCTTTCTCGTCGACGAGCCTGTTGCGCTTGGCCCGGCCCCAGCGGACCTTGTCCCGCGCCTCTTCGAGGTCCTCCTGCTCGACGACGTCCTTTCCGGCCATGGTGGCTGCGATGGCGGCTTCGTTGACCAGTGCGGCCAGGTCCGCGCCGCTGAACATGGGCGTGCCGCGCGCCAGCCGGTGCAGGTCGATGCTGGGGGAGCACTGGACCTTCGCGGCGTAGATCTTGAGGATGTCGAGTCGCCCCCTGAGGTCCGGCAGGGGCACCTCGATCTGGCGGTCGAATCGTCCCGGTCGCGTCAGGGCCGGGTCCAGCACGTCCATGCGGTTGGTCGCGGCGATGACGATGATCTGGTCGGAGGACTCGAACCCGTCCATTTCGACGAGGATGGCGTTGAGGGTCTGCTCGCGTTCGTCGTGTCCGCCGCCCCCGAACCCGACGCCGCGCCGGCGTCCGACGGCGTCGATCTCGTCGAGGAAGACGATGCAGGGGGAGGAGTCCTTGGCCTGCTTGAACAGGTCGCGGACGCGTGAGGCCCCGACGCCGACGAACATCTCGACGAAGTCGGAGCCGGAGATCGCGAAGAAGGGCACGTCGGCCTCTCCGGCGATGGCCTTTGCCAGCAGGGTCTTTCCGCACCCGGGCGCGCCGACCAGCAGCACGCCGCGCGGGATCCGCCCGCCGAGGCGCTGGAACTTCTTGGGGTTTCTGAGGAACTCGATGATCTCGGTGACTTCGTCCTTGGCCTCTTCGATGCCGGCCACGTCGCGGAACGTCACCTGCGTGTGTTCCTTCCCGACCAGCCGGTGCCGCGAGCGCCCGAAGCTTCCGAGGAAGCCGCCTCCCCCGGCCGCCTGTCCGAGCCGGCGGAAGAGGAAGAACCATATCACGAAGAAGACGACGATGAGGACGAACAGTTGGGGCAGGAGGCCCTCCCACCACCCGGTGGGCTGGTGGATGACCTGGGCGCCGGATCGGCCCTGGGCCAGTGCCCGGCGCAGGTCGGTGTCGAGGTCCCTGTAGGTGGCGTGAATGATCTTGACGCGGAACTTTCGGGTCTGGCCCTTCTTGAGCACGACGTCGTCGCTGAGCGTGCCGAGGATCTCGCTTTCCTTGAGGTAGACCTTGCCTACGACCTTGCCGTCGCGGGCGTAGTTCCAGAATTTGGTGGACGAGATCTCTTGCGGCGAATCGATCCCGTCGTTCAGGAACGTCATCAGCAGGACGGCCAGACCTATGATGACCACCCAGGCCATCAGCGATCGCCCGAGGCGCCCCGGCGGGGGCCCCTGAGGCCCCTGGGGACCCTTAGGCGGTGGTGTCGGTCCACTCATGCGGTGCTCATCCTCGTTTCCGGCGCTCTCGACCGGGTCTATACCACCATATTACGTTGCCCCGGGGCAGAACACCAGCGCACATATGCAGATTATCGGTTGCTGCGAGGGGCTGCTGTAATGTCAATGGCTTCCGGGGCAGGCCCAACACGCCGGATTCGGGCAGAGATCGCCGAACTCGTGTGATAAGATGCGCCACCGAAAGGCAGGTGGATGATGGGCATCTGGGAGAGGTGGGCAGTCAAGGCGGGTCTGGCCGCGGCGGCGGCACTGCTGCCGCTTGCGGCTTCGCCCACAGCCGCCCAAGGCGCCGCGGGCAGCGGCACGGTCGAGCGGTGGGGGCTGTTCGAGGTGTCGCTGAACGGGCCCCAGGACGGTAATCCCTTTCTGGACGTCACGTTCGGTGCGGAGTTCGGCCGGGACGGACGGGTCGTCAAGGCCGACGGGTTCTACGACGGGCGCGGCGTCTATCGCGTGAGGTTCAGCCCCGACGCCGAGGGCAAATGGACCTACACCACCCGGAGCAACCGCAAGGCACTGGACGGCAAGAGAGGCAGCTTCACGTGTGTCAAGCCGTCCAAGGGCAACCACGGACCCGTCCGCGTGCACCGGATGGTCCATTTCGCTTACGCCGACGGCACGCCGTACTACCAGGTCGGCACGACGTGCTACGCGTGGATTCACCAGGGCGACGAGCTGGAGGCCCAGACGCTCGCCACGCTGGCCAAGGCGCCGTTCAACAAGATCCGCATGTGCGTGTTTCCCAAGTCCTACGCCTACAACAAGAACGAGCCGAAGCATTACCCCTACCAGGGCAAGCCCCCGAAAAACTGGGACTTCACGCGGTTCAACCCTCCGTTCTGGCATCACCTGGAGACGCGCGTGACCGACCTGATGAAGCTCGGCATCCAGGCCGACCTGATCGTGTTCCACCCGTACGACCGGTGGGGCTTCAAGTCGATGACCCGCCGGCAGGACGATCTGTACCTGCGTTACCTGGTGGCGAGGCTGTCAGCGTATCGCAACGTCTGGTGGTCGCTGGCCAACGAGTACGACCTGATGCTGAGGATCCCGTCGAAGACGATGTCCGACTGGGATAGGTTCTTCAAGATCATCCGGGACGCCGACCCGTACGGGCGGCTGCGGGGCAACCACAACTGCCGCCGGTTCTACGATCACTCCAAGCCGTGGGTCACGCATTGCAGCATCCAGAGTTCGGACCTTCGTTCGGCCCTCAGGTGGCGCAAGCAGTACAACAAGCCTATTGTCTACGACGAGTGCAAATACGAGGGCAACATCCGCCAGGGCTGGGGGCGGATCGACGCGAAGGAGATGACCCACCGGTTCTGGCAGGGGGCGATCGCCGGGTGCTACGTCGGGCACGGCGAGACGTACCGGCACCCCAAAGACATCCTGTGGTGGTCCAAGGGCGGCGTGCTGCACGGGCAGAGCCCCCCGAGGATCGCGCTGCTGCGGAAGGTCATGGAAGCGGCCCCGTTCTGGCAGATGGACCCCGATCCGTCGCTGTGCCCGCCCAACCTGGCGCTGGTCAAACCGGGCGAGGTTTACCTGGTCTACCTATCCAGCCCCGGCCGGGTCGCGTTCACGCTGCCGGGCAACAGGCCCTATCGCGTCGACGGCATCGACACCTGGACGATGAAGACCACGCCCATCGGCATGGCGCAGCCGGGCAGGTTCAGCTACACCGCCCCGGCCTCACGCTACCTGCTGCGCCTGACGACGTACAAGGCGGGCCGGCCGCTGCCGCCGATGGCCCAGGCCTCGGCGGCGCCCGCCGAGGGCAAGCGCCCGCTGACGGTCCGCTTCACCGCCGGCCCGGCGGGCCTGACGTACCGCTGGGACTTCGGCGACGGGACGTCGTCGGCCGAGGCCTGCCCCACTCACACCTACACCAAGGCAGGCTACTACACCGCCACGCTGACCATCACGGACAAGTCAGGCAACCGCTCCGCCGCCAACGTGGCCATCGTCGTGGACGCCGGCCCGGGCGAGCCGATCGTCCGTGTCGGTCTCAAGACCGGCCAGACGCCCGTGACGCTTCACGGCGACGTCAAGCAGGGCGCCGGCGGGACGTTCACGCTGCCGGCGGGCAACCCGAACGGCTGGATCGCCGTGGGACCGGCGGGTCGGGCGATGCGGGCCTTGGAGGGCCTGCGGTCGTTCACGATCTGTGGCTGGGCCCGGGCAACGAGCCTGAAGACCGGCGCTGGAGGCAACCGCCTGGCGTTCAACCTGAACTACAACACCAGCGGGTTCGACCTGGTGCACCACGCCGACGGTCGGCTTCGCCTGGCGGTGAACCAGTGGCCGGACCGTGTCCGGAACGATTCGGCGCCGGGTAAGATCCGCCCGGGCCAGTGGGTGTTCTTCGCGGTGGCGTACGACGGCACGAAGCGGTCGGACAACGTCCGCTGGTACTTCGGCGGTCCGAAGACGCCCGCCGCGTTGGACAGGACAACCTCGCATAACGCCGGGGCTACCGGCAAGGGGTCCGGGCCGCTGACCGTGGGCAACTACAACACGACGATCCACCGTCACGGCACGGACCGGCAGTTCCGCGGGCAGCTTCACGGAGTGCAGATCGTCGGCAGCCGAACCGGGCCCGGCGGGGCGCTGAGCCTCAAGGGCGTCCGAAAGCTCCAGACCGCCCCCGGCGCCGTGCCGGACTTCGCGCCCGACCGCGCCAAGCCGCAAGCCGCAGCGCCGAGGCAGCGGACAGAAAACGGGAATCGAGAATCGCTCCGGGCCGATGGGCCGATATAATAGGCAATCGGGGCAGGCTCGCGGACGTTTGGCCTGGTGAGACGTTGGAGAGACGATGATGAGCAAACGGACGACAGTCGTGGCGGCCGCATTCGCCGCCTGGGCGGTCCTCTCGGCGACGCCGGTACGGGCACAAGACGTCGAACTTCCCGAGCAGACCGTCCGGTACCTCGGCGTGGAGAAGGGCGTCAGCCACGGCGGCCGGCAGGCCATCTCCATCCTCTACGTCGAGCCGATGAAGGGCGGACGCCGGGAGCAGGTGCTGCTGGGCACCACCCAGCGAATGATAGACTACTTCCTGAAGCTCGCCCCGGGCCAGCCCATCACCGTCGGACTGATCAGGAGGGGCGGCAAGCTGTACCTGACCAGTGTCAGCGCCATGCCCCCCAAGCCGGGCGAGAAGGATCGCGACACGGCGTATCTCAAGGGCGTCGAGGTCCGAAAAATCAAGGACAAGCCCATCACCGTTCTGATCGTGACGAAGTTCGACCGGACGACGCTGGTGGAGGTGCCGAAGGTCCGCACGAAGGACGGCCAGGAAACCTCCCCGGCGCTTCTGGCGGCGATCAAGGCGATCAAGCCCGGCACGCTGGTGGAGGTGCAGGCCGACGCCCCGTCGCGGTACAGCCGCACCAAGATGCCCGTGCTGGTATCCATCACGCCGTGGGCCCCCTGGCGGAAGGGAACCTTTGCGAAACTTGGCAGGAAGACCATCGACAAGGCGAAGTACGTCACCGTGGAGATCAAGAGCGCCGGCATCCCGCTGGTGCTGCTTGTGCCGAAGGTGATGCGGCACGGGCGCGAGAGTGACGACCGGACCATGCTGAGACTGCTCTACAAGCTCAAGAAGGGCCAGGCCGTCGAGTTCAAGATCCGCCAGCAGGGCCTGAACCAGTTCCTTCGCAAGGTCAGGCCGAGCACCAGGCAGTAACCCACACGCCGGCGGGGGCCCGTTCAGCCTACCGGGCGCGAGGCCTACGCAGACCTGTCCGACGGTGGAAACAGGTCGGGCCCGAACTGCGGCAGTTGTCCGGATGACCTGGTGCGGCGTTCGCGGAAGGCGGGTCTGGGCGCCGGACTGCCCCGCGCGTGGTCACGCCGAGGCACCTTGGCCGACCGCTCGGCTATCGCGCGTTCCGAAGCCGGTGTCGGAGAACCCATGGTCACCAGGCCGCAGACGCATACGGCCGCGTAAACACCCATCGCCACCCACAGGGCCGTCGTGGGCTCCGTGTGTATTCCCTCTTCCAACTGCGCGGCCATCTGGTCCAAAGACTGCTCGATATTGGCCCGAACGCAGGCAGGGACTCGCGCACCGGCGGGTATGTGGGCCTCGTACTGCCGGCGGGCCTTGTCGACGATGTCGTCGACATAGCTGATACGCGAGACCGTGTACATCATCGCCACGCCCGCGAAGGCCAGGAAGAACATGTACTTCCCCGCCCGGGGCGCCGCGAGCTTGCCGGTCAGGGACATCGCGCACACCGCCAGCAGCGCCGCCGGAAGCACCAGCCCGGCGTAGACCCACCCGCGGGATTCCAGGCCCTGGTCCCCGGAGGGGGGATCGGCCGTCGCGAACAGTCCCACGGGCGTAACCTCCCCTGCGGCCAGTTGGGCCCCGGTGGCCTCGGCGACCTGGGCCTGACCGTTGAACTGGGTCGGCGCGCGTTCCATCTTCACCCCGCCGGCCATCTCGGCCATCTGGCTCATCTCCACAAAGGCCTGGGCGTCGCACGAGACGCCCAGCCAGGGCATGAAGAACAGCACCCCCAGCAGCACGGACGCCGGCACAGAGACAATCACGGCAACCCGCGGTCGCGATTCCTGCTGTTCCATCGGCACTCGACTCCTTCTGACCCGGCGCAGATCACCCAGAGGCTCCTGACCTTCGTCGGCAGTTCCGGCGCCCTCCTGCAGCAAGAAAAGCCGCCCGATTGTCCCGGGGGGCGTACGTCGTTGACTTCGGCGCCGCGTTGCGATCGGGTTCGGGGGTGAGCTTGCACGACGGAACGGGCTCAGAGATTGTGATCCCTGGATGACGGAACGGCCCCAGGGATTGTGATCCCTGGGCTTGGGGGGCGCCGCGCGATTCGGTTGGGGTGCTTTTTGCAGGACGTTCTTGCCGTGCATGGTGGGGGAGCGCTAGAATTGCAATACTGACCAGTCAGTACCGTTTCTCTATCCGGGGGGACGCACGAGGTGTCAGCGTGCCGAGACAGGACAAACGACGCCAGATCATGGATGCTACGGAAGAACTGTTTGACCGCAGGCGGTTCCACGAGATCACCCTGGATGACGTGGTGAAGGCCGCCGGCGTCGGCAAAGGCACCGTCTACCGCTACTTCGACAACAAGGACGACCTGTTCTTCCAGACCGCCGTGTCCGGCTTCGAGGACCTGCACGACCTGCTGCGGCGCACCGTGGCGCCCGGCGAGCCGTTCGACCGCCAGCTTCTGACCGTGTGCCGGAAGGTCAGCGGCTTCTTCGAGAAGCGCCGTCCGCTGTTTCGGATGATGCAGTCCCAGGCGATGCGGGTCCGCTGGCAGGACGAGTCCGTGCGGAAGCGCTGGCAGGCCGGACGCCGAAAGCTGCTGGCGGCGGTTACCGAGATCGTCTCCCGCGGCGTGGCGGAGGGCAAGGTCCGCAGCGACATACCCGCCGAGACGCTGGCGCACTTCCTGCTGGGCATGCTGCGCGCGCAGAGCGGCGAGATGTCGGGAATGCCCCGCGGGCGGCGAGGACATCAACTGCTGGTGAACCTGTTCTGCAACGGGGCGGCCCTGTCCCGGAAAGAAACTGCCGCATCCAAGAGGTGACCATGGGCAAGCGACACACCGCACGACGACGCGATCCACTTGCCGGACTGTGCGCCATGACGTGCCTGGCGCTGTGTATGGCTGCGGCCGGGTGCAAGGGACCTCAGGCCCATCGCATGGAAGCCGACCGGGTTGCCGCCGACATCATCAAGCATCACCAGGCCCTGGCCCTCGGACGGAGCGACGCGTCGTTCTCGATCGAGAGTCCGGCCGACACGTTGAGGAGGCGCCTGCTGGCCGCTCAGGGGCTGCCGATGTCGGGTCCGGCCTCGCTGGGGACGGACTCGCTGGTGCCGGTGCCTCACTGGCCGGAGCGTCGGTCGGCGGGCCCGGCGTCGCCGGGGCCGCAGGTGGTCGTTGAGGCGGGGGGTGCCGCACTGCGCATCACGCTTGTCGAGGCCCTCCAGATCGCCGCGAGGGACAACCGCGAGTACCAGACGGCCAAGGAGAACGTCTTCATCGCCGCACTCGATCTGGATCTCGAGAGCCAGGAGTTCCGCAACACCTACGCCGGGCTGATCAGCGAGACGATCACGCACGACGGCAGTTCCGGGCGCCCGACGAGCGGCCTGGAGACCGGCGCCGAGGCGTCGTGGTCTCGGCGGTTCAAGAGCGGCGCGGCGCTGACCGGGCGGATCGGGCTGGACCTGGTGCAGTTGCTGACTCCCGGTCGGCCCAGGACGCTGGGTATCTTCGCCGACACGTCCATCTCCGTGCCCCTGCTCCGCGGGGCCGGAAGGCACATCGTCACCGAGCCGCTCACCCAGGCCCAGCGAAACGTGATCTACGCCATCTACACGCTCCAGCGCACCAAGCGCACGCTGGCGGTCCAGGTGGCCAGAGACTACCTGAGCGTACTGCAACGGCAGGACCAGATCGATACGGCGCGTGACAACTACCAGCGGCTGGTCGAAGCCGGCAAGCGCATGCGTGAACGGGCCAAGGCCAACCTGGAACGCCAGGCGAACGTTGACCTGGCTCGCCAGGACGAACTGCGCGCTTCAGAGCGTACGGTCCGCGCCCGCAACGCGTACGAGGGGGCGCTGGACGCACTCAAGATGACCCTGGGCCTGCCGACCGATGCGAGACTGTCGCTGGACCGCGGCGAACTGCAGCGCATGGTCGATGCGGCCAACGCTGCAGCGGTCGCCAGGGCCGATCCCACCGGCAAGACGACCTCGTCGGTGGCGGGAAAACTCGAACTGGCGCCCTCCGAGGCGATCAGCCTGGCGCTGGAGCGGCGGTTGGACCTGCGAACGGTCAAGGCACGCGTGGTCGACGCGCAGAGAGGGGTCGTGGTTGCTGCTGACGGGCTGAAGGCGGACCTGACGCTGGACGGCTCGGCCGCGATGGGCGCCGGGCGGTCCATCGCCTCGGCGCGGTCGCCCAACGCCGAACTCCGCCCGGAGGAGGGGGTGTATTCGGCGTCCGTGACGGCGGACCTGCCGTGGGAGAGGACCGCCGAACGCAACGCCTACCGCACCTCGTATATCACCCTGGAGCAGGCCACGCGAAGCGTGCAGGAAATCGAGGACCAGATCAAACTGTCGGTGCGGGCGGCACTGCGGGCGCTGGCACAGGCGCGAGAGACGTTCGACATCCAGTGGGCGGCCGTGGCGCTGGCCCGGGACCGCGTCAAGAGCACCAGCATGTTTCACGAGGCCGGACGCCTGGAGATTCGCTTCGTGCTTGAGGCTGAAGAGGCGTTGGTCTCGGCCCGGAACGCGTTGACGGCGGCCCTGGTGGAATACCGGGTGGCCGAACTCGACCTCCAGCGCGACATGGGCGTTCTGGCGATTGACGAGAAAGGACTGTGGCGTGAATACCGACCCGAAGCAAACGAATGACTCCCCGGTTCGCCCCACACGGCGCAAGAGCCGGGCCCTGCCGTATGCCATGGTCACCGTGCTGGCGTTCACCGCCGCCGGCGTGGGCGTCTGGGCCGTCTGGGGCCCGGACGGCGGCACGCAGAAGATCGCGCCCGGAGACATCCACGTGGTCGAGCGAGGCCCGTTGACGATCAGCATCCGCGAGGCCGGCACCATCCACCACCGCGACAAGGTCATCGTCAAGAGCAAGCTCGAAGGCCAGTCCACGGTGATCTGGATCATCGACGAGGGCAAGCACGTCAGGAAGGGCGCGCTGCTGCTCGAAATGGACGCCAGCGGCTTCGAGCAGAAGAAGGAGCAGCAGGACATCGTGGTGATCAACTCCGAGGCGAACCTGATCAGCGCCCGCGAGGCCCTCAAGGTGACCGAGAATGACGCCAAGACGGCCATTGACGATGCCAAGCTGGCCATCGAACTGGCCAAGCTGGACCTGAAGAAGTACGTCGGCAGCGCGTACTACGAGCACCTGTACAAGGAGATCGAGCGGCAGTTGGCCGCCGAGGCGGAGGCTTCGGCCGCCTCGGACGATGCGGCAGCGACCCGCCCGGCGGCGGCCAAACCTGCCGAGGGCGCCAAGGCCAGGCCAACCGCCCCGGCCACGATGCCAACTGAGGATGCCGGCAGGGCCGTTGAACTGGCCGAAGAGGAACTCAAGCGATACGTCGGTGGTGAGTACCATCAACAGCTCAAGGAGATGCTGGCGCAGATCGAGATCGTCAAGGAGGAACTCAAACGGGCCGAGGAGCGCGTGACGTGGTCGAAGAAGCTCTACGAGCAGAAGTACATGACCCTGACCGAGCTTCAGGCCGATGAGTTGGCCGCCCGGCGCGCCGCCCTGGACCTGAGCACCGCCAAGAGCAAGCTCTTCGTGCTGCTGCGGTATACCCACGCGAAGAACCTGGCCGAGTTGAGGAACAGCCTGGTCAAGGTCATGCGGGCCCTGGAGCCGGTGCAACGCAAGGCGGCGGCCGACATCCGCGAGGCCGAAGCCCGACTCAAGGCCAGGGAGTCCGAGCACAAGCAGCAACTGCTCCTGCTGGACAAGGCCGAACAGCAGATCAAGGAGTGCAAGGTCCACTCTCCGGTCGCCGGGGAGGTCGTCTACGCCACGACCACCTCCTCCCACTGGCGCCACCAGAACGAGTCGTTAGAGGAAGGGTCGACGGTTCGCGAGCGCCAGGAGCTGTTCCACATGCCCGGGGAGGACAAGAAGATGATGACCGTCATCAAGATCCCCCAGGCCAGCCGGTCCAAGGTCTGCGAGAACGGCAGCACGGTCCGCCCGCTTGCGGCGAGGATCACCATTGCCGAGGCCAAGGACACGTTCTTCCCCGGCACGCTGGCGAAGATGGCCCCGATGCCCGACAACATCCCCTGGTACCGCGGCGACCAGAGCGTCAAGGTCTTCACCACCGAGATTTATCTCAACGACGTGCACGAGGAGCTTCGCCCGGGCTTTCGATGCGACGTCGAGATCATCGTCGCCCAGTACGACAACGTCCTGTCGGTCCCGCTGTATGCGGTGACGCAGGTTCGCGGGCAGCCGACCGTCTACGTCCGAAACAGGAGGACCGGCGATTTCGTGCCCAGGCCGGTCGAACTGGGGCTGGACAACAACCGCATGGTCCACGTCATCAGCGGGCTGTCGGAGGGCGACGAGGTGCTCCTGGCCCCGCCGCTGGACGAGGCCAAGAGCGATGCGGAACCTCCCGCCGGTCGCAAGGGCGCCGCCCCGGCCGCTGCGTCCGGGCCCGCCAGGACCGACAAGCCTGCCGACACCGGCAAGCCCGCCGACAACAAGCGCCCGGACTTCCGTTCGATGACCCCCGAGCAGCGGCGCAAGATGTTCGAGAGCATGACGCCCGAGCAGAAGGAGGCCCTTCGCAAGCGAATGCGGCAGGGCGGGGGCCGGTCCGGGGAACCGGGCCGGGGCAAGCCGGAGCGAGGCGGCTCCGACCGAGGGGCGCCCGGCGGCTCGCGCCGGGACGCTGACAAACCGTCGCCGACCGGGGGGCGACCACGACAATGACCGCCGAGACGCCATCAATCCCGGCGCGGCCACAGACGCAAGGCCGCACGTTGATCGCCCTCGAGGACGTGACGAAGATCTACCACGTGGGCACGCAGATGGTCCATGCCCTGGCCGGGGTCACCGTCTCGTTCGTTGAGGGGAGCTTCTGGGCCATCATGGGGCCCAGCGGGTCCGGCAAGAGCACGATGTTGAACATACTCGGCTGCCTGGACCACCCGACGGCGGGGCGGTATGTCCTGGACGGATACAACGCGTCGGACCTGGACGACGACGAGCGGAGTGAGCTTCGGCTTCGTCGGCTGGGGTTCATCTTCCAGAGCTTCAATCTGATTCCCCAGTTGACCGTGCGCGAGAACATCGAACTGCCGCTGTACTACCTGGGCTTCGACTCGCACGCCTCGGCCGACCGCGCCGAAGAACTGGCCGAGATGGTGGGTCTGGCCGATCGGCTGGAGCACCGCCCGATGGAGCTTTCCGGCGGGCAGCAGCAGCGAGTGGCCGTGGCGCGATCGCTGGCCAACGACCCGGCGGTCCTGCTGGCCGACGAGCCCACGGGCAACCTCGACTCGTCCACCGGCGTGCAGATCATGGAACTGCTGACGGACCTCAACGCCCGGGGCAAGACGATCGTCATGGTCACCCACGAGACGCATATCGCCGCGTACGCCGGCAGCAGGCTGCACATGCTCGACGGGAAAATCGATCGGATTGAACAGTGAGAGGTGAACATTCCATGATCCGTGCGACCCCGCTCGCCGGTGTTCCGCTGCCGCACGTCCACCCGCCGTGCCGTGAACAGGGGGTGCGCTGATGCACCAGATCCGCGTGTTCAAGAACATCCGCCTGGGCGTCAAGAACCTGCTGCTGCACAAGCTGCGGTCGTTCCTGACGGTGCTCGGTCTGGTGTTCGGGGTCGGCAGCGTGATCGCCATGCTCGCCGTCGGCGAGGGCGCCAGCCAGGAGGCCCTCGACCAGATCCGCAAGCTCGGCAGCAACAACATCATCATCAACTCGATCAAGCCCACCGGGCAGGAGGGCAGCTCGTCCCAGGGCAGGAGCTTCGTGCTGGCGTTCGGGCTGCTCTACGACGACGAGGCCCGCATCCGCCAGACCTTGCCCGGTGTCAAGCGAACCGTGCCGGTCAAGCTCATCCGCAAACAGGGCATCCTCGGTGAGCGGCAAATGGACCTCCGCCTGGTCGGGACCAGCGAAGGATGGTTCGATCTGGTCAGGCGGCCCGTCCTGGCCGGACGCACGCTGACGCGGCGGGACGTGGACGATTTCGCTAATGCGTGTGTGCTGACCGAGTTCGGGGCGCGGAAGCTGTTGGCCGGCGGCAGCACGATCGGGCAGCCGATAAACATCGGCGAAGAGGTTTACGAAGTCGTGGGTATCGTGCGAAGCGAGCACGGGGGCGAGCACGTGCCCGACCTCCAGGCCGACGCCTACATCCCCATCTCGACCTTTCGCCAGCGCTACGGCGACCTCGAGATGCGCAGGGAGGCCGGCTCCCGCAGCGCCACCCGGGTCGAACTGCACAAGATCCTCGTCGAGGTCCGCGACCAGGACCAGGTCAAGGGCACCGCCGCCGCCATCGAGTCCATGCTCGACCTCTTCCACAGGGGCAGGGACCAACGCAAGGCCAAGGACTACCAGGTCCACGTGCCCCTGGCCCTGCTCGAACAGGCCGAGGCCACCAAACGCACCTTCAACATCGTGCTCGGCTCGATCGCGGGCATCAGCCTGCTGGTGGGCGGGATCGGGATCATGAACATCATGCTGGCCTCGGTAACCGAGCGGACGCGTGAGATCGGCATCCGGCGCGCCATCGGCGCGCGACGCAGCCAAATCGTCGGGCAGTTCCTCATCGAGACGACCGTCTTGTCGACGGTGGGCGGGCTGATGGGCATCGCCCTGGGCGTGCTGTTTCCCCGGCTTGTGACCTACTTCGCGAAAATGCCCACCATTGTGCCCCTGTACAGCATCGTCCTGTCGCTGGGCATCTCGATGGGCGTGGGCATCGTGTTCGGCATCTACCCGGCCGTCCGCGCTTCCCTGCTCGATCCCATCGAGGCGCTGCGACACGAATAGGAGGATTGACGATTGGCGATTGACGACCTGTCCTCCGTAGCTTCAGCGAAGGAGGATTGGCAGTCTGTGATGCGCGATCGAGACTCTCCCCCAAACCCGGGGATCCCGATCCCTGGGTCGACACCACCGGGGTCGACATCGCCGCCTTGACGTGTTCGCCTGGAGCCGGCATGAAAACCCCGCCGATAGAGTCTTGGCGAACCGACCTGCGGCGACTATGGTATTGGGACTCATGGCCTCCCAGACGGAGACACAATCGGAACTGTCGGCGGTCCGCGACGCGGTGGAGAGCATCGGCGTGGCGATCGTGCTGGCGTTCGTGCTGCGCGCGTTCATGGTCGAGGCGTTCGTGATCCCGACCGGCTCGATGGCGCCGCGCCTCATGGGCGAGCACGTCCTGCTGAGCTGCCAGGCGTGCAGGTACGAGTTCGCCTACGGGCGCAGCAAGAACGTCGGCGCACCGCAGTGCCACGCGTGCGGGTATCCGCTGGTGCGCTGTCCGTCATGCAACTTTGAGAACGCCTGCAGCCTCAACGTCGACAAGACCGACGCGCGCTGCATGGAATGCGGTCGCCCCAAAGGGGCGCTGGGCAGAGTACTCAGCGGAGACCGCGTCCTGGTCCTGAAGTACCTCTACCGGTTCATTGAGCCCAAACCCTGGGACGTGGTGGTCTTCAAGAACCCCCAGGACAACGCGCAGAACTACATCAAGCGCCTGATCGGGCTGCCCGGGGAGACGATCGAGATCGTCCACGGGGACATCTTCGTGGGCAAGTCCGATAAGGGCCCCTGGCGCATTCGCAGAAAGCCACCACGCGCCCAGAAGGCGATGTGGCAAATCGTGTTCGACAACGACTACCGGCCCGACGAGTCGCTGCGAGAGAACCACCCCACCTGGCACCCCCCGGTCTGGAAACGCGTCAGGGACGACCAGACCGGCTGGGAGGCCGTCAAGGACGACACCCATCACGGCTACGTCCTGAACACGCGGGTCTTCCAGTTCAAGGGCGTGCCGAAGCAGCAGGAGATCGAGTTCCGCACCACCGACAGCGACTACATGCCCAACTACGGGTACAATGCCCCCATAGGCCCGGTCAGCAACGGGGGGCTGGACAGTGACGCCGGCACCTTGCAGGCGCATATCTGCACCGACCTGAAGCTGTCCTTCACCTTCGAGCCGCACGCTGAAGGGACCGTCGTCGCGCTGATGCTGTCCAGCTTCGAGCACGTCTTCAAGGGCGAGGTCCACGGCGACGGGACGGTCCGCCTGTACCACAGGCTCGAGGGCGACAAGGACACCGATTGGCAGGAGTGGGGCCGCGCGAAGGCCGACGGAATCACCGTCGGGAAAGCCTGCGAGGTGGCCCTGACCCACGCTGACTTCCGCGTGACGCTCTGGGTCGACGGGAAGGACGTCCTGCACACCTCCAGCAGGCACGACCCCGATCCCGACCCCGGAAGAACCTACGACCCCGACCACGACCAGCTTGTTGCCCGCATGAAACGGGTCGAAGGTATCCGCGGCTCGCGACCCGAGCCGATACCGATACCGCAGGTGCGCATCGGCGCCTCGGGGGGGCCGTGTACGCTAAGGCACGTGCGGGTCATGCGGGACGTGTTCTACACGTCCATGACAGTGCAGACCAGCGGGGCCGAGTACATCAGTCCGCTGGGCGACTACGCCCGCGAGCGCCAGAGCACAAAGGACCTCGACCTGACCGGGCAGGGCTGGGGCGTGATGGGTAACCCCATCACGCTCGTCAGGAATCCGGACAATCCCGATCTGGACGAGTTCTTCGTCCTTGGCGACAACAGCCCCCAGAGCCTCGACTCCCGCGCGTGGGCCACGGCCTCCCCGTCGCTTCGGCTCTACGCCGACAAGGACAAGACACTCCCCCAGTACAAGCTCGGGACGGTGCCTCGATACAACATGATCGGCAAGGCGTTTTTCGTGTACTGGCCGGCCGGATTCGCACTGCCGGGACTGCCGGAACTGCCCATTGTCCCGAATGTCGGTCGAATGAGGCTCATAAGGTAGCTCTCTGACCGGTTTTCGACGGCGCCCTGCCCGAAAAATGCCCCGGTCAGGCGAAAGTTATTCACAATTGACGTCCGGTCGAGAGTCGCCTGCACCGGAGGACATTGGCCGCTGGGGCCGAGGGGTGCTTAAGGTACTGTAAACGGGCTGTTAACGTTTGGGTGAGACGGTCTCGGCAGGATGTGTTCTGTAACGTCTGGGCTGAAAATTGGTTATATTGGCCTCTGCGGGCAGGGGCTTCCGTGTGACGCGTGTGAGGGCCGGCCAACGGGCACTTCCGCCTGGATCGCCGGCCCGCGCCGGGTCCGAACGGAAACCCGGGACAGCAGAGTTATCCACAGGCTGTCCCCCCCGACGGCGGCCCGAAAACGAGAATAATCGGAATGATTCTCCTCGAAACAAAGGACCTGGTCAAACGCTATGGCGGAAGGGCCGTCGTGGACCATGTGTCCTTCACCGTCAACCAGGGCGAGATCGTCGGTCTGCTCGGGCGAAACGGAGCCGGAAAGACCACCAGCTTTCGCATGACCATAGGCATGATAACCCCGAACCAGGGGACCGTGATCTTCGACGGCGACGACGTGACCAGAATGCCCATGCACAAACGCGCCCGCCGAGGGATGGGCTACCTCTCCCAGGAACCGTCCATCTTCCAGCGGCTGACCGTTCGGCAGAACATCATGGCGATCATGGAGACGATGCGGCTGCCGGCCCGCCAGCGGAAGTCCCAGTGCGACCATCTGCTCGAGCAGTTCGGGCTGGCCCACGTGGTCAAGCAGCAGGCCCGCACGCTGTCGGGAGGCGAGCGCAGGAAACTCGAAATCGCCCGCGCCCTGGTGACCCATCCCAGGATGATCCTGCTGGACGAGCCTTTCTCAGGCGTGGACCCGATCGCCGTCGAGGACCTCCAGCGAGAGATCCTCGCCCTGCGCGAGCGCGGCATCAGCATCCTGCTGACCGACCACAACGTCCGCGAGACGCTGACGGTGACCGACAGGTCATACATCATGGACAGCGGCAAGGTCCTTTGCGAAGGCCCCCCGCGGGAACTGGTCAACAACGAACTGGTCCGCAAGACCTACCTCGGCCGTACCTTCCGGGGCGACGAGTTCGACATCCCCGCCACGCGGCACGGCGAAGATGGGTGATCGGTCCGTTGTCCGTCTTGTGTCTACGCACCGAGCTTGCTCGCCGTGTACCGGTATCCCTGACGTCGTGCGCAGTCAATATCCGGCGAAACCCCGCGGGCCGAGCCCGGGGGCGTTGGCGCGGGGTTGAATACGGTAGGGAAGCGTGTTGCGGAGACGTGGCATGAAGTGGTCAGCGAGTTTGACGATCGTGCTTGCAGCCGCGGGGGCGCTGCCGGCGGCTGAGGGCAGGGCGCCCGCGAAGCGTTCGGCGGCTTCGGCCAAGGTCTTTGCCGTGGTGTTCGATCTCACCGGCGGGCCGGTCGGCAAGAGCGTGGCCAACCGCGTACGCCTTCGGCTGCGTCGCCACAAGGAGTTCGACGTTCTGGACCGCCTGACCACGCAGGAGACCAGCGGACCTCTCGGCGCCGAGACCGACGGGCCGAAAGTCCGGGCGCTGCTGAGACGCCTGGCATGCGAGGTGGGCGTCTACGGCACGGCCGAGAAGAACGGTTCGACCGTTCGCGTGCGGGCGTGCATCATCGATCTGCGCAAGGGCGCCAAGAACACCGAGTGGACCAAGGACTTCACCGACGCCACCCAGCGGGCCGAGGGGCTCGTCGCGCGGTGGATCGTCGAGGCCCTCCGCGGCGAGGCCGAGTGGAAACCGCCCGAGGTCGGCGACGAGGACGAGCCTGCGAAGTTCGGCAAGCCCCTGAACAAGAACGGCGACTTCGAGTCCGGCCAGGCGCCGTGGGATGCGCCCGACAACGTCTCGACGTTTCTGGAGCCCGGTCCGCCCGGGCGCGGGACCGTGCTGAGAATGCGGACCGACCTGGCTCGCGACCCGTGGATAGCCTACCGCCGAAAGCTCCGGTTCGGCCAGGCCGACCCGACCAAGCCGCCCAAGATCCGCCGGGATACCTCCTACGGGTGCGTCGGCGGGCTCGAAGGCGTGCACTTCCGCGGCGAGTGGATCAAGGCCACGCCCGGGCAGCGGTACTGGCTGGCGGCCGACAAGAAGGGCGGCGGGGGGGCCAAGGTATTCATCAAGGGCTTCAGGGACTGGTCCGCCCAGGCCGACGGGCTCAGCGAAAGCTCCCTGGCCAGGCTGGGCATGACGCCTCGACAGTACGCCAACCTGTCCGAGGCCGAGAAGAAGAAGCTCATCGCCAAGGACATCAAGGCCAACCCGCAGTTGCATCGGCGGGAGTGCTACCGGTGGTACCTCAACTGCGGGTCCAGCGGCAAGGGGTGGAAGCATTTCGCCCTACCGGTCCCGCCGCGCGGCGGGCTGCCGGCCAACGTGCAGTGGCTCCAGATCCAGATCTACGTGTACTGGCCCCCGGGCGAGTACTTCTGGGACAACGTCCACCTGTACAAGGACCCCCGCCAGAAAGCCCCGCTGCCCGAAGTCAAGCCCCGCACGCCCAACTTCGACAAACGTTGAGTCGATGGCGGATGGCGGATTGCGGATTGTGGACTCGGCACCCGGGCCTGGAATAGGGTTATATGTGTATGCCTGAGCAACACGTTTACCTCAACGGTGAGATCGTCCCGGCTGATGAGGCCAGGATCAGCGTGGCTGACGCCGCCTTCCTGCACGGGGCCTCGGTGTTCACCACGATGCTGGCGCACAACGGGACGGTGTTCCGGCTGGAGCGTCACCTGCTTCGGCTGATGGACACGGTTCGACTGTTCGATCTTCAAGTCTCGGCCACGCCGCAGTCGCTGCGCGCAGGGACGGTCGAGCTGCTGACGGCCAATGGCCTTTCCGAGGCGCGCGTCCGTATCACGCTTTCTCCCGGCCCGGTCGGGCGCGACGAGCCGACCACCGTCATCACCGCCGCCCCGCTGGGCGAACAGCCCGGCTGGTGGTACGACAAGGGCATCACCGTCATCGTCTCGACGTTCCGCCAGATCCCCGGGTCGGTGACGACCGGCGTGAAGACCGGGTGCTATTTCCCGCGTGTCCTGGCGCGTCGGGAGGCGGCGGCCAAGGGGGCCCAAGAGGCCCTGTGGTTCACGTCCGACAATCACCTGGCCGAGGCGTGCTTCTGCAACGTCTTCCTCGTATCGGCCGGTGTCGTTCGCACCCCGCCGCCGGAAACGCCCGTGCTCGGCGGCGTGGTCCAGCAGGCGGTCTTCGAGATATGCCGCAACGCGGGCATGGCATATGACGCGCGGACGCCGCTGACCGTCAATGACATGCTCGCCGCAGAGGAGATCTTCCTGACCGCCTCGTGCGCGGGTATTCGCCCGGTGGTGCGCGTCGAAGCACATGACGTGGGCGATGGCACGCCCGGACCGATCACGCGGAAGATCATGGCCGCCTACCGCGATCTGCTCGATGCGGAGTGCCCGCCGAAACCTGAACAGGGAGCAACACCATGAAGGTCTCTGATGTCGTCGACGTCCTGGAGCGTATTGCTCCGCCGGCCTGGGCGGGCGAGTGGGACAACGTCGGGCTGCTGGTGGGCGACCCGGCCGCACGGGTCAGGAGGGTGCTGACCTGCGTCGACGCCACGCCGCGGGTCGTCGCCGAGGCCGTCGACTGCAAGGCGCAGATGATCGTCGCCCACCACCCGGTCATTTTCAAGCACATCACTCGGCTGACGCCGGCGTCGGCCCCGGCGGCGTTCGAGGCCGCCAAGCGACGCGTCGCGATATACTGCATGCACACGAACTTCGACGCCGCTCCCCACGGGACAAACGACTATCTCGCCGAGGCCATGCGCCTGCGAGACGTCCGTCCGTTGGCCCCGGCCGTCGACTCGGGGAACGTCAAGATCGTTGTCTTCGTCCCGCCGGCGGACCTCTCGGCGGTGGCCAGCGCGGCCTTCGATGCCGGGGCCGGACACATCGGAAACTACTATGACTGTGCGTTCTTCAGTCACGGGATCGGTGCATTCTGCGGCGGTCCCGAGACGAATCCGGCCGTCGGCCGGTCCGGCCGACACGAGACCGCCGAGGAGATGCGGCTGGAGGCCATCGCGCCGCACGGCCGCGCAGGGGCCGTGTGCCAGGCCATCCGTGCCGTGCACAGCTACGAGACACCCGCCATCGACGTCTACCCGGTGGACGACTACCTGTGCCACGCGGGAAACGGGCGCGTGGGCACGCTCGATCCGGGCGTGTCGGCCGAGGCGATGATCCGCCGGATCAAGCGGGCCGTCGGGCTGAAGAAGGTGTTCGTCTCCCATCCCCAAGGCAAGGACGCCGCCGATCGTCCGGTCAGGACGGCCGCCTGCGGCGCCGGGGCCTGCGGGGACCTCTATCGCGCCGCCATCGCCGCCGGGGCCGACCTGTACCTGACCGGAGAGATGAAGTACCACGACCTGCTGGAGGCCGTCGCCGCCGGGCTGACCGTCGTGTGCCTGGGGCACGGGAACTCCGAGCGGATGGCCATGGACGCCCTGGCCGAGCACCTGGGCGACGTCTTCGAAGGCCTCGAGGTCGCCCCCGCCGCCGCTGACGAAGACCCGATGGAAATCGTCTGAACCGTACAGGCTCGACAGGAAGGAATATGAAGACACACACCAGCACCCGACGTGGTTTTCTCAGGATGGCCGGCATTGGCGCCGCTGCGACGGCAGCCGCCAGAGCAGGGCGAGGCGCCAACAGCGACGCCGCAAGGCCCAACGTCCTGCTGATTCTCGTGGACGATTTGGGGTTCGGGGACCTGTCCTCCTTCGGCGCGCGCGACCTGAAGACCCCGAACATAGACAAGTTGTTTGCCGCCGGTGTGCGGGTCGACCCGTTCTACGCCAACTGCCCGGTCTGTTCGCCCACGCGAGCCGCGACGCTTACCGGCCGCTTCCCGGACCTCGTGGGCGTGCCCGGCGTGATCCGCACCTACGCCCGAAGCAACTGGGGCCACTTGACCCCGCAGGCCGTCTTGCTGCCGCGCGTGCTCAAGTCGAGGGGATATCACTCGGCTATCGTGGGCAAGTGGCACCTGGG
>Ga0180432_10002301_pt1 | contig 28777 bp, 26 predicted proteins | sample SS_ome_10_FD_132414 | JGI IMG/M metagenome (GOLD analysis project Ga0180432, IMG submission 132414) | Hypersaline lake sediment archaeal communities from the Salton Sea, California, USA - SS_1_MS_2 metaG | ecosystem: Environmental > Aquatic > Non-marine Saline and Alkaline > Hypersaline >... | reverse complement strand
TAGTTTTTGATAAAATAAGTGTTTAAGTAAAAGTCTAGAAGTTTAAGCAAATTTATATTTTATAAAAAATGCTTTTAATTTTAATGTCTACTCATGAGCTTTATTATAAAACCATTGGAGCCTTTTTTGGCCTATCTGCATTAATAATTAGAATATGTGGTGATTTTACAGCTATTTATTTATATCCTGGATACGATCCTATTGTTGACATGATAAGTTTCTTAGGTTCAGGTCCGGGACACGTGTTTTTTAATTTAGGATTAATGTTTAGTGCAATAGTAATAATGCCTTTCTATATCTCAATTGCGTATATTCTTGAAAATGAATTTCAAGAGAATACAAAATTGATTCACTCATATAAAGTTATCTCTTTACTATCAGCATTCTCTGTATTTCTAATTGGTTTTTTTTTAGCCTTATCAAATATCATCCCAAATCGACTAATTTATGACCTTCATGCTTTTTTTGCAATTATTGCGTTCTTTTCTGGGGCGTATTCTAATATTGTTGCGGGTTCATTGATGGAAAAATCAACACGATTTCCAAAAATTTTTGCTTATATGGCTTACGCTGTTGCTTTATTATCTATTCTCTTTTTAGTTACATGGAACGCTTTAATTGAATGGATCTCTACCTATTTTATGATTATTACTCAAATGATACTCAGCGTTTACATGATAATTAAGAAAATGTAAGTTTTGTTGTTTTAGTAATTTTAATAAGAGGATAAGTTCTTTCTTTACAATAAATAATTATAAAAAGGGATAAAATTAATGAACGATATGTCAAGTAACATTCTTCTTATAGCTCATAGAGGTGCGAGTAATATTGCTCCCGAAAACACCTTAAAAGCTTTTCAGAAAGCAATTGATTTAAAGGCAGATTACGTGGAGTTTGATGTTCACCAATCCATGGACGGTGAACTGATTGTTATACACGATCCTAATACGTTTCGATCAACAGGTCATAATGGTTCTATAAAAAAAATGACACTACCAGAAATAAAAGAACTTAACGCAGGAGAGGGTGAACAGATACCTACATTGGAAGAATTGATTAAACTCGCAAAGGGAAAAATCGGATTACAACTAGAAATTAAAGCTTCTGGAATAGCTCAAAAGATTGTTAATGCATTGCGCAATGCAAATCTCATTGATTCCACAATTATTAGCTCTTTCATCCATAAAGAGCTCTCGGAAGTTCAGAAAATCGAGCCTAATGCAAAGATTGCAGCATTAATAGTCGGTATTAGAAAGAATAAAACGTTGCAAAAAGCTATTGATAATAAATTTGGTTATATTCATCCACAATATAAAACAATAAAAAAATCATTTATTGACGCAGCTCACGAGAATAATATCATGGTAAACGCTTGGACGGTTGATGGTCGAGATGACATGGAAAAGTTAATCGCAATGGGGATTGATGGAATCATAACAAACGATATCGAATTAGCCAAGGAAGTGTTAAATCGAAACGAGTAGAAGCGAAAAACATATTTTATATCACGAATTCCCTATCATAATCTAAAAATATTAAGGTTAAATTATTAATGTCTGATATACAAAGTTCAAACGGCAGTCTTGAAAGGCTTTTTAACCCGAGAGCAATCGGAATTATTGGAGCGAGTCACACTCCCTCTGGAGGAGGATATTTTGTAAGATGCATGGAAGGAAAGATAAGAATTCCAATGTACTTGTTTAATCCAAAATTAGCTGGACAAGATCTCATGGGATATCGCTGTTATGCTTCCATTCTTGACATTCCAGAAGATAAACCAATTGATTATGTAATTTTGGGAGTCCGTGCGAAGTTATGCCCAAGTTTAATGGTAGAAATAGGGAAAAAAGGAGTACCTTTCGTAACGATATTCGCTTCTGGATTTGGAGAAGTAGGAAACGAAGATTTGGAAAGACAGGTAATTTCCCTAGCAAAAAAATATAATATTAGAATTATTGGCCCGAATTGTCTTGGGGTTTATGATCCTTCAGCAGGGCTTTATATTGGAGCAGGACAATCGAAAAAAGCCGGAAATTTTAGCGGTGTATTTCAATCAGGGGGCTTAGCTGTAAATTCTGCGCAATTGGCTGTAGCTTATGGGTGTTATGTTGCAAAATTCATCTCCGTAGGCAATCAAATTGACCTCACTCACCCTGATTTTCTCGAGTATTTCTTACATGATGATAGGACAAGAATCATTGGATTATATTTAGAAAACCTGAAATCATTAGAAGTTGGACGAAGATTCTTAGAAGCTGCTAAAGCGTGCAATCTAAACCGTAAACCCGTGATATTGTGGAGGGCAGGATACGGAGACGCTACTAAAAAAGCAATCATCTCCCATACGGGAGGTCTGGCAGGAGATAATCGTATATGGAAGGCTGTTGCCAAGCAGACTGGGTGTAGTTTGGTAAATAACTCCACAGAACTGGCAGCTTTAGCTTCTGGATTTAAATTAACATCGCTTCCAATGTCTCGGAACATTGGATTGATTGGAATAGGTGGAGGAAGTACTATTGAAGCAGGTGATGCCCTAGAAAAACATGGCATGAAAATCCCTAGATTGACTGATAAAACGATTTCGAAGCTAGGGCGTTTTTTTGCAGATGTAAACACGAACTTAACGAATCCTCTGGATTTAGGAGCAGAAGGTGCTTTACCAAACTTGTATTACCGGACGATTGTGACCTTAGATAAAGATCCTAACATCGATGCAATAGTTTTTGTGAAAGATCCAGAACGATTCGCCCGTTTCCAGAATTCCGTAATTGCGGAATCTGGAAGGAGAATGGACCTCAATAGGGTATTCATCAAGTATGTGAGCAAAGCCAAAAGGGTATGTAAAAAACCACTTTTTTGCGTGATGCTAAAAATAAATGAAGGTATTGAGGAGTATAAAAGCAGGTTCTCGTTTAAACTAAAATTGCTAAATCGGCAAGTGCCCGTTTACGAAAATTTTGAGCTTGCAGGAAAAGTTCTTAATCACATGAATAATTACAGGGAATTTCTCCAAAAATACGGTGTTTATCCGAAGTAATAGATCTTAAATAAGCGCTAATTTTTTAATATCTCCTTTTTTTGAACGATTTCCAACCATTTTTTTTGAAAGGGCGATCACAACATTTTTATATTCAAGTATATATTTTGCTAGTGAAAATATATAAAAATATATATAAAAGATAAAAATTAAAAAAAAGGAGTGAGAGAAAAAAAATGGATTCTAACCACCAACGGATCATGATCATGAGAATGGTGTTCTTTTCGACCATTTCAGTGTTGCTAGTAATCGGTTATGTAATGTCTGAATTCATAACTATAACTTCTCACGTTCTTGGATTCGTTGTATTTTTCTTGTTAGCATGGATTTTCATTTTTTCGTTTGTCTTGTACGAAAAGATGCGATAGTGTTTATCTAATTTTTTCGCATTTCAGATGAAATATCGCTAAACATTAAAAATTTAAATTCAATATTTTTTTTACTATACTATAATTTAATAAATCTATTGAAAAAGGGAAATTAAAATTAGTCAAACCAAACAGAGAATAAGAATTGTACGAGTAATATTCATCATTCTTATCTCAATTTTATTGATAATTGGTTTTTCGCTAACGCAAATCGTCCCCGCACCTTACCAAATTATAGGATTCATTATATTCTTTATTATTTTTTGGATAGTAGTGGGATTATTCATCTTGTACGAAAAATTTCGGTAATGAAATCTTCTTAGTCCTCTTTAGTCAGGTGTTTTATTTCAATTGGACGTCCTGGACTCCCTTGATAATATAGCTTTTCTGGAACTCCACGCCAGTTTTTAACCAAAGATGTATTTGGGAAAAAGACATTATTATCCGCACTAAGAACTCCTGGTCCTGCAACGCTTCCTGGATACATGGTTGTATTTTTTCCTAACTTTATTTCTAATATACTGATCTTCCCAAAAATACTATTTACGGCGTGACTGCTGAGTACCGAAGTTGGATATATGAATGTATTATCGCCTAAGTCGGTAAATTCCAATCCAGCGTATCCATCACAATAAAGAACATTTTTTCCTATTTTGTTATGTCCTATCCGCCGTAAAACACGGTTTAATAGCCATGGGAATGGAGATTTGCTTGCTAACCACATCGGAAATTTTATGATAAAACCACGCTTGTGATAATATTTGATCATCCTTCCCGTTGGACTATTTACGTCTTCTAACACGCGCTCAAATATCCCTTGTTGAGGGGATTCTTTTTTATTCCATTTTCTGACCCATAAAGCTGAAAATTCGATTAGCATGATAATATAGATATAGTACATTAACAAGAAGATTACTGGTAAAAGAAGAAAGTGAAAAATGGTTTGTATTGAAAAATACATAATAAAACAGTATTCGAATAATAAAAACAATGCTAAACACGCATAGAAAGGTACCATAACGCTTACCATGTTAATAAGCGCAAAACTGCCTACAGATACCTCAATAGTTTTTTCTATTGCGTTTTCAGCATCCATATCACAAATATTGATGAATTAGTATAAAAAACTATTCATAAACGCTTAATGACTTTCACTGCTTTTAAAAGAATATTCTTCCATTTGCATTAGAGTGATTTTCTTGAACACCATTATAAATGCAACAAAGGCTAAAGTACTCATGACAATCCCAAACCAAAAAGTTGGGAAACTTTGGATTAAAAAAGTGCCAAAGATAGGACCAACTATTTGGCCAAAGCTATCCATGGTTGTTGTATATCCATTTATTTTACCTCTCTCTTTTGGAGTTACAGTTTCAGTTATTTTACTCATCATGAGTCCTCTCGCACAAGAAACTCCATAACTCACAACTACCATTATAACAATAAATATCCACAATTCGTGATAAAAAGTCCCGCATATGCCAATGAGGAGCGTAGAAATCACTAAGATCAATAATCCTAATATTGTTGTATTTTTCTCACCCAGTCTATTCAAGGTTGGTTTAAACACTGTAAATCGCATTATTGCACGTGAAATTCCCGATATTAATAAAAACATGCTTACTCCAAAAGTATCCAGTCCAAGGATAAAACCGATAAACATTGAAAGTGTTCCAACATACATCATGAAAGAAACCGTGTGAAAGAAATATTGAGTGAGCAAATATAATGCGTTTTTATTTTTTAAGATATGAACTTTTATTTTAATCTCTTTTTCCACTTTTTCCCGTAATGATTTAGGCCACGATTCTTGTATAAATAACACCGTTACAATCATTGTAAGGAATGACATTCCCGCAGAAACCAATCCAGGTAAAGCAAGAGGGAATTCTGGAGGAAATATTCTAAATATAGATAAAAGTCCCACTAATGCAGGAGCTATTACGCCCGCTAGTGTGTGAACTACACCGAAATTTGTCATTTGTACGCCTCTATCTCGTGGAGGAACAGAATCAGTAATGATCGCTTTTGTTATTGGGTAGTTACCTCCAAAAAGTCCATCAAAAATTCGAGCGAAAAAAAGCATGCCTAAATTATTTGAAAAGGCAAGCAATAAAAACGCAGTAAAAGTGCCTGCTTCAGCGACTAATAGCGTTGGTCTTCGACCATATTTATCGCTAAGCTTTCCCCATATGGGCGCAGAAAATAATGAAAAAACAGCATTCGTTGCCAATAAAAACCCTATTACTACTGGAGTGGTGTTGTAAATGATTCTGAGCTCATTTAGGTATGGGACGATAATGTAAAAACCTAAAATATCAATGAATAACCCTATCCATAAGGGTCGTAATATTGAATATTTTTCAAGAGTGTTTTTTGGACCTCCTTTATTTTTATTGCTAGGTCGTTTCTGAGACACTTCTACACCAAGAAATTAGAAATTAAAGATAATAAGTAATATAATACGTGAAATTAAAAATACCATTTAAAGCTTCTATTTTTAAAAAATAAAAGAAAAAAAAATTAAGACAAGAAATCGATAATATGCTTGTTGATTTCTGGTGCTTTTTCTAAGGGTGAATCGTGTCCAGCACCATGGATTACGATTATTTTACTATTAGGTATTTTTTCGTGGATGAGTTGATTTCTTGACATGGGAGTTTGGCGATCTTTATCAGCGGTGATTATAAGCGTTTCATTTTTTATGAGGTGCAATTGATCTATAACATCATGGTACTTGAGCGCATTTGCTTGATTTTCAATGTCTTTTGGAGTTGGAATATTAGATGTTTTCATTTGAGCGTAATCTTCAACGCTAAAAAGGCCATGGAACTTCTTCTTTGTATCTTCTTGCATTTCTTTTTTAAATTTTCGAGAATACCCCATTGGTGCGCGTTCGAAAAATGCTTTTATTGGATCTTCTTGGTATGCTTTAATACTAGCTAATTGGCTATCTACATACATTGTTATTCCCGCTTCATCGCCACCAGGCCAATTTGGAAGAGTATTTATTAAAACTAGCTTATTTAATCGCTCAGGATATTTAATTGCAAAGTGTTGGGCGAACATTCCTCCTAAACTCCACGCAACAACATGTGTTTTTTCAATGTTTAACGCATCCATCAATCCACGAATGTCTCCTGCAAGCATTTCCATCGTGAAGAGTTCGTCTGGATGATCAGATTCACCCGCACCACGATTATCAAATCTAATTACCTTAAATTTTTCCGATAAAGGACCATATTGACACATCCAAACCTCTTTCTTTACCCCAAATCCGTGGACTAAGATTACGGGATCGCCTTCACCTTGGATTTCATAGCATATCTTAATACCATTAACATCTGCAAAAGTCATATGGTATGTAATAATTGAAATTCTTTTAATGTTAACGATTTAACTTTTCAAGAAATTAGCAATAATCTTATTAACTTCGGGAGCACGAGACAAAGTAAGAAAATGTCCTGCTCTCTCTATGATCTTTAAAGTACTATTGGGAATCTTTTTGTCCATGAGCTCAGAGGAGCTTGAAGGAGTGAGTCTATCGTGAGTACCGGCAATCAACAATGTTGGACATTTAATTTCGTGTAATCTCTCTACAGTTTTATGATTCTTAATGGCTTCAGCAATGTTTGATAAATCCTGAGGTCGAGGCATATCGCGCAATCGCTCTTCAATTAGGCTTTCTGCAGAAAAAATTCCGTGGAATATTTTTGTTGGATTATTCTCCATGTCTTTCCTGAATTTCTGGTGATATAATACCCGTGCTTGCTGAAAAAATGCTTTCTTGGGATCATTTTTTAACTCTTCTAGTTCTTGAATTTGAGATTTTTTAAGCATTTCAATTCCATCAGCACTAGGCATTCCAGAATTGGTCGTGATTAATATTAATTTATCGACATTTTCAGGATATTTTAGAACGAAATTCTGTGAGATCATGCCGCCTAAAGAGCGTCCTCCGATATGGGCTTTCTTGATGTTTAGGAAATCCATGAGTGCCTTTATGTCATCAGCAAACATCTCCATTGTATAAGGCATGTTGGGTCGGTCGGACTTTCCTACGCCTCTTAGATCGTATGTTATGAGTTGAAACTCTTTAGCTAACTCATATTGCGCTTTCCAAATTTCTTTTTTTGCCCCGTATCCATGAGTAAATACGATGGGAGGTCCTTCGCCCCGGATATCATAGCAAATTTTTATTCCATTAACATCTGCAAAATGTTCAGTCATATGAAATATATACTTCAAATAGTAATAATCTTAATGAAATTCTTTAGATGTCCCAAAACACACAAGACAACGGGAAAAGGATTATATGCTTTATTCTAAGGTTTCTAATACTTCAATGCTTGGTTTTAATAGAAAATCAATGATTAATTCGTTCACTTCCGGAGCTCTCGAATTAGGAGCAGCATGACCTGCTTTATCAATTATTTTTAACGTGCTATTGGGCATTTTCATGGCCATTTCTTCCATTGTTGATTTTGGACAAACTCTATCGTGGGAGCCTGCGATTAACAGCGTTTCGATTTGCACTTCGTGTAATCTATCCAACGTGTTATGATCTTCCAAGGCGCTTGCTTGATTATCAATGTCAGCGTGAGTAGCTGGATCGATTGTGCTCTCTATTATTAAATCATCAACAGACCAGAGCCCATAAAACTTTTTCTTGGGGTCTGCCTTCATTTTTTTCTTAAAGCTATGGTGATAATTAAGAGGAACCGCGTCCCAAAATGCTTTTTCAGGGTCTTCTAACAATACATCCAATCCCTCGTGCCGGGATTGCTTGTATAAGTCTACTCCTTGTCCCTTATAATTTGTTAGAAGTAAAACTGCTTTATTTACTCTTTCTGGATACTTCAAAAGAAAATGTTGTACGATCATGCCACCTAAAGACCAACCGATAATGTGCGCTTTTTCGATAGCTAGTGCGTCCATTAGTCCTTTAATGTCTTCTACAAACATGTTCATTGTAAAAGGTTCATTTGGACGGTCAGATTTACCAGCACCCCTATTATCAAATCTTATTACTTTAAACTTTTCTGACAAAGGGTTAAACAATCCATGCCAAGTCTCTTTCTTTGCTCCAAAACCGTGCACTAAAATTACCGGGTCTCCTACTCCTTGAATTTCATAACAGAATTTTATTCCATTAACAATAATAAACTCATTCATAAGTAAGTATTATTCTATCTAAAAGTTTAAAAAACTTACTTTCAAAATAAAAAGAGCTATAACCATGAAATCTAACGAGTTTTCATAAGTGGCATTGCGCTCTGGAAAAATTTCGCATAAAACTTCCTGACAAGCTTTATGTTAAACATGTACCTTATTATTTTTAATAATAAATGCCTTTTTGGTTTGAAAGTACTCCTTTCTTTATCGTATGTGACGCGTTTTATGAAAAAATTGTTTTGAAAGGTCGATAGAAGCAATTGATAAGTTATTATTGCAATGACATCCCAAGCGCGTCTTATGTGATCCTGGGGGTAATTAATTTTCTCTCCCATTGCCATTCGAACTACTTCAATTATGTGATAAATATCGATCTTACTTCCTAAAAGCTCTCGAGTGGCCCAGAGTAGATATATACAGCCTCCACAATACGAAATTAAGGCTTTTGCTCCCGTTTCTTCTGCTTCCTTAAACTTTTTAGTCCCCTCAGAAATGATATCAAACGGCATCGCCATGTTTTTGACCCACGATGCACCTGCCCCAAAACCGCAACATAACGAGTCTTTCTTATTGTGTTCCATTTCTATAAGGTTACACCCACATTTTTTAAGGATTTCTCGAGGAGGATCCCAGTACTTCCCTCCAAGAGCTTTTGAATAGCAATTATCGTGAACAGTCACGCTTAGATCTAATTGTTTCTCTAATTTAATTTCTCCAGAATTGATGTTATCTAAAAGCCATTGATGAAAATTATGGAATTTTTGATCGTGCTTGACTCCAAATTCTTTAGGATGGGCTTCTGTAAAGATATATTCGACAGCATCCAAAATGGCAGTAATGTTTTTTACCCCCCATCCATCGAAATCACTCTTGGTCCTCTGAGCGATTCTTTGTACAACGTCCAAATATCCTCCTTGATACAAGTAAGCACCTCCTTCCCATTGATCAACCCGCGATATTGGTTTGAAGTAATCTAATAGTCTACTTCCTCCGATTATAAACGGAAATAGATGAGTATAATTACCTATTAATAAAATATTATCGTCTGGTTTAGGGATATAATTAACCCACTTGTAAATCCACCGTTGTTCTTTATCGGACAAAAATAAATTTAATAATTGCCAGATATTAGGTTCTTCAGTAGGACAAACGAACCGGTAGAGCGGAGGGGCTCCCCTTTTTTTATATAGGTCATTCCAATTTTCTAAAACTAAATTATACGGACTCGCTTGTTGAGGACAATACAAATTACATGTTAAACACGTGTTGCATTTCGAAAGTGCGTATAGAGATTCCTCCCTATTAATTAACCTTTGAACCTCTTTTTTCGCTTCCTCAATGGGTAGTTGTAACACGGGACAATTGTGAAAGCACTCCCCGCAAACGTCACACTTATCTACTAAAAATGCTGATTTTCTTTTTTTCTCAATCATATTAAATACCATTCATGTTTTCTAATTAATTTATCATAAAAAATTACCAAGCTTCTCCATATGGAGGAGGATTTTCTGGAATATTCGCTATCTTGAAAGTTTTTTTTGAAAGGGCTTTTGGCATTTGTTTTTTCATTATGCCCCAGAAAAAATGCTTCGCACGCTTCCTTTTGGCCTTTCTAGACATTGGTTTTTCCCCAATTGCCATTTGCAATAACTCTATTATGTGATATATTTTTATCTTTCTCATGTATAGTCTTTTCACAGTGCCAAGGGTCGCCAAGCATCCAGCGCAATACACGCACACGGCATCCACTTTCGCTTTTTTATATTCTCTCAAATTCCGAAATCCAGAGCTTATCAAACTCATTGGATTATATGCAGAATCCACCGAAAAACCTCCACCTATTCCGCAGCATCTCATGTTTTCTCTACACGCTGCGATCTCTTTAACTCTTACACCGATTTTCTCCAAGATTTTTCGAGGTAAATCCATGTATTCGTCACCAAACATCTTCGCATAACACGATTCTTGAATCGTAACCGTCATGTCTAACTTTTTCTTTATTTGAATGTCGCCGCTCTCGATTTTTTCCCATAAATATTGAATATAAGACTTTATAGAATCGAACTTGTAGGTTAGACCATAATGCGGTAGCACGTTTTTGAAAACATTAGCCCCTGCCGTACACAATACCAGCAAATGTTTTGGTTTTAATTTTTTAAACCATCCGTCTAACCTTTTAGTTACTTGAAAAAGTTCGTCTCTATATCCCGTACGATATAATGTTTCTCCACAACAATATTCAAGCCTACCTCTTATTTCCAAATCCTTAAACATGCTTGTTTCCGTGAGCTCAGCATAAGTAATGATGTTACACCCCGGATATGTGAGCGTATCACCACTTAACGGGGATTCGTCTGCCCATTCTTTGACAAGTTCTTTTGTTTGTTTAGGAAAATGATCCATTACATACGAGCGAAAATTTGGATATTGGGGATAGTGGGTGATGTAATGCTTGCCTCTCTTTCTAAGACCTTCTCTTTTATACTGCTCGTTCCATCTTTGTAGAATTAACCCCGTAGGATGGGCGTTTTGAGGGCAATAGATGTTACACGAAAAGCAGCTCTGGCATTTATTCAACACGATTTTTGTTTTTTCGCCAGCAATCAGTCTTTTCATCTCTTCGATCGATTCCTCGATGCTAAGACCCATTATTGGGCATTTATGAAAACATTCTCCGCATAGATTACACGCTTCTTCATTAAATGGGGAAAAAAATTCAAGATCTACAGCTTTCATTTCTATCACATTGTCAATAAATAATACTATTTGATCGTTTGAGAATATAAATGTATCAAAATGAATGTACACTTCCTTAATAAATTACGATGATACCTCTTAATTCAAGAATTATTAAACCAACGAAAAATAACATGAGGAAGTTTCCCATGAGTATTCCCACGTCCTTCACTCCTTTAGTTGACTCTGTTGGTCGCCTAAAAGTAAACATGATGCCGATCGGAAAAAATAATAGTGGAAGGAAATATATTGCCGTCCAGGGAACCGTAAAAAAAGCATATATGGCAAAACAAAGCGTGAGAATTGAAAATATCCATATGACAATTTGACACTGTTTGAGACTCAGGTGCTTTCTCAATGAATCGCCATCAATTACCTCATGAACAAATTCACCTGTAATTGCGAAAAAAAAGAAGGCAAACATTAATATCCATTCGTCAGACCTTAAATATAAAAGCCCCCATGGTGTAAATCCGGCTGCATCAATTTTTATCATGAAATAAGGAAGTACGATATGAGAAGCACCTAGAAGAATATGATTTAATATTGGAACGGGCTTAAACCACACGCAATAACCCAGAACCATTGCGATGATGATTATTAAAAAAATCCCGTTAATCCAATAAGCAAGGCAGGTTCGCAATAACAAAACTGTACCTAAAACGAACGTTGAGAGTCCAATCGTAAATATCTCGCGAGGATGGTATCCCTCTACCCTCTGAAGTGTTTCTACCTCGTTCGGATCTCTCATGTCAATCACATCGTTCCAGGTATTTCCAGTAATCGCTAGCATTGCAAACCCAATAAGAATATCAATATGATCGAGAGGATTAAAGCCGTTTAAATATATTGCAATCAGCATTGGAGTTACAACCGAAAAGATATAATCTAATCGAAGCAAACCTATTCTATTTGACATTTATTTCAGACTCTTTTTTTATCTATTACTATTAAAGATATTTACTATTTAATTATTATTTTACTAAAAAATGAAAAATAAAAGAATAAAAATATATTAGTAAAAAATAATAATTTATTAAGTATTTCAATGATATAATTGTCATTAACATGCCCGAAAACGATAAAAAAGGAAATTTATTAGGTGAATTGGTTGTGTGCTCTCGATGTAAGAATCCGTTTATGGGAAAACCTATAGAAGGGCAAGAACTCGTGTGTGACAATTGCATTAAATTAGAAGAGAGAAAGAAAGAGCTTGAGCTTGGGGTTCTTGATAATGTGATCGAATCGAACAAGCAAATGGATAAATGTATTATTAAAATGAAAGATTGCTTATCCGTGGAAGAAAAACAATATAGTAAACAAGACTTTCTAAATAGTATTAAGAAAAGAGCAAAAACTTTAACAAAATCTATCGATCTCTTGGAAAAAATCGATGAAACCCAAGATGAAAAATATATTGATGAGTATAAGTCGCTTTTTGAGAAAATGAAGCGTGAAGATTCATAAACTTTTATAAACAAAAATAAGGTTTGAGTTAAAATGGCATTAGCTTTATCTCATTTGGTTACTTTCCTCATCAGCCTCATTGCCTTACTTTGCTTATATGTAATAGTTTCATTATACTTCTTGAGAAAATATTTAAAAATTAATAAAGAAAGAGTTTCCGAACAAAAAGATTACTTTCCAATGTTTTACTTCGTAGCTTTTTTATTCCTCTCCATTGGACGACTGTTTTTAGCCATATTCGATGTTATTACTGAATTCGATTCAGGTAATTACAACCTGGAAAATTTTGTACTTTGGAAAATTGGTACAGCGTTTCAATTATGCGCCTGGGGTTTATTCTTTGTCGTAATAGAAAAAAAAGCAATGAAGGGGCGCGATAAATACCTTTTATTTATCCTGTACGCCTTTTTTTGTATCATTGGTGTGGCGTTAAACGATATCGTCTTGGCAACTAACTTCATAGTCATTGCGTTTTTCTTTAGCATATACATTCCTTTTGCTTATTTGTACATTGTTACTGTCAGCGATGGCGCCGTGAGAAAAAAGGCGTTGTATGCATTTCTTGGTTTCTTAATAGTTCTCATAGGAGCATTACTTACTGGGGAAACTGTCATAGATTTATTTGGCATTGAGAGAATATTGATGCACCCTATTTCATATATAGTAAAAGCTTTTGGTAGCATATTTCTCTATCTTGGCTTTAAATGATTCAATCTTCAAATCTATAAGAAATTTATACTATTTTTTCTTAAAAATGAACGCGATATTCATTATTTTTTTTAATGGTTGATATTTCGCATCAATCTTCATAATTCTTGATCCTATTCTAACAAAAATGTTCCAACAACTACGAAACAAGACGCTTGTTTCATATCGAGATCTCAAATTCATGAGACTTTCTTCAGTTTTTTCAGGATTAACAGATTGAATGTCAGCAATGCGCATCATCTGTCCATATACGCCAAACATGTCAACGCATTTAAGGTCTTGGCTTTTGAATCTTGATAATACTTGGGATATTTCGTATCTACGGTAATGACCGATCAATTTATCTTGAGAAGTGTAATACTTCATCATGTGGGGGACTGTAATTATGGCAATTCCATCATGTTTCAAAATCCTGCTTATTTCTGAAATTGCTAACTCGTCGTTCCTCACGTGTTCAAGGACATCTAGAGCGCTAACAAAATCATATGTTTTATCTTGAAATGGCAACTTAGCAATATCGCCACAGACAGGATACAACCGTTCCTGATGGATATATTGTTTTAATGGGATGCTTACTATATCATAAAATGATTTATTAATAACATTTTCCACAAAATATAGAAAAGAATTTCCCGAGGAGCCTAAATCTATTCCATTTTTAAAAATTAAATTGGGATTGAGGTGTTCTTTTATTAAATCGAATTTACACCTAATTCCTGGAGAAATATAATATTCATAAAGAGTTCTACATGATAAATTCTTATGATTTTCGTAAAATTTTCTTGAATTCATGGAATATAATGAAGTTCTATTAATTTTGAGATTCCAATGGGGGAACTGGTGGAACCACATAACCCTCCCATTTGGTAAGAGTAGGATAATCCCACCAATGATCAGGAATTTCTGAATAAGTCCCATATTTTTTAAGCCCAGATTCAAAACCATGAAAATTGGCAGAAGGCACCTTAATATGAGCGGCCTGAGGATAGAAATACGCCCCGAAACCACCTTCCTTCGTCCCTAAGTTCCTCATCATGTGCCATACTTCCCTTTCGCACTCCTCTGGCGTTCCTTGTGTATATACAGTTTGAATATCAACGCATCCAAAGAAAGTTATTTTTCCACGGAAGGGTTTAAGATCTGTATATCCTGTCATACGAGGCGCATCTAATTCCAAGGCATCCGTGCCCCATTTGATTAAATCGGGAATAATTTTATCGATTTTACCGCAACAATGATGAAACCATGTACGCCCTCGATCGTGAGCTGCTTTTGCTAAAGTACCGAATACAGGCTCGTAAAATTCTCGAAACATTTTTGGACTAAGGAAAGGACCATTTTGAGCTGCGAGGTCTTCTACAAGAAGAAATCCATGTGGATTCCCACCAAACCTGATCCATCCATCCATGCATTCGATTAAATGTTCCGTAAAGTGAGCAAGTAATCGTTTTAATTCTTGTGGATGTCTTTTATGATCAATTAGAAAATTACTGAATCCACGCATATTTTGAGCCATTTGAAAAGGTCCCATAAGACCCAACATGCCTAATCGATATTTATCTTTTCCATATAGTTCCATCATATTGAGAAATGGTGCATATCTAGACTTATCAAAATTGTCTGGAGTGTATTTCTCTAAATGATCGTCAAGCATTGACCAATCGGTGAGCGTAGGGCGCCCAGGATGCCCCATTGAAGTGTTCTTTCCTGTTCGATTCCAAATCGTCCCCCAAGGATCGATTTCTTCCCTTGGAACTTTGAGCCATTTATTTCTCTTGTATTTTGGATTGCTTGCTGCCCATTCTGGCATGTCCCATTTCCAAATTCCTGAACTTATAATCATGTCATCTCCTGAATGGGGAAATAATCCTTTCTCTTCTTCAATCCAACCTGGTCGCCATTCCTTGGGTGGAACCATGATTAAGGAGAAGAGATCACCCCCATCACCACCAAATCCCCCCCAAACAGGAACTTTATCCGGACCTGTAAAATTTAATGCAGCTTCTACTCTTTCAATGGAATTTATTTATATCACCTTGCAATTAAGATTATGTTTTTTTTTCATTTCACCCTTAATCTGGTTTATATAACTTAAAACTTAAAGGTTAGGATTTCCATAGAATATAAATATTAAATAAAAAATTTAAGATAAAAAATATTCTAAAGATTTAAGGTTCTCTTATTTTGTCATTGCTCTCCCGATTAGAAACGCAATTATAACTACGATGAAAGATACAATTCCAACGGTGTAAAACGCAAGGATCAAATTTACACTAATCACATTCACCATTATTCCCTTGAGAATCCAGATGTATAATGCCCCTATAGTCACGAAAATGATGTCCCATATGGCATTTACAAGAGAATCCCTCCTGTTTTCAAATTTCAATCCCGTTTCAACAAATATGGTATTCTCGATAATCTCCCATCCAATCCCAACTCCAATTGTTAGGATCAACATCCACCAATAAGGTATGATATAGACTAACGCTTGATCTACATAAGTTGGTATGATATTTATCAAAACCAATAGTAAAAACGACACGATACCCATTGCAATATGCCCCCAACTAAAATAATCCCAGGGAGCTCTTCCAGTTTCGTCTTTAGTTTCCGCAACCATTCCCATTTTTATTCAACTCGTTTTTTTTTGCATGTTATTACATGTTTTTTCCTTGATGAAATAATAATAAAAACGCAAATAAATAACTTTTTAGCAAGTTTTCTGTTTTGTTTTTTTCAATTGTATTATAATTAAAAACTTTCAAAATTGTGTAATCAAGGCACAATGATCGGATGCAATAGAACAATGTATCACGCTAGTAATTGGTGTTAAATCAGGAGAACACATGATATAATCGATTCGTTTATGAGGAGTAGCATGTTCGTCAAAATCTCCAGTATAACCAAAATCGGCGTGTAAAGATTTATATGTGTCAGTAAATTTTAAAGCGCTACTACTATTAATTAAAGAATATTCCAAAGAAAGTGGTTCAAAGTTTAAATCTCCAAGCCAACAAATCCTCTCAAAATCAATTTCTTTATCGATTTCAGCAACAATGTAAGGTACTTGAAGGAGTCGATCCTCTTCGCTTGTTGAAAGGTGCGTTATGAAGAATGTCCATATTTCCGAATCAATTTCAAATTTCGCTCTTATCATGGCTCTTGGCTCGTTAGATTGTTTAGCTTGTGGAAGTTTAATTATTTCAGCAACTCGTATGGGATACTTGCTCAATATTGCGTTTCCATAATGTTTAAAATAGGTAAATCCATAATAATAATACATGTTGAGTTTATGAGCAAAATATGATGTTGCATCAATAAAGGTGGTTTTTAAGATGCCTAAGTCTACTTCTTGCAAACCTACTATGTCCGGATCATATCCCCTTATTTCTTCAGCTATGCGATCAAAATCAAATACATCATCAAAACCAAAACCGCTATGAATATTCCAAGTCATTACGGTTGGACTCGTGCTCTGTTCTGGTTCATGTATTCGCACTGTTATTATTATCCCTAAAGAAACCATGTTAAGTGCAATAATGATTATGAATAAAATACTTACTGGTTTGGATATATGTAATTGAATTTTTTTTTGAGTCAATCTTACCTTTTTATTCTTTAGTTCCGTTATGAAAGTAAGAGATGTTCCAACTGCATCAACAATAATGACTGTATTTACCATTACAGAAAAACGATATCCCCATAGAATTAATTGCTGTAATATTACATCAAATAATATGAACACGAAAAAAATCATTAGCCCGGCGTATAGTTTCCGTTTCGATGAAAATGAATAGAAATGGAAAAGATAGGAGAAATATGCTACTAAAGAAAAAACAGTAACTATTGAAAGTATAGTGATATAAAAAGTGGAAAACAAAGTATAATCGTTGTCAATTATCCATATTGATAGAAAATTCAGGAGAAGGGATATTCCAATTAGAGATAAAACGATTTCTTTTATTTTTTTCTGTTCCATTGAGAATAGCATCTTATTTACGATAAAATAACTAAGCACTAAAACAACGATGATTAAAATCACGTAATAAGTGTACCCATAAGACGGATAATTTAGAATAGAATATGGAATTAATCCATTATAGCTCAGATTTAACACGTCGTAAGCAGAGAGCGCCATTGGATTGAGTATCCAAAGAATTGCAAATAAAAAGAACGATGCGAAAATGATAGAATGTAAAAGTGTTATTTCCTTTTTGTCAGAGCTGTTAACATTGATATCTTTTATGGAAGGATAAGTTTCGATTTTGCTTGGTGAGAATAGAAGGAGATTACACGCAGCTAATACAGCAGAAAACACGAATGTGGGAATAATTTTAATGGGATCCTTGGTTAAACTCAAGGAAATGTTTATCATGTAAAAAAAGAATTGAATTCCGATACCAATAATCATACCACTAAGAAACATGGAATAATCAATTATATTATCATACTGTTCAATAAATAAAATGATCTCAATGAAAAAAAACAGTATTGCGAAAAAGAGAATGAATTTGAGCACGAAAATTACAGCAGGTATGATTATAAATTGCGCAGTTATCCTGAGTCCTATTATTTCAAACACTATTATGAATAACAGGTATTTGGATGAACGAATCCTTATATTGCTTTGTTTTAATGCCATGAATTCAACGACCACGATAATAACTGCAATTAGAACTCCAGGTAAATAGTGAAAAACATCTGAAATGTGATTAAAAATATAAGCACTAAAATGCAGGATTAAATTGGAACCTGTTTCAAATAAAAAGAACGAGACCAGAGCTATTAAGGAAATGGCGTAGATTTCTTTATTATTTTTCATGATTTTTATTGGATTATTTTTAATTTATTACTATTTTAATTGACAATATAATATTTAATAGTATAAAATTCATTTTTGAAAGTAATTTACAATATAATTATCCTTTCGTTTTTTGTGTTTTAATGGAATTTTCTCCGTTAATTCGTCTATAAAACTTGGAAATAGATTTAATGGAACGCTGAATAATAACGGTATCAAATTATCGTCTTTAATACTGAATTTAAATCCTATTTGGTAAGATGTCTCCAATTTCTCTGCGATTACAACCTTAATTGCCTTTAAATTGATGAAAACCATGTCGCGATAAATTTCATGATTCTCCAAATCGCTTATTGGATTTTTAGAATAATCGATTTTAAAAGCATTATAAGACTTTTGAATCAATCTCTTATTAGAAACTACTGAAATTTCTTCATAATATCTCAAATCTTTAAGGCTAACTTGTAGATTTTTAGTAATTTGATTGAGTTTTTTGATTCCAGGCAAGATAATTCCGATTCCACATGTAACAGTAACAATAATCGGAATTATAAGATATAATAGGGCGAAAAGCACGTTTATTTCTTCAAATCTCATTAAATATGTTATGTAATTGAAGATCAGGCTCAACGATATTATTAAAGCGAATCCAACAACAATCTCTAACAGAGGTTCGAAGAGAAGGTTTTTTGTTTCAATAAAAATCCACGAGATTTCTTCTCCTTCAAGTAAAAGTGTTTCAATTTCTTCCATTAATTTAATCAACTCTAGCTAAAAATCGATTCAATAGTTTTCTAAATAAAATTATATCACTACTTCATTTTAAAGTTTAGTTAGAAAAAAAAATAGAGAGATTATCATATTTTTCTCACTAATTAATAATTAGGATATGATATACTTCGTTTTTCTCTTCTTAAGATATATTAGAGCTAATGAAATGGTGAAAAGAGATCCAATCAATACGAACATATCATACCCTGGAATGGGATTCCCTCCACCTCCCGAGGGAATACTCGTGTCTGGTTTTCCTACATTTATTATAATATCAATACTATCAACATAGCCACGAGAATCGTTTATATAAAACCTAACTGTATAAGTACCGTTGTTTATATTATTCCAAAGACTAGTTTCTATTGAACCCATAATGTTTTCATTAATAACGTGTAATAACACGATCCTTGTAGAAACAAGTCCTAGTTCTATAACTTCAATCCAGAAATATTCCCCTCTCCCTTCCAACACTGTTAAATTATATTCCGGGGCTTGAGTTCCGAATAGAGAATTATTAATTGATGCATCAATCGTAATATTGGGCGCATCCCACATCAAAGGCTTATAATCTATTGATGAATCTCCAGTAATACCCGTGTAAGGTGTTTCTCCAATACCATCATCGTCGGGATCTTGACCGCTGTAATCATCCCAATAATTTCCCATAGCTGAATTATTCCAATGATTAAATTCTCCAATATCTCTACCATTACCTGCTAAATTATTTATCATAGAATTATTGAAAACCAAGTTTCCGTCTGCACTCGTTGATAGATATATTCCTCTGCCCGTATTGTTATATATCATGTTTCCTTTTACCGTGTTATTACAACATGTCCTTGAAGCATCATATATAAAAATTCCATCTTTATGATTATCGTAAATGAGGTTTCCTGATATTGTATTGTTAATACTATAATATTCTAAGAATATCCCGTGATCTGTATTATTATATATTATATTACCCTCTATAGTAACATTTCTTGTAGTTCTAATACTTATACCATTATCACCATTATTATATACGGTATTTCCTGAGATCGTGGTGTTATAACAAGATTCATTGCCCATCATTGTTCCTATTAGATTGATCCCATCCTCGCCGTTTTCAAAAATGCGATTATTTTTCACTATAGTATTATTTGCGTAATAACTTAATGCAATACCACTATAACATCCTGATATATTATTATTCATTACTGTGTTATTAACAGAATTATATGTTATACTTATTCCGTTATCATAATTCTCTTTATAATAATCTATAATCGTATTATCAAAAATTCGATTGTTATTATTACCACCATTTAAATATATCCCACTCCCAGAGCTATTTATAATTCTGTTTCCAATTATCATGTTATTATAACAATTGTCCATATAGATTCCATTCCATTGATTATCGCTTATGTTATTTCCTATTATTTTATTATTTTTACTCCCACTATCAATTGTGATTCCTACGCCTAAATTATATGAACAATTATTATTTATCAATGTTCCATTATTACTATTAGCGAGACGAATCCCTGCTTGAAAAGCACCGCTAAGTGAGGTAGTGGTGGTACAATTTTCAATTCTAAAATAATAATTATCAGAATTTTGGATCAAAATACAGCTCCCCGCATGATTTCCCGTAATAATTACATCTTGAATAACATATGGAGTTTCATAAGACCCATTACCAGAAAACCAACCCTTCCCAATACAATCAGACCAATTACCATTAAAAATATAGATGTATGATTCAGTGTAATAACCTGCCGTCTTTGGAGTTCTAGTATCAGTCTCATTTTCGATCTGATTCTTCTTGCTGATATTTATCCCATTTTTAGGAAAAACCAAGGTTGATGCCGTTAACACCAGAGAAAATATGAATATAAACGCTAATTTGCTTTGTTTCAATTTTTTCAATAGTATTATCACTTCTTTCTTTATAATAAATTTGTAATAGGCATTATTCTTATTAAAATAAGTAATTATTTGACTTGTTTGTATATAAACCTTGCTATTGCTTTCAAGCAATCGCTTTAATTAATTTTAATACGATTTTATCGTTATTATATTCTTAATAATTTCGTATTTTGTTTTCATTTGTAACTTTGCCACATATTTTTTTTTCAAAAATTGGGACAATCTAGTTCGAAAAAATGTATTTTTGTTCAGAGAAATCGAAGAAAAATTTTTTATTTTCATTAAAACTATGAATTCATTTTCCTTTTATTTTTAAAATCTGGAAGTCTATGATAAATCTAAAAGCATGGCATTTGAAATATGGTTATAACTATTTATTTCACGGAATAATTGAGCAGAGCGTCTCTAAAATTAACCGTAAAATTTAAATTGATGAAACGAAATTAATAGAATAGGCAATAATAATTATTGTCTTGAGTGTGGAATGTTGTTTTTAGCCATAATTTATTCCTCCACGATTAATTTATTGTCCAAAAAACAATTACCATTCCATTACTCTTTTTTTTTCATATCTTAACAATACATCTAACTCAAATTGGAATTCTCTTGGTTCTAGTGATTAAATGAACTTATTTGGTATTAATTGAAAGATGTAAATATTATAATTGCTATAATTACAATTGCTATAAAAACAATACAAGATACCAAACAACCTAATGATTCATATTCAATTAAATGCTCCTTTTTATAATAACCAACTTGCTCACCACATTCTGGACAATGTGAGGGAATCTTTCTAAAATGATAATTTCTAAAAGGATGATGAATTCGATAGATTCGCGCTCCGCAGTTTTCACATCTAGGTCTTAAATAGGTTTTATTTCTTGGTTTCATTTTATGTTAAATCTCATTTTGGTTATGGTAAAAATATGTAAATATTTCTAAAAAATTTTTATGTAGTATGTGATATGTTATATTACTAAAAAAAAAATATTAGAGGTTCAAGAAGTTGAATAGATTTGAAGGAAAGGTAGCATACATCACTGGCGGTGCCTCTGGATTAGGAGAAGAGACCGCAAAAGATTTTGCAAGAGAAGGTGCGAAAGTCGTCCTAGCTGATTTTGATGTGGATAACGGGAAAAGAGTTGAAAAGGAGATTAAAGACGCAGGTGGAGATGTCATCTTCATAGATACTGATGTTCGTAATGCATTCTCAGTAGAAAGCTCCGTAGCGAAAGCTTTTGAAACTTATGGTACGGTAGACTATTTAATCAATTCTGCGGGCATTCTAAAAGATGGAATGATTCATCGCCTAACAGAAGATAAATGGGATGATGTTATCAATACGCATCTAAAAGGATTCTTTCTAAGCATGCAAGCTTGTGTAAAAAGATGGATTGAATTCTGTAAAGCAAATCCTAAAGAAAACATCGCTGATAATCCCGATAGGAGAATTATTACTATATCCAGTCAAGCTGCCGAAGGAAATATAGGTCAATTAAATTATTCTGCCGCAAAAGCTGGGATGTTGGGAATGGTCAAAACGGCAGGCTTGGAATTGATCAGGTACAATGTCAAGACGCACGCAATAATGCCAACATTAATAGAAACACCAATTTTAGGAGAGTTATTGTCGAAAGATGATGGCAAGTGGAGAAAATATTATTCAGGTAGAATTCCTCTAGGTATTGGAGAGGCGAAATATGTCTCACAAGTGATACTATTCTTATGTGGACCAGAATCCTGGTTCATGAACGGAGAAATCATCGGTATTAACGGCGGTCGCCTAGATAAAGTCTAATTATATTCTATTTTCTTTTTATTTTTCAACTTTATTTTTAAATTTTAATAATACTTATAAAATCTTAGGTAAAGTTTTATTTAGAAACACAATATACTTCTGTAGAAGTGAACAAAATGAAAGCATCTTTCCGTCCCGTTGCCATGATCAACATCACCAACAGGTGTAACTTGAAATGTAAGCACTGTTTTGTCTTTCGAGAAGGTACCCCGAACACGCCTACTGATAAAAACGAGATGCCCGCAGAAGAAATGATAAAAAAGATTAAGAAATATAAAAGGAAGCATGGGATCCAGCGAATGGTCTGGATGGGAGGAGAACCCCTTCTAAGAAAAGACGTGTTAAAATTAGGTATTAAGTTATTCCCCCAAAACACCATAACAACTAATGGTACACTGCCTTTAGTAAATTATGGGCCGAAGATAAAATGGGTGATTTCATTAGATGGTCCCGAAGAGATTAATGATGAGATAAGGGGGAAAGGAAGTTTTAAAAAAGTCATTAAAAACATGAATAATTTACCCGAAGATTTTGAAGGAGATCTTCAATGTAATTGCGTGGTTACCAAAACAAATGAAAATTCTCTTGAAGAGCTAATCATAATCTTGCGAAATGAGACACCTATTAGAGGTGTGAACTTCACTTTTTATGTCCCAAAAAGTCGCGATACGACTGGATTAGGATGGAAAACATTAGAAGAGCGAGATGTAACTATTAAAAATGTTCTAGCTCTGAAGAAAAAATATCCAAACTATATTCTCAATAATACAATGGTACTGGAGCTCATGATGTCTCAAAACGCGTTAGAAATTACGAATGATTGCCCGGTTAAAAATTTCATGCTCCCCCTCTATCTAGGAGATGAGGGATTTGTTAGGCCCTTTTGTTGTTATGGAAACGATGTAAATTGCGATTTATGTGGCGCCTGGGCGGTTTTTCACCTTGCAGGTATCATGAAAATAAATCCTGGATGGCCTGAGAAACCATCTGGGCAGTTTAAAAGAATTTCTCCTTCTGATATTGAAACTTAAAATAACTTAATTCCATTTTTATTTTTTTGAATTTAAAGTTTATAAATATTCACGACATAATTGTTATTTATGCAAGAACCTGAATATGAGGATTATTGGTTCAACTACGTGTTTAAGAAAGATCCTCAACAAATTAAAGATGCTGTGAAACAAGAGTACATTGCTTCACAAGGATTAAAAATTCACTTGGATATCTTTGACAATAAAGAACCGGTTGATAAAACGATTATTTTTATACCCGGTACTGCCATGTATAGCCGTTTTTACGCAGAGTTCTGTTATAATCTTTTTCAAAAAGGATTCAGAGTCGTCGTGCCTGACATGCAAGGACATGGTTTCAGCGAAGGTCCTCGTGGACATTTCACAATGGAGACATTGACTCAAACCACATATGACGTGACTTCTTACGTGCTGGATACATATGGAGGGAAGGTTGCGATAATGGGATCGAGTTTGGGGGGTATTACCGCCCTATATAGCGCAGCAAATGACGATGAGAGGTTATCTGCAGCTATTTGTCATAATGCTGCAATATTTGACGAAAATGCATATAAAAGAATAATACCAATTAAAGGAATTTTAAGACTTTTATTACCCTTAGTTCCTGTAGCCGTAAAGATCGCTCCTCGAACGAGAGCTAGCGTATGGTTATATTTAAAGGCTGAAAGATTAGCTAAGACTGAGGAATTGTTAAATAAAATCGATATACTCAAGAAAGATAAAATTTTGTCCCATAAATATACAGCAACGGCTCTCAGAACACAACAAAAGGATCCCATGGCTAAAAAAATTGAAGAGATATCTACTCCCATTATGATAATCAATGGCGATGAGGACGTTCTTTTCTCAGTTGAATACATGACTGAATTATATGATCGGCTAACTTGCGCAGAAAAAAGTTTAGAGATATTAGAGGGTGCCTCACACCTCATATTTCAAGAGAACATTGAAGAATCTCTTGATCGCATTGTTCCTTGGTTAAATAAGGTTTTGAAGTAAATATATAATTTTATTAAGTATCATATCTAAGTGTTAATATAATACATAGTATGAGGAAATATAAATGCCTAAAGCGAAAGCAAATAATATTGAAATAGAATACGACACGTTTGGTGATCCCTCGGGAAAACCACTTCTTTTGGTTATGGGGCTGGGAGCTCATATGATCGAATGGTTAGAGGAGTTCTGTGAAGCATTTGTAGACAAAGGATTTTTTGTGATTAGATTTGACAACCGAGATGTGGGACTTTCTACTAAATTTGAAGATGCAGGAATGCCAGATATTCAGAAAGCGATTGGCGCAGCAATGCAGAGAAAACCAATTGATGCTCCATATCTATTAGACGACATGGCTAACGATGCGGTTGGTCTTTTAGACGCACTCGGAATTGAGAAAGCTCATATATGCGGCGCATCGATGGGGGGTATGATCGTCCAAACGATAGCCATTAACCATCCTTCAAGGGTTTTAAGCCTTGCTTCCATAATGTCAACCACTGGCGATCCCACACTTCCTCAAGCGACTCCAAAAGCTTTAAAAATTCTAATGACGCCCCTACCTCAAGAGAGAGAAGCATACATCGAGGAATCATTAAAAATAAAGGAATTTCTTTACGGTACTGGTTATACTTTAGACAAACAAAAGGCAAGAGAGATAATAGAACAAAAATTCGATCGATGCTTTTACCCTGTAGGATTTGCTCGACAGCTCGTAGCAATACTTGCAAGTGGTGATAGAACAGAAAAACTGGCTTCTATAAAAGTTCCTACAGTGGTTCTCCACGGTAATGCTGATCCTTTAGTCCCTGTTGAAGGTGGTAAAGCTACAGCAAAAGCAATACCTGGAGCAAAATTAGTTCTTTTCGATGGAGTAGGACACAGTATACCAACTGAAGTAGCACCTCAATATATAGACGAAATCGCAGAAAATGCCGCTAAAGCAAGTAATTAATAATAAAAACAAGATCTTTCTTTTTTTTTCCAATAATTAATGTTAAATACTTTATATCAATTTTTCTTTGATTGAGATATGGTATAAAGTTTATGTTCTGGATTTATTATTGATTAAACATATTATAAATAGATAAAAAATTGAAAGATGATACTATATATCGAAGTGCTGAGGGAAAAGCGAAAATCATCGCGTTATATGATAAATTTTTGTCTCGTTTTGATATTCAACACGAAGAGGTTAATATAGAAACGAGATATGGTTCTACACATGTTTTAGTAATTGGTCCAAAGAATGGTCCTCCATTGATTTTTTTTCATGGAGGAAATTCTCTAAATCCTTTTGATTTAAAAAAATTTATACCGTTGGCTAATGAATATAGAATCTATGCGCCAGACACAATCGGTCATCCTGGAAAAAGTGCTGAATATCGTCTATCGCCTAAAGATAATAGTTATGGAGAGTGGGCATTAGATGTATTGGATGGTCTCAAACTCAAAAAAGCAGCTTTTGTTGGACCATCTTTTGGAGGAGGTATTCTCCTACAAATCGCGTCATTTGCTCCCGAACGCATCTCCGCAGCAGTATTCATTGTTCCTTCTGGATTTGCAAATGGTTCTGGTATATCTATAATACGTAAATTAGTAATACCATTGATGAAATATCGTTTATCTCCAACACGGAAGAATTTTGAGAAAACCATATTACCTTTAGTAGATCACCCTGACGATGATTTAATTGAGATGTCATATACCACAATTCCCAATTTAAAGGTTGCTTCTCGAATGCCTCATCCAATGAAAAAAAAAGACTTATTGGAATTTAAAGCTCCTTCCTTAGTAATTGCTGCTGAAAATGATGTACTCTTTCCTGGAAAATTGGTTATTAAGAATGCGAAAAAAATCTTACCTAATCTAATTTCAAGTAAATTACTTCTTGATAAACCTCATGCATTTTATACTGCTTCAAAACAATGTCTTGAAGAAGTTATTACTGAAACACGGGAATTTTTAAATAATAATTTATAAAAAAAGTTTAATTTAGTCTTCAGCTGATTTGACTTTCTTAATATTTTCTATTAAGGCTGGAATGACTTTATGTAAATCACCAACAATACCGTAGTGAGCAACATTAAAAATTGGAGCACTCGGGTCTTTATTTATTGCAACGATAATATCCGAATTTTCCATCCCTACTAAATGTTGGATGGCTCCCGAAATTCCACATGCAATGTATAATTTTGGCGTTACTGTTTTTCCAGTTTGTCCTACTTGCTGATCTTGGGGAATCCAGTTCAATTCTACGGTTACCCTTGACCCTCCTATCTCAGCGCCAATTGCTTCGGCAAGTTCTTCTATTATTTTAAAATTCTCTTTCTTTCCAACGCCCCTTCCTCCAGCTACAATAATCTCAGCGTCTTCCAGGTTTACCTTGCTTTTCTCTCGATTTATGACTTTTACGATTTTTGTAACTGAGTCTTTCTCGCTATAATCGTAATCGATTTGGCGTATATTTACCTTTCTTTTTTTAGCTTCAGGTTTTTTAAAGGTCCCTGGTCTCACGGTTGCCATTTGTGGTCGGCTATTTGGCGTTCTTATTGTTGCCATTATGTTTCCACCAAAAGTAGGTCGTGTTTGAAACAAGTTATTAGTTTTAGGGTCAATTTCTAATCCAGTGCAATCTGCCGTTAAGCCCGCGTTCAGTCTTTTTGCGACTCTAGGAGCGAAATCCCTTCCCGTGGCCGTAGCTCCAATCAATACAATTTCAGGTTTGTTTTCCGTTATTAATTCGGTGAGTGTTTTAGTGTAAAGATCAGAATAATAGTTCTTGAGTATTTTGGACTTTACATATATTATCTCATCGGCGCCATACATACTTAATTCTTCAAGTTGATCGTCAAAGGCATCTCCTAAAATTACTAAAGTTAAACTTACGTGAAGAGTATCGGCTAGTTCTCTTCCTTTCCCTAATAACTGATATGCAACCTTGTGTATATTCCCTTTATAATGCTCGGCTATCACCCAAACTCCTTTATACTGTGATAAATCAACTTTTTCTATTCCAACTTCTTCTTTTGTCCATATAATAGCATCCATAGTACATGCTTCAACACACGCGCCACATAAATTACAATCTTCTGTAATACATGCTTTATCGTCAATTACCTCTATTCCACCGTATGGACAACTGGCTACACACGCGCCACATCCAGAACATAGTTCACTATCTACTGTTATACTCATTTTTTTGCCTCCTATAATAGCTTATCTTCCTTTAAATTATTGCATAATTGCTGAACCATTTCTTCGACTGATCCTTCTAACACTACGTGTTTCCCTTTCTTCTCAGGAATAAATATCTTAAATACTTCGGTTTTTGAACCTGTAAGACCGATATTTTCCTTTCCTGCCTTCAAGTCGTTGGCATTCAAATATTTCACTTCCATTTCTTCGTGAGCATTAACGATTCCAGTCATTGTTGGAAATCGAGGGTCATTTACTTCCTTTAAAACCGAAATTAAAGCGGGTAATTTTGACTCAATAATGACGGTTTCTTCTGATCTAAAAACTCTTTCAGTTATTATTTTATCTCCCTTCAATTCACACTTCTGCACGTAAGTGATCTGCGGGAGGCCTAACTCTTCTGCCAATTCGGGTCCTACTTGGGCGGTATCACCATCAATGGCTTGAGTTCCGCATATTACGAGGTATTTTTTTTCATCTCCGGAATCTTTTAATATTTTTTTTATAGCAAGCCCTAAAGTGTGAGATGTAGCTAAAGTGTCTGCACCAGCAAATGCTCTATCTGTCAAAAGATAAGCCTCATCTGCTCCCATTGCTAGAGCTTGGCGTAAAACTTCTTCAGCTTGAGGAGGTCCCATGCTTAATGCAATGACTTCTCCTCCATGTTTTTCTTTTATGCTTAATGCAAGTTCAGTTGCATTGTTATCCATCGGATTTGTAATGCTTGGAATGCCTTTTCTTACAAGGGTATTTGTCTTAGGATCGATT
>Ga0180432_10002300_pt1 | contig 28780 bp, 18 predicted proteins | sample SS_ome_10_FD_132414 | JGI IMG/M metagenome (GOLD analysis project Ga0180432, IMG submission 132414) | Hypersaline lake sediment archaeal communities from the Salton Sea, California, USA - SS_1_MS_2 metaG | ecosystem: Environmental > Aquatic > Non-marine Saline and Alkaline > Hypersaline >... | reverse complement strand
AAGGGCGATGTCTGGTGCTTCACCACCCCGGGCGCCGTCGGCAACGCCGGCCCGGCACACGGAGCCACGGGCGTGGCGATGACGGGAACGATGCTAAACTGGACCCCGTCGGCCAGCGCCGCCTCGCACGAGGTTTATTTCGGCACAGACAAAGAAACCGTCCGCACGGCCGACAGCAGCTCGCCGGAATACAAAGGCAGCCAAGCCCTGGGCGCCGAAAGCTACGATCCCGGCAAACTCGTCTGGGAAACGATGTATCATTGGCGTGTGGATGAAGTCGATGGCCAGGGCAATACCGTGAAAGGCCCGGTCTGGACCTTCGTCACGGCCGATTTCATCGCCGTCGATGATTTCGAGAGCTATACCGACAACGATCTCGAAGGTGAGGCTATCTGGCAAAGCTGGATCGATGGCTTTGGTGTGGCGACCAACGGCTCGCAGGCCGGGTACCTCACACCGCCGTATGCCGAACAAACAACCGTTCACAGCGGAAATCAGTCCTTCCCGCTGCTCTTCGATAACGCGCCCACTGCTGCCGCGTATTCAGAAGCGGCGCTGACGTTGAGCTATCCGCGCGACTGGACCGAAGAAGGCGTCGCAGAATTGTCACTGTGGTTCTTCGGCAATCCCCTGAACGCCGCTGAGCCGTTGTATCTGTCCGTGGCCAACAGCGCCGGTGCGCCCGTCACATTAGTCAATGAGGATCCCGAGGCGGCGACCAAAGGCGGCTGGACGCACTGGGTGATCCCGCTATCGGGTCTGGCCGATCAGGGCCTCGATCTGACGAATGTGGACTCGATCGCAATCGGTCTCGGCACAAAAGGCGTCATGACAACGGAAGGCGGTACAGGAACGGTGTTTATTGATGACATCGCACTGTATCGGTAGGGTTTATGATTTATGATTTTCGATTCAAACGAATCCGAATTCATAAATCGAAAATCGAAAAATGCCTTGTTCGGGGCCTATACCGGAACGTATCGGTATAGGCTCCGTTTCTTTGTCCAAATTCCCACGAAAGCTATGGGAAATCCATAACTATCACATGAAGCTCCCCCGGCAAGTGGATCGATCGAGTTTTTCCTTGACGCGGGGCACGTTCATTTGATATATATTACTTATGGCGAATAGTTATGTTCTGGGGGTCGAACAAGCATAACCGCTATTGGCAAACGTAGTCCATTTTTGCCATAAATATCGGTTTGCTAAGGGTTTATGGAGAAAGGAGGTTGGTGGCAATACATCATGATGCACCATCCTGATCCTGGGCAGAAGAAGGATGGAACAACTCAACAATGCAATTGTTACAAGTCGTTTTATTATTTTATTGGAGAACTGTTATGTGCAAGAAATTGATGTTTTTAGTTTTAGCGTTGGCCTTTTGTTTGATGACGACGGCCAATGCGGCCACGATTATCTGGGTCTCGGGCGCCTACGACGACAACGGCGACGGCGAGCCGGATGACCAGCCGTGGATCGATTGGCTGGAGGCCAACGGATACACCGTTGACACGAGCTTTAGAAGCCAGGAAAGCAATACCCTCAATGATGACATAGTAGCGACGATGAACGCCGCCGACTTGATCATTATCAGTCGTAACAGCAATAGTGGGGACTTTGCCAGCGATGCCACTGAAATCACCCAGTGGAATTCGATTACGACACCAATTATTAACTCTTCCACTCATATTGTCAGGAACAGTCGTTTGCTCTGGGTGGATACCACATCCCTGCCGAATATCGAAGGTCCGCCGATTGACATTATCGAGCCCAGCCATCCCATCTTTGCCGGCGTCTCCGACGGGGCCCTGTTATTAGACGGAGATGTGGGGCCGACCACCTTCGTCGGTATCACCGACGTGGGTAACGGAACCCTTCTGGCTCAAGTCGAGGGCCAGGATACATCCTGGATTATCGAGTGGGAACCAGGCGTTGAATTCTACCCCGGAGCCGGCCAGTTTGCCGGCGGTCCGCGGTTGATGTTCTGCGCCGGTACCCAGGAAGGCGGCGATGTGGGTCGAGGCGAGTTCAACCTGACGCCCGATGGCGAAATCGCGTTCCTCAACGCCATACGCTATATGCTCGGCGGCGCCCGCGAAACGGCCTCCGGTCCCGATCCGAAGGATGGGGCTCTCATCGCGGAGACCTGGGTAACCCTAAGCTGGTCGGCGGGTGATTTTGCCGTCTCGCACGATGTGTACCTGGGCGATGACTTAGACGTGGTCACCAACGCCACCATCGAGTCCGACGTCTTCCGCGGCAACCAGGCAACAACGTTTATCACCGCCGGATTCCCCGGATTTCCGTATCCGGAGGGTTTGGTGCCGGGTACGACCTACTACTGGCGCATCGACGAAGTGAATGCCCCGCCGGACGAAACCGTCTTTAAGGGCGACATCTGGAGCTTCTCCGTTCCGCCCAAGACGGCTTACGCTCCGGTTCCCGCCGACAATGCTGAGGCGGTCGGCCCGGATAATGTGATGTTGAGTTGGACGGCCGGTTACGGCGCCAAATTGCACACGGTCTATATCGGCGATAATTATGACGACGTGAGCAACGCCACCGGCGGCATGATGGTCGGATCGACCTCCTACAACGCCGGTTCGCTCGAAGCGGAGAAGGTGTACTACTGGCGCGTCGATGAGTTCGACGCCATCGAGACGCACAAAGGCAAGGTCTGGACCTTCACGACGCCGGGCGCGGTCAGCGCTCCGCAGCCGGCCGATGGCGCCGCGGGTGTGTCGATGACCACCAGCTTGAGCTGGACCGCAGCCACGAACGCCACGTCGCATCAGGTCTATCTCGGAACCGATAAAGACGCCGTGCGAAGTGCCGCTGCCGGCTCGCCTGAGTCTCAAGGCAGCGCCGCCCTCGGCGCCGAAAGCGTCGATCCCGGCAAGCTCGCCTGGGATACGCTGTACTTCTGGCGTGTGGATGCCGTCACGAGTGCAGGCACCGTCGCCGGTCCGATCTGGAGCTTCAACACCGCCGACCATATTATCGTCGAAGATTTCGAGAGTTACACCGACGACGATTTAGCGGGTGAAGCTATCTGGCAACACTGGATTGACGGCTATGGCGTCGCGGACAACGGCGCGCAGGCCGGCTATTTAGTGCCTCCGTATTGCGAACAGACCATCGTTCGTGGCGGCGGCCAATCCATGCCGCTCGTTTACGACAATACGGCGCCCGTCTCGAATTCGGAAGCCGCGTTGACCTTGACGGACGCACGGGACTGGACGGAAGAAGGCGTCAGCCAACTGTCGATCTGGTTCCGTGGTAGTAACGCCAACGGCGCCGACCCGCTCTATGTGGCGGTTTCCAACAGCGCCGGCGGACCTGCGATTGTGGCCAACGAGGATACGAACGCCGCCCAGGCTCGCGTCTGGACGCAGTGGATCGTCCCGTTGCAAACCATCGCCGACCAGGGGATCAATCTGACGAACGTCAATAAGATCGCCATCGGCCTGGGCAGCAAGGGCGGAGCCGCGGTGAATGGCACAGGCACGCTGTTCATTGACGATATCACATTGAATAGGTAAAAAATTGACGAATGACAAATGACTATTGACTATTCGGTTCTCCGGCGTTGCCTGGTTTATCGAACATACAATGGTCAATCGTCAACAGTCAATAGTCAATAAAAATCAGGGGCCCATACTCAATGAGTACGGGCCCCTTTGATTTTTCAGAAAGTCGAAATCTACTTGGGCAAGGGCTACCGAAGGCTGACTTGATCGGCGGTCGGAAAATCATCGGGAACGCCCACCTGGGTAACGCGCCCGCTCGCCACCCATTCCGTCCCCCGCAGGAAGGTCACGATGAATCCGACGCATCGCAACTGGTCGGGGCCGTGCCCGAGCACGGTGTGGAACACTCTTCCTTTGCCATAGCGGATGGTGAACAACGCCGGCTCGTGCTCGCCCGTGCCCTTCTTGGACGGATCGGCATAAGCGGTGGCTAAGAGCGTTATGTTTTTGGCCGGGCCTCGCAGTTGGCTGTAGAGCTCATCCTTGGCGTGCATCCACTTTTCGGGCAAACCCGCCATAATGGCGTGATTGCGGTCCCGCGTGATGACCTGAAAGGCATGCTGAGGCCCGTGGCTGCCGCCCCGGCCGGGTGAGGTGTCAAAAACAACCTTCCCATCCCGATAGCGAACCATCGGGCCGGATTTTTCGTTCCGGCCGCCCCAACCGCCGACGGCGATCATGTCGTTCCATTCTTTCCACTTGGGGAACGCGTTGTCGGCGGCGTGATAAATGACCAATCCGCCCCCGTTTTCCATATATTCGACCAGGGCATCCTGGGTTGCCTTCGGCCATTCGTCCCCGGTATAGTTCGAGACGACGACATCATACTTAGCAAAGTCCGGCTTAAACGAGCCCATCGGTTGTTTCTTTGCGGGCGAAGTCGCTACATCGACGGTGAACAGGCCGGTTTCCGCCAGCAGTTTTTTCAGAACGGGCGTCGTCGCCTTCCAGTCATGGTTATTCTGCCCATCGACGATCAGGGCCTTGAGCACCTTATTCTCCTTACGCGTGAGGTCCTGGATGCGGATATTGCGCCATTGGATACGATTGCCGGCCTGCCTGGAGCCGTGGACCTGCAAGGCAATAAAACCGGTCGAGGTCATGCCATCTTTCAAATCCGCCGCCGGGACGCCATTGACCCATGTGCGTATCCGATCGCCGATCGCTTCGATACGATAGTGGTTCCACTGGTCCAGCTTGAAGGCTTCGCGGGCAGCCGGATTCTTGGTCAAATCGTTGACCCAGCCCCGGCGGGCTTCGTCGTAGATCCCGCCCGACCAGCGGCGCGGTTCCGTCGGCGGAGCCGGTTGGCCATCGGCCGTCAGGTTCTTGGGAGTTCTGTTATATGGTCCCGTCCCGGTGTCGATCTCGACCTGATAGCCGTGGACGCGGTAGTTCTTGTAATGCTTGTAGCTGTGGCTGCGGATCTGGATGCCGGAATTCATGCCGGTTTCGACGAGAAATTCCAGCTCCAGAATAAAATCGGTGTAATTCTTCTCGGTGCAGAGGAAGCTATTGGGCGTGTTGAGCACCGTCGTTCCGACGATCATGCCGTTTTCGACGGCATATTTGGCCTTGCCGTTGCGCTGAATCCAGCCGTTCAGCGTCCTGCCGTCAAAAAGATCCTCCCACTGCTCGTCGGCGGCAAAAGCGCCTTCCGAGAATAAAACACACACTAAAGTGATTGCCAGCAAAGTTACAATACAGCGTTTCATCATGTTGCTCCTAATCAAAACAATAAATATTCAAACGACAAGGTGCTATAGTAACAAATGAAGTATGTATTTTGCAATCCATTTGCGGATCGATGAATCCCGATGCCCAAAGGCGATCAAGCCGATCCTTGATACGCTCGCGGGATTCAGGTATGTTTATGGTGTCAAGAATCTGCCAGGATGAACAGATAAGGAGAATACATATGAGCTTATTGCCGGTGTCTCGTAACATGGAAGGACGTTCTTTTTCCCTTTTTGCCCTCTGCGTTTTGGCATTGACGTTTCTCAACGGCTGCGGATCGAACGTTCAGGCACAGCCGGCCGGATTCGTTGAGCCAGCCGATTTCGATCCGGCGATACCCTCGCCGGAATCCGGTATCGGGCACGCCGTCGGGGCAAAAGCGGTTCGCTACCATGCCCTCGAACAGTATGTAAAAGCACTGGCGGAGGCATCCGACCGCGTCACTATGACGGTTTATGGGCAGAGCCACGAAGGCCGGCCTCTCTTCTACTTAACCATTACCAGCCCGGCCAACCACGCGCGGCTGGATCGAATCCAAGCCGACAATGCGAAGCTTTCCGACCCCCGCACGCTCTCAAACTCAGCCGAGGCGGAGCGGCTTGTCAATGCGCTGCCGGCCGTGGCGTGGTTGAACTACAGCATCCACGGCGATGAGCTTTCGAGCACCGATGCGGCGATGTACGTAGCGTATCACTTAGCCGCATCACAGGATCAAACGACTCGCCAACTGCTGGACAACGTTGTGATTCACCTCAACCCCCTGGTCAATCCGGACGGTCGAGAACGGTACCTCAGTCATCTCGAACAGCTTACGGGTATCGTTTCGAGTCCCGATCTTCAGTCGATGCAGCACCAGGCGCTCTGGTCGAGAGGCCGGGGAAACCACTACCTGTTCGATCTCAACCGCGACTGGCTCGTGCATATCCATCCGGAGGTGCGCGATTTGGCCAAGGTGATTCTGTCCTGGAATCCGCATTTGCTTATCGATTCGCACGAGCAAGGCGCTTATGAAACGTATCTGTTCGATCCGCCGCGGGAGCCGATTAATACGCACCTCGCGCCGACAGTCCTGGATTGGCGGCGGCGTTTCAGCGCCGACCAGGCCGAAGCCTTCAACCGGTACGGCTGGAGCTACTACACCAAGGACTGGTACTCGGAGTGGAGCCCGATTTACACGAACTCATGGGCCAGCATATCCGGCGCCATCGGGCTGCTCTACGAACAGGCCCGGGTCGATGCCGCGTCCGTCAAACACCCGACCGGCCGGGAAGTTAGCTTTCGCGAAACCGTGCATCACCACATCGTCAGCACGTTGGCCAATCTTGAAACGCTCCGCGTCAATCGCGAGCACATCCTGAGCGATTACCTTCAGGATCGCCGCTGGGCGGTCAACGAAGCGGACCCCAACGCCGCGGTGTTTCTCCTTCCTCCGTGCGAAGATACCTCGCGATGGACACGCCTGGCCGAGCTATTGACCGAGCAAGGTATCGAGGTCGGATTTGCACGGGACTCTTTCGAGGCGGAGGACACGACGGACATCCGGGGCAACACGCTTTCAAGCCGGACGTTCCCGAAAGGCACGCTCATCGCGCGCTCGGCCCAGCCGCACCGTCGGATGCTGCACGCATTGTGTGAATTCGATCCCCGTCTGAAAGAGAGTTTTCTCCTGAAGGAACGCAAGGAGCTTGAGAACCGCCGGGGCACCCTGCTTTACGACGTCTCCACGTGGAACCTGCCGATGGCCTTCGCCCTGGAGGCGTATTGGGCAGAGAAAATTCCCGACGTGAAAATACAATCGGAGGTTCCGGAACAAAACAGATCGGGACTCCGCGGAAAGAGCCGTTATGCCTACTTGATGGACTTTGAAAATTCCAGCACTTATCCGGCCCTCGTGCGCCTTTTTGAGAAGGAATGTCACCCGCGAATCGCCACCAAACCCTTCACAATGGGCGGCCGGGAGTATAAACGGGGGACGGTCTTGCTCCGCGCCCATGAGAATCCCGACACGCTCCCGGAAATCCTGCACACTATCACGTCCGACTTTGCCGTCGGGATTCATGCCGTAGATAGCGCTTTGGCTGAAGAAGGCCCCGATCTTGGCAGCGGAAAGTTCGGACTTCTGGCGGCCCCGCGGGTGGCCGTCGCCTCACAGTGGCCGGTTCGATCGACGTCCTTTGGATCGATCTGGTACCTGCTCGACCACGCGCTTCGTCTGCAAAGCTCGCCGGTCAATATCCAAAGCATGGGGTCCATCGACCTGCGGAAATACAGCGTCCTGATTCTGCCGGACAGCAGCAGCGTCGGCCGCGTGCTCGATAAGAATGCCGTCGAAAAAATCAAGCGCTGGATCGAGGCGGGGGGCACGCTGATCGCCGTCGGCGGCTCGGCCGTCTTTGCCGCCGGCAAGGATCAAGAACTTTCGTCCGTACGTTTAAGACGCGACGTGCTCGATAAGCTGGTGGAATACCGGGAGGCCGTCGAACGCGAAAAAAACGCACGCGATATTCAGATCGATCCCAACAGTATATGGGGCGTCAAACCAACGGCGCCGGAAACGGAAGACGCCAACAAGCCGAGCGAATCCAAGTCCAAGCCGGACGTCGAAAAACTCAAGCGCACCGACGAGTGGCAGCGTATCTTCAGCCCGGAAGGCTCGTTCGTGACCGGCGTCGTCAACACGGAACACTGGCTCGCTTTCGGCCTGGGCGAGAAACTGCCCGTGATGTTTTGGGGCAGCCGCGCCTTTATGTCGAAGCCCCCGGTGCGGACCGTCGTGCGTCTGGCCGACGAAAATCAGGTACGCCTCAGCGGCCTGCTCTGGCCCGAAGCCCGGCAGCGTCTTGCCGACAGCGCCTACGCCACGGTCGAATCCGTCGGGCGCGGCCAGGTGATCCTGTTCGCCACCGATCCAACGTACCGCATGTGGCTTCCCGGCCTGCAGAGACTCTTTCTCAACGCCGTCCTTTTAGGTCCCGGCATGGGTGCCTCTCAACCTGTACCCTGGTGAACAAGTTCCCAACAACCAACGTTTTTGATCGTTTCATATTCTTTGGAGTTGCCGAAAGGATACCTAAACATTATGCAATCCCTTTTTCATCAATCATTTACAGGTGACTTCAGAACAGATAGTCTATCTATCGATGGTTCAGGATGTGTCAAATCGGAAAAGGTTTTTTTATTTACCGTTCGTCTTTGGCCGAAATACCATTAGAATAGTTCGATGATTATAACAGATAGACTGGGGATTTGTGTCAAAGGCTAAAGCCTGTCATATTCCAGCCGCTATCAACTCTTCTCGATGAAATAAGGAGCCGCTATGCGTCCAAAAGTGTTAGAAACCCGTTGCGGAAAATCCCTCTGGATTTGTCGCTGGTCGGGCTACCTGGCCCTAATACTCATGATAGGATGCTCGCCATCAAAACCCGACCAGGAAGTGACCCCGGTCGATCTGGACCTGACCCGGGACGGCCAACATACTTCAGGTGACTGGACCTATGACTATTCGATTACCAACCCAGGCACTCGCAGTGAGGGGTATCACGGCACTCTCTCACATAACCAGATTGAAGTGCCCGACCCTATACACATCAATGACTATTACGAAACCCCCTGGGGCCGGCTCTATTGGCTGGGTCAACCTCCGGTTCTGTTCGGTGCGCACGGATGGATGCCCAAACCGCTGGTCCGGGAACCGGTCCGCCAGGCGCTGATAGATCCCGCCATTGTGCACAGCGAACGTTTTATGGTCCACGTCAAGATTCTGGCCCCGGAAGAACTGGCTACGCCGGATCGCCTGGAGCAGGACTCGGCTGTTTTGAAAGCCCTCGAACCGTTCGGCGTGACCCAAGTGCACGTCCAACGTAACTGGTTCCCGGTCGGCGCCGATCCGATCACGCTGCACGACACCAAACGCTGGGGCATGTTCACCGTGTGCAGGGCCGATCTCAATCAACGCGCTGCGCCCACACTGGAATTCAGTTGTACAGGCGACTTCACGGTAGATACCTTGCCTAAACCCGTTGTACTCAGTGAACTCATGGCCGCACCCGAATTTCCCGCCAGGCCAAGCAGCTTATCTTTATCACCGCAGATCGACACACTCCAACCGATCAAGTGCACGCTTAAGTCGTTCGTCGGCGAACCCCTGATCCTGTACGTGATGTGCCGCATCGAGGACCAGGGACCGAGAGGACCGTGGAAATCGCCGGCCAGGCGCGTGTACGAAAGCAACTAGGCCGCACCGGACGGTCATTAGTAAGATTCGACGGACATAGACGACGGCTGTGAAAGGAATGCATTTATGGTACGATCACATCAAGCTCTCATCCTCAGCGGAATGTTGCTGATTGTCCTGATCCTGGTCTCAACGGAAACGGTGCAAAGCCAATCGGCCCTGCAACAGCTCCAGCAGATCGCCGGGGCCATGCTGAATGTCTCGGAAGTACCACCACCGACCTATGACAGGGAGGGCACCGAAGCCGCCTGGGATATCACCCATCCGGGCTGGCGAGAATGGCAGCAACAATCCAGCCAGACCAACCAAACCAACCAGGCCAACCAGGCCAACCAGGCCGAAATCCTGGCTCTGAAGAAACGGCAAGCCGAGCAACAAAGGCTACTGGAAGAGACCCGGAAGAAACAACGCCAGGAGGAGCAACGCCGCCGGGAGTTGGAGCAGTACTGGCGGCAGGTCATGAATCAGCAGCGGCAGGCACAGGCCCAGCAGCAGCAAGAGGCGGCGGAACGCCAACGCGCCTTCGAACAGGCCAGGCAGACGTTGCTGGTGAACTTCCGGGTACCGACTGTCTCGGCGGGCGAACCGGGCGCACCGGTCCCCGATTCGGAAAACGCCGTCACTTGGTCGGCCTCCAGCTATGCCTCCTTCGGCCGGTCCGCGGCGGCCCAGGGATCCGAAAGCGGGCTCTCGCCCCAACAATGGCGGCGGGCCCGTCAGTACCAGGAAATGATCGAGACCCTGCACGAGTCTCCGGACAGACAAGAGGAAGACGAGGAGATCCTGGTGCGTATTGAAGCCGGCCTCAACGCCCTGTGGACCAAAGCGGTCACCGTGCCGGATTTGCCCGACGACGCACGCGAGGCCCTTGCCCTGGCCCTGCCCATTACCGAATCCAACGGCCTGACGCCCAGAATATCGCGCGAAGACCTCCAGCGTCTCGAGACCGCCGCCAAGGACTTGAGAGAAGCTGCCGAAAAGACCACCTATACGCTGCTGGACGCGATCGAGCAACGGGCCTATGACCTACCCGATGGCATGCCCGAGCCGGTCGCGATGAAAAAATATGGAGTGTTCCTGAGCCTCGCCAAAATCGTCATGGCGGCCGAGAAAGGCGGGACCGCCAGCGCCCTGGCCGAGACCGTGGACTTTGCCGTCGGGACGCTGCCCTTCCCAGGAGCCAAGGACGCCGTGGACGGGGGACGCCTCTATGCGAATGTCGCGTTCCAGGCCACGAACCGGTTCATGACCGACGCCATGGCCGCGACCGGAAGCACGTTCGATTCCGAAACCTTCTGGGGTGATTTCAAAAACGACCTGAATGTATGGCAAAAAGCTGTAATGGAGTTTATTCACTATGGTCCGAAGAATTAGCCAATCGATCCTCGCCGTTGTGGCACTGTTGTGGATGTCCCCGGAGCGGGCCCAGGCAATCAAACTGGCCCTGCCGGCCGATTGCAAGGTCGAGGTTCGATGGGTCTGCCCCCCGCTCGATTGGCACCAGCTCCTGGAAACCGGATGGTCTGGCCGGTACGAGGGCGGTTTTTTCAAATTCCATTTCGATGTGGACGCTTCCGGCCAACCCTGGTTCAGCATCCGCAAAACCGACAAAACACCCCAACAGATCCTCAATCCGATCCGGCAATACCGCTTCGGGCTGTCGCATCCCTGGCAGGGAATGGTCTGTCTGGACAACGGCGCCCTGCTGTTCTATACGGACCACGACCTGGGCTTCATCAGCCCAACGGCCAAACCGGCCGTCAACGACGGTCTGCCCATCCTTCCCTTCCAGCCCATCGTGGCCCTGCCGGTGCGCCATGCCCGCCTCTACGCCGGCGCCAATGAGGCGATCTACGTAGTCGGGCAATCCGGCAGCGGCGACCAGGACGTCTATCTGCTTCAGCCGGAAACGCTGTCGCAGGGCGGACAGAGACTGCTCCGAAGTTATCGCAAGGTCTTCACCACCTCTTCGAACAAGATCGAGGCGGTGACGGGGGATGGGCAAACCACCTTCGTATCCCTGGGCCAGACCATCGCCCGCATCACCTCCGACACGCAAACCCGGCCCGACATCCTCGTGCACCCCGAACAACCCGTACGACAGTTGGCCTACAGCCCGACGGCCGGCTTGTTCTACGCCACCGATTCGGCCGTCGGCATGGTCGGAGAAAACGGCGTCTGGGACTTTCTCCCGTTCGTCAGCCCCCAAATCGCCCTTCGAAGCGACAGCCTGTACGTGCTCCTTGAGGACACCTGGGGCGTGTTCGCGCTCGATCACGTCTCCGAGTTGACCCCGTATGCCCAGAACGGGCAATACACCCTCCCGACGGGGACGTCTCCCGTCGCCGAGGTCAAAGACATCCGCTTCGTGCCCCACGCCATCAACCCGAACGAGGATGGAGTCTCCGACCGTAAGAATGAATTCGAAAGGTCCAAGATCAAAGATGTCGTGGGCGTCTTCGCTCTGCATCCCACGGGCCCATCCCCGGCAACTGTAAATTTGACGATTCGGTGGTCAGGCCCCAAGGACCTGCGGGAAGACGGCTATAGACGATATAGACGGACGGTGTATGGGTATTTGGAACTGATTCCCGGACAACCCCGGACCGGCACATTCCGCGCTCCGTTTGAAGAGCCCTTCTATCCGGGCACGTACACCATGACGATCTCGATCAACGGGATCGAGTCGGGAAGCGGCTCGTTCACCATCACCGGCCAGACCACACTGCTCGAAGCGGCAATGCAGGACAATGTCCCGCTGATCAAGAGGCTGCTCGAAGAGGGCGCCGACCCCGACCAGCGCGACAGCAAGGGCCAAACCCCCTTGTTCATCGCGGCCTTCAACGACAGCGCCGAAGCGGCGCGGTTGCTGCTCAAGCACGGGGCCAAGGTCAACGTCAAAGACGACGAGGGAGAAAATGCACTGTTCAGTCTCGTCCGGGGATATAACGGCAATCCGACCGGCGCCCTGGAAACCGCCCGGCTCCTGATCGAACACGGCCTGGACTTCTCGGCGAAGAACAACGACGACCAGACTGTTCTCGATCACATCTACTGGAGTGATGAACCGGCCCTGGTGAACCTGATCGACGTGCTGCTGGACCATGGCATGGAGGTCGACGCCAGAGACGACGCAGGCCGGACGCGCCTGGCCCGCGTCAGTTGGAGGTATATCACCCTCGGCTCGGCCGCACCGATGGCCCGGTGCCTGATCCGACACGGTGCAGACATCACGGCGGTGGACAACGACGGCATAAGCGTGTTCACCCACATCGCAGGAAGCGATAGTCCCGAACTCGTCGCGCTGTTGCTGGCCCATGGCGCTGACCCCGGCAAGCCGGATATCGACGCCGATGGGGACAAACGCTTCCCGCTCGTGTGGGTCAATCCCCGGAACCACCGAATCCTGGAACTCCTGCTCTCCCACGGCGCCGACCCCGACGCCGAGAATCGCCCGGGCTATACGGCCTTGAGCAAAGCAATCCATGATGCCGAACCGGAAGCCGTTCGAATTCTGCTGGCGCACGGGGCCTCCGTCACAGCCGATTGTCGAGTCCAGTATCAGAACGGCAGTGCCCTGCGCGGCGCCCTGGCGTCCTATCTCCAGTACGCGCCCAAAGATCGCATCAAAGCCCAGAAAGCCAAGGACATCTTCTTCATGTTGCTGGCTCATGGGGCCCGGCTCCGTCCGGCCGAGGAGGTCATGGTGGTGGATAAGCAGCTTCACGGCTGGCTGCCGCCGGAGTTTGTTCTCGATGTGCTCCAGCGTAACGACCAGGCCGTGCTGGACGCCCGCGACCTGACCGATTCACAGCTCCAGCGGGCCGTGATCAGCCGACTCCTGGGCATGGCACAAGCCAGGACGGCCCAGGCCACGTCCAAGGAAGGCTACCAGGCGGCGCTGGCCCTGTGCGACCAGGCCAAGACCCGGGTCCAAATCTGGCGAATCGAGTCTCAGTGTCCTTTGATCTACTACAACATGGGTCTGCTCTACGGCCAGATCGGCCAGATCGAGGCGGCCAAGGACAACTTCCGACGCTATCTCGACCTGGCGCCGAACGCCCGGGATGCCAGGGCGATCCGTATATCCATGGGACTTTAATAAGTAAAGAGAGTTCTTGGGGTTAAAGGTGTATTCTGGAAACCAAGGAGCAAGCACAAAACGGGGTCAATGACCCCAATCCATCTTCTCAAAGGTAGCTTCTATGTGGACACAGAAGATTCAAAAACAATTTTCTTTCTATCCGGCAACGATTCTCCTTGTTCTGGCCAGCCTCATCAACCCAACGGGATTGGCCCTGACACAGGACGAATTCAGACAAAAACAGGACGCCGCACAAGAGCAGTTTCTCGCCTGGCAGACGGCCATGTTCCAGACCCGGCAGGATATTGCACGCAAGCAGCTTCGCCTTTTTTATCAGAATATGAAAGTCCCCCCGCTTCCCCCTTTAGGCGATCAGTCCGGGGCAACTTCCCAAAGCGATCAAGATTCATCTATGATGCGTATTGACGTTCCCCTGCCCCTGCCCACGGACACCCAACTTACCTTGCATGCGGGTGAGCCGTCAGCATCGTTTCAAGTAGGCGTCGAAGGCAAAGCCCTGTCGTTTATCGGGGCGTCCTACACGGCCGGCGTTTCGTATTCGGCCAGCGATAACAAATGGATGGTGGGCGACGCCAGGGATTTCCGACTCGGTCTGGACGCCGGGCCGGCTCAAATCACGGGAACCTATCAATATCATGCCTCCAGTTGGACCCAGCCCCCCACTGTGGGCAGTGAAATCTCAGCGGATCTTTACATGGTCAAAGGCTCGCTGGGCTACAACTCGAATAATGAATTAAGCGTGGGAGTGGGATACGACCTGGCCAAGACGCCTAAAGCCCTGAGCTTTCTGGCCGAGGCGTCGATTGGCGTACAAGGCCAGGTCTCCGCACCAGTGAAGGTCCAGGGCCTGACACGGGGCAAACGATCGTTAACCGGTGCATTGAGCAAACAAGTCGCCAAATTGGTCATGCTCCTGAAAAAGCCTGTATCCTGTCCCCATTGCGCCGCCAAAGGGGAGTTGGATTGCCCCACCTGCGGAAACACGCGTCAAGTGACATGTCCGCTATGCAAGGGACAATTGGAATTCGAATGCACGCGATGTGAAGGTGGAGGGTATCTTTACTGCCCGATCTGCGATGGAACGACAACCGTCTCGTGCAGCACGTGCCGGGGCACCGGCCAATTGCGATGTTCCACCTGCGGCGGCAGCGGCCAGGTCACCGTGTACGAATCCGAGACGCGAAGCCGTCAGGTTCGTAAGCTCCTCAACGCCGGATTCGACGAAAATGGCCAACCCTTCGAAGAATGGGGCTATGAAACCGAATACTATACAGCTCAAGTCCCGAAAAACCAGACGTGTTCCAGTTGCGGCGGCACCGGCGATGGCGGCCAATGCAGCAACTGCGGCGGCAACGGTAAGGTAACCTGCAATCGTTGTGACGGCAGCGGAACGGTTTACTGCAATAAGTGTGGCGGCTCCGGCAAAATAAAGTGCCGAAAGTGCCACGGTACGGGAAAAATCACCTGCCCGGATTGCCGCGGCAAACCGATTCGATGTCCTATGTGTAAAGGCAAAGCACAACTCGGAAAATGAGGATCGCTATGAAACGCACTTTCATTCTAATATTCATTCTTTTGTCTATCTGCGGATGCCAGGCCGGGCGGCCCGAAGTGAAGATCGGCCCCGAACAGGCCCGAACCTTAAATCTGGACTTGACCGGAGGCGTCGCCGCACATGCTTCCGGAGATATCTTCCTGACCACCCCTACCGGTCTTCAAAAGTATAATCCACGTAAGAAGCAACTGGAAGATCTCCTGAATGACACAACCCGGGATATTCAGGACGTGGCTTTAGCACCCAATGGAGTCCCGTTGGCTCTGCGCCCTCAAACGTTGTGTGGCGTTGCAGCCGGCTACCTGTTTGACATCCATTCCCTTCCCGGCCGTGCTTTCGCCTTGTCCTGTGACAGAGAATTCGCTTACATTCTCACTCGCGGCGGACGGGGAGCACAACTGATCCGTTATCACCTCACCGGCCCGACCCAGGGCCGCATTCAGCCGATCCTCGCTACCGAAGACATACCTCAGGCATTATGCGCCGTCCGAGGCGGATGCCTGGTGGCCTCTGGTGGGAATATCATCAAGGCCACAGACCCGGCCCCGGGCGACAGTCAAACCGAAGACCAGGTTGCCACGGCTCTGCTCGTCGCCGTACATGATCCCATTACCTCGATCGCGGCGGACCCATCCCGACTCATCGTGTACTTCAGCACAGCAAACACGACCTATGCCTGGGTACAGGGACAGATACTCCCGATCTTCCCGGCGGGTGACAGTTTGGCCTGGGCTAAAGACACACTGACCCTATGCCTGACGGCACAACAAAACAGCCAGATTATTCAAATCCCAAACGTAAGTAAACACACACACGAGCTTCTAAAAAAACTATCTCCCACAACTCCCGAATAAGGCGATGAAACATGACAGAAAAACCCACTACGCCAAACAATCCATCTGATAAAACGTGTTCCCATTGCCAAAGCACCGCTTTGACTATAGGCGTCAGCGTGGGATTGAGCGCCGAGACCGGCTGGATCGGACTGAAGTATAAAGACGGCCGGCTTTTTCTCGGCACGGAGCCTTTTTTAGCCGAAGTCTGCGGTTCCTGCGGCCACATCGAACGCCTTTACGTCAGCAATCCCAATCACAAATGGACAATCCAAGATAAATCCAAAACTCCATAACTCAACCAATGAATCTTCTTTTCAACTCGCCGGAAGAAATCAAAACAGACATTAAGATAACTTTAAGGCGATGATTTTAACGTAGCCTTTTGTTGGCACCCGCACCGCGCCGTCGGCGTTGTAGTAAACGCCGGCGTACGCCTGTGACCTCAGGGTGATGCTCGTTTCATCCAGACCAACGACATAGACCGGGCGATCCCCGCCGAAGGCGGGACTCCCGATTAAAACGACATCGCCCGACCCATCAGGGGTATTGCTATACCAAACCTGTACGAGATCGGGGATCGCCCTCAATCCGTGAGCCTTCGTGTAGGTCGTCAACTGCGAGACGTCGATGAAGTGGCGAGTCCCTGCAATAGACACTCAATGGTTTTCTGAAGATAGGGTTTGAAATCGATCTTCATATGCCGAAATTCAGGATAGTCCAACACTTTCCGCTGCACATCTGACAGATTCGTGATTTGATAGAGTCCAATCGTCGAGGCTAACTGCAATTCCAGGAACTCCCCCGCCTTATCCGGCGTGAAGGCGGGAAACGCCCTGCACAAAAGCTCCGACAATACACTCAATTCGCCCTTGACGCTTCTCTTGAAATCAATCAAAACCTCTTCGGTCACGTTTTTTTCCAGAAACGAGGACAGGATCGAAACCAAATCCAACAGACGCTGATGCCTCGATAGAGTATCCACCCAAACCGACGCAAATGTCTCAATCGACCGGATTGTACGATTGCCGTAGGTTCGGAGCACATCTTCTCGCCAGGTTAAGATATCCCGTTTGAGAAACGCCAGGAAGATCTCTTCTTTCGAGGAGAAATACTTGTATAGATTGGAGCGAGTAAAATCTGCTTCTTCGGCGATCCGAGTCAAGGTGATGTCTTCAAAGCGGTATTGCTTATAGAGCCGAGCCGTCGCACTGACGATCTCCGATATGCGCTGTCGCTTCTGCTCTTCGCTTTGCGCTCTTTTCCAGGCCATCGACCGTCAATCCTTCAAAGCGAAACACACCAGACGTTGCTTGAACCGCAGAAAGAGCTTGTCGTTGGCCACAACCGGAAGAGTCCATACCGGCCCTTTGACATCGCCCAGCGCCCGGACAAGCCCCGTGACCTTGGTGAACCGCTCGGGATTAGGTTTCATCAGGAAAAGGTTGCCCTTGATATCGAGACACAACAGATGACCGTCCACATGAGTACACGCGCCCCAGCCCATCTTATTGGTCGCCCACTTTACCGTCCCACCAGCCAGTTCGAGGCATTTGAAAGCGCCTTTATTCTGCATGCTCTGACCGGTATACCCATAGTAAAAACCATTCAGGATATACCCGTCCGAGTGGTGTGCGGCCACGGCTTTATTCGTCCAAAGAACCTGGCATTCCGTATCACTGACTCTGAGCCACTGGGCGCCCGTTTTGTATCCGGAGGTCATGAAAACCCGGTCGCCGATGACAAGCGGCGTTGTCGCATTCACGCCATAAGCGGTTTCCCATGGCGTATTCCAGAGTTCCCTGCCCGTGTCCGCTGCGACCGCGGCCAGGCCCTTGCCATGGAATGCAAGATAGGCCGGCGTCTCACCGAGTGTCACGGGCACGATCGGTGCATAGCCGGCGTCCCCCCGGCCGGACGTCCAGATAACCTCGCCGTTCGATTTGTTATACGCCATTACGCGCGCCGTGCCGCCGCCCTGAACGAGGACGTGTTCGCCCGAGACCAGCGGCGAGGAGGAGTGACCCCAGTTCGGCTCCTCCCCCCCTTCCTCCCGGACGTTCTTATGCCACACGACCGTACCGTCGTTGACATCCCAGCAGACCAGATCGCCGCTGCGTCCGAAGGTATAAACCCGGTCCTCATCGATGTACGGCGTCGCCCGCATGCCGGACCCGTGGCTGCTCGCGGCCTTCGCGGCGTACTGATTCCGCCAGAGCAAGCCGCCGTCGAGGGCGTTCAGGCAAAAGATAAGATCATTCCCCTCGTCGCGACCGCACACGATCAATTGATCTCCTTGAACGACCGGCGCCGACCACGCGGCGCTGGCTTGGCCCTGGCACAGGTAGTTCACCTCCCATGCCTGCTTGAGGCCGTTTGACCAATCCTTGATGATACCGGTCACGGTGCTTTTCGCCTCTCCATCAACTCCGCGCCAGCAGGGCCAGTCCGCTTCGCCCTTGTCGCGCAACGCCACAGCAGGTGTGGTGGCCTCGGGAATGTCCTGGACGCGTTCGCTCAAATTCTGAGTGCCCTTCAAGATATCGACACTCTCCCAGTAGCGAATGACGAGCAGGCCCAAGCCCAGCACCAGCACACCCACGACGCTCAGACCAATCATCAGTCACGTTTTCATGGTCTTTTTCATTGTCAGGCCCTTCCTTTAAAGCTCACATACAGGACATCGTATCTTTAAAATAAAAGACGGCCCCTCTCCTGCAAGAACTTTTTTTTCTGAGAGACCGGGAAATTTGTAAAAAAATTAATTTTACTGCTTGACATACTACGATATACGTAGTAGCTATACTATAAAGATAGTAATAACGCTACGGATTACGGAGATTGTATGATGGGTAAAGGAATGCCACATATCACAGCCGCGGAATTGAAAATCATGAAGGTCGTCTGGCAGCTTGGAGCCTGCACCGTGCGCCAGACTCTTGACGCCCTGCCGAAAGATGAAGGCCCCCCACCGGCCTATACTACCGTGATGACCATGATGAAACAGCTTGCCGAAAAGGGAGCCTTGAACGTGGACAGTCAGCGCCAACCGTTCCTGTACACACCGACCGTACGACGCGACCGGGTCCTCCGCCAGCGGGTGACTCAATTCCTTCAAACCGTCTTTGACGGCCACGCCGAAGACCTCGTGCTCCACCTCATCGAGGAGACCGACCTCTCGCCCGCGGACATCCGGCGTATCGAAGCGAAGATCAAAAAACGCGAAAAAGCAAACAAGTAGCTCAATGTCATGGAATGAACCGACGAAGTGAAGGATACACGATGACTTTAGCCCACCTCATCAACTGTAGCCACGCCCTATCATCCGTCCTATTCTCCTGGCTCTGGCAATCCATTCTATTCGGAACCTGCATCGCCGGGATCACCACCCTTCTCATCCGATTGCTCAGACTACGCACGGGCGCTGCGCTGGAAACCGGTCTCTGGATAATCGTGCTGATGAAGTTTCTTGTGCCCGTGGGGCCCTCCTGGACATTCTCACTGAGCAGTATGTACCGACACGTATGCCAATCCTCGCCTGTTTACAACATTCCCTTAACTGTTCCGATTGCTAATGATATTGAACACCTACCTCCAGTGGAGGCTAAGCCCTACGAGGACTACACCCCCTCAGCCGCCCCGACGATACACGAGCGCTCACCCGCGGCTAAAGAAGCCACGTTGCCTCAATGGCATTGGTCGGCGTTCATCGGCATGGCTTATTTGATCTGTGCCCTCAGTATTTTTGCCTACCGCGTCCGAAGTTATCATGCCTTGGTCGCCCACTGCCGATCATTGCCGGAAGCCGACGAGCGAACACGTCATATGGTCAATAACGTATGCCAACGCCTCGGCGTACGACGAATGCCAACAGTCAAGATCAGCGACGAAAATCCACCGTTTGTCATGAATTGCCTCCGTCCATTATTGGTTCTATCCCGTCATCTGCTCGTTCGGCCGGACGAGTTGGAGACGGTCATCGTGCACGAGATCGCCCATCTCCGGCGGGGCGATATGTTCGTGCGATACCTCGAATGGATCGCCGGAATCCTCTTTTTCTTCTGGCCGGTTGTTGCCTGGGTTAACCGTCGGCTCGACGCATCGCGTGAGTTTGCCTGTGATGAATGGGCCCTGTATCAGGGAAAACTCACCGCCCCGGAATATGCCCGGTGCCTGCTCCATATCGTGCGGCCCGCGCGTCGTTCACGGTTTGCGTACGCACCCTGCAGCATGGCCACGAACCCGAAGATTATTGAAAGGAGAATCGATATGATTTTACAACCCAAACGTCGTCCAGCAAACCGTCGGTTATGGCGTGTGTTGGCATTTGCCTGTCTGCTGGCCTGGGCCGGCTTTACCCTCACGGGAGTCGCCGCCGGTCCCAACCCGGTCTGGCACAACGAATCCAGGTCCCCCACAGAGGAAGCCGTCCAAAAGCGCGCCGCGGAGATATACCATCTCATTGACGAGCTTGGTGCGGCCGATTTCAACGGCGACGGCATTCTCACCTACCTCGAGAAAGACGCCTACCTCGTCGCCCTGGCCATGCGTAACGCCGGTCCCTTCATGGACGAGTTTCCCTACGCGGACCGCAACCAGAGCGGCAATCTCGACGTCATCGAAGCAAAGGACGTAATTCGGGCCATCACGCTCGTTGCCTATGCGGACCGACGGGATTGCGCCGCAGCGGAGCAGGTTCTGCCGCTGGAGTTCTGCCATGCCGCTCTCGACGCTCAGGAATGGTTGCTGGCCAACGCGAGTTCCGAGCCTAAGCCGAGTGAACTGGACCCGATATGGTCCGTACTCTATCGCATACAAGGACACCCGAACGGCTATGCCGCCCGAATGTTCGATCACGGCGGCCCCGAGCGGCTCAAAGGGCGCCGCAAGTTCGATCCCGGTCGTCGCCCGCAATTTCATGAACTCGAAGGCAACATCGCAGTCATTAAAGAGCGGCTGGCCACAACGTCCGATCCCGACAGAATCGCCGAGCTCACCCTGATGCTCACAAAGCTGGAAACCTTACTTTCCAAACTCCGGCAATAACATCATCGCAATGCTGAAAAACCTGGCGTCACCTTCCTTAGTGTGACGCCAGGTTTTGTTCTTTGACACATGAATTCTCAGACGTTACATTACACGATGTGAGACGGCGATTCATAAAAAGAATCAATGGAGTTTCTGCAATGATAAAAGCACTGTTGACTCGTGTCGTGTTAATCAGTATATTTTTTGCATTTGTCTCGCCGGCCGGGGCGAAAGAGTTCTGCGCCGATCTGGTCGTCGTCAATGCCCGTGTCATCACCGTTGACGCCGACAATCCCGGGGCTGAGGCGTTTGCCGTCCAGGGCGATACGTTTATCGCCGTGGGGACAAATTCTCAGATGAGGACATTGATCGGCGATGACACGACGGTCTTAGACGCAAGCGGTAAGACGATTACTCCCGGATTTATCGATGCCCATCTGCACCCGGGTCCCGTGTACCCGGCGAGCTCGCGACTGGGAAAGGTGGACTTGAGACCCGCCAGTGTCAAAACGATGGACGAACTGATCGACGCCCTCCGCGAAAAAGCAAAAACCACCCCCAAAGGCCGGTGGGTCTTCGGGTCCAGATATCAGGATACCAAGCTCGGGCGGCACCCGACCCGCGAGGACCTCGACAAGGCTTCGACCCAGCACCCGATAAGCATCGGCCATTCGAGCGGTCACGTGAGCGTTGTCAATTCGCTGGCGTTGAACAATGCGGGAATCACCAAAGACACGCCCGATCCGGCAGGCGGCGGTTTCGACCGCGACGAAAACGGCGTTCCGAACGGCATTTGTCGTGAAGGCGCCGGCCGATTGGCCCGTAAGGGAAGTCCTCCCCCGCCTTCGGCGACGAAAGAAGAAAAACTCAACGGCTATCGCCTGTGTTTCAGGAATTATCTGAGCAAGGGCATCACCGGCATTGGCGACGCCGGGACCGGCGGCTCGGGGATCCCGTTTTATCAGGAACTCATCCGGTGCGGCGCGCCTGTACCACGCATTAACAAAATGATCGGCTCCCGTTATTTGCCGCAATTGAAGGAATTACACCTGATCGGGCCGATCGGCGACGAACGCTTTCGATTGGGAACGATCAAAATATTCCACGGCAACTCGCTGTCGGGGCGGACCTGCTGGCTGTACGAGCCTTATGACGCCATTAATCCCAAAACCGGAAAAAAGGATTACTACGGTATCCCGCCGGGAAGGTCTCAGGAGGAATTGGACAAGCTCGTCTATGATATCCACGAAGCGGGCTTTCAGATGGCCTGCCATTCCAACGGCGACCGTGAAATCGACATGGTGCTGGACGCTATCGAAAAGGCGCTAAAGAAGTTGCCCGGCAACCATCACCGCCATCGCATCGAGCATTGCAGCGTGGTCAATCCCGAAATTCTCAACCGAATCAAAAAGCTCGACGTCGTTCTGGCGCTGCATTCATACGTTTACGAGCACGGCGACAAAATGGAGGATTACGGCCCGAGGCGATGGCCGATGATGCACCCGAACCGTTCGGCGACGGAGATGGGTATTGTCGTGGCGGGCAATTCCGATTCGCCCGTCAGTGCCGCCGATCCGTTACTGAGAATCCAGAGTATGGTCACACCCACAACCGCCGAGGGTAAAGCGTACGGCCCCGAGCAAAAGGTCTCCGTGGAAACCGCGCTGCGAATCTGGACGATGGGCAGCGCGTATGCCTCCTTTGAAGAGGACATTAAAGGTTCCATCGAAGTCGGCAAGCTGGCGGATTTTGTTGTCCTCTCTCAGGATCCCACTCACGTACAACCCGATAGAATCAGCGGCATCCCGGTCGAAAAAGTATATATTGGTGGCACACTTGCTTTTGCCAGATAATCGTTTTATGACGCAGGGCAAAACGTGCAACTCAATGTAGGATTCTGCTTTGAGAGCAACTCCGATAGAAATTATTTCTGGATCGACAATGCGCCCTTCTTGATCCAGTCGTACCAACCGGTCTGTGTTCTTCTTCGCCGGTTTCGATTTCGCCAATACCCATTCAGATCCATACTACTTCTCGCGGGCGTCTTTCTCGTTGCAAGGATCATCGTTTCGGCTGAACCGGCGCTTTTAATAATGCTGGTCTGATAGGGTAAATAATATTCCACACCGTTCGGCGCGGGCTTGTTGTGCCCTCCTTCCCTACTGACAATCATGCTCATCCCGCCGGCATTCACCACGGCGCCGAACGTAGCGTACATCAACATCAACAGGTGCCTTTGTTTGAAGAGCGTCACTTCCTCGGAAGATGAACCTACCTCATGGGTCATGTGAAAGTGCAGAACCATCCCCCGGGCCGCCGCGAGGTCGCCTATTTCCACAAAACGTGCATCCTCCCCTATCGTGACGATGGAGTGTACCCCCTTCAATTCGAACCACATAGCCTTCGCGCTCGATCCGGGCTGGAACAACTCGGTCCGGCCTGATGAAATCTGCGCATACCGCGTCTTGATGCTTCCATCATCACCGATAACAAAAGCGCAATTTCTTCTCTGATTGTCGACAAAACAGGGCGTTCCCACTATGACGTATATGTTGTCATTGTCAGCTTTGCTTCGGATTTCGCCCAGTGCCCTCTGCAATTCAGATCGTTGAACCTTTAAGACATCGTCCGTCTGAATACCTGTCATCGCCAGTTCCGGAAAAACGACAATATCCGCCCCCTGACCGGCCGCCTCATGAATATGGCGCTTGATTTTTTTGACATTCTTACTCATGTCTCTGGAACATATCATTTGCACTGCGGCAATTGTTATGTCTCGGCCTGCCGATGAATACGGCTTAATATCCGGAACCGAATCAACACGGCCTCCTTCCAACAGCCGCTCCCCCATGTCCCAAAAAGGTTTGAATATCGGGTGGTTCCGCCGTTGGATCGCTCCGAGTCTCGTCGCTCTGGCCGTATCGATCTCCTCCACGATAAGACTATCCTTTTCATATGTCCTGCACGCCTGGATCGAACCATCGGGTCGTATAACAGCGCTGCCCCCTCCCCACGGGCTATGCCCCATGAAGTCCGTATCGTCGTGTACCGGATTGCTGACGATGACGTAGGCGCCGGTCCTCATCGCCCAGGGCCGGTACCTGATCCAGCGCAAGTCGGGCCGGCCGTCGTCGCCGCCGTGACCGCCGGAGATATCGACGATGACCTGCGATCCCTGCACTAAACACGGCAGGTCGGAATGTTCCAGGTACCCCCGGTCGGAACATATGGACAGATTGAACGGAATACCGCAAACGTCAAATCGCTGAGGGACTTCGGCGTTCTTCTTGTAGAACAGAAGCCGCTCCCCACCCGGATCGAAAACGACTCCCCTGTTCAGATAAGGCCCGGGATCGGTCGTCTTATATCCCACTCCAAAAACAACATACACATCCTCTGCATCCGCTTTCCGGCCAACTCGCGCTATGGCGCGATCCAGATCGGTTCGACTCGGCCTTTCTACCGCTACGTCGGACCAATAGAGCGCCCCTTCGGGAAAAATCACGATCTGACATCCTTCGGCTTTTGCCTGCCCGATGAAACTCAACAACTTCGTACAGTTCTTTTGGAGTGAATCCTCGATAACGGTCTGAACGACACCAACTTTGATGTTCTCTGAAAACACGGCCTGAGGCCAGATCCCTGTCAATAGCAACACAAAAGCAAGTAAACGCGTCCGGATCATTCGAATGCCCTGCAATTTAATTCTCGTGTTCATGCCGGTCGAAGTATACACCATCGGATCACCTATAACAACCCGGTCCTCATGTCATGAAAAGTAAGCACTTTCCGAAAATTCCTTACTCTATTATAATGGGACATGTGAATGCTATGAAAACATGCTTCTAAAGAACCCGATGGAGACGACCATGAAACGCTTCATACAAATCGCCTGTGCTTCAGCACTTATTACCCATTTTTGTGCATCCCATCTTCACTCGTACTCGGGGCCTTTCGATGGGCAAAATTTCAAGGGCAGAATCGCCTTCAGCTCCGACGGCAATTATAACGACGAGGACGACTGGGGCGCTTTTCCGGTGGCCATCGCAATCCTCGATGCGTTCGGCGTAACAGGTAAGCTGGCGCACGTCGATTACAACAACATTCTCGCCAAAAACGATCCCCGATTCTACAAGGAAATGACGGAAAGCGTTCTCGGTTCGGTCGAAAGATACAATATCTCCCGTCCGATCCTGTTCGATTGTCAGAAGGACTTGGACGGCGCTATCGAGAGTATCAAGAATGCGATCAATGCCTCGTCAGCCGACAATCCGTTATATTACGTCTTGGCGGGTCCGATGGAAGTCCCGTTTTTAGGCATAGAAAAATCCGATCCCGCCAAACGCAAATTCGTCTATTGCATCTCGCACAGCCGATGGAACGACGGTTATACCAGCAGCGACCGGAATTTGCACAACCACACCAAACGCGACGTCATCCCCTCCGGTATTCACTGGATTCAGGTCAAAGACGGCAATCCCAATCTGGCCCATCCCGGCGGCGTCGGCAGACAATCAACCCCCGGCCAATGGCGTTTGTATCATTGGTTGCGTGATTCGAGCGATCCGAGACTCCAATGGATTTTTACCCGCCTGCAGGCGGAAGGAAGAGCCGATATCTCCGACTCGACCATGACGTATTTTCTCCTGACGGGCGATGAAGAGGCTACTTTACCGAAACTGAAAAGCCTGCTCGATGACAGGAACATCCCGGCGCCGATGGCCCCGAGGGATTCCGTGAGATTCGAGGCGGAGAACTTTCTCGCACTGGATAACTTTGAAGTCGAGCAACGCAACGACCGGCAAGCGTCCCACAGGCTCAGCGTCAGGCTCGCGGACAATGCGCGCGGGCGCATACGTACACAATTCAATCAACCTTATACGGCTGAGAGTGGCCGCTACGACATCGACGTTCGATATTTCGATGCGAAAGAGGGTCCGTGTCGCTTGCAGATTATGATCAATGGTTCCAGGCAAGGCGATGCGTGGAGCGCTACGAAGAATAACGACGGGTGGACGACGCGAACGATCCCGAATATTGCCGTCAGAAGCGGCGATGAGATAGAGGTAAGAGCCCGAGGCACGGACCGTGGATACACCAAGCTGGACTATGTGCAGTTCAATCGCAAAGACATACCTTTGAATTCCGCATCAAAAGATCTCGATGATCCGGCCGCCCTGCCCGGCCAGGTCATCGTCGCCGGCTCCCATCCGGGCTATCTCAAGTACAACGGCGGCGGCCCCGTTTTTCTCTGCGGCCCGGATAATCCCGAGGATTTCCTGTTTCGCGGCAAACAGAATCCCGACGGGACGCGCTCCGGCGGCAAACAGGAAGAGATGATCGAGCGCATGGCCCGCGCGGGCGTCAATGCCTTTCACTGCCAGATGACGCGCATGAAACGATGCAACTACAAAGACGAAGGAGACGACACGCATACGCCGTTTGTCGATCACGATCCCTCGAAGGGACTCAATGAGAACGTTCTCAATCAATGGGATGGGTGGCTCGATCTACTCGAAGAAAAAGGCATCGTCGTGCACCTGGAATTCTACAACGATGCGACCGACGTGGAAATGATGGATTGGAAGCTGGATGCTCAGGGCAACCTTCCGCCGGACGAAAAACGATGGATTGAAGGCATCGTAGAAAAGTTCAAGCACCACAAGAACATCCTCTGGGGAATTGAAGAAAGCTGCAACAAACTTCCGGCGGCCCGTACGCCCCATTTTAAGAAGATCGGCGAGTTGATCGCCAGGACAGACAATCACAACCATCCGATCGTGCAGAGTTTCGTCGTGACAAATGATCCGGAAGGCGATTTCCCGGAAGGCGGTATTACGTCCGACGACTATATCGGCGATCCTTATGTCCGTGTCGTGACCTGGCTCCACGTTGTGCCGCATAAAGACGATTTCGAGAAGCAGCACCAGGAATATCTCTCGTATTACAAACGCGATGCATCCAAGTTCGTCGTGATGAAAAATGAAACGTACCATCATCCCCGCCGGGGGCGTTCGAGCCGCATTTACATGTGGTCGTGCGCCATGACGGGCATGCATTGCCTTGAGGCCTACCATCACGCAGACAGAGCTTCGGATGAAAACACCTTGAAGGATGACGGGCGGATCAATACTTTCATGGAGCAGACCGATTTCCACACAATGAAATCACGAGATGACTTAGCAGCCGGCTCAACCCGTTGGGTGCTGGCCGACCCGGGGTATTCTTATATCGCCTATACCTACGCTTATTCCGAATCCATGGGCGTCAAAAGCATGACGGCCGGTATGTACGATCTGACCTGGTTTGACACACTGGACGGCGATACGGTTAGACAGAAGGGAATCCCGGCGGCCTCGGGCGACGTTACCTGGAGCAAGCCGAGTTCCATGAGTAACGAGATTGCCCTTTATATCAAGTGTCAGTGAAGCAGGAAATCAAATCCTGAGGAAGATTTTTCGGCGGTACATCCACAGCACGACCAGCCAGAGCACGAGCAGCACGACGGCCCGCTCCATGACCGGCGAGTACGCTTCGCCGAAGATGACGAAGAAGTCCCGGCTGATATGTCTCTGGATGTTCTCCCGGACAAAACCGCCCATTAACTGCCACATGCAGTAAAGCGTGATCGGATTGAGCCCGACGACCACAAAGGGAAACGTCCATCGCTTCCAGCCGCGCCATTCGACGATCGCGACGAAGACGCCCAGGATCAAAGTCACCCAGCCGGCGCTGCAGAGCGCCCAGGAGGGCGTCCAAATCCGCTTGACAATCGGGCACAACCCCACCAGCGCCAGGAGCGCGCCCGCGATGATTCCTGTGACACCGAAAAGGACAAGGTGTTTGATTTTGCGTTTGATCGGTAGATTGCCTCGCAGCAACTCGCCCGCCAACAATCCGAAGATCATCGTCGCTATCGACGGGACAAAGTTCAGGGTCTGATAGCCGCCCCGGCTAAAGACGAAGGGCTTTTCTCGCGGGAACAGATTCAGGAACCAGCCATCGAATGCGGCGGCGAAATTTGCGTTCTTCTCCCAGTGAGCCGCGAAGCCGGTCAGAAAGTTCCAATCTTCGGGCACGCCGACACTCGCCCAGTCGAAATCCGCTGCGGGCAAGGGATACAATGCGAACGCCAGCCAATAGGCGAAGAGGATGCCAGACGCGGCCAGCCATTGCGTTCGCGGTTTGCTGAATGCCAAAAGAAAAACAAACATGTAACCCAGGCCGATCTGTGCGAGCACATTATTGAAAGACCAAACCGTTTGACGGCTCCAGGCGGACGAAAGAAAAACCGCCAGCAGCACGAGCGCCAGCGCCCGCCAAAGCGCGTGCACGAACATCGACCTGACGCTTTGGCCCCGTGCACGCCGATTGGCCACCGACCACGGCAACGCCACCCCCACCATGAACATGAACGCCGGTTGAATGATATCCCACAGCGCGAAACCGGCCCACTGCGCATGCTCGACCTGGTGCCCTATGAATCCCCACAAGCCACTGTCGGGATGCAGCCGGGCCACCTGGCCCAGGCCCAATCCGGCCGATGCCATCATCAGCATAATCGCGCCGCGATAAGCATCGAGCGAAACAAGCCGCTCGGACCGTATGCCGGGAGTATTTTTGCCAATAATATCCATCATATCGAGATTATAACTGTACCTGGGATCTTTTTAAAGCCTCGAAACAAGAACATCACCAGGAAACAGTCCTTATAATTCATCTTTTTCACGAGGTTGCGTGACTGGATGGTTTTTTGTT
>Ga0180432_10002299_pt1 | contig 28781 bp, 15 predicted proteins | sample SS_ome_10_FD_132414 | JGI IMG/M metagenome (GOLD analysis project Ga0180432, IMG submission 132414) | Hypersaline lake sediment archaeal communities from the Salton Sea, California, USA - SS_1_MS_2 metaG | ecosystem: Environmental > Aquatic > Non-marine Saline and Alkaline > Hypersaline >... | reverse complement strand
GATCCGAGGCAGTCGCCGAAGGAATACGTAGACAAGTACCCACTGGATAAGGTCAAGGTCCCCGAGAATTTCCGGCCGGAGTATCCGTACAAAGATTCGATTGGCTGCAGCAAGAAGCTCAGGGATGAGCGTCTCGCGCCCTTCCCGCGGACGCACTACGCCGTGAAGGTCAATCGCCAGGAGTACTACGCGATCATCACGCACATGGACGCTCAGGTCGGGCGAATCCTCGATGCACTGGAAAAGACGGGCAAAGCCGACAATACGTACATCTTCTTCAGCGCCGACCACGGCCTTGCGGTGGGCCACCACGGCCTGATAGGCAAGCAGAACATGTACGACCACAGCGTAAGAGTCCCGCTGATGGCCGTCGGCCCGGGGATTCCGACAGACAAGAGAATAGACTCGCCGGTCTATTTACAGGACATCATGGCTACGTCGCTGGACGTTGCCGGCGTCGACAAGCCGCAACAAGTCCAGTTCAACAGCCTGATGCCGCTAATCCGGGGCCGGGTGAAAAGAAACTACAGCGCCATCTATGGCGGCTACATTAACCTGCAAAGAATGGTAACGGCCAACGGTTACAAAATGATCTACTATCCAAAGATCGACAAGACGCTGCTGTACAACCTCAAGACCGACCCGCTGGAAATGAATAACATCGCCGACGATCCGGCCAATGCGCGCATAATAAAGAAGCTCACGAGGAAGCTGAAAAAATTGCAGAAGGAGGTAGGCGACAAGCTCGATCTCGAAAGCTCATCTGAACAAAAAGAATAGTACCGTGTTCGCAAATGGTATTTTTTTGAGAAAAACATGAACCAATTATGTCAACCCTGCGAAAGCAGGGATTCTGAGCGAAAAAACTGGATTTCCGCTTTCGCGGGAATGAAAAATACAATCTGAGAAAGGTGATACGATGAAAACGACACTGTTCGTCACATTGCTGGTGACTCTTGGCTGTATGACTGCCGTTTCCGCTCAGGATGATATTCTGATAGCAGACTTCGAAGGCACAAATTACGGCAAATGGAAGGTCACGCGCGAGGCATTCGGGCCCGGTCCGGCACGCGGGGCGCTGCCGGGTCAAATGAATGTTACCGGCTTCGAGGGCAAAGGGCTCGTCAATTCGTTCTATAAAGGCGACGACAGTAAGGGGACTCTTACCTCGCCGGCGTTCGAGATCAGACGCAGGTACATCAATTTCCTCATCGGCGGCGGCAAGCATCCGGGCCAGGCTTGTATCAATCTCATCGTGGATGGAAAGGTTGCGCGTACCGCCACCGGCCCGAACGACAGGCCCGGCGGCTCGGAAGAGCTGGCATGGCACGGCTGGGACGTCTCGGAATTGCTCGGCCGAAGCGCGCAGATTCAGATAGTCGATAACAGAACCGGCGGATGGGGACATATCAACATCGACCAGATCATGCAAAGCAACAAGAAGGTCCCGGTGATAGGGGAAAAGGCACGGCAGTTCGTGCTGCAAAGGAAATACCTGAATTTCCCGGTCAAGAACGGAGCGAAGAAACGCTACATTCATTTGATTATCGACGGCAAGATCGTGCGCGAATTCGACATCGAAATGGCACACGACGATCCCGACTTCTGGGTATTCCTTGATATCGGCGCCTTTAAGGGCAAACAGGCGACGCTGCGTATTGACAAATACGATCCGGCAAAAGCCAAAGGTTTCGATTCGGTTTACCAGGCGGATACTTTCCCCGGCGAAGAGAACGTTTACCGGGAAAAACTGCGCCCGCAGCTTCACTTCACATCGAAGCGGGGCTGGAACAACGACTCCAACGGCATGGTTTACTATGACGGCGAATATCACCTTTTCTACCAGCATAATCCTTACGGCTGGCCCTGGGGCAACATGACCTGGGGCCACGCCGTCAGCACGGATATGATCCACTGGAAAGAGCTTGGCGATGCGATTCATCCCGATCATCTCGGCACGATCTTTTCCGGCTCGGCGGTGGTCGACGTCAACAACACGGCGGGTTTCCAGACGGGCGATGAGAAAGTGATAGTATGTATTTACACCTCCGCCGGCGGAAGGAATCTCATGTCTAGTGGCCAGCCCTTCACGCAGTCTATCGCCTACAGCAACGACCGCGGCAGAACCTGGACCGTATACGACGGCAATCCCGTCCTCGGACACATCAACGGCAGCAATCGTGATCCGAAAGTCATCTGGCACACTCCCACCGCCCAATGGGTGATGGCGCTGTACCTGGATGGTCACGAGATGGGATTCTTCACGTCGAAGGACCTCAAATCATGGGAATTGCAAAGCAAGATCAAGTGCTTTCATGAATGTCCCGAGCTGTTCGCCCTGCCGGTTGATGGTGACAAAAACAACAAAAAGTGGATACTTTACGGCGCCAGCGGCGACTATCTGGTCGGCCATTTCGACGGCAAAGAGTTTAAGAGCGAGACCGACGCGATACGTTTTCACTACGGCAATTGTTTCTACGCTTCTCAGACGTTTTCCAACATCCCCAAATCCGACGGCAGGCGGATACAGATTGCATGGGGACAAGTCAGGATGCCGGGGATGCCGTTCAATCAGATGATGCTGTTCCCGGTAACGTTGACCCTGCGCTCGACCGAAGAAGGGCCTCGCATGTTTGCCGAGCCCGTGCGCGAAGTCGCCGGCCTTCACGGGCGCAAGCGACAATGGACCGATAAGACCTTAACGCCGGGCGACAATCTGCTCTCGGACCTTTCGTGTGAACTCGTTCACGTCCGTGCCGACCTCAGACTCGCCGGCGCCGCTGAAGCAGGTTTTGTAATCAGAGGTGTGCCTGTTACTTACAACACCGGGAAACAGGAACTGTCCTGCCAGGGCAAGAAGGCGTCTTTGAAATCCGTGGACGGCAGGATAAGGCTCGAAATACTGGTTGACCGCACCTCAATCGAAATATTCGGCAATAACGGCCGCGTGTATATGCCGATTGGTGTGATTCTGGCCGACAATCCGAAATCGCTGGAAATCTTCACCAAGGGCGGAAATACGAACGTAGAATCGCTGGACGTCATCCAGCTCCGTTCCGCCTGGCGGTAGGATGGTGTTCCGCCGCCGATAAATAAATAAATTGAAGTGCTCACTTCCGGGAGGCTTCTATCTTCAAAGTGCGGCCAACGCCCATTTGCACAAAGTCCGATCCGTATGCCTGCTTGAAGGCTTGAATCGCCCGATTCCCCGTGCAGTGGGTGGGCCCGGCCTTCCTGACGCCCAGCTTTTTGAACTCGCTGATGATCCGCTGAATTTCGGTTTCTGATTTGCGCGACAGGTGAAATCCACCGAAAACCAGGTGGATATCTTTAGGTACCACTTCCTTCGACTTTCGTAAAATTTGAACAATGCCGGGATGTGCGCATCCTGTGACGACAACGGTTCCCTCAGCCGCATCCACGATCATGGATTGCTCGACGATCTGCGCGCCCATAGGCCCGGTCAAATAAACGCCTTTGCAGATTTCGGCCGGGCCGTCCTTCGTAACAACCCTGGCCCCCGTTCCTTTAACCTTCCGTATGAAAGATTCTGAGCACGAGGGAGGCAAGTAGACCGAGACATCGCTGTTCTTGCCCAGGAAGGCAAGCAAGCCTCCCGTATGGTCCCTGTGGTTATGCGATACGACCACGATATCGACAACTTTGGGATCGACTTTCATCTTCTCGGTATTTTCAAGCAACAGTTCGCCCTTCGTGCCGGTGTCAAACAGAATGGTCTTTTCCGTGCCCGCCAGGAGACATGAAAATCCCCAATCGGATTTCAATCCTTCGGTGAAAACGTAGTTGTCATACAGGATCGTTATGCCTATGTCCCGCCTCTGTTTTTTGGCCGGCTTCTCTGTCGCCGCGGCATGATGCATCAAAGCCAACAGCACCGAGCATGAGATCATCATAATTCGCTTGTTCATAATCTTTCTTGTCCTCCCAGAAGCCACCTTTAACGGCCTATCGATTCTATACTGTCCAATCCCACAGTCACCGGTGGGGATTGCCCGGCAGCACAACAAGTGGAATGAACGCAGAGTTCACAGCCCCGGCAACATCACCGAAAGTTGAGCCGTCGCACAGGCCCACAGTGAAATGTGCCGGGGTTGTCTCTATGAATTTGTTTATGCCCTTTCGACCGAAACCGAAAACGGTCATTTCCCCCCGCATGGGCCAATAAGAATCAACGGCTTTGTCATCCTCGTGGTGAACCAAATAGAGAACACGATCGCCGTCACCGAAACAGATCCATTCCCCCGGACCGCTCGGATCGCGGATATCACCATCCCATTTCACGCTCGCAGGCGTTCTGGTGCCGCCGGCTTTATCGGCACGAATCCAATAGTCCGTGTCTTCATCGAGTTTCCCGCCCGGCGTACCTTCGTAAAGGAACCAGTATGGCTTTCGCATCTTTAGAACCGTCAACCTCGCGTAGCATGGGAATATATCCCAAACACACTGCATCTTGCCGTCGTCGGATTCAGACATGATGCTAACTTTGATCGGGCCGTCGTTGATAATCTTGCTGCTCGATACTGTCTTTCCCGGATGGCAGTAACCTTCCGGATGCCCCATGTTGGGGATGCCGCGATACTCGCCGGCCGGTCCGCCGCCGGGGCGGTAACCGAGCCAGTCGTTGCCGTCTTTATCGAAAATGCTCGCGAAGCCGGCCCCCTTTTTATGGTAGTAATAGGTGGCAATTGGCGTCTCGATCTTGAAGCTTTCCTGGCCGCGATGCTGACCGCCGTCGGTTAAACTTACAAGCGGCCCGGTCCGGACCGCACCGGCTGAGCCGAGATAGAGGTAAAATATCCGCGTTGAATCAGCGGGCGTTTCACCCTCAGCGATGAAAGTCAATGTGCCTTTGGCGTTGTCCCTTCGATTGAAGTCCGGGGCCTTATCGAATTGAAACAGCACCGAGTTGTTGATGTTATTGCCCTCAGTGTCAACTTCCGTAAGTCTCATCGACTTTTCATTGAACTCCACCACGCTTCGGTTTCTTCCGAGCAGTTTTGTAAAATTCAACTCAACCTCGACGGGCTTATCCACTCGCTCATGTCCTGCCGCATACACCGTGATAGGAATGCAAAGTGCCGTTGCCGCCGATTTGTTTTCCCACATCTCGATGGGTTGATAAGGCCCGCTCCAATTGGCGCCGACGATGTCCATATCGCCGTCATTGCCGATGTCCGCGACGCGGATATAGTGTGAGCCTTTCTTGGATACCACCTGTTTTATCCAGGATGAACCTTTTCGGCGATTTATGAAGACGGCAACTTCATCAGGATCGGCTCCCTGGTGCATCTCAGATGCCACGACGTCTATTGCGCCGTCGCCATTCATATCGGCCGTTACCAGTCCGTGGATCACGCACTCGATGGGATCGACGATGACGTGTTCTGTCCAATTTTTCTTCTTCGGGTTCGCCGGCGCCTCGAACCACGACAATCTGTACGTCTGTCCTTTCAGTTCAGACGGCGATAGAATAACATCAGGGCGGGAATCACCGTTTATATCGGCCACCTGCGCAGTCGCGTTAGGATGCCACTTGCCGAACTCGTGGGCGCTCCACGGGCCGTTGACAATATCGCCCGTATTCTCGAACCAGATGCCGCCTGTGACAATATCGGGATCGCCGTCTTTGTCGATATCTCCCAGAGTTATTGCCTCGCCGTGAGCACAGTTAATCACCTTCTCCGTCCACTTGCCGCCCCGCTCCTGTCGCCACAGGTGGATTTCATTGCCTGCCTTGTGTCCGAATTCGGACTGGTCTCGCGTAACGACGTCGAGGTCCCCGTCGCCGTCCAGATCGCCGAGTTCTATGTCGTGCGTTGGGTGATTGGCGATTTTGTGCGTTTTCCAGGCCCCACCGGCAGGATTGCCACTCGGTCGCGGATTTTCATACCAGAACAAACCTCCCATCACAACGTCAAGGTCACCATCGCCATCGACGTCGCCTAATTCCCCATCGACGGTCCGGTAGCCGCCTTCAGTAATCAGAGCTTTAGACCACGTCGGATACGAATACCACACAAGCGGTCCCCGACGACCGCCTATAACAATGTCGTCAAAACCGTCCCCATCGATGTCTCCGAGAATTTTAGCCCAAGGATCCTTCGGGCCTTCGCGATCAACGGTGACATGATCGAAGGGCACATCCCCCCAAATACGAGCCGAGAAGCTCGTTAGTAACATCAAAGCGATTGCCGCACACATCCGAGTTGGCAGAGTTGAATTCATTTCGCCTTCCTTTCCATCGTCAAATAAGCAGTAATTGTTCGTTTGTGCTGCTCCTGAGAATTGTCGCCTCGCCGACGCATCATGTCAAGTGCCGTTCCCGGCTGCAAAACAGCAACATTCGATGAATCGCCCCAATAATGAACTCGCCAGAGCTTGTTGTTACCCTTGACGCGATAAGCGCTCAAGAACATTGTCGGACCCATCCTTTATTTCGGCTGCAGGCGTAGGTGGATCACGCTGTGGCCATCCAGCTCCAAATCGAAGCGAACGCTGCCTGACGGATCGACCGTCAGTGCCGGCGGGTCCATGTCCGAAAGCACACTCATCCGCTCATATTTGGCCCTGTTGGCGGTCATGACCTTGAATGCTACGGCGTAGGGATTGGCGTTCTCGCCCGCCTCGGCACGGGCCAGATCCATGTCGGCCTTCCGCTCGTGCATGAAGCCGGCGTGGGCACCGTCTATGATAGCGGCCCGCATGATAGTCCGGTTGTTGTCTGTCGCAGCGTTGCCTTTCAGGGTCACTCGAACCGCGACCGGTTGGCCGTTATCTCGCACAGCCAGATGGCGAAAGACGATCAGATCGATGTCCCCTTCCTTTGCCGCGGCGATGCACCCAATGTGGTCCGCCTCGCTGGACCCCGATGCCTCGACCTTGAGCCGCGTGCCGCCGACCATCGCTTCGAGCATGTCCAGCACATGGTTGAGCGGGATGGGGATTTCACCACCCTTGTTGGTGTTCCACCACCACTGGTAGACTCGACGTACGTTCAGATCATAGATCTTGTCGGCGAAGTGCGCCATCCACGAGCCGCCGAACTCGGTTCCGTCGCCGACGATCCACTTGCCGCCCTCGCTCAGAATGCCGAACTCCTGTATCTCGACCGGCCTGTCGGCAAACTGAGGATATTGCTTTAACTTGCCGCGCAGCAGTCCGACCAATGTATCGAAGCGTTCGTCCGTCGTTCCCACCGCGGTGTAGTAGCTTGAGGCGAAGAAATTCAGCGGGGTACCAATCCGGCCGGTGGCATGGTTGGTTCCCGTGGCGCAGTGGTCGATAATCTCAGTGCCCCAGGACTGCCATTTCCGCTTCTTTACCGGGTCGATGATATTGCCCGGCCCGATATCCGCGCCGGGGATCACACTCAGCACGGCCGCAATCGTATGGTCGTAGTGCGCGAAGTACTGCTCCTTCGTTCCCGACCAATGCCCCGGTTTGAGGTCTGGTTCGGTGCCGACGCGAAATCGCCACCGGCTCACTTCCCTGCGTCCGAACTCATCGACTAATGTTTGAACAAACTGCCGCACGTAGCTGGCCCAGACTCGAAAGTCCTTTGGCGGTTCCGTGTTGCCGTATCGGTTCTTGGTCGGATTGTCACACATCGCCGCCGGGACGTTGTCCAGCACGATCCAGGGTGTGAAGCCGCACTTGCGAATGCCCCGCAGCATGGCGATCCCTTCGGAAAAATCGCAGATCGCCTCGCCCCGGTCGTCAACGCCCCGGAAATAGTCGTCCTTTTTCAGGTCGATCCCGCCCAGCAGCCGCACGCAGTTGATGTATTTGGCATATCGATACGTCCGGCGCAGTTCGGCGTGTTTCGTCTCGTCCAGAAACGGCGCCTGGACCGTAACCGGAAAGACGTTCCAGAAATTGTAGAGTTCCCCCAAATCGCTGTTGACGTCAACGGCTATCTCGACACGCTCGCCTTGAGTCCCGCGTGGCCTTGTGATTGACCTATTCTCGTAGAGCAGGACGCGTTTGTGGGTCCAGCCTACGGAGATTATGTCCAGGTCTCCGTCGTCGTCGATGTCGACTGTCTGCGCGCCCTGGTGGTGCTCGTCTCCTTTGTGAACCAAATGAGAAGACCATGACGTGCCGGAGCCGTTGGCGTTCTCCAGAATCAGCAGACGACAATCGTTGGGGTTCGGAGGAGAGTGCTCGCCTACGATGACGTCGAGATCGCCGTCCGCATCCATGTCGGCCGCGTCGATGCTCAGCGGATCGTGGTTGATCTGCTCCGGGCCGGCAATCAGGTTTGGCATCCATGCGTCCATTGCCGAATCTCCCTGCCTGAACCAGTGGACCATCCTGCCTTTGCTGCCGGTCAGGACGTCCAGCTTTCCGTCGCCGTCGATATCGGCAAGCTTGCAGCGATGGACGATGGTTGAGGGCGCCTCGGCAAGGTCATGCGGCGTGAAGACGCCGTCACCGTCGTTCGAGAGCCATTGTATCGCGTCGGCATCCCGGCCCACGAACATAATGTCCTCATCGCCGTCGCGGTCGATGTCGCCAAGATCGATGTCCTTGGACTTGCCCTTCCAGTCATATACGAGATGATCGGTCCACCTGGCGGAACCCGGCTCGGCCAGGACGTCCAGCTTTCTGACATGGTCGCCGTTCTTGTACGTATAGATCACGTCCAGTCCGCCTTTGAAAGAACCGACGGCCGCACCCTGGACGAAACCGCCGTCGGCTGAAATGTTCGTGAGAACCTCGAACGCGCCTTTGCCGTCGTTGCGCGCCCAGCCGAATCCGCCGCCGAGGATGTCCGTGTCGCCGTCGAAATCTGATACCGCGATGATTCTGCCCAGATCGACATCTAAACCGTGCCGTTTCCATCCTGCTCCGGGATTTCGGTACCATGCGTCGCCGGTGGCAATGTCCTTGATGCCGTCGCCGTCGAAATCCGCCGCGAAGATGTGGTATCCCTTCATCGGCGCGCCGTCCTGCGAAATGACGTGACGCCGCCACTTGTTCAGGCTCATTTTCGGCGACATCTCGTTGATCCAGATGCGCGGCCGCTGATCGTCTTTGAAGTTCTTGCCCGCGATGTCGATATCGCCGTCGCCGTCGAGGTCGGCTACTTTGGCGTTGTGAGTTCCGACCATTGAAATGACGTGGATATTCCACGAGGTCCCCCTGCCGTCGGCGTTCTCGCAGACCGCGACGCGAGCCTTGCCTCTGTTGTGCATTTCCGCCGTCAGGACATCCAGGTCGCCGTCGCCATCAAAGTCGGTCAGTTGCAGCGTGTGCATTCCTTCCCATCCCGAATTGCGAGGGACCACAACATTCTGCTTCCACGCATCCTTAGCCCCCCTGCCGGGATTGCAGTACCATACGACGCCATCGGCGCCCTCTTCGCTGCTGACGGCGACATCCAGTCTGCCGTCGCCGTTGAGGTCACCGATTTCGACTTTTCCATCGGGCTGATAGCTCCCCGCCTTATACTCATGATGCGGCCACGGCGCATCGGTCGGATCGCCCGGATTTGCGTACCAGCCGCTCGATGCCGCCAGATCAATATCCCCGTCGCCGTCGAGATCGCCGAGCGATCCTGTTCCCCGGCCTCCGCCGATCTCGTAGCTTTTCCAACCGCCGTCAGGCGTCCTAGGGTCAGTGGGACCCGGAACATAGTGAGTCGCGCCGTCGTAAGTGCAGTTGACGAAGTCCAGGCGGTCGTCCCGGTTGAGGTCGAGGCCGTGATGGATGCGGTTATCGGCGCCGCGGTAGAACGTGTATATCTCGTCCGGGTCCAGCTTTTTGGAACCAACGCGCTCGATCGGCCATATCTTCCACGGCACCTGTCCGGGCTTGCCGCCGCCAAGGAGTGGATTCTCCATCCATAGCGCCTCTCTCCTGCGATCCTTGCCTGCGATCAGGTCCATGTCCCCGTCGCCGTCGACGTCGCCCCACGTGCCGTAGCAGGCCGGGCCGGCGAACGGCAGATGCCGCGTCCATTTGCTCATATCGCGGGTATTCTCGTACCAGGACACGAAATGATCTTTGTCCGTGCGGCTACCCTTACGCGAGGAATACCACAGATCGGGCATGGCGTCTCCGTTTATGTCGACCACGCTGCAGTCGGTGACGAACGCGGGGTGGGACGGAATATCGGCCACGATGATCTCCCGGAATTTCCAGTTCGAAGCATCGGCGGGAATGATCAGAACCGCGAGAAGTGCAATTAGCGAGAAGCTGACGTTCAGTCTGTTAAGGCTGAGCACGAGTCGTCCTTTCATCATAACAATGGTGGGGCAAGCCCCACCCTACATTCCATGTGTCCGATTACTCCGGCTCATCGTACTTTATCAATAGAACCATACCGGGCCACTGGACCTCGATGCCGTGATGCGTGGTCTTGCTGTGTGTATACAGGGTGTTGACACCCGGCTTGATCAGTTTCAGGGGAACCGCGAACTCGTCGTAACTCAGGTCGTGATCCTGCCCCACCCTGGCGACCACCTTCTTGTCGTTTATGCCGATCTCGTCGGCGCCGACACCGTTCCAGGTTGACATGATGATCTTCGCAGCGACGGCCTTGCGCAGATCGTCGTTTACGTCAACCTTGCATTTGTGCGTTTTGCCCGCCCGAGTCGACCATCTTCTGGGAACATCGTAGGGCTTATACATCCTGACTGTGTGGCCCCGGCGCAGCTTGACATCTCCCACCGCCGGAGTCATGTAGCACATGCCGTTATCGTCGACGATGCGAGCGGCCAGCTTTATGGGACGATCTTGGGTCGGAATCCAGGAGTCGTTCCACGCAACCCTAAAACCGGCGGCGGTCGCGGTCCCGATATGATTCATCATTTGATTGTAGAAGTAACGATAATGCCATTGCCGGTAATTGCCGTCGCCCTCCCAGTTGAAATCCTCGTATAGGCCGATGAAATCGACCTGTTTGATGGAGTTCGCTCCCGTCGCCGTCGCAGATATAATGGGGCAGTCGCCAATGACCGAACCGGCGGCAGGCCTTGTAATCTCGCCGGTCGGGTGAGCTTTGGAGTCGTCATAGTAGACTCTGAACGTCACGCCGTAGAGAATCCACTGCGGCCACCATCCGCCCAATGCCGTGCCCCCGCTGCACGTGAATTCAAAAGTATTGCTCCCTTCCGTCACGTGCTCCAATGGAATTTTGACGGAAGGGTAACGCAAGTACTGGTATTCGGTATCGGGAGGCCCCTGCCCGGCTTCGCCCGGGATAAGGGGCGGCTCGGAGATGGGTATCCAACGATTCGCGTTGACTCGCATTCTCTTGTTCACGGTGCCCCCGTGACAGAGCAGCATTTCCAGATATGCTTCTACCCTTGTGGCCCCGTCCAGGTCGTCGATAAGAATCTTGTTCACGGAATTCGGGAGATTCTTTTTCGCCCTCGGCTCGGTCACCTCGGGGCCGGTGACGCGCTGCCATCTCGTGTCGGGGCGCCATTTATACTCGCGGAAGATATCCCCAGGCCCCGGCTGACCCCACGCGCGGACGGCCATTGACATCAGCATGATGAACGCCACAATTCGCTTCATTGGTCTCTCCTTGCCAACGACTCTCTTGAGCGACGGCCTCACCGGCCGACTTGACGCACTAAGATAACACTGCAAAGCATCCTTTTCAAGACCCGGCATTGTCGCCTGGCTTTTTTTTTGACCCTGGCGGCTCGTTTGATTATGCTGCACGGCAATGAATTACATGACTGATTAGCCTGTTGATTCGAATTTCTTTGAGGATATTGCCATGTCGCGCAACGCCTTGTCCTTTTGGATTGCGGTCCTTCTCGCCCTGATAACGTTCAGTCCGTGCCGGGTTTCTAACGCAGCCGATGACAGTCTCGCTGAGGGCTTTTCAGATCCGCCATCGGCCGCCCGCCCTGCCATCTACTGGGTCTGGGTCAACGGCCTGACCGACGCCCGGCAGCGCACGTACGAACTCGAACAACTGAAAGATAAGGGAATCAGCAGCCTGTACATATTCGACGTCGGCGCCCGCGACACCAAGGGCATCGTCCCGGCGGGGCCGGCTTTCATGGGACCCGAATCCCTCAAAGCCATCCGACACACAGTCAAGGAAGCGACGCGGCTCGGTCTCGACGTCGGAATTACGACATCGAGCAGTTGGAACTGCGGCGGGCCGTGGGTAAAACTCGAGCACGCCAGCATGGGGCTTTACCATACTCAGAAGACCGTCAAAGGCCCGGTGCGATTCTCCGGAGTACTGCCGTTTCCCGTGGTTCCGAAGCAGACTCCCAAAGGCGCCGACGGACTGCCTAAATGGTACAAGAACGTGGCGGTTCTGGCCGCACCGGAAGCGAAGAGACTCGCCGGGCACGAGTTTCTTTTCGAATTGTTTCCGGTCGGCGTTCAGAGCATAGATCGCGTGATCCTTTACAACAGCCTCAGCGGGGATCTGAAACGCCGCGGCACAACGGACTTGTTCACGAAGGATTTTGAGGTATTTGCGTCAACCACCGATACGGACGTCGCTTCATTCCGCAAGATTGTCGCAGGGACTCTCAAACCGAACACCGAGCCGCAAACGTTCCGCTTCGGTCCGGTCAAGGCGAAGTATGTCAAGCTGGTCGTCCTCTCAGGACACAACAGCAAGGACGACAAAGTCCAGTTGGGCGAATTCGAGGTCTACTCGACACAGGGCAGGAACGTGGCCGGCGCCTATCACGAAGACGGCAGCAAGACCGCCGCGGGTCTGCTTCATTACACCTCGGCGCTTAGCCCGGAAGGCGACTGGGCGGCAGCCAACATTCACGACGGCAGCAAATCCGGCCCGGGTGGAAGCTGGTGCTCGGCCTGCGCGCCGCAGCCGGTCATCGAGGATATAGACGTCATTATTGATCTTACCGACTCGGTGGATGAGAACGGACGGCTCGAATGGAACGCCCCGCCGGGCAGGTGGACGATCATGCGATTTGTCTGCGCTAACACGGGCGCTCCTCTGAGATTGCCCAGCCCCAACTCCGGCGGGCTGGCAATCGACCACTTCAACTCCGAAGCAACCAGAGCACATTTCAATTATATGATTGGGCTTTTGCGGCGGGAAATCGGGGATTTCAAGGACACGGCGTTGAAGCAAATGTACGTGTGCAGCTACGAGCTGAGCGGCTCCACCTGGACGCCGGATTTCCTGGAGCAATTCGAGAGCCGCCGGGGTTACGATATGACAAGGTATCTGCCGGTGCTGTCCGGATCGGTCGTAAAGGACCACAAGACAACCGAGCGATTCCGCTATGATTTTCGAAAGACTTTGGGCGATCTGCTGGTCGACGCATTTTACAGAACAGGCAGAGAGATTTCCAATTTGTACGGCCTGGAGCTTTGCGCCGAGGCGGGCGGCCCCGGGCCGCCGCTCCATCAGGTCCCCGTCGATGCTCTTAAAGCTCTCGGCGCTCTCGATGTTCCGCGGGGCGAGTTCTGGAAGGAGCACGACGTCTGGGTGGTTAAGGAAACGGCTTGTGCCGCGCACATCTACGGCAAGAAGATCGTGGACATGGAGAGCTTCACGAGCTGGCGTCACTGGCAGGACGGGCCATTTGAATTGAAGGCAATCGCCGACCAGGCACTGTGCGACGGCACGAATCACTTCACGTTTCACACTTCCGCTCACAATCCGTCCGCCACCGAGAGACCCGGCTGGGTTTATCACGCCGGGACGCACATCAGCCCATCGCTGGCTTGGTGGCCCAAAGCCGGGCCATTCATCGACTACCTGTCACGGTGCAGCTTCCTTCTGCAGGAAGGTTTGTTTGTCGCGGACGTGTGCTACTACTACGGCGATCAGGGCTTCAACTTCGTTCCGCCCAAGCATGTGGATCCTTCGCTCGGATACGGGTACGACTACGATGTCACCAACGCCGAAGTGATTATGACACGGATGAGCGTCAAGAACGGCAGGATTGTCCTTCCGGACGGCATGAGCTATGAATTGCTGGTTCTGCCCAACCGCGACGACATGAACCTGGATGTCCTGAAGAAGATCGAGAAACTCGTAAAAGCAGGAGCGACAGTCGTAGGGCACAGACCGACAACAGCCGCAGGTCTTACAGATTTTCCCCGGCGCGGCCGACAAGTCAGGAAACTCGCGGACAATCTCTGGGGACCATGTGACGGCAAAACAGTTAAGGAACACAAATACGGCAAAGGCAAGATTATCCAGGATCGCCCCCTGCGTGAAATACTCGAAAGCCGGAGCATTGGGCCGGATTTCACGTTCTCAAGTGACAATTCCAAAGCAAGTCTCGATTACATCCATCGGCGCATCGAAGACGCGGAAGTCTACTTCGTCAGCAACACAAGAGAGGTCTGGGAGCAAGTAGACTGCACGTTCCGGGTGTTTGACAAGTTACCGGAAATCTGGGATCCTGTAAACGGCAGGATGCACAAGCAGCTTGTCTACGAATCCGTCAAAGGCGGCACGAAAGTCCCATTGCGCCTGTCGCCTCTCGGTTCGGTGTTCGTGATATTCAAAGACAAGAGAACGAAGAATCACGTCACCTCTATCAGGGGGCCCAAAGACGTAGAAGTCCTGCCGGGCGAAGATAGTGACATCGAGCTTCGGGTGTTCGAAGGTGGCACTTATCTGCTCAAACCAGCCCGAGGCAGCGAAATACGGGCCGAAGTCAAGAAAGTCCCGGCCGCAGTGGAAATCACCGGCCCCTGGGATGTTCAATTCGCCAAAGGCTGGGGCGCGCCGGAGTCGAAAATATTTGCCAAGTTGATTTCATGGACCGATGATCCTGACGACGGCGTAAAGTACTACTCCGGCATCGCGGCGTATCACAAAGAATTTGATCTTTCCACAGATCAGTTGAGTGACGACAAGCGGGTCTTTTTGGATCTCGGCCGCCTCCATTTTGTAGCCGAAGTTCACCTGAACGGCCGGAGCCTCGGCATTTTGTGGAAACCGCCCTACCGTGTAGACATCACGCAGGCCGCCAAGCCCGGCAGGAACAAACTCGTCGTCGAAGTCGCCAACACGTGGTCCAACCGTCTTGTCGGTGACACTAACCTGGCCGAGGACCAGAGATACTGCAAAACTAACATGACTCACTCGCTCACGTGGGAAGCGCCCTGGGCCGAAACGCCGCTGCTCGAATCGGGCCTGCTCGGTCCCGTGCGACTTGTCACGGCAAAAACAGTGAGCATCGATTTGCCATGACGAATTAATGTTGGAGAAGTGTCTGTGAAACTTAGACGTTATGAGGGCAATCCGATCCTCAGTCCAAAGCCTGCTAATCCATGGGAAGACCTTGCGGTATTCAATCCGGCGGCGTGGTATGACGAGGACAAAAAGCAGGTCCAGCTTCTGTATCGGGCCGCCGAGTCTCATCCGGAGTACAAATGTTATTTCGGGCTCGCAGTCAGCAGCGACGGCTACAACTTCAAGCGCGTCAGCAGCGAGCCGGCATTTAGCCCCAGCGTCGACGGCTTCGACGCCAGCACCGTGCAGGATCCGCGAATGGTCAAGATCGACGAGTGGTACTACATCACTTATGCCTGCCGCTTCTTTCCTTTCGGGCAGTTCTGGATTCCCAAAGAACAGCAATACAAGCATCCCGTCTGTCCGACTGACTTTCCCCGGGTGATCCGCACAAACATCACGAGCACAGGACTGCTGCTGACGAAAGATTTCAAGACCTACATCCGTGCCGGACGCATCACCGATCCCGTGCTCGACGACAGGGACGTGATACTTTTTCCGGAAAAGATCGACGGCAGGTACGTCATGATGCACCGGCCGCTCGAATGGGTCGGTGACGAATATGGCACGGGGTCCCCGGCGATATGGATTTCAATGTCGAATGATCTTCTGGGATTCAAAAAGAGCAAGTTACTTGTCACAGCCAAGCTCGACTGGGAGTGCGGCAAGATCGGCACCAATACCCCGCCGATCAGAACCGAGCACGGCTGGTTGACGATCTATCACGCAGTAGGGTCCGACAAGTATTACAGGCTCGGCGCGTTGCTGCTGGACCTGAGAGACCCGAGCAGAGTTCTCCACCGCACGACCAACTGGATCATGCAGCCCGAGGCAGACTACGAAATCGACGGGTACTACCGCGGCTGCGTATTTCCCTGCGGCAAAGTCGTGATTGACGGCACGCTGTTCGTATACTACGGCGCCGCCGACAAGTACGTCGGCGTAGCAACCTGCCCGCTCGATGAATTGCTCGATTACCTGCTGTCCTGTCCGGCCTGACGAAAGGGATATTCATGATATCATTACACTGGATCGATATTGCGATCATCATCTCTTACCTGTCGGCCATCATCGTCATGGGCTGGCTGCTTTCCAAGAAAGCCTCTAAAAACCTAAATGCGTATTTTTTAGGAGGCAAGAGCCTCCCCTGGTGGGTCATCGGCACATCGCACGGCGCCAGCGGCTTCGACATTACCGGAACGATGTGGTTTGTCACAATGCTCTTCACATACGGTCTGCGCGCTGCTTTCGCCCCATGGATCTGGCCGTTGTTCGACCGCATTTTCAGACAGGTGTACCTCGGCGCGTGGATCCGCAAGTCCAACGTGCTCACGGGCGCCGAGTGGATGCGGACGCGATTCGGCACCGGTCGCGGCGGCACACTCTCGCACATCAGCGTCGTGATCTACGCGGTGCTGGTCACAGTGGGCTTCGTTGCTTACGCCCTGAAGGGAATCGGCAAATTCGCCGACGTGTTCTTCCCCTGGAACCTGGCCTGGGGACCACTATCCAGCGCCGAGTCCTATGGCGTCATCATCCTGGGCATTACAACAACGTACCTGATCTTCGGCGGCTGGTACAGCGTCGTGCTGACCGACCTGCTGCAGTTCTTCCTTTTGACGATCGCCTCGATCTTCATCGCGGCGGTGGCCATGAACAAGGTCAACGCTGAGATGCTCGGCGCAGCGGTGCCGGACGGGTGGTTCCGTCTGATCCCGGAGTGGAGACTCGATCTGGACTGGTCGGGCCACGTCGCCGGGCTGAATGACAAAATCTACGGAACGGCGGAAGCCGGCGGCGATGGTTATACGCTGCTGGGTTGTGTCGTCATGATGTGGCTGCTGCGCGGGATCCTGGTCAGCGCCGGCGGCCCCTCGGCCGGCTACGGCATGCAACATCAGCTCTCGACGCGGAACCCGCGCGAAGCCGCGATGGAGAACTGGTGGATGTCCATCGTGCAACTGGCGCCTCGCTCACTGATGATTGCGGGTATCACCGTGCTGGGACTGGTCTTCTTCTCTCCGCAGGTCAACGCCATGGTCGCCAGCGGCGGAAAGTTCGACTTCGAGCAGATCCTGCCGGCCGTCATTGCGGATTTCGTACCACCCGTTCTCACAGGGATTCTCATGGCCGGGCTCTTGGCGGCCTTCATGAGCACGTTTGACTCGACAGTTAACGCCGGAGCGGCATATATTGTAAACGACGTCTACAAACGCTATATCAATCCAAACGCAGCGAACCGGCGATACGTGGTGATGGGTTACTTCTGGTCGGTCGCCCTGGTCGTGGTGGCCTCCGTGGCGGCGCTGCGCATCGAAAACATCGACAAGACAACCAAGTGGATCACTGGCTTGCTCTATGCCGGCTACATTGCTCCGAATGTGCTTAAATGGCACTGGTGGCGATTCAACGGCTATGGCTACTTCGCCGGGATGATTGCCGGCGCCGGAGCGGCCCTGGCTTTTGGTTACGTCAACGATCTTGTCGCCGCCCACTGGGGCTATGCCGTCAGCTCGACTTATGCCTTTTTGATCCTCGTCCCCGTCGGCGGTTTGGCCTCGGTCCTGATTTGCCTTGTGACTCCGCCGGATAATCGGGAGGTGCTCAAGCAGTTCTATCGGAACGTCAGACCCTGGGGCCTCTGGGGACCAATCCTTGAAGACCTTCGCCGAGAGGATCCAACGATTGAGCCTAATCGCAACTTCATGATGGACATGTTCAACGTAGCCAACGGCATCCTCTGGCAACTGAGCCTGATGGTTGCACCGTTCTGCCTGCTCGTTCGACAATGGAATCTCTTCTGGGCCTCGCTGATCACCTTAGCCGTAACTTCGGTAATAATGAAGTTCACCTGGTACAACAAGCTGGAATCCGGCCAAACTAACATCTCCGAAAACGAATAGAAGTCACCAGCTTCTAAAAGAAACAACGGTATCGCATGGATCACATCTCTGGGCGGGAGTCGGTCATGCAAAGGTCTACGAGTTCGTCGATTATTGCCGTACCGACACACATTACTTTGTCGGCTCCGCCCCAGTATAGCTTCAGCGTGCCGTCGTCTTCGGGGACGGCACCGCATGTGAAGACTACATTGTGCACATAACCGGTGACTTCCCACGGATCTTCGGGCTGGAGGATCCAGCGGTCGCCTACGCCAAGAATCTGGGCCGGATCTTCGAGTTTGTGCAAAGCGGCGCCCAAGCGGTATACGTGGCCGTCCATCGTCGGGAATACGCCGTGATAGATGCTCAGCCAGCCCTTTTCTGTGCGGATCGGTGGAGCGCCGGGGCCTATTTTGCTCTCGTCCCAATGGTACTGGACCGGCTTCATGACAACTTTCGAATCACCCCAGTGGCGCAGATCGGGCGAGTAGCTTATCCAGATCGACCACGGGCTAATGTCACTATGGGGCCGGTCCAGCTTGACGTATCGGCCGTCGATCTTTTCGGGAAAGAGCACGGTGTTGCGATAGTCGGCCTGAGTTAGCAGTGCAACTCTTTCGACCGATTGGAAGTCAGTAGTCTTCGCCAGGCCGATTCGTACTCCGTGCTTCGAATATGCGCTGTACGTGATGTAGTACGCCCCATCCAGTGGCGTGATTCGCGGGTCTTCGACACCGAAGGCTTCGTACTCGCTGAAGACCGGCTCGGTGCTCGGAGTCATGAAAGGCTCAGTTCTGGATGTAAACTTGAAGCCGTCTTCGCTTTCGGCCAGGCCGATGATCGATCTGCCGGTATCGAGATGCGAACGGAACAGCATCATGTATTTACTGTCGAATTTTGTGATCCCTGCATTATGAACGGTCTGAACGGGATAAGGAATATCATCCTTTGAAAGAATTGGATTGCCCGGGTAACGGATGACAAACGGCTTTTGCATAACTTTTGTCCTTGCAGGTTCTTGTTCCCTTGCCGCCAAGACACAAAGTCACCAAGTCTTTTATTTCCTAAAATTCGTGCCTTAGTGTCTTCGTGGCTATTCCTTCTGCTCCTCACGTCGAAAGATTTCCTCGTAAACTTTCTCGTACCCGGCTACCATGCAGTCTATTGTGAAGTTATCCTGCACTCGTTTGAGACAATTCTTTCGGTCAATTTTGTCGAGCTTGTCGACGGCTTCAACCGCTTCGTCGACGTTGTTGACAAGGTAGCCGGTCTGACCGTCTGCGATGACCTCGCGGCATGAACCCAGGTCCGCCGCGATTACCGGCACACCGGCCGCCATTGACTCGGCCATTACCAGACCAAAACGCTCCGGGATGGTGTTAAGATGGATAACGACTGACGCTTCCTTCAAAAGTGCGTCTCGTTGCACCGGATTGACAGGCCCTATGAATTGAATCGACGAATCATTGACGTGCGGCTTGACGAGAGTGTCGAAATACTCCTGGTCCTGGATAATGCCCGCTATTATCAGGTCCCTGCCGGCCTTTTTGGCAACTTCTATCGCCAGATGTGTGCCTTTATCGGGATGGATGCGGCCGTAGTGAACGACCTTGTCGCCCGGTGTCTCTCTGAACGTAAGGTTGGAAAGATCAATTCCATTATAAACGGTCGCCATGTACGGCAGGCCCGGATCGCGGTCGGAGTCACTGATCGAGACATAATACGTGTCCTTGTGATCGTGATAAACGCGTAGAATGTCGGGGTCGGAAAAGCCGTGGATTGTAGTCAGCATCGGTGTCTTGATGAGCGGCAAATAGGTCAAGGGTATGTAGTCGAAATTGTTGTGGATCAAATCGAATTCGTGCGCTCGGGCCATGACCTTGGAGATATGCAGGCACGTCGAGACCAGTGGGATTTGCGATTTGTCTTCCTCGTAGCCGCGTTCGACCCACCCTTCGAGTTTGGCGTCTGTGACGGATTCCTTCGTGGCGAACAGCGTTACGTTCTTCCAGCCCCGGGCGACGAGCCCTTCGGTGATGTTGCTGGCAACGGTTTCCCAGGCGCCATAAGCCCGCGGCGGAGTGCGCCAGGCGACAGGAGCGAGAATTCCAATACTTTTTGTTTCTTTAAGTTCACTTAGTGCATCCTGCATTTTTCGTTCGGCCTCATGCCTTTCTTACTTCTTCCTTGATTCGCTGTATATGTCCCCGACCCAAGCCCTTTACCTCACAGCCTAACTCGAAGTACCGACGGATTCTATTATCATCCAAAATGCCAAAACAGTCAATAACCGCCAACGGATGGCCGGCCCATTCGACGATTTTTTCCGGATCAAGCTCCAGATAAGGTGCGTGGGGCACGGCCAGAATAATCGCCTCTGCACCTGAAAGGGCGCCTGCGAGATCGTCCTGGATACTAAGATTAACCAAATCGTCCTGATTACGGAAGAACCGCGACAGCGAATGCCCCGGAGCCGGGTAAGTACCCTGAGATTCCAGCTCGTACCAATGCTCAAGGTAAGGATCGTGCACGCGCATCTCGGCTCCCATTTCGGTGAGCCTGCGGACGACAACTTCCGATCCGCTGTAGCGGGTGTCGCCGACGTCCTGCCGGTAGCTCGCTCCGCACAAAAGCACGGTCGCGCCGGCCACCTGCCGGCCCATGTTCCGAAGGGCGTCTCTGCTCAGTGTCGCAACGTGCAGGCCGCGAGTGTCATTGATGTCAATCGCCGTCGGAGTGATCTTAAAGATGTCATCTTCGAAACCGAGAATATGCTTGTATGCCCAGTATCCGAGGCCGCCGTCCTTGGGCAGGCAGTACCCGCCGATGCCGGGACCGGGGAAGATCATGTTGCTGTGCGTTGGGCGGACCTTGATGGCCCTGGTGACCTTTATCAGATCAACGCCGTTGCGCTCGGCAAACAGGCTCCACTCGTCGAGAAAAGCCAGTATCGTTGCCCGGAAGGAGTTTTCGACGATCTTGGTCGTCTCGGACTCAATGGGGCGATCCATGACAGTCAGAGGAAACTCATCCGTATTGAGCACTTCCTTGAGAAACTTCTCGACGCGTGTCCTGGCCTCGGCATTGCAGCCCGAGCAGACCCGCCAGAAATCTCGTATGGATGATACATACTCCCTGCCGGGCATGACGCGCTCGAAACTATGGGCCAGTAGAGGCTCCGATTCGATCCCGCGTTCTTCGAACGCCTTTTTCATAACGGGCCAGGCAACAAACTCCGTCGTCCCCGGCGCAACGGTCGTCTCGATCAGCGTCAGGCAATGCGGCGGAATCTTTTCGCCGATGGTTCTTATCGTCGCTTCGAGGGCGCCCATCTCGGCATGGCCCGTGCGCATGTTGCCAAGGTCCTTCTTTGTGTAGTCACACTGGACGTCAACGACCACGCAATCCGCCAGCTTAAGGCAGTCGCTGTTGTAAGTGCCGATGAGCGTCTTTTTGTCGCGCACACAGCGGGCGATCATCGGCTCGACCTCAGGGTCCTCAGCCTTGACGGGCGAGACGCCCTGGTTGAGCAGCGGAATCTTCCAATAGCTGCGTACGCTGGGCCTCTGACAGCCGATAACGAACTTGCCGGGCTTGCCCGTCTCTTTATCGACGGTATCTGCAATAATCGCAGCCATCACCACACCTACGAAGCCGACTCCCATAACTACAACAATCTCTTTGCCCTCGTCCCGCGCGGCCTTCGCCAGGGCCTCTACTCGCTGGAACTCGCCGGTGTATTCGTCCTGTTGAGGGATCGTGAACTTCTCGCCGGCAGGGCTAACTGAATAGTCACTCATTTTTCGCACCTCGTTTGATAGCCTATAGTTACGTACTGTATCGCCCTTCCTCTCGGCAAGAATTTGCCGCGAGTTTACCAACAATTCGGCACATATCAAGTTTTTTCTCCTTACCTGAGGCAGTATCGATGCTCGATCTGATCTGAGGGAATGTATCTTGCATCGGACGGACAAATATGATACAATCGAATTATGATTTGACACGAGTTTTGAATGGGTGTTTCCGGAGCCGATTCTTTTCGGCCGGAGGGTAATAATGAGAAAAGAATGCTTCGTAGCCGCCGTCATTTCCATGTTTCTGCCGCTCGGAGTGACGCTACGAGCCCAAAATGACACTTTCGAGTACCCTGTCTATTTGGTTGACGCCTACGATGCCGACGCCAGTTGCTGGACCGGTATGGACATTCACGGCAATTACCAGGGTTCGGTTCGCGTTGTGCCGCGGATATGGCTCATAGGCCCACCGCTATCGGAAAAATCAGGCTTGACCCTTCCTCCGGATCACTGGGTGGAAGTTCAATTTCGCGGTCCGATAGTAGATGGCCCCGGCGATGATATCATACTCATCGAATTAGGGCCCGTGAGCGAGGAAGCTCACGTCTACATCACCGATGGCGCCGGGCAGGAATACCTGCTTGGGCTGGCCAAAGCGGGAAGTGAAGGAACGGGCGTTAACCCGACCGAAATCGGCTTTGACATCGGTGGAATCTCCCTGCCTTTTGTCGGCCGTGCGGTGCGGATTGTCGGCCTGGACTACGGGGGCTTGGCGCCCGGATTCGACATTGCCAACGTGATGGCGAGAATCAGCGACAACTGCGGAGATCTCGCGTGTAATCCTGTTCCAGTCGACGGCGCAGTGAACGTCAGCACAGAATCACTGCTTAGCTTTTCGCCGGGACGCTCGGCGAAAGAGCACATCATTTATCTTGGCACAGATCTTGACCGCTTAGGGGATGCGCCCCATCGGCAAGACGCCAACAACTTCGATCCGAATGGCCTGGAATTAGGCAAAACGTACTACTGGCGCGTGGATGAGGTCAACGACACTCGCATCCGGCCCGGCAGAATTTGGAGCTTCACAACCGACGACCACATCATGATCGACAATTTCGAAGGATACGAGTTCCTCTCCGATCCTTCGAACCTCGATAGTCAGACCATCTACGACGCCTGGCAAAACGCCAACGTTTATGTTACCGAGGATTTGAACTACAAATGCAGCAAAAATTCTATGGTATTCAATTATTACTATAGCGGCTCGTACTGCGAAGAGGCGCTGCACACATTCAGGACGGCACAGGACTGGGCCGGGACCGGTGTCAAGGTTCTGGAGCTTTTGTTCCACGGCCAGACTTTCAATTCTCCGGCGGAAATGTACGTAGCTCTGAACGATGGACATTCCGAGACGATTGTGCCCTATGCCGGGGGTCTGACGACCGAAGCATGGCAGTCCTGGAGGATTGAACTGGGCGATTTCAACGATATGAACCTGAGCAATATCGAGAGCTTGTCCATAGGTTTCAGCGCCCCTGCGAGCGATCCGTTTGGCACAGGAATGGGTACCGTATATTTTGACGAGATAATGCTCTATGCATCAAGGTGCACTGAAGCGGACAGGCTGGACGCAGATTTCAACGGCGATTGCCTTGTAGATTTCCCTGACATGCAGGAGTTGGCAGCGACATGGCTCGAGACCGGATACAACACTTACACTGCTTCCGAACCCGGTACGCCGCGGGCCTGGTACAAGTTCGATGGAAACACTGATGATAGCGCCGGCGGAGGTGCTCATGGCATTCCAAACGGCGACCCGACTTACGGAAATGGTGTGTACGGGCAGGCAATTAATTTCGACGGTGATGACTTTGTCGAGTTAACCCGCACGGTAAATCTGTTTGCATCGATCAATTCCGGCATGACAATCGCATTTTGGCAGTACGGTTCCGATTCGCCGCACCGAACCGATACTCTTTGCTGTTCCAACTATAGCTATGGCGTCGAAGATCCGGTGATATCCGTCAATCTCGGCTGCTGGAGAAGCCCGGGTGAATATAACTGGGATTGCGGGCAACCATGGTCCTTTTATGGCCGGCTCAGTGGAAATCACCGTTACCAAAGCGAATGGTCGGGCAGATGGAACCATTGGGCATTTACCAAGGATGTGGTTTTAGGGAAGATGCAGATTTTCCTGAACGGGCAGCTCTATGATAGCCGGGATGGTGCAAACACGCCGATTTCAGGAATTAATTCGTTCCAGATCGGATCGGGCTGGTACGGGGGCTACGACGGGCTGATCGACGATTTCCGGATCTACGATTATGCACTCTCACAGCCGGAAATCGTCTATGCGGCGACTAACGGGTCCGGAATCTTCGATTTGCCGCTGATGTTGCCCGCCGATCTCAACGATGACAACCGGATCGACCTGATTGATTTTGCACTTTTCGCCGATAATTGGCTGGAAGATCATATCTGGCCCTAAGAAGAAATTTCTGCTTTGATTTCGGCAAAAGGCCTAATATTTCACTCTAAACAAAGAAAAGTGTGCAATTCCCTATCTGGCAGATACTTATGTTGATTTCTCTCAAGATTGGGCAAACTCAGCACCATTTTCAGTCGATATAACGCAAGACGTAAGATTAAAAACAACAAATTAGGTTTGTCAGTGAGTTTTTTCTTGACCGTTCTTCGGTAATGCCCTACGATGCGGTTAAGTACGCAACTTATGATTAAAAAGATTGTGGGACGTCCCGCATATCACTTGATTAGTGGTTTATTAGGGGACGAACACGGTAAAAGGCTTGTTGGCCTTTTAGAGTTACGGCTATAAAGTTGCAAAGATATTTTTTAGCTATGTCCGCGATCCGGCGGTTAATCTTGTTTCGGCCCGGCTGCGGTGCTAAAATGAATTTAGCGTGAAATGAAATCTGCTTGAAAAAGCGTTAGGTTATCCGAGAGGAAACGTCAGTGTCGAACACCGAACCATTCAGTAATGAACAAATTCTTAATCTGTTCATTTGTAAAATGCCACCGTCAGGGGAGGTTTTGACGGCATATCTCTGATTCGGCGCTCGCGCGAAAAGGATTTCATCACTCATAGCCATTTCTTTGGAACTTTCCGGCCGCAGAGACCCCAATCTTTCCCATATAGAGTGCGTGCGGAACTCTTTGAGAAGAACAAGGGAAAGGTATGAAATATGGACGTAATACTGATGGAACTCACGGTCGGCAATGTCGCCGCCACAATAATCGCCTTCATTCTCGGGATCGCTTTGGCTGCCATAGTCGTACAAATGGTTTCCAGAGCGAGAGCCAAGACGTTGGACCAGGATCTGGAACGACAGATCGAAGGGGCCAAAAGAGAAGCCGAGAATATTATCAAATCAGCCCAGATTGACGCGGCTGCCGAAACAATCAAGAAAAGGGAGGAACTGACCGCCGAGGCGAACAAAGTCCGCGGAGAGTTGCACGAAACCGAGATGCGGCTTACCAAACGCGAGGACACTCTTGATCGACAGACAGAGTTGCTCCAGCAACGTGAAAACGGGCTGAAAAAACAACAAAAAGAGCTCGATAGAAGACTTCATAACATGGAAGTGAAGGAAAAGCAGCTTTCGGTCCTGATGGCTCAGCAGAAGAACCAATTGCTTAAAATCACGGCAATGAACATCAATGAGGCCAAGGAGCTTCTTCTGAATCGACTTGAAGAGGAGTGCGAGCATGAAATGTCGTCTCTGATTCAGCGCAAGGTAGAGGAGACCACTGAGATCGCTGACGAAAAATGCCGAGAAATTATCAACGCGGCCATTCAACGATACGCCGCCGATCAGACCTGCGAGGCAACGGTCTCGACCGTAGAGATACCAAATGACGACATGAAAGGCAGGATTATCGGCAGAGAGGGCCGAAACATACGTGCCTTCGAGAAGGCAACCGGCGTGGACGTTATCGTCGACGATACTCCCGGTATGATAGTTGTCAGCGGTTTTAGCCCCGTTCGGCGCGAAGTTGCGCGTCTTTCGATGGAACGACTCATCCAGGACGGCCGCATACATCCGTCCAGAATCGAAGAGCTTGTGGCCCAGACGAAAAAGGACGTCAACAACAAGGTCCTGCAACTCGGCAAAAACGCAACGGTCGAGACGAATATCCGGGGCTTGAGCAACAAGGTGGTCAGTCTGTTAGGCGCCCTGAATTACAGAACCAGCTACGGCCAGAACGTTCTGCGCCACAGCGTGGAGGTCGCATTTTTGTCCCAGGTGATGGCCGACGAGCTTGGCCTGGACGGATCGATTGCAAGACGCGCCGGGCTGCTGCACGACATCGGCAAGGCAATCGATCACGAAGTCGAGGGCAATCACCCGACAATAGGTGCAAACTATCTCAAGCGTTTTAACGAGTCCTCGATCGTTTTGAATGCCGTAGCGGGCCATCATGGCGATATCCCGCCGGACAATCCGTATACTCCTCTTGTGGCCGCAGCAGACGCCATCAGCGCATCGCGTCCCGGCGCCAGGAGAGAGACGCTCGAGAGATATATCAAGCGGCTTGAGAAACTCGAGGAAATTGCGGCCAGTTTCAAAGGAGTCGAAAACGCCTATGCAATCCAGGCAGGCCGGGAGATCCGCGTGATCGTATCGGCCGATGAGGTGGACGACGACTCGGCAATGAAGATCGCCCGCGACATTGCCGGCAAGGTGGAGAACGAAATGACCTATCCGGGTGAGATCCAGGTAACGCTGCTGCGGGAAGTCCGCTGCATCGAATACGCAAAATAAATTCGTTCTGTGTACCGAGTTCTGCGTGCCGCGTGCTTCGCAGTCCTGGGGACTCCTTACGGAGAACGCCGAACGCAGTCCTGGGGACTCCTTACGGAGAACGGAGAACGAATATGAAATTAAACATTCTCTGCATTGGTGACATAGTAGGCAGGCCCGGCCGGCGGGTAATCAGCGATAAGCTTAAAAAGCTGGTCGGCCAGATGGACATCGACTGCGTGATAGCCAACGCCGAGAACGCCGCCGGGGGATCGGGGCTGACGCCGCAGATTTACAAAAAGCTGCTGCGTGCCGGAGTGAATCTGATCACGCTGGGAGATCACACCTACCGCAAGCGGGACATAATTCAAACGCTCGAAACCGCCGACAACATCGTCAGGCCGGCGAACTTCTCCCAACACGCGGCCGGCAAAAGTGTCGCCTTTTACAAAACCGGCAAGGGACCGGTAGTGGCTGTGATCGCTCTGATTGGCCGTCTTTTTATGAAACCGGCTGATTGTCCTTACAATGCCGTCGACCCCATACTCAGGCGCATCCGACAGCAAGCCGACATCGTAATCGTCGATTTCCACGCCGAAGCCACGAGCGAGAAGATCGCAATGGGCTATCATCTCGACGGCAGGGTTGGCCTGTGTTTTGGAACTCACACACACGTTGCGACCGCCGATGAGAGAATCCTGCCCAAAGGGACCGCATACATCACGGACATCGGCATGACCGGGGCGCACGATTCAGTGTTGGGCCGCGGCGCCGAGAGCGTCCTGAAAGCGTTCAGAACCCAGATGCCCTACCCGTTCGAGATAGCGACAGGCAATGTCAGAATGAACGGAGTACTCGTCACCGTAGACAGCAACACGAAGAAAGCCGAGCACATCGAGCGCATCAGAATCGACACCGAAACAGAAGACACAAAAACCTACGACAGCGACGACGGCAAGCCGGAATATTTGAACAACAATTTCTAAACTCCTATTTCGTATATCGCCTTTCACCGCTTCGTTTCACTCAGTTTGCAGCTTGTATATCGACGGCTTTTTTGGTATCATATACTCAACAATCTTGAAGCAGTCGGGCTCGAAAGGATGGGTGTCTTGTGAAGCCAAAGGCAATCGCGGCATTTGTCATGGTAGTGTTCGGCGTCTCTGCTCCGGGCGCCTATCGGCAGGGTTCATATCCTCACTCGGCCCATGAACGCACGGCACAGGCCCGGGCGATAGCGGAAATCGCCGATCCGGCTAATGTATCGCCGACGGCCGGGACAGAACAGTCCGTTGGCAGCTCCATGTATACGATAGCGCTGCTTGTTCCGGCCGTATTTCTCGCCGGATTCTGGATGTACTGCCTTCTGCGTGCCGCACAGGCGGCAAGAGCCTGCCTGACGCTATGCAGGACCAGGCCCTGGTTTCTAAATACCCAACCGGTCCTGGGACGTGGATTTGCGCTGGTCATTATCTTGGTTTTATTACCGGCTCAAGGCCTTTTTTCTAGAGACATATATTTTGATTACAGCGTATCTGCAGACAGCGATCTATATAAAGTTGGTGATGAAGTTAGTTGGAGTATCTCTGCAAGTGTAGAGGGAGATACAAGGGGTATAAAAGCCTTTGATGTAAGTTTATATGAATCGAGAAATGAAGAAGTTGAAGCCCCAGCAACAGCTCCATTTTTCAGACCAGAATTTCAATTAATGTTAACGCAATTTTTTTCTGATGGAAAACTAACAAGTGATTTTAATTACAAAAACTTCTTCGAAGTCACAGATGGTGGAAGTGGTGGAGCTGGTGGCATTTACGGTCTCGGAGTCTCTCAATTCGTCGACCATACCCATCCAAAATTCTTAGACGCTCTTGAGTTCACAAGTGGAAGCCTCTGTGAGGGGAAATATACGGTTACTAAGGCTGGATTTCATGGATTGTACGTAGGGCATAATTATGGATCTGTATGGATTGATGAATCTGGAAATGTATATGATAATGCCATCCCAAGAGGAACAGATGTTGGTTTCTAGGTAACAGAAAACGATGATCCTGACACTGGTGCTACTGATATGTCTATATTAAGTGTTATCTCTGAGAATTTTGATGAAATTGCT
>Ga0180432_10002298_pt1 | contig 28795 bp, 16 predicted proteins | sample SS_ome_10_FD_132414 | JGI IMG/M metagenome (GOLD analysis project Ga0180432, IMG submission 132414) | Hypersaline lake sediment archaeal communities from the Salton Sea, California, USA - SS_1_MS_2 metaG | ecosystem: Environmental > Aquatic > Non-marine Saline and Alkaline > Hypersaline >... | reverse complement strand
GGAAGCTTCACCTGGCCGGTCTCCCGTTCCAGGTGCTCCCGTAGCTACCGGGGTGAATCGTCAATTCCCCGGGCGGGACTCTCACCCGCAAGACAGGGACACCTTCATGGCGCCCTACAATCTGCAATCTCCAATCCCTGCGCGTCCCCGCTCCTCCGGCTGGAATCTGAAATCTGAAATCCGTCTTCGGCGGCCGCGCGGACGGCTTCATCAAGGGGGTGCAAAAACGTCGTGGATCGTGCATCATGATGTTCTCGTACGCCCGTTTCCTCGAGGCGCATCCATGACGAGGTCCGAGAATCCGGACGACCGGTTCGGCGAGATCGCCGTGGCCAAGGGCTTCCTTTCCAGGGAACAGTTCGCCGACGCCCTCAAGCGCCTTCACGTCCGGCGCGAGGAAGGCGTCGAGACGACGCTCAAGTCCCTGCTGCTCGAAGGCGGGGTTCTCACGGGAGAGCAGGCGGAGGCGATCCGGTCCGAACTCGTCGGGGAGGCGGAAGCGGGAGAGGACCCGGGCGAGGAGGCCCACGCGGCCGTGCCGGGGACAAACGCCGGGGAAGGCCCGCCCGCGCGCGGGGAGACGCTTCTGGATTTCCACGGCGAGGGAGAGGACTTCGCCGAGGAGACGAGCCACACGATCACAGGCACCGCCCCCGACGACCTCGCCACCCTTCCGGGGGAACCTCCGCCGACGATCCCTCCGCCGGGCCACGGGCCCGGCGGCGCCGGAGTGCCGGACCAGGAGGATCGGGACGGGCACTGGATCGGGCCGTACCGGATCGTCAACGAGGTGGGGCGCGGGGGGATGGGCGTGGTCTACAAGGCCTTCGATCCCTCGCTCAAGCGGATCGTCGCCCTGAAGGTCCTCATCGGGGGCGAGCACGCCTCGGAGGACGCCATCACGCGTTTCAAGCGCGAGGCGGAAGCGGTGGCGCGACTGGGCTACCATCCGGGGATCGTCCCCGTCTTCGACATGGGCAACGAGGGCAACCTGCACTACTTCGCCATGGCCTACGTCTCGGGCAAGTCCCTCTCCGGGCTGGTCGACGCGGGGGAGATCACGGCGCGGCGCGCCATGATTCTCGTCGAAAAGGTCGCCCGGGCCCTGCAGTTCGCCCACGACCACGGGGTTCTCCACCGGGACGTCAAGCCCGACAACATCCTGGTGGACGGGGAGGGCGTTCCCTCGCTCACGGATTTCGGCCTGGCCAAGGACGTGAGGGACGACAGCCGGCTGACGGTGTCGGGAACGGCGATGGGCACGCCCCAGTACATGCCGCCCGAGCAGGCCGACGGTCAGCTGGACAGGATCGATCCGCGCGCCGATGTCTACAGCCTGGGCGCGACGCTCTACGAGGCGCTGGCCCACGTGCCCCCGTTCAGCGGGGCCTCGCAGCAGAACGTCATCTACAAGGTGCTGAACGAGGAGCCGGAATCCCCGCGCAAGCGCAACCCGGCCGTGCCCCGGGACGCGGAGACGATCTGCCTCAAGGCGATGGAGAAGGACGCCGAGAGGCGGTACCAGGGGGCGGAGGAGATGGCGGACGACATCAAGCGTTTCCTCGACGGGGAGGCGATCCTCGCCCGGCCCGCCTCGCTGGTCTACCGCGTCTCCAAGCGCGTGAAGAAGAACCTCCCCTTCTACGTGAGCGGGACCGTGGGGACGCTCCTTCTCGTCTCGCTGGCCGTCTTCTTCCTCTTCGTGAAGCCCGCCCTGGACCACCGGCGCGAAGTGGAAGCCGACACCGCGCGTCTCGATCAGGCCCTGGCGGAACGCATGGAACCCCAGCGGGAGGCCGAAGCCCTCCTGGAAGAGGCGAAGGCCTTCTTCGGGAAGGGCCGACACGCCCGTTGCATCGAGTCCTGCGAGACGCTGATCTCCCGCTTCGCAGACCTGGACGGGACCCGCTTCACGGGCCTGCCGACCCTGCGCCACGAGGATCTCATCTGGAAGGAGCGCTATCGCCCGCTGCACGCCGCGTACGCGATCCCCGTGGCCCGCGCCTGGGCGCTGAAGGCGCGGGCCCTGCGGCAAAGCGGAGACGCCGAGGCTTCCCTCCAGGCGTGGTTCTCGGCGTTCATCCTGTCGAAGAAATCCTCCGACGACGCGGAAATGGAGGTCGAGGGCCCGGCGCTCCTGGCCATGGGGGAGACGTTCCTCGCGCAGCGGGACCTGGAAAGGGCCTGCCGCACCTTCCGGCATTTTCTGGTCCGGTACCCGGACAGCCCCGAGCGGGGGCGGGGGTGGTTTCTGCTCGCCGAGACGCTGTGGAGCCAGGGACGGTTCCGTCTCGTCGAGGAGGCGCTGGACCTCGCGGAAAAGGCGGGGAACCTCACGGGCGCGCAGACGGAGCAGGCGGCGTGGTACCGGGAAGCCTGCCGCCTTTTTTCGAGCGAGCTGATCGTTCCGAGGCTCTACGGGACCGTCTTCCCCGGGGACGTGGACGGGGACGGGCGGCGGGAGATGCTCCAGCTCGACATCCAGGAGGGGCTGTCCGTGCACCGGCTGGAAGGGGACCGTCTGGTGCGGCTCCATCACGTGCCCCTCGCCGATTTCTTTCCGGGGGAAGACGTCCCGGTGCACAAGGTGGTGAACGTCTTCTGGACCGATTTCCGGGGGCCGGGCCGGGGCGCCGTCGTCGCCAAGAGCTTGAACCCCGAGGCGATTCTCGTCCTGCCGCTGGACGCCGAGGGCAAGCCGGGCCGGGCGATCCGCCACGTTCTCCCCATCAACAGTTTGAACCTCTCGGCCGCCGACATGGACGGCGACGGGACCCGGGAGATCGTGGCGGGATCCCCGACCATCCGCCCCTTTCCCTTCTACGTCTTCGCCCTGAAGGACGGGCGGCTCCACCAGGCGGCCGACACCCATTTCAGCAGCTTCTACATGAGACTGCGTCCCGCCGACCTGGACGGCGACGGGCGGGAAGAAGTGCTCGTCACCCTCCAGGAATACGCCGACTGGCGCGCGTACGCGGTCCGCTACCGCGGCGCGGGGCGGCCGCTCGACGTGCAGATCCTCTCCCCCTACCGCATGGCGGGGACCATCCTCGACGTCTCGATGAAGGAGGGGAAGGCCGAGGCCCTGTGGATCCTCAGCCGCCTGGACGGCGCGGCCACCCGTATCCTGAAGCGGACGGCCCGTCCCGAACACCTGCTTTCGCTGGGCCTGTACCGCGTGCCCCCCTTCGCCGACCAGGGCGCGTCCGACTTCTCCGATCCCTATCCGGGGGACAAGGGGAGCCTGGGCGGCGGATTCCTCCTTCCGGGAGAGGACCTCTTCGTCATCAGGGAAACGCCGCGGGGAGGCCCCCCGGCCCTGTGCATCCGCCCGACGGAAAAGGAGAAGCGCTGGGCGGTCCACCGGTTTCCCGAGGGCACGGTGCTCGGCGCCGTGTTCGGGGGCGACTTCGACGGCGACGCCGACCCCGAGGTCTGGATCACCCACAAGGACGTGGTCCGCATTCTCGGGGCGGGGACGCGGCGGACGCCGGCGCCCGAGGCGCTCCTGGGCGCGGAGGCCTCCAGGCGGAACCTGGACGCGTTCGAGGATCCCCTTCTCTCGACCGCGATCGAGATGGCGGCCATGGACCTGAAACCCCAGGCGCTGGCGCTGTTCCGCGAGGCCGCGCGCACCGCCGAGGGGCCCTTCCAGCGCCGGCGCGCGAAGCTCGGCGAGGCGGACAGCCTCGTCGCCCTGGGCCGGGTCGACGAGGGCGTGGACGTCTACCGCGAGCTCATCGGCTCCTCCTCGGCGGGCATCACCGAGGAACTCTTCAGCTTCGTCCGGCTCCTTCGGGAACGCGAGGCGTGGCAGGAGATCCACGATCTTCTGCTCGACACGCTCGAAGACGTGCCGCTTCCCGTGGAAACCGAACGCTGGGCCCGCGACATCCTGCAGCGAACCGAACCGCTGACGCGGATGAACCACCGGTTTCCCGTCCTCCCCGCCAAGAAGTACGACCCCTCCTATCTCTGCCAGAATCCCCTCAAGTCCCCCGGGGACCGGGAGGGAACGGGTTTCGAGTTCTTCTCCGACGGGGCGCGCCATTCCTCCTTCGGAAGGATCCTCCGGTACGACGGCGGTCCGTTCCGCCTCGAAGCCCGCGTCGTCCTGCACCGGCTCGACTGGACCGCCCATCTGTTCGTGGGCCTGATCCGCGTGCGGACGCGCAACGAGCAGACCAACCTCCCGACCGACCTGCTCCTCCAGCTCAACCCGGGACGCTGCACCAACGAGCCCTCGATCATGGCGCACTGGGGCGGAGACGGCGTGGGCCGTTGCGGGCTGACGCTGCAGGAGTACCCACGGGAACTCCCGACCGAATACGCCTTCACCCTCGAGTACGCCCCCACCATGGACCGCATCACCCTGCGCGTGGCCGACCTGACACGGGACAAGACCTGGAAGCACGCCGCGTCCACGTACGGCCGCATCCCTCCCGGGAAATACATCGTCGGCCTGGAAGGCGGCTTCGAGCGCACCGACCCCTCCTTCCAGGGGCGCGTGACCGTGAAGCGCCTGGAGCTCGTCTCCGCGTCGCACGGCAACGCCGCTTCACGGTGGGAACCCGAGCCCGGCGCGTTCCGCCTCCTTCGCGCCGGCGCTGCGCTCGCGCTCGGGGATCTCGAGACGGCCGAGGCGCTGGCCGGCGACGTGACGGGCGAGGAGCCCGACTTCAACGAGATCCTCGCCCTGCCGAGGATCTTCCGGCGGCCCGAGGACCCCGCGCCCACGGCCCGCGCCCAACTCATCCGGGCCTTCGCGCGCCTGCGGGGCGGAGACGCCCCCGGCTTCCAGCAGGCCCTCGGCGCCGCGCTCGATGCCGACCCCGCCTGGATCCTCTGGGACGTCAGCCGAAGCCTCGGCGCCCTCACCGTGGCCGAGCGGGAAACCGTGGGCAAGGTCGTCCGGGAACGGATGACGGCCGACGGGGGCGCGCTCGCGGTCCGCGTCGCCTCGGACCTGCGTGCAAATCCCTCCCGGAAACCCAACGGCATGCACGGCTGGAACGGGAAGGTTCTGGCCGCTCTGCAGGCAGCCCTGAAGAAGGCCGGCGCGTCCGGAGACGAAAACCACCTTCTCGAACCCCTCTACGCCCTGATCGGGCGGTTCTATTCCGTGCCCCTCGTCCAGTGGTTCTTCGCCGGCACGCCCCTGCAAACGCGGGCGCGATTCGATTTCCTTTTTTCCGAGGCGAACGGCGCGAGCGGCCGCGGCGACATCCCCGAGGCCATCGAGACCTACGAGACGCTCCTCGAGGCGTTTCCCGACGACCCGCGGGGCTACAACGGCGCGGCGTGGCTGCTGGTCACCACGGTCGACCGGCGGTTCCTGGATCCCGCCCGGGCCCGCACGCTGGCCGGGAAGGCGGTCTCGCTGGCGCGCGAGGAACGTTCCCCCTTCCGGCAGGAGATCTCCATGTATCTCGACACGCTGGCCCGGGCCCATTTCCTCCTGGAGGATCTGGACAAGGCGGTGGCGGTGCAGGAAGAAGCCCTTCGCGAGCTCCCGCCGCAGGCCTCGAAGGAGATGCGGGAACAGCTGCAGTCGGTCCTGGACCGCTACCGCAAGGAACGGGAGGACCGGAACCGGTAGGCGACCAGACCGCGACCCCCGGCGACCTTTTCATTTCTCTTCCGGCGTTTCGATCTTCTTCATCACGAGTTTCACGCCTGTCGCGCCGGCTTCCACTTCCGGGCGGTCCTGTCCCTGGTAGCCGCGCTTCCACACGCTCAACACGTAGGATCCCGGCCCGAGGCCCTCCAGGCGGAACGTGCCCCCCGGCCCCGTCTGGACGTGGGCCCACGTCCGCGTCGCCTCGCAGAAGCCCCTCACTTCCGCGCCCGCCAGCGGGCGCCCCGCCCCGTCCGTCACGAGGCCCTCGATCGTCAGGGGGGGCTGTCGTTGAAGCACCACCTCCTCGGCGCGGCCCTCGGACACCTGGACGGTCTTGCGGACGACGGGAACGTCGCCTGGAGAGGCAGGCCCGCGCCGGGCCTCCCCCACCGTGAACGCCCAGGGGCCGGCCTTCAGGTGATGGAAGACGAACGCCCCCTCCCGGTCCGGAAACGTTTTCTTGACGAACCAGGGAAGACCGGCGAAGACGCGGGGCGGCAGGTCGACGCCCTCGAGACGCCCCTGGAAGACGGCCCGGACCTCCTCGCCCAGGAGCGGGGCGCCGGTTTCATCCAGGACGCGGCCCCGGACCGATCCGCCCTCTTCGAGCCGGAGAACGAGGTCCTTTCGCATCTCGCCCGGCGGCGGGTCCTTGAACGGTTCGAAGTCGAAGGCGTGCTCCGGATGATGCGCGAGAACGAGACCCCTCTCGCCCGGCGGCAAGCCGACGGCGAACGCCCCCTCGGCGTCCGTCGAGATCGGCTCGGCCGTCTCGCCCGTCAGGAACCGGTCGCGAAACCAGGTCTCGGAGATGACGGTCACCTTCGCGCCGGGCACCGGCTCGCCGTCCGCGTCGAGAACCCTCCCCGCGGCCCGCGCCCTCCTCTCCATCTCGATCACCACGCCCTCTTTCGTCTCGGCCCGGGGATCGATCTCGAGCTGCAACGGCTCACCGTGGCTCCACCCCTTCTTGCGCGCCATCACCACGACCATCGAAACCTCGGTCCGCGTTCCGGACGCCCGGTCCATGTGGATCTCCTTCCCGACGTTCACGCCGTCCAGGACGAAGGTCCCGTCCGGGCCGGACACGCACCGCGTCGCTCCCCCCATCGGCCCGAATTCCCCGCCCTGGGACGAGGCCGTGATCTCCGCGCCGGGGATCGGTTTCCCCGTTCCCGCTTCCACGACCTTGCCCGAGAGGCGAAGGCCCGGCGCCAGCCGGTATTCCTCGTGGAGGACGCCCCCCGGAGGCCCCTCGATCTCCGTCTCCTCCTGGCGGTAGCCCGGCGCGGTGATCATGACGAAGTAGCCCCCCGGGGCGAGGTGCTCGATGCGGAACCGCCCCTCCCCGTCCGTTTCCCCCTGTCCGAAACCGCCCCTTTCCGCGTGGTTGACCAGACCGATCCTCGCGCCGGCGATCCCCCGGCCCGTGGCGTCGTCCACCACGCGCCCCTCGAGCGTGAAGCCCTTCGAGAGCACGAGATCCACGGGCCCCTCCGCCGGGACGTCGATGCGTGGCCTCACCGCCGTGGAAAGCCCCTCCTTCTTCGCGATGAAAACGTAGCCTTCGCCCGGCGGGAGGTCGTGGAACGCGAACGAGCCCGAGGGACCGGAGCGCGTCCAGTACTTGCCGAAATCGATGCGGCCCTTCATGAACGCCTCCTCCCGCGGCTCCCGGATCGCCACCACTATCGCCCCTTCCACGGGCTCCCCCCCCTGCGTGCGCACGCTTCCCTCGATCGTCGCCGGTTTCTTCAGCACGATGTCTCCGACGTCCCTCGTCCCGCCCGCCACGAGCGACACCCCGTGAACCAGCTCCGTGGTGCGGCCCGGCGACGAGGCCCGCAACGCGTACGTTCCCGCCTCCACCGCCCCGGGAAGCAGGGCGAAGCGCCCCTCCCCGTCGCACTGCGTCTCGAGGAGGATCGCCTCCGCCGCCGCCAGCTTCTTGAACATGTCCATCAGGTTCAGATCGGGCCCGACCGGAACCGACGTGGGGCGCGTCAGGGCGATCTGCGCGCCGGCGAGCGCCTTCCCCTCGTGGGACATCACGCGGCCGGTCAACAGCGGCGCGGCGTCGTCGCCGCCGGCGTGTCCCCCCGGCCCCACCTCTTCGCCGTCGGGCGCGGAACCCGGGGACGAGGAGCCGGCCCCGTCCGTTTCGCCCGGATCCGTCCCGTCCCCCCCGCTTCCGGCGTCGGGGCGATCGACCTGCGATCCGCCTTGCGCTTCCCCGGGGGTGCCGGCGCCCTCCGGCCACGCGGCTTCGTCCCGTTCCCCGGCGTCGCGGCCGGCCTCGCTTCCGGGAACGGGAATCGCCTCCTCGCCCCCGTCCCCGGACAAAACGGCCATCAGGACGATGCCGGCGGCCAGGGCGACCAGCACGGCGGCCACGGTCACGGAAAACCGGAGTCGATCATTCATGGCGCCTCCTCGATCGATGGACGATTCTGCTTCCCGCCCAAACGACATTGCAAGTCTCGGGGTCCATTGACGATCATCCCTCGCCCTTCCCCCTCTCCGCGAGCCGGCAGAGCCAGGGCAGGAGCATCAGGGTGCACAGCATGCAGGACGCGAGCCCGATGAGCGCCACCCAGCCCACGGACCGCAGGCCCGCGTTGTCCGCGAGCACGAGGGAGCCGAAGCCCACCATGCTGGTGAGCGAGGTCATGACGATGGGCATGCCGGCGCCGCGTAGCGCGCGACGCCACCCGCCGGCGCGCGACTCGCGGAACCGGTGGACGAAGTGGATGCCGTCGTCGACGCCGATGCCGAGGATCATCGGCAGGACCACGACGTTCATGAAGTTCAGGCGAAGGCCGGTGAGCTTCATCACGGAGAGAGTGAGGAGGAAGCCGGAGGCCGCCGGCAGGAGGGCGTAGAACGTCCAGAGGGGATGCCGGAAATGGAGGAGGGCGATCAGCAGGACGGCCGCGCCGACCAGGGCGGTGATGGGTTCCAGTTCCGAGACCACGCGGTCCTTGAGGCGGTGGACGAGCATGTCCACGCTCGTCACGACGCCGCCGGGACCGAGGCGCTCGCGCACGAGGCGGCGGGCCTCCGCCCCCACCGCCAGGTGTTCTTCGGTGCTCGCGGAGAGGGGAAGATAGAGGGCGGTGACGGCCATGAAGCCCTCCTCCCCTTCCGCGAGGAAGGGGAGGAAGAGGCTGTCGGGCGCCTCGGGCGGTTCCGCGGCGCCGGGGCGTCCCATCGAGACGGCGAGCGCGTTCTCGAGCCGCTCGAGGGACGCCTCGAAGCAGGCGGGGTCGAGGCCGCCGTCGTCCAGGGCGCCGGCGAGGCCGCGGTCGAGGACGCCGTCCGCGTCGTCGGGCGGGAAGGTCTTCGCGCCGTCGTTCTCGTTTTCGTCGAGGCGCCCGTTCTGGTTGGCGTCCTCCCCGCGGATCGTCGCGCGCGGATGGATGCCCGCCATGAGGCGCCGGTTCCGTTCGGTGCGGAGGGGGCCGGGCCGGAAGGCGCCGGGGCCCAGCGCGGCGGCGAGGCGATCGTCCCGGAAGAGGGGTTCCAGGAGGGCGTCGGCGTCGGCGGCCCGGTCCAGGGCTTCCTCGCGCGTTGGAGCCTTGGCGACGACGAGCAGGGCGTTGAAGGAGAGGCCGAAATGTTCGCCGATGGCCCGGTTGGCCCGTTCGGTTTCGGGGGAGGGGGAGCTGAGGGACCGGAGATCGGTTTCGAACGCGGGCGCGCCGTGCATCGCCGCGTCGCCCCCCGCCAGGAGGACGAGGGCGACGCCCGCGCCGGCGATCCAGACGCCGGCGCGGGCGTGGCCCTTCTCGGCGAGGGCGAGGGGGGCGGTGAAGCCGGGGGGGGCGACGGAAGCGCGTTTTTCCACCAGCACGAGCAACGCGGGCAGGAGCGTGAACATGACGGCGAGCAGGGCCAGGATGCCGAGGCCGACGAAGACGCCCACCTCCACCATGCCGCGGAAGTCGGCGACGGCCAGCAGGCCGAACGCCAGGGCGGTCGTGAGCCCGGCGGAGAGGATCCCCGGGCCGGGCCGGGCGAGGGCCGTCTTCAGGGAAGCGGGAACGTCCGCGCCCGCCGCGCGCTCCTCGCGGAAACGATGATAGAGGTGGATGGGGAAGTCGATGCCCAGTCCCACCAGGATGGATCCGAAGGCGGCCGCGATGGAGGTCATGTGGAAGCCCAGCACGGGCGCCGAGATCCCGAAGGCGAGGGCGCTTCCGGCGAGGAGGGGAAGGCCCACGGTGAGGTTGACGCGGAGCGAGCGGAAGACGGCCATGAAGAGGAGCAGCACGCCCACGAACGCGCCGACGAAGCTGACCACGAGGTTCCGTTTCACGGAGCGCTCGTTCCGGATCGACACGGGATAGCCGCCGGTCAGGTGGACCTCGAGGGCGTCCGGGGCGAAGCGGGGGTCCTCGCGCAGGGCGTCGACGGCGCCGTGGAGGCTGTCCATGAAGCGGCGCGCGTAGGCGAGGTCGCGGGGGCTCTTCCGTCCCCAGACCTGGAGCAGGACGGCGCGGCCGTCGGTACTGATCGTGTGCCCCGTCTCGAAGTCGATCCTCGCGCCCGGCGAGCGTCTCGCCAGCACGGGGACGAAGACGTCCTCGAAGAGGTTGAGGGGGTCGTGGAGGATCCGCTCCTGCACGGCGGGCAGGGCGGAATCGAGCTCGTGCGCGCAGGCTTCGATCTCCCGCTCCATGCCTTCGGGCGAGAGCTTGTCCAGCGCCTTCTCGAGGGCCTCGGGGGGCAGGAACAAAAAGGCCCGGGACAGGAAACCCTCCGCGTAGTAGGTCCTTTCCGCTTCCGGGATCTTCCATCGCACGCGGCTCACCGCATCGCTTTGGAGGAGGCGTTCCCCGAGCCGGTCAGAGGCTTCCTCGAGGAGGGCGGCGTCGGGCTCCGGCGTGACGAGCACGACGAGGGCGAAGTTGGTTCCCGCCATCGTGCGGCGAAGGTTGTCGAGGGCCTGGATTTCCGGATCCCCGCGGGGAAAGAGGTTCGTGATGTCGGGGTCCAGGCGGAGGAAGGAGAAGGAGAGAAGCCCTGCGAGAGCGACGGCGAGGGCGAGAAGGAGGACGGTCCGCGGCCTTGCCGCGACGAGCTCCGCCAGACGTTCGAGAACGCGCACCAGCACGTCCAGATTCTACCGAACACAGCGCGCCGGTGTCAGGGGCGGGACAGGGGATTGGAGATTTCCGATCAATGATGAACCCTTCCCCCTTCCTCTCCCCGCGGCTGCTGTGGGAGGTGGCGGAGGATCTCGTAGGCCGCCACGCCGAAGGCCACGGCCACGTTGAGGGATTCCTTGCGGCCGTGCATCGGAATGGAGACGACGGCGTCGGCCGCTGCGAGGAGGGGGCGCGAGACGCCGTCGACCTCGTGGCCCACCACGAGACAGAGGGGGAAGGGGTAGTCGAAGGCGTCGCAGGGGACGGCGCCGGGGGCGGTCTCCAGGGCCACGATGCGGACGCCGAGGTTCTTCAGCGTCACGGCCGCCTTGAGGGGATCCTGGACGTATTCCCAGGGTACCGTCGTCTCGGCGCCCAGGGCGGTCTTGGCGATCTCCGGGCGGGGCGGGCGCCCCGTCATGCCGCAGAGATAGAGCTTCTTCACGCCGGCGGCGTCGGCGGTCCTGAAGATGGAGCCGACGTTCCAAAGGCTCCTCACGTTGTCGAGGAGCCCGTACAGGGGAAAGGGCGCGCGATCCATGCGTTCCCGGCGATTCCAGGCAAGGTTTCTGCCACGGGGGGTGGAGCCCACCCATCAAGTTCCGTATAGTACCAGAAATCCATCCGGCGCCGAACCGCCCGGGTTTCCCGGGCCCGGCATTCAGGCAAGCGGCTTGCGGGACGTCCCCCGGTCCTGCAGGATGCCGCATTCGCACCGGTGAGTTGCATGGCGAGCGAGATCGAGGAACGATTCAAGTCGACGGCCCTGTCCGGGGGCTACCTGACGCGGGACGATCTCGACCGGGCGGAACAGGCCCTCCGGGACGACCCTCAGGGTCGGAACCTCGTCACCGTGCTGGTGCGGATGGGTCTCCTCACGCGGGAGCAGGTGGAGGAGGTCAAGCGGAAGATGTCGACATCCTCCTCCGCGCCCGGGGCGGAGGGGGATTCCCACGAGGACATCTCGGAAGTGGAGACGCTGGGGCCGCCCAAGGGAACGCCGGCCGGCGGAAGCCGGGACGTCTCCGCCGGCTCCCCGCCTCCCGCCGCCACGCCCACGCCGAAGAACGCCGCGGCCACCTCCCCGGGAAAAGGGAGCGCCGCCTCCCGCACCGACCACGGCATCGGCCGGACGATGGCGGGGGAAGGCAAGGCCTCCGCGGCGGACGAGGATCCCCTGCTCGGCCGCGAGCTGGGGGGGTGCCGCATCGAGAGCATCCTCGGCGAGGGGGGCATGGGCGTGGTCTACCGGGGCGTGGACCTTTCGCTGGACCGGCAGGTCGCGATCAAGGTCCTTCCTCCCCGGGTGATGAAGAAGAAGATGCTCGTGGAGCGGTTTCACCGCGAGGCGCGGGCGGCCGCGCAGGTGGAGCACCCCAACATCGTCCAGGTCTACCGCGTGGGGGAGGAAGGGGACCGCCACTACATCGTGATGCAGTACGTGAAGGGGCAAGCCCTTTCCGACCTCCTCCAGGAGAAGGGCAAGATCGAATACCGGCGGGCCACGCGGATGATCTTCGACGTGACCAAGGGGCTGGCCCACGCCCACGAGCACGGCATCATCCACCGCGACATCAAACCCGACAACATCATGATCACCGAGAAGGGGGAGGTGAAACTGGCGGACTTCGGGCTCGCCCGGGAACTGAAGACGGACTCGGAGATCTCCCAGACGGGACAGGTCCTCGGCACGCCCTACTACATGTCCCCCGAGCAGTGCCAGGGGGAGAGGGTGGACGGCCGCTCCGATCTGTACGCGCTCGGCGCCACGTTCTACTACATGCTCACGGGCGTGAGGCCCTTCTCGGGGGACACGCCGTACGAGGTGATCCTGAAGCACATGAAGGAGCCCCTCACCGACCCCCGCGTCCACGTGCCCGGCTTGCCCCAGGATCTGGTCGAGATCGTGCAGACGTTGATGGCCAAGACGGCGTCCAAGCGGATGGCCAGCGCGGAGGCGCTGGCGGAGCGGCTGGAATCCATCCTCCAGAAGTGGCAGATCCTCGATTCGACGGCGGAGATGGAAATTCCCTCCTCCCGCCTCAACTGGATCATCCCGGCCGTCGCCGGCGGCGTCCTGATCGTCGCCGCCGTGGCCGTGGCGATCTTCCTCCTTTCCAAGAAGGCCAGCGAGGACTTCGAGAAGGAGGCCCAGGAAGCCTTCACCCGCGCCCGCAAGGAAGCCGAGATCCTCGCGTCCGAGGGGAAATTCCTGTCCGCCCGGAAGACGTTCGAGGATTTCCTGGCGTCGTACGAGAACGCCTCGCTCGCGCCGGAAGTCCGGGAGGAGATCGAGGCCCTCGAGGCGAGGGCCTGGAAGCGGTTCGCGTCGCTGGAGACGGAGGCGGCGTCCGCGCTCGATCAGGGTGACCCGGACCGCGCGTCCGGCGTGCTGGCCGGGATGCAGCGGCTGGAGCTGCCGACGCGCGAGGCGGAGGCCCGGAAACGGCGGGAACGCCTGCAGGCCGAGATCGACGAGATGTCGGCGCTGGTGTCGCTCATCGAGCGTCTTCCCGACGTCAGCGGTGAGCGGGTGGAGGTCGTGCAGAGGACGCTGGAGGCCCACGCGCAGAGCGCGTTCGAGCGGGTGCGGGAGAGGGCCGGGAAGGGCCTCGCCCTCCTTTCGCAGATCCGGGCGGTGCTGCGCGCGCTGGCGGCCTCGGAGGAAGCCGTCTCCGGGAAGGAGTACGACCGCGCGCTCGAGGCGCTCGAGGCGGTGAAGGAGCCGGAGGCCTCGTTCATCGCCGAGCGTGTCTCCGCCGAGATCAAGAAGGTCCGGGCCCTCATCGACCGGGAGACGGAGACGTTTTCCGAGGCCATCAGGAAGGCGCGGAAGGCGGCGGAGGACAAGCGCTTCCGCGAGGCGCTGGACGCCCTCGCGCCGTTCGAGAACTCGTGTGTGAGCGCGATCCGCCGCCGGGCCTGCGAGCAGAGACGGGCGTGGAGGGAGGAGGCGGAGGCGTTCCGGGAATCGTTCCGCGAGGCGCTGGCGAAGGCCGAGGAGATGATGCGCCGAAAGGACTACGCCGCCGCGGAGAACGCCGTGAAGCCGTTCACCTCCACGGACCTCGAGGACGTCTCGGGGCGGGCGAAGACCGTCCTGGAAGAGGTGTCCCACCGCCTGCGTACGCCCGAGGGGATGGCGTTCGTTCCGGCGGGCCCGGTGTCGTTTCCCGGGACGGAGACGGCGGCGCTGGATTCCTTCTACGTCATGCGCTACGAGGTGTCCAACCGGGCGTTTCTCGGCTACCTCGAGAAGAACCCCGGCGCCGCCTCGCCCCATGGCTGGGTGGACGGCCGGCCGCCCGCCGGATCGCTCGACCTTCCGGTGACGGGCGTGACGCGGACCGAGGCCGTCGCCTACGCTTCCTGGTTGAGCCAGAAGGAGAAGAGGACGTACCGCCTGCCCACGGAGGCGGAATGGGAACGCGCGGCGGGAGGGGAGGGACGGCGTTTCCCGTGGGGCGACGAGGCGGAAGGCGACGAGGCGAACGTGGCCACCGGGAAGCCGGTTCCGGTGGACGCGCACACCCGGGATACGAGTCCCTTCGGCGTCCTGCACATGGCGGGAAACGTGAGCGAGTGGACCCTGCCGGTGGAGGGGGAAGGCGGGGTGGTGAAGGGAGGGTCCTTCGCCGACCCCGACCGTCGCGGCGCGGAGGTCGACTTCCGCGTGCCCTGGGACGTTCCGGGGGCGCGCCTTCCCTACGTGGGGTTCCGGCTGGTGGCGGAGGTGGGGGAGTGAGGGGGAGGAGAGCAAGGCCTGCCCGGGCGATTGGAGCTGGGACATTCCCGCACCCACTCACCCACCCAACCACGGGATCCCACCGCCGAGATCGCAGTAGATCGGGTTCTAGCGTTTTTCCTTGGCGAGGGAGAGGACGGGTTCGCCTTCGGGGCCCTTCACGACGGGAGACTGGGACCCGCCGGCGCGGGCCGCGTGGTAGGAGACGCGGGGGAGGAGGAAGGCGCGGAGTTCGACGGGTGTGCGGGCGCTCTTCTTCTTCCCGAACGCCTCCAGAAGAAAGGTGGTGAGCAGGCCGCCGCTTCGCCAGGCGGGATTCTCGGGATCGATCTCGCGCGCGGTTCCCGTGCCGTCTGCGGCCATGACCAGGGCGAGGCGTCCGGCCAGCGTGTCGGGGGGATGGAGCAGCTGTTCGGCCCTCTCCGCCCACGAGTCGGGGGGGCCCGGGCACGCGGGGAGGGTCCTCGCCCCCCCGTCGTCCCGGGGTCCGAATCCGGTGTCGAGGATCACGGTGACGCGGCGGGCGCGGGTTTCGCCGAGAAGTTCGCCGAGTTCGGAGAGGGGGACGCCGCCCGCGGCGGGGCGTCCGGGTTGGAATCCGTGGAAGACGAGGTACCGTTCCAGTCCGCGGACGCCTTCGAGGGAGGCGCCGAAGCCGGCGAAGTAGATCGCGATCACGTCGTCTTCCCAGGTGGAGGAGGCGGCGTCCCGGCAGGCTTTCCGGAAGGCCTTGGCGGTGGCGTCCTTGCCGATCAGGAGGGTGCGGTTTCCGGGGGGCAGGGCGAAACGGCTGGAGAGGTGGCGTAGGAAGTCGCGGGCGTCCGATTCGGCGAAGCGAAGGGCGTCCCTGTCGCCGGGGCCATTGAAGCCGGCGGCGACGGCGAAGAGGGCAGGCGGCCGGAAGACGATTTCGAGTTTCGAGGGTTCGCTGGTGAGGCCGTCGCGGTCGACGGCTTTGAGGAGGACCTCGTTCGTTCCTTCCCGGAGATCGACACGGAAGCTGAGGGTCCGTCTCACGCCTTCCCGGCCCTGGACATCGGCCGTATCGGTCCTGACGTCGCTGAACTGGGGGGAGACGGGGTCGCCGTTCACGGTGATGTCCAGGGTGAACCCGCCGGCGTCGTCGGTGATGCGCGCGGACAAGAGCAGGGTTCTTTTCCCGGTCTGGACGGTGTCCGCCTCGGGGGCGAGTCGCTCCAGGGTGGGCCGGATGCCGGAGTGCTCCCGGGTGGGGGCGGATCCGTTTCCGGAGGAGGGACCGGTGGCGGGGGCGGACGCGGCGGAAGACGCAACGCCCTTGATCCAGTCGAGGACGGGGCGCGGGAAGGCCTTCTTGCCGCCGAGGGCGTTGTAGAGTTCCAGTCGTTTTTTCGCCTTTTTCCTCAACGTGACGCCGTCGAGGCCGAGGGCGTCGGGGGGCATGCGGGAGAGAAGGGGAACGAGCCTTTCGAGGGCGCGGAGGGCGACGTTTCGGTCGACCGTTTCGACGGGGACTTCGAAGAGGCTGCCTTTCCCGGGGGGCGCCGTCTCGCGGGCGTCGGGATCGCCGAAGCCCTCGAGGATCTCCTCGTAGAGGCGGACGGCCTTCACGGTGGAGAGCCGCCGGTCCTTTTCATTGCAGCGGGCCAGGTAGTAGAGGGCTTCGGGACATCCGGGGCGCCTGGCGAGGTAGTCCTGGAGAAGGTCGCAGGCGGCGTCGTCGTTTCCGGGCTCGTAGATCCGGTCGAGGCTGTAGAGGGCGAGGGCCTTTCCGAGGAGGGCGGAGGGGTTGTCGGGGGCGAGGGAAAGCGCGCGTTCGAAAAAATCCCGCGCCTTGAAGGCCGAGGCCGTGTCGGCGCGATCCATGGCCCCCCGGAGGCCGAAGGCGCCGAGGTCGAGGAGGAGGGCCAGCCTGTCGGCGGGGTCTTCGAGGGCGTCCAGGCCGATGTCGTCGTGCAGATGGATCAGGTGGTTCCGGGCCGCGTCGAGCCGTCCGAGGCGGATCTGGGCGCGGGCGAGGTAGAGTCTGGGCATCGCCTCGTCGGGCTCGAGGCGGACGGCCGCCCGGAGGCGATCGGCCGCGAGGCGGTGGCGTCCCTTGTTGTAGAGGACGCGTCCCTCGTTCACGGCGGACTCGTACTCGCGCGATCCGGCGCAGGAAGCGGCCAGCGCGAGACAGAGGGCAACGAGCAGGCGGCGTCTTGGGTGTCGTGGGCGCATCATTTCAGGGGCAGAAGGAACTTCACCTGGGCGGGGGCGGATTCGCCGGCCCCCTTCTCCCGGGTGAGGAAGACCTGGACGGTGGCGCCGTCGAGGTTCGCCTCCCCTCCGGAGGGGAGGGTGAAGAAGACGGCCCCGGACAGGTCGCTCTTGCGTGGAATGCGCATCGCGCTCCGCCCCCGGAACAGGTCCTTCCGGCGATAGTCCACCTCCATGTCGAAGTTGAGGTTCGCCCGGTGCACCATGCTCCAGATCGGGCCGACGAAGACGAAGAAGGGGAAGTAGAGGATGGAGGTGGCGAATCCGTAGCGGCACGCGCTCACGACCTCCTCCACGGGGACGGTGGCGAGTTCGGTGCCGTCGCCGAGGAACAGGGAGATCTTCTTCCTCGTCAGGATGAACCCGCGGTCGGAGAGGTTGTCGAGGTAGAGGACGACGGGGAGGAAGCCCTCGTCGCCCAGGTCGAACCAGAAATGGATCTGCGACTTCCGGGCCTCCAGGTAGGATTCGGCGGCGACGACCAGCCCCTCCTTCTCGCGGGACTGGACGAAATGGCCGGCCCGGAGGTCCGCGTCGAGGTCCATCGTCTCGTAGGAGGCGCAGCCGAGCGAAAGGGGCGCGGCCAGAAGGAGAAAGATCGACGTGATCGTCCGCATGCGGAAGGTACCTCAAACGTCTCGAACGTCGCGGGGCCCGAGGGGGATTATAGCAAACGCTCCGGGCTTTCGGGGACCGGAATCGTATCGGTCGAAATCCGCGATCCGGGGGTCGCGTGCGTGCCGCCCCCTGGTATAATCCCTTTTCCATGGAAGGGAGGTGGTCATGGCGAATCTTGCCTACCGCATCCGGCGTTCCCCCGAGGACGTGATCGTCGTGGAGCTCTCGGGTTTCGTGAACGCCTCCACTGCGAGGTTCTTCGAGGAGATCCTCGAGGGTCTGATCGAGAAGGGGACGACGCGGGTCGTGCTCGATCTGTACCAGTTGAACTACATGAACAGCACGGGCATCGGCATCCTCTTCAACTACAGCGAGTCCTTCCGGGAGAAGGGGGGGGGGCTGGCGGTGGTTCGGGTGCCGCAGGAAGTGGGCGTGACGATGCAGCTGCTGGGGATCACGGACGTGGTCCCGTGCCTGAAGGACCGGCAGGACGGCATCGAGGTCGTGAAAGCCGGGGTCGCCGCCGGGCCCGCCCCGGAGGCCGACACGGTCTCCGCGAAGCCGGGAGAGGCGAAGAAGCCCCCGCACAAGCGCAGCCCCGTCTACTTCTTCAAGACGCGGGACTTCAAGCCCATTCCCGGCACGGCCTCGGCGATCCTGGTGGTACCCAAGAGCAACGTGTTTTCCGACATCCTGCGCATGCGTCTCACCCAGCCGGGGGGGAACTTCCACGCCGTGCATTCCGCGGACGAGGCCCTCACGTTGATGGAGACGGTCCATCCCGAGGTGCTCATCCTGGAGGACCGGATCACCGATTCCGAGGAATTCCTCAAGACCGTGAAGGTGGACCGGGGCATGGGGCTGGTGTCCGTCGTCAAACTCTATCCCAACGGCACGTCCGTGGACAACTTCAAGAACTTCAAGATCTGGGAGAACGACTACCTGATCGAGCCCTTCGAGATGATGGAACTGTTCGCCCTGACCGAGGCGGAGCTCCGGCGCGTGCCCAAGGACCGGAAAAACTACCTCCAGCAGGTCCATTTCCGCTTCCGGACGGACCAGCCCAACATGAACAAGGCCTTCGACCTCGTCGCGAACCTCATCGGAGCGGTGGGGCTCGAGGAGGAGTCGGCCACGGCCCTCGCCGCCGCCTACCGCGAAGCCGTGGACAACGCCTACCGGCACGGACACCAGCGCCGGGAGGACGCGGTCGTCGACACGGTGTTCTTGCTGGAGCCGTCGCGCTTCACCATCACCGTGGAGGACGAGGGGGAGGGGTTCGACTACAAGACCCAGCTGGAGAAGATCAAGCAGCTCTCCCCGGGCGAGCAGGCGAAGATCCGCCGGGAGGCGGGCGAGAAGGGCGGGCTGGGCATGACGCTGATGGCGCGCTGCACGGACGCGCTGGACTACATCGGCAAGGGGAACATCGTGCGGCTGCAGAAGAATCTCGACGGAGAACCGAAGTAGATTGCGGATTGCGGACCGGTGCTGCGGTGTCTTCTCGAGCCTGATTCAGACGTGCCGTTTCCGGCTGCTTGCCCCCCCTGGGAAGCGGGATCAGCCCTCGTCCTTGTCCTCGATGGCCTTGGTCTTCTTCTCCTCGATCTGCTTCTTCTCGTTCCCTTCCTCCTCCCCCCGCAAGCCCTTCTTGAACTCGCTCACGCCTTTTCCCATGGACCGGGCCAGGTCGGGAATGCGGCTGGCCCCGAACAGGACGAGGACGATCAGGAGGATCAGGAGGATCTCCGTGGGGCCGAAGCCCCCGATGAAGCCCGATACGGCCATGGCGATCATGTCGTGGTCCTCATTTCGGCTCGCGCCCCCGGGTCAGATCCTCGATCTCGTGGTGACCCCGGAAGTCGTCTCCCCAGGGCGCGTTCACGTCTTCCCAGACCTTCTGTCGCTCCTTCTCCAGGAGGCGCTCGAGTTCGGCGTCCGGCATCTCCGAGGGATCCGGATATTTCCTGTCGACCACCTCGAGCAGGAACACGGCCCCGGCGTTGCGTTCCATGACGGGGCGGGACACGTCCTGGGTTCCCATGGAGAATGCCGCAGTGATGACGTTGGGGACCTCCCCGAGCGGCGGGTGCTCGCCGTCGCCGGGAACGGATGCGTCGCCGGCCTTGAAGTAAACCGTTTTCCGGACCTCCAGGTTCGCCTCCCTCGCGGCGGCCTCGAAGGAGGAGGCCAGCATCTTCTGGCGGACCTCACGGGCCCGGGCCAGGGCAGCGTCCAGGGCTCGGGATAGACGAAGGTCTTCGAGGACCTCGTCCTCGATCGTCTCGAGGGGGGGCACGGTGGCGGGCACGACCTCGAGGACGCGGAAGATGGCGGTCCCGCCGGGAATGGGGATGGGGTCGCTGGTGGTCAGCGCGCGCAGCTCCCAGGCCTTGTCGGCGATGCGCGGCCCCACGGCGCCCAGGGCTTCGCGCATCTCTTCGCGCGCGTACGCCTTTTCCGTGCGGTACGTTTCCAGTTCGTACCCCATGTAGGGGGCGATCCAGTCCGGATCCTCGGCCACGTTTTCCGCGAAACGGGCGTAGCGGATCTCGGTCCGCAGGCTTTCCCGGGGGTCCTGGAAGGTGGACGGGTCCCGGCGGATGGATTCCTCGGTGCGTTTCACGGCGGCGGAAATGCGATGAAACAGCCGGTCCAGAAAATCCCGGGCCTTCCGTTCCGAAAGCCTTTTCTGGATCTCGGCCTGCACCTCTTCGGACGCGTAGTCCAGGTAGACGGGGGCCTCCTCGGCGGGTTCGGCTTCCTCCTCGTCCCCGTTCGCGTCCTCCTCGCCCTCCTTCTCCTCCTCGGCCTCGTCCTCGGGGGCCCGGAAGAGGACGTCCCGGTTTTCGCGGTAGAAGCGTTCTTTTTCCTGTTCGGACAGCACGGTCCGGTCCGTGAGGTCTGCGATGCGCCCCACGGCGACCTCGACTCTCTTGCGCACCGGATCGCGGAAGCGGTTGACGTGGTTGGTGTAGTGCGCGCGGATCTCATCGGGCTCGATGGTTTCCGACGGCGCCTCGAAATCCTCCGCGTCGAACCGGACGTAGGCGCACTGGTGGGCGACGTGGTCCTCCTTGTAGGCCTCGAAGGCCTGGGAGGCCGGGATGCGGACGGAATTCCAGAGGTAGTACTTGAACTTGAGGACGGTGAAGACTTCCTTCACGAAGTTCCTGAACTCCTCCTCCTTCAGCCGCATGCGGCCGAGAAACGAAGCGTACTTCTTCTCCGAGAACTCCTTTCCCCGCAGGATCCCGAACATGACGTGGTGGCTGAGCGTCTGCGCGTAGAGGAGCTGCTCGTGGGGGGTGAGGAACTCCCCGCTCTTCACGAGGTAGGGGGCGGTCTGCGCGGTCTCGAGGTAGTGCTCGATGGCGCGATCGGCCTCCTCGTCCGTCACCCGGATGTCCGCCTTCTCCGCCTGCTGGAGCAGGAGGATGTGCTTGAAGACGTCCGCGCTCTCCAGGTTGTGTTCCTCGCGGGCGTAGCCCCTGGCCTTGAGGAAGTTCACGTAGACGCGCACGAGCCGGGCGAGCAGGCTCTGCGCTTGATCGAACTCCGTCCGGCTGATCTCCTCCCCGTCGATGACGGCGGCCTCCGTCCGTTCCATGCTCCGGCTCACGGTGGCGATGAGGATGCCCCCGAACCCGAACGCCGGCACGATCAGCACGACGATGGCCGCAAGAATCATCTTTTCGTGCTTGCGGAACCACTTCCACAGTTTCTTGCTGGTCATGCCTTTCTGATCAGCCATGGGGTTTCTCCGTCATGCGTCTTCGCGTCCGGGGCCGGCGCCGCGCCCGGGAACGCCGTCATCGTGGAGGCCGTCCTTGTCGACGGGGATCATCATACAAGATCCGAAGGCGGATGGGAAACGAGCCGTTCGGGACGGGGGCGCCACCCTATTTTTCGAGCTTCGGCAGGTCCTTGAGGGACTTCAACCCGAAGTGATCGAGGAACTTCTTCGAGGTCCCGTACAGGATGGGACGCCCGACCGTCTCGGCCCTCCCCACGATGCGCAGGAGTCCCTTCTCCATCAGCGCCTTCAGGATGGGGCCCGACTCCACCCCCCGGATCTGGTTCACGTCCACCTTGAGGATGGGTTGCTTGTACGCCACCACCGCCAGGGTGTCCAGGGCCGCCTCGGAGAGCCGGGAGGATTTTTCTCCGGCCCAGAGGTTCTTCACGTAGCCGGCGTACTCCGGCCGCGTCACCAGGCGGTATCCGCCCGAGATCTCCACGACCTGGAAGGCGCGCCCCTCTTCCTCGTATTCCCGCTCGAGCGTCTCCACCCAGCCGCGGACCTTGGACGGCTTCACGCGCTTGCCGAGAAGGTTCGCCAGCTGACTCGCCGAGAGCGACCGTTCCGAGGAAAAGAGCAGCGCTTCCACGGCCTCCTTGCCCGGGGAAGGCTTCCGGGGGACCGGCGCCTCCTCCTCGAGCGCAAAGGGGCTCTTCGTCTCCTTCCCGGGCCCGCCATCGGGCATGCCCTCCCCGTCGGCGCTCTCCTCCGTTTCCACGGGCTCGGGCTCGGGCTCGGGCTCGGGCTCGGGCTCGGGCGACGTCTCCGGCGCGTTCCCCGGGCCCTGGTTCGCTTCTTCGGTCGGTTCTTCGTTCACGTCGGTACTCCCTTTCCTGCGTCCAGGGTCAAGGTCGAAAGACGAAAGTCAAAAGTCCAAAGCAGCAAAGCCGCCGTCACAGCGGTCAAACAGCCGGAGAAGGCCAGCCTTTCGACCCTGATCTACATGATATTCCTTCTGATTTACATGATTTCAACTAGGGGGCCACCTCCTCCGGGCCGTATCCGTCGGGATGGTTCCGGTGCCAGGCGACGGCGGTTTCCACGATGCCGTCGAGGTCGAACGCGGGTTCCCATCCCGTTTCCCGGCGGATCTTCGCGGCGGAGGCGACGAGCCTCGGGGGATCGCCGGGTCGCCGGGGGGCGATCTCGAAGGGGACGTCTGTTCCGAGGGCGCGGGAGACGGCGCGAAGGACCTCGAGGACGGACGCCCCCATTCCGCATCCCAGGTTGAACACGTCGCCCTTCCCCTGGCCCTTTCGGAGTCGTTCGAGGGCCATCAGGTGCGCGCGGGCGAGGTCTCGGACGTGGACGTAGTCGCGCACGCAGGAGCCGTCGGGGGTGTCGTAGTCGTCGCCGAAGACCTTGAGCGGGGGGCGTCGTCCGAGGCCGGCCGCGACGGCGAGGGGAATGAGGTGCGTTTCCGGCCTGTGATCCTCGCCGTGGAGGCCGTCGGGTTCGGCGCCGGAGGCGTTGAAGTACCGGAGGCTCGCGTAGCGGAGGCGCCCGGCCGCGGCGAGGTCGTCGAGGGCTTCCTCGAGTTGTTTCTTGGTGCGACCGTAGGGGGAGATGGGCCTCAGCGCGGCGTCTTCGGGGATGGGGACGCGGTCCGGGACGCCGTAGACGGCCGCGGAGGAGGAGAAGACGATCCTCTCCGCGCCGTGGTCGAGCATGGCCTTGATGAGGTTGTGCGCGCCGACGAGGTTGTTGAGGTAGTACGCTTCGGGATCCCGGACGGACTCGGGGACGGAAATGCGCCCGGCGAAGAGCATGACCTCGGAGACGCCGGGGCAGGAAGCGAAGGCGCGATCGAGCGCCGGGACGTCCAGAAGGTCGACGCGCTCGAAAGGGAGGCCCTCCACGGCCCGTGCGTGGCCGCTGGAGAGGTCGTCGAGGACGGCGACGCGTCGCCCTTGCCCGTGAAGCATGCGCGCGCAGCAGCTTCCGATGTACCCTGCGCCTCCGGCGATCACGATCAGGTCCTTGTCCACGGGCGTTCACCTTTTGCCCGCGCGCGGGGAAGGCGGGCAAGCAAAACGGGTTGCTCCCCATCCAGGAACAACCCGTCTTTCATCGTACCGATTGTCTTCCGGGGCGCGCGGCCCCGGCCGGTTCCTACTCCTCCGCGGGTTCTTCCGCGCCTTCCTCCGCGCCCCCTTCGTCTCTCGGGACGGTCTTGCCGGTTTCCTCCTCGAAGTCCGCGATGGCCTTCTCTTCCACCATCTCTTCGGGGGCCTTCTTGACCATCCCCAGGAAGGGGGAATCGAAATTCTTGTGAAGGGTCCAGGACGTGAGGATGATGCCGAGGAAGATGAAGCCGAACGCCACGATGAGCAGGCCCGTCATGAGCATGTCGCCCCCGTCAGCCTCGCCCGACGGCTCCTGGATTTCCTCTTCTTCGACCGGTGCCCTTCCCCGACGGCTTCCTCTGGCCATGGCCGGCCTCCTTGCGGTTCAAACGCTCAATAGACGTGAGTGCTGACCCGGTCGCCCTGCTGGACCTTGTCCTTGGTCATCTCCAGCATCACGCGGCCCGCCGCCTGGCGGGGGTACACCTTCTCCACGACCATCTTGCCGACGTAGGAGTTCCCGCGGTAGATGGTGAACTCGAAGCCGGCGCGGACCCCGTCCTCCTCCCCGACGTTGATGACGATCAGGTTCACGCGGCTGCTGACGCCGATGACGGCCCCGTCGATCTTCGGCGGGGCGAAGAGGTTCTTCAGGACCTCCGCTCCCAGCTTCTCCTCGACCTGGGCGATCACCCATTCGAGTTCCGCCTTCTTCTTGGCGAGGCTGACGTGGCGCCGCTTCAGGTTCCCGAGGTCGACCTTCAGATCCTCGTACTCCTTCTGGATCCGCTGGCGGTCGTCCACGGCCTGGTCGCGCAGGAGGATGGCGTCGCCCTTCTCGCTCTCGGCCGTGTTGAGCTTCTCCTGCAGCTCGTCCTTCTGGCGCTGGACCTTGTCGAGATCCGCCGCCAGGGCGTCGTACTTCTCGACGAGGGAATCGTAGTTCCCCTTCATGTCGTGCCAGCGCTTGTCCAGCCGCTCGTAGTCGTTCTGCCGGTCGTCGAGCTGGGTCTTGACGTCGTCGTAGCGCTTCCGCCAGTCCTCCACGTCCCGCTTTTCCGTGGTGAGCTCCTGGTTCAGCGTCACGATCTTCTCGTTCAGCTCCTGGCTCTCCGTGTTGTGGGCGGCCACTTCCTGGTGGAACTTGTACTTCCAGTGCTCCTGCTTCTGCAAAAGCGTGGCCGCCACCCCCGCGTAGACGAGCGCGAAGACCAGGTTGAGAATGACGAAAACTTTGGATACGGTGCTCATATCGAGTCTCCTCGTTCTCCCGTCCGCGGTGACCCGGGGACCATCCGGAACAAAAGCCAAACCTTATCCACGCGCCCCACCCCTGTCAAGCATTTTCAGCCCTTTTTTCCTCCCCCGGAAGGACGAAAAGAGAAACACGCCCGCGCCCGACACGAGAAGAACCCAGGCGAACAGGTCCCCCACCGCCGCGTAGAGCGTCCAGCGACCGTCCAGGCGGACCACCCCGGACAGCGCGCCCGCCACGTTGGTACGCTTCCCCTCCACCTCCAGCGCCTCGTACACCTCGCCTGCCGGCCCCACCATCGCCGTGATGCCCGTGTTCGCCGCCCGCACGACCGTCAGCCGGGTCTCCACCGCCCGGAAACACGACAGCGCCAGGATCTGCTCGAACTCGAAACTGTCCTTGAACCACCCCTCGTTGGTGATGTTCGCCAGGAACCGGGCGTCCCGCCGCTTCAACCCCCGCGCCAGCCGCGGGAAGATGTTCTCGTAGCAGATCAGCACCCCCATCCGCCAGCGCCGGCCGTCGGCCCCCTCCACTTCGAGAGGATGCAGCGAGCGCCCCGGTTCCACATCCGGAAGATAGCCGAACCACGATACCACCATCGACTCCAGCGCCGGGAAGACCGAACGCAAGGGCACGTACTCCCCCCCGGGCACGAGGTGGATCTTGTCGTACCGGTCGCCCAGCGTCCCGTCCGGGCGGACCACCACCACGCAGTTGTACTCCCCGAATCCCCCCCCCGGGGCCGGACCCGGACGCACCGTCCCGACCACCACCGGCACCTCCAGATCCTCCGCCAGCGACAGAAGCCCCTCCAGCATCTCCGCGTCGAGAAACAGGGAGCGAGGGACCATCGTCTCCGGCCAGACCACGATGTCCGTGGTCTCCCGCACGTTCTCCAGGGTGAGGCGGACGTGCGTCTCCCAGATCCCTTTCGGATCGCCCGCTTCCTTGATCTCCTGGGGGATGTTCCCCTGGACCAGAAGCAACTCGGGGCCGGCGGGCTCGCCGGGGTCCGCGCGAAGCGCCCCGTACACCCCCGCCGCCACGAGCGCCAGGACGGACGCGGCCACGGACGCCCCCGCGCGCCGGACCCCCGACCGCGCCCGCGCCGCCCGGGCGAGATCCGCCAGCGCGCCGTTGAAGGCCAGCACCAGAAACGAGACGAGAAACGCGCCGCCGAGATCGGCGATCTGGATCAACAGGCGCCAGCGGTAGAGGGCGTGGCCGGTGAGCACCCAGGGAAACCCCAGCGTCCCCAGGGAGCGCACGAATTCCAGCGCCGTGAAGAAGAGGGGCGCCAGCAGCGCCAGGGGAAGCCCCGCCCGCTTCCCGACCCACGAAACGCAAAAGCCCGCCACCGCAAAGTAGAAAGCCACCACCAGGCAGGCGATGAGGAGGCCGGCCAGGGTGACGGTGGACAGCCAGAACAGGGAGAGGAAGGCGAAGGCGAACGCGACGGCGTAGGAGAAGAAGAACCCCTTCCCGGGCGTCAGCCGCCCGAGCGCCACGAGCCAGGGAACGAAGGCCACGAGAACCAGGGGGCCCGCGTCCACCGGCGGGTAGGCGAGAAAGAGCAGCAAGGCCGACGCCGCGCCGAGGGCCGCCAGGAGCAGACGATTCCGTGTCTTGTCGGACATTCGCGCCCCGAAAACCACGTACGAGAAGGCAAGTCTTTCGGCCCTGATCTACATGAATCAGGCTCGAGAAAGCAACGCAGCACCGGCCATCGTCTCGCTAAAACAGCCCGAATGCCTTGAGCTTCTTGTCGAGGGTGGGGCGCGAGATGCCGAGCAGGCGGGCCGCCTCGATCTTCTTGCCGCCGGCGCGCTCGAGGGCCTTCTCGATGCAGACCCGCTCCACGTCGCACACGATCTCGGCCAGCGGCCTTCCGTCCCAGGAGGGCGCCGGTCCAGACGCGATCCCGGCCCCTTCCATGAGATGGGCGGGCAGGCTCTCGAGCCCCGCTTTCCCGCCCTCGGCGAGGACGACCACGCGCTCCACGAGATTCTTCAACTCCCGGATGTTGCCCGGCCAGGCGTAGGCCTTCAGCGCGGCCAGGGCCTCCGCGGTGAAACCGGTGACGTTCTTGCCGACGGTCCGGCGGAACTCGTCGAGGAAATGCTCCACCAGATCCGCCACGTCCTCGGGGCGCTCGCGAAGGGGAGGCACGTGGATCGGCACGACGGCCAGCCGGTAGTAGAGATCCTCCCGGAAGGCGCCCTCCTTCACGGACGCCGGAAGGTCGCGGTTGGTCGCCGCGACGATCCGCACGTCCACCGACACCGGGTCGTTGCTCCCGAGCCTCTCGAACGTGCGGGCCTCGAGCACCCGCAGAAGCTTGCTCTGGAGGGCGAGGGGAATCTCGCCGATCTCGTCCAGAAACAGCGTCCCCCCGTCGGCGAGCTCGAACCGACCGCGCTTGCGGCGGTGCGCGCCCGTGAACGCGCCCTTCTCGTGGCCGAAGAGCTCGCTTTCCAGCAGCGTCTCGGGAACCGCCGCGCAGTTCACCGTCACGAAGGGCCCCTCCTGGCGGGGACTCTGGTCGTGGAGGAAGCGGGCCAGCAGCTCCTTCCCCGTCCCCGTCTCGCCGGCCAGCAGCACCGTGGAATCGGTCGGACCCACCTTCTCGCACGCCGCGAGAACCTGCGCCGTCTTCGGACTCGACCCCACGATCTCGCGTCCCTGCCCCAGGATCCGCCTCAGCTCCCGGTTCTCCTCCCGCGCCAGCGCGTACATCCGGGCCGTGTCGAGAAACGCCGCCGCCTGGTGCGCCACCGTCGTCAGGAACTTCAGATCCTCCCCGTCGAAGCTGTGGTGCGGGCGCGTCTTGTCGACGTAGAGCGCGCCGAGGACCTGGTCGCGCACCATCAACGGCACGCACATCACCGAGCGCACCTGCGCCAGCTGGATGCTCTCGCTTCCGCGAAAACGCGGATCCTCCATGGCGTCGGCGCTCAGGATCGACTTCTGGTGCTTCACCACGCGGTTGAGGATCGTGCGGCTCAGGGAGATCTTCCCCCCGCCTTCCGGACCCGCCCGGACCGCCACCGGCTTGAGCTCGCCCCGGGGATGGTCGCGCAGCATGATGAAGCCGCGGTCCGCCTCGAGCGCCTCCAGGATCAGCCCGAGGATCCGCTCCACCAGCTCGTTCGGCTCCAGCAGCGTGGAGATGGCCGCGCCGATCTCGTAGACCTTCCGCAACCGCTCGTTGGCGCGGAACAGATCGTCGAGATCCACGCCCGCCTTCTCCTGGGCCAGCGAACACGCCGCCGCGTCCAGCGCCGCATGCACCACCCCCTCCGGCGCGGCGTCGTCCATCAGCACCACCGAGCGGCCCTGCTCCGGCGCCGGCCGGGACGAGGGCCCCGCCTCGAACACGAGCTTCGTGTTTCCGACCTGGACTTCGTCCCCCGCCGCGAGACGGGCTTCCGGATGGGCGCGGCCGTTCACGAAGACGCCGTTCCGGCTGCGGCAATCCCGGACGATCCAGTCCCCCTCGCGAAGGAAGATGTGCGCGTGGCGGCGGGAGATCCGGCTCTCCGAGAGCTTGATGAGATTCGAGGCGGACCGTCCGATGGAGGCTTCCTTCTCGAATTCGAAGGTCTCTCCCTTGTCCCTGCCTTCGATGATCACCAGTCGCGGCATGCAGGCTCCAGCAATCCGTCTCGGCCTCGAAACCGAAGGCGCGGCGGCCGACGAGAAGCGCAACGGATGTAAAGGTCGTTGACAATGGTAGAAGGCGGGCGCGCGGGTGTCAACGGAGACTCGAGGCGAGCGTTTCGCGCTGCAAATAAGTCGTGGTCCTCCCTTCCTTTTCGCAGATCCCCTTCATGGAAATACCATAGAGCAGCAAAGCCGCAACCACAGCGGGCAAGTCTTCAACACAGAGGACGGAGAGAACACAGAGGACACAGAGGACACAGAGGCTTTCTTGGGGGTTCGTACCCAAAAAGATCTCTGAGCCCTCTGATTCCTCTGATCCCTCTGTGTTCAAGAACTTGCGTCACTTGCAGGAAAAAATGTTCTCGCGAAAACAACATTTCAAGGCATAGGGGTCCAGGGTGGACCTCGAATTCCAGGTCCTCACGGGGCGTGCACGGGTTTTTCGGGAAATTTCACCCCCGACCCATGGCAGGAGTGCAAGGGGGCTGCAGCCTTTTGCATTGTCTGTAACTCGTCACCTGTGACCCGTGTTGGCCGTGCTTTGCCGGCGCCGCGTTGATGCAACCCACAGCACGGAAAGGAAACCCTTTGTGGGAGGCGAATCCTCCGGCGAAGCCGGAGGTTCGGCGATCCGC
>Ga0180432_10002297_pt1 | contig 28802 bp, 12 predicted proteins | sample SS_ome_10_FD_132414 | JGI IMG/M metagenome (GOLD analysis project Ga0180432, IMG submission 132414) | Hypersaline lake sediment archaeal communities from the Salton Sea, California, USA - SS_1_MS_2 metaG | ecosystem: Environmental > Aquatic > Non-marine Saline and Alkaline > Hypersaline >... | reverse complement strand
GGCCGTCTCGGACTGGATCAAGAGGGCGCTGACGCAGTGCCAGCCTTTCTGCAACTTCGATCGGGTGGCCACGTCCAGCGAGTGCTTCTCCCAAACCTACATCGGCGTGCCGGACAGGAACAGCAGCCGTTATACCCGTGTTCTCGGGGACGTCGGCAGCCACAAACTCGTCTCCACGGGCAACTACAACGAAATCCGGATCTACTCGCTGATGACCGGCCTGCCGGCCTATGCGGTCACGGGCATCGATCGGTGCAGGCAGATCTACAAGGAGTATTGCCGGTTAGCGAAGAAGGAGTCCCAGTTGCACGTGCATATCGACCGTCGGTGGACCGATCCCGGCGTGCTGCCCGATCTGTTCCCCGAAGGGCGATAATCGCCCGGAGGCCCGCGCTTCGTGGACAAGTTCCAGCGCAACGACGACGCGGCGGCCCGGCGGCGCGAATGTCTGGACCGGCGAGACCTGTACGTCGGACTGGGCCAGTTCGCCTCGGCCGTCGCCATGGCGGCCGCGCCGAGTATCGGCCCCGACGACCTCTGCCTGCGCCGGGCACTTCGCGTGGTCCCCGAACATCTCGATCTCCCGGTCGATCAGGCCACAGATCGCCGCGCTCTGCGCAAAGCGCTGACCGACGGCGGCCGTATCGAGACCATTCGCCAGCGGGCCCAGAAGGCCATCATGGCCTGCGCGGTCCTCCCACCCATGGGCTTGGCGCCTGAGGATCTCGACGCACGGATCAACGTCTACCTCATCGCGGACATCGGGGAAACCTTCGCCTCGGCGGCGCTGCTGGACGTGGCCGCCATGCTGGTCAAGCTGCTGGCTGGACGCGAACACATGATCACCGGCGTCCTGACGTTCGCGCAGTACCAGAGCGAACCGGCGACCGAGGCGGCGATCTACGCCACGCTCCGCGAGGTGGACTGTTGCCGACGGGGGAACTGGCCAGGTGCTCCCGGGCAGGACCCCCTTAACGGCTGCATCGTCCTGTCGGATGGCAACGACGCCGGCCGACTGCCCGATACCACCCAGCGCGTCGTGATCCTCGCACGTCTTCTGGCGAACTTCCACCTCAACGACCGGCTCGAACACGGAAACGCCTTGGCGGGCAAGACGCCGGTGCCCCTGTACGCCACGGCCGGCCTGGCATCGGCGCGGTTGCCTTTTGAGGGGCTCTGTGTCGATTGCATGACGCGATGGCTCGACCGGATCTGCACCGACATGCTGGCCAAGTCGCCCCAAGCCACCGACCCGGGTGAGGCCAGAAGGACGATCGTCCTGCCCTCGCCGGAGACCCTGAAGCGGGAGATTGTCGGCTTTCTCGGCCCGTCGGCCCGGCCGACTCTGGACTTGCCCGACCCGGACTTCCACAGGCTCTCCATCGCCGCCCTGGCCAAGACGCTCAGGGTCCGCTGGCAGGAGTACGTCAATCCGCTGGGCAGTGACTTGGACCGTCCGGAGATCAACCGGCAGATCCACGAGACGTTTCTCGCCCCGCTGCACGAGTCGCTGACCGAACAGATCGAGCAGATGATCCGGCGGCCGTACGGCCTGTGGCGTGCGGTGGCCATACTCGAGGCATTGACCTCACAGGCCCGCAAGCAGCTCGACCGGGCGGCCAAGCAGGCCGATCTCGAACGCGCCGCCCTGGCGCGGGCCGGAAACGACCTGATCGGGCAATTCGAGCAGGCCGCCGCGGCAAACGACGCGCCCCCGTCGTCCATCATGGTCCCGCCGTGGTATCACCTGCTGCGGTGGCTGGCGGCCAAGGCCCGCATCAGGGAGGCCCAAGGACGCGTCCGCAACTGGTTCCATCGCGTGACGGCCGAACTGCACCTCGCCTGGCGCGAAGCGCAAACCGTGCTGTCCTGTGGGTGGATCAGGCGGGCATGTCACGATATCCACCACGTTGTTGCAGAGAAGCGCCAGGCCGTCGGGGAACTGTGCAGCGCTCTGAAAACCGCACCCCAGCGCTGCGAAGACCGGTGGCGAGGCGCCTTGCCTCCCACAACGGTGGCCGACAGGAACATCCTCTCGCACAGCGAGGCCGAGGCCTTCATCGCGCACACGATCGCCGAGCATCCCATGCGTCCCCCGGCCGACGTCCTCAAGGAGTTCCTCGACGAGGGCATCGGCCCGGACGCCCTGCCCGGGCGCCTGGCAGAGCTGGCCGAGGAGCGGTTCAGTGACATGGATAACACGCCCCTGCGCGATCTGCTCGAGGCTGCCGGCACGGACCGGAACTTCACGCAGGTGATGGACTGGATCACGCGCGATGTGTGGAGTTACGCCGAGCCCCTGCTGCGCATCCAGACCTCCCGGGCCGATGCCGCCAACCGGATCTCCGAAACCGCCGTCCTCCGCCCGCCCGATTTCGCCGGGCTCCAGGCCCACGAGACTGACTGGCAGCACTCGTCCATGCCACCGGAACCCGCCGACCGGATGCCGCACGGCGCCCTGCTATGCCGGATCACGTGCGGCTTCGAACTGAGCGAAGTGCCCTGGCTGACCACCGCCCGCGCCGCCTACGAGAAGCACGACAACCCGGCCGGGCTCCACCTCCTCGACTGCCAGAACAACCTGCCGGATATCACTGCCGACACCTGATCGGAAGACAGGCCAATGAAGGAGCAGTTACATGTCGCCTGCGATTGGCATAGATCTTGGAACTAGCAGTTCATTTGTTTCCGTCTGCCGGGGCGGCAGGACTGAAACCGTGCTGGTGGATGGCCGAGCGGCCATGCCTTCTGTCATTTCCGTGTGCCCTGGCGGGGAAGTGCTCGTCGGGAGCACTGCGAAGGCCCGCAGCTCGACCGAGCCGGCCCACACCATTGCATCACCAACACGTTTCATCGGTGACGAGGAGACGACGTGGGAGATCTTCGGCAAGACGTACACGCCGACAGACGTCTGTGCGATAATGATGGAGCGATTGAAGGAGGCGGCCGAAAGACATCTGGCTGAGAGCGTCAGCAATGCCGTCATTGCGGTGCCCGCATATCTCACCAATCAGCAGAGAGACCATATGATGCGAGCGGGTGAGCTGGCGGGTCTGAATGTCCTGCGGATCCTGCCGGCGCCGACTGCTGCCGCAATTCACTACGGCCTGGACAAAAGGAAGAATCAGACGCTGCTGGTGTACGATTTGGGCGGTGGGACGTTCGATGTTTCGGTTGTGAAGGTGGAGCGGCACGAGTTTAGCGTGGTGGCGGTCAAGGGGGATTCTCATTTGGGCGGGGACGATTTCGATCAATGTCTGGTCGAGTACCTGATCGGCCTCATCGAAAAGCAGACGATCGAAGAGCAGACGAAGAAGGATATGGGCCTCCTCCGCTCCCTGTCCGGGAGCAAGAAGAAGAGGCAGAAAGACGACGAGACTGCGCCGCGCGACGTGCTACTGGCGCGGCAGCGGCTGAAGGAGGCAGCCGAGACAGCCAAGATCGAACTGTCCCAGTGTGACAGGACCTGCGTGTCTCTGCCGGACATCCTGGGCACGTCACTGGACGAGGAGATCACGATCGACACCTACAACCGTCTGATCGATCCGATGGTGGCACGAACCATTGAGAAGATTCGGGAGGTGTTGGCCTCTGCGCGACTGTCGACGGAGGACATCGATCAGGTGATTCTCGTAGGCGGGTCGAGCCGGAACCGCTTGGTGAAGGAGCAGGTAACGACAGCGGTGAAGGAGCCGTGGACGTCGGAGCCTGTGGACGAGGTGGTGGCAATGGGCGCTGCCCTTATGGCGGATGGCCTCTCATTGCCTGAGACTGATATGGCACAGCAGCCCCCGATCTGTGTTACCGACGTGGCACCTTTCAGTGTGGGAGTGCGCCCCCTTGATCGCGGGGATACAGATCGGTTCGAGGTCTTCATCCCCAAGAATGCTCGCCTTCCTACGGCGGTCGAACGCAAGTTCAGCACCGACCAGAGCCCGGTGGATATTGATGTCTTTCTGGGCGAGCATTCGTGTTGCAGAGACAATATGTTCATAGGCCGTCTCCGCCTCGAGGGTATTGCGGTGGGCCGGCAGGAGATCACGATCCGGTTTGCGATGGAGGCCTCCGGCCTGCTTACGGTAACCGCCGCGTGCGGCAACCTGCGCCATAAGTGCAGGTTTGACATTGCGCAACCCCCCAAGCCTTCGAGCACCGGTTGGCGGGGCGAGACGACCGAGCCTTCGAGCCTCGGTCAGGTGACCCAACCTTCGGCCATCGAGACGACCGAGCCTTCGGCCACCGGTCAGAGGCGCGAGACGACCGAACCTTCGAGCCTCGGTCAGGTGACCCAGCCTTCGGCCATCGAGACGACCGAGCCTTCGGGCGTCGGTCCGAGCCGGTCCGTTGAGACAACCGAACCTGCGAGCCTCGGTCAGCCGGGTGAGACGACCGAGCCCGTGCACCTCGACGAGAACGTCCAGTTCACCGTCTATCGCCCCAAGATGGTCCGACCGAACGAATGGTATGACCTGCTGGCATTTGCCCACCTGTCTGAGCGACGGCCGGACGCGCCGAAAGGCGAGCCGGACCCCATCCAGCAGGTGCGGGACATTGTGAGCCGCAGATTGGGTCCGGCCGCGGCCGACTACCAGGACCTGACACAGGACAGTCGACAGGCCGTCCCACGACAGGGCGAACTGACCTTCGTGCCGGAAATGGACGGCGTCGAGTTCAATCCGAACTTCCGCACGTTCCGCTGGACCGACAAGAGCGTGCACAAGGAGGAGTTCGAGTTTCGCGCCGCCGCCAGGCCCGACGGAATGCCGGCCCGCGGGAGGATGACGGTGTTCCTGGGCAGCATCCTGCTGGCCGAGGTGACGCTGAGCATCAGGGTCGACCCGAACGCCCAGCCGAAATCCAGAAGCATGCCGGCCGAGGAGATCGGCTTTAGCCCGTACCGCCGGATCTTCGCCTCCTATTCGCACCTCGACGCAGCGATCGTCGAGCAGCACCAGCGTTACGCCGAACAGATGGGTCTTGGCGACCGGTACCTGCGAGACTGCGTGGACTTGCAACCGGGCGAAGTCTGGTCACGGCGGTTGGAAGAGCTGATCGAAGAGTCCGACATCTTCCAGTTGTTCTGGTCGAGCAACTCGATGCGCTCGCCGTTCGTGAAGCGGGAATGGGAGTATGCGTTGGCCCTGGGCCGCACGAGCTTCGTCCGCCCGACGTACTGGGAAGAGCCGTTCCCCCAGCGCCCGGACCTGGGCCTGCCGCCGCAGAAGCTTCGGGACCTCCACTTCAAGAAGATCGGCGGTGGGTGGGGCGAAGGGGTTGCCGCCAGCCATGGGTCGCCCGGTGGCGGACCGGACGAGGACTCCCGTCCGCCGGCCAACGAACCATCCGGCACCTCAGGGTCACCGGGGGAGTCCGCTGAGGCGAGAGTGGCGCGGCTTCAGGAGGAACTGGAGCGACTGCAGGCCGAGCGCGATGCGGAGATCAGCGAACTGCGGGCAAAACTGGAGGTCCTGAATGCCCGACAGGCCGGACAAGACGAAATGGAGCGCCAGTTAGACTTGGCAAGACGGATCCAACACCACGTTGAGGGCCCACGCCTCAATGTGTCGGGTGTGGACACCGCGATAGAATACTGCCCTGCCATGTCGGTGGGTGGTGACTACTGCGATGTCTGGGCTGCTTCGGATGATCGTGTGGCTTTCGCGCTGGCGGACGTTTCGCAACACGGTCTGCCGGCAGCCTTGGTGTCCACGTCGCTGCAGTCAGCCGTTCGGATGGCCCTGGCGACCTGCGCGGACCTGGAAGAGGTCGCCCGACGGGTCAATGCTTCCTTGTGCGACCAACTGGCGGACTCCTTTGTGGTGATTCTGCTGGGGTACTACTCTCCGTCGGACGGTAGCCTGGCGTATGTCAATGCCGGGCAAGTCGGCCCGTGGCATCTCGCCCCCCCCGGAAGCGTTACCACGCTGCAGGACGATGTGGGCATGCCGATGGGAATCCAGCCGTTCGAGTACAAAGTAGCTCGGAGGGTCCTGGCGCCGGGGGAGGGATTGGTACTCGTAAGCGACGGCGTGACGGAAGCAACGTCGCCTGAAGGTGAGCAGTTTGGTGTCGAGGGCGTGGAGAAGGTCTTAGCGCAGGTGGGAGGTACGCCCGCGAAGACCATCGCAAGAACAGTGGTTGAGAAGGTCAGGGACTTCCTGGACGGCCCACAGCGTGACGATATCTCCGTACTGGTGCTGGTCAACAGCGGCCGGGACGCCGACGAGCAATGCCCGGACACCGGATCGACGGACGAGGCATGATCTTCGAACTGGCCATGGACTTCGCCGACGCCCTGGCCGCCATGCCGGCCGAGCACCCGAAGCGGCGGATACTGGAACTGCTGGCCGAGGCTGTCCGCCGCGACATCCATTTCGTCGCCCGCCACCCGACGACGCTGTTCCAATGCATGTGGAACCTCTGCTGGTGGTACGACTGTCCCGAGACGGCCGCGCACTACGTCGAGCCCGAAGATGGCTGGAACGAGCGCAACGCACCGTGGCTTCGGCCGGACGTGGAGAAGCTGTCTCCCCTCCTGGAGCATTGGCAGGAGGCCCGCGAGCAGTCGATCGGCCTGGCCCCCTGGCTTCGCTCGCGGCGCGCACCGTCGGTACATTTGGGCACGGCCCAGAAGGCTGTTTTTCGTGGACATAAGGCCGAGGTCACCAGCGTGTCGTACAGCCCGGACGGCCAGCAAATCGTAAGCGGAGGAGGCATCGTTGACTACACGGTGCGGGTGTGGGACGCGGCCAGCGGGGCAGAACTAGCGGTCTTGCGCGGACATGAGAACTCCGTCAATAGCGTGTCGTACAGCCCGGACGGCCGGCGGATCGTAAGCGGCTCTGGGGGCCCTTTCCTTGAGGACAATACAGTGCGGGTGTGGGACGCCGAGAGCGGGCGTCAGTTGGCTGTCTTGCGCGGGCATGAGGACGTGGTCACCAGCGTATCGTACAGCCCGGACGGCCGGCGGATCGTGAGCGGCTCTGAGGACAATACGGTGCGCGTGTGGGACACGGCCAGTGGGGCGGAGCTGGCCGTCTTGCGCGGCCATGAGGGCGTAGTCGCCAGCGTGTCATACAGCCCGGATGGTCGGCAAATTGCAGGCGGCTCTCACGACAAGACCGTGCGGATATGGGACGCAGCCAGCGGGGCTGAGCTGGCCGTCTTGCGAGGACATGAGGACCGGGTCAACAGTGTGTCGTACAGCCCGGATGGCCGGCGAATCGTAAGCGGTGGCTATTACGACGTGAGCGTGCGGGTGTGGGACGCGGCCAGCGCGGCCGAGCTGGCTGTCTTATGTGGACATGAGGAATCGGTCACGAGCGTGTCGTACAGCCCGGACGGCCGGCGGATCGTCAGCGGCTCTGCGGACATGACTGCGCGGGTGTGGGACGCGGCCAGCGGGGCCGAGATGGTTGTCCTGCGCGGACATGAGGACGATGTCACCAGTGTGTCGTACAGCCCGGACGGTCGGCGGATCGTAAGCGGCTCGGAGGACAAGACGGTACGGGTGTGGGACGTGGCCAGCGGGGCCAAGCCGGCCGTCTTGCGCGGACATGTAGACAGGACCTCCTGCGTGTCGTACAGCCCGAATGGCCGGAGGATCGTAAGCGGTTCTTCGGACAATACCGTGCGGGTGTGGGACGCGGCCAGCGGGGCCGAGCTGGCCGTCTTGCGCGGACATAGGCTCACGGTCAACGGCGTGTCCTACAGCCCGAACGGTCAGCGGATCGTAAGCGGTTCTTCGGACAATACGGTACGGGTGTGGGACGCGGCCAGCGGGACCCAACTGGCTGTCTTGCGGGGACATGAGGCACCGGTCCACAGCGTGGCGTACAGCCCGGACGGTCGACGGATAGTAAGCGGATATGGGAGCTTATTCGATAAGGAGGATAATACGGTGCGGGTGTGGGACGCGGTAAGCTGGACTGAACTGGCCGTCTTGCGCGGACATGAGCGCGAGGTCAATAGCGTAGCGTACAGCCCGGACGGCCGGAGGATCGTAAGCGCCTCTTGGGATGATACAGTGCGGATCTGGGACGCCGAGACGCACCGATGCCTGGAAGTGCGTCGAGACCGCTACAAGCCTGAAACGGTCGCCATTGTCGCAGGAGCCGCCTCGAGACTGCCTTGGCATGCCATCGACCGAGGCCAGGAGACCGTCATCGAACCGACCGCCGATGGCGACCCGGTAGCCTGGTTCCCGGTCGCGTCTCTCTGGCGCGGCGCGACCCACCCCGACGGCCGCGGCTGGGCCAGTCCCGCCGGTAACTATCTCTACGTCATCACGCTCGAAGGCGCCCCGACGGCCACGCAGCATAACGACGCGTCGGAGGTGACACGATGACAGAAACAGTGCCACAGCGCTCGACGACCGGGCGGGTGGTGCGCGACGGCGGTTTCTGTTTGACAGGGCATCCCAGGCAGGCATGCTATGGTGCGGGCGGTGATCGGCCGATGAAGGAGTTCCGCGGTGGGTAAGGGCCTGCTGGTTGTGATCGTCGTCGTGACGTTCGTGTTCGGCGTCGTGGCCGGGTACCTGATTGCATTGAATCACATAACCCCGGAGCCCAGGCCCGCCGGCCCGGGCGGCGGCAGGCCGGCCGGCCCCGCCGGCGACGCTGACGGAGTCGACACAGTGAAACTTGCGAAGTTCAGCCGCAGGCTCGATACGATCGAGAAGACCATGGACCGCTTCTATCGCGTCGACCCCGTCGACAAGGCCAACGCGACCATCGGCCGCCTCGTGGACGAGCACAACGCGTGGGTCAAGGCCGCCAATGCCGAGCAAGAGGCCCAGCGTGAAGCCTTCAACCAGCGGCTGGCCAGGGTGAACGGGATCCGCGAGCGGATCGTCGAACTGGACAAGCGTCTGGCCGCCTCGACGCCCAACCCGACCGACAAGGCCGGCGTCGAGGCGTACAACGCGCTGGTGGGCGTGCGGAACTCGCTGTTCGCCGAATACGAGGAACTCGGCAAGCTGTACGAAGCGGACGTCAAGGCCGCCAACGCGGCCGTCGAACGCGCCAAACAGGAGCAGGCCGACCGGCAGGCGCGCCTGGAGGCGGCCAAGGCCGACGCGCAGGCCGAGATCGACGCCTACCGCAAGTGGGTCGGGTCGGACGAGGGCTCGGCGTTCGCGATGCAGGTCAACCGGCTGTATGCCGAACTGCATCAGGCCAGACGGCGCGTCGGGGCGCACCTGGAGTTGGACGCCTGCATCGACCGGGTCCGGGCGGCGCGTCACGACCTTGGCGTCGCCGCCGCCAAACGCCAGGCCGAAAGCGGCGGCCAGTTGATCGTCGTGCCCGCCACGCTGTGCCGGCGGGAGGAGTGCTTCCTGATCGTGGACACGGGCGCCACGTGCGTGGCCGTCAGCCCTACGCTGGTCGAGGTGCTGGGGCTGTCCGACGCCGTGGGCGACGAGGTCCAGGTCTCGCTGGCCGGAGGGGTCAAGATCTGGGCCCGGAAGCTGTTGCTGCCGCAGGTGTCCGTTTTTGGCCGCGAGGCCTCGGACGTGCAGGCCGTCGTCCTGAAGGAGTCCGAGCCCGGCATCGACGGCCTGCTGGGGCTGAGCTTCCTGAACCGGTTCAACTACCGCATCGACGAGACGCAGGACCCCAAACTGGTCCTCGTCCCACGGCCGGAGTAGGTACAGACGGAGGATGACGTGCAGTCACCGGGCTTCTGCCCGACCTGCCCCCGATTCCTGCACCGGCCTGCGTGAAAGTCGGGTCACTGCGTTTTCCGTATGTTCCGGAAGGTGATCTGCTTTCATGGGAGTTCTAATGGAGAGGGCGGGATTCGCTTCGCGGTCCCGTGGGGATCGAGCCCGCGGGGCGACGCTTCCCGCTTCGCCCTGCGGGCTACGCAGGACACGTCGCGTCAGTGCGTGTTCGCATCCCGCCGGAACGCGACTTGATATGAAGAAAGCCCCTGCAGATAGAGCAATGGCGCACTCGGCGAGGGAAACGACATAGAGCATGGCCGACTTGACGCACCGGGCCCGGCCCGCTGTCCTAGGAATGCGCGGCACATCCTGGTCTTGCACCGATGGCCTCCAGCGGCTACGGTCTCCTGGACGGCACCCATGGCACAACATCTTGATTGGGTGTCAAGACGGAGAGGTTGCTCAGATGGCGTAAGGCATGAAGACCCGTGGTCAGCTACGGAGGTATGGAATGAGCGGTCAGAGAATCATTGGCCAGGCGCTATTCGCCCTTGTCGTCTTGGCCGGTAGTGCTGCCCAAGCCGCTAGTGGATTGCCCTCTCCGAAAACGGGAGGGATCGACGGCAGGCCAATCAATCTGCTCGTCGTCAGTTCCACGGCCAACAAGGTGAAGCTGATCGATCCGGTGTACGAGCGTGAGCTGAGGGCCGCGGGATACAACCTCCACGTCCTGAGCCATGAGGACAGACTGTCCATTGACTACCTTCGCCAGTTCGGCGCAGTCGTCGTAGCGAACCTTCCCTACGCCGGGGCGGAGTTTACCGTCTTCGGCTACAGGACCCGGTTTGTGGAGTCCAACCTGAGACTGCTTCGGGAGTACGTTGCCGTCGGTGGCGGCCTTCTGGTCATGCCGATGATCAGCGAGTTTGGGGAAGCCTACGGCTGGACTTATGACACGTTCCTCACGGCGTGGGATGCGAGGCTTCTGATCCACCAGCTCAAGGACGGCAGTTCGCGGAGTAACAGGAAGGGGCCGGGCGCGTACGGCGCCGGCAGTATCGCGGCGAATCATGCGATCACCAGGGGACTCCATGGCAAGAAGGTGCTGTATCCGATGAACGTCATGCGCTGGGACCACGCCTACTCCTGTACCCCGGTGCTCACCGGAAAGGGCTGGTCCGTGCTCGCCCGGGCGGACAACGCCAACACCCACATTGCTTTGGACAACAGCCGCGTCGGGGAGCCGCTGACGAGGAACAACACGCTTTACGCCGTGCGCCAAGCAGGCAAGGGAATGGTCGCCGTCAGTGCGATACACAGTTACTACACCTTGACGATGGTCTCTTCGACGGCGGGCCAGATCGGCGAAAACGACACCGGCGTTATCGACTTCAAGGTCATGCGCGGCGAGAAGGGAGGTCGGCCTAGCGTCTTCGGTCAACTGCTGGACCGGACCTTCCGCGCCTTTGCGGCCAATAGTGCCAAGAACGGGATTGGTGCCTGGAAGGGCCTCGCCAAGCCGGAGCGTCCGCCGTACCCCCAGTCGCCCGCCGTGATTGACTGGACGACACAGCAACCACCGCCGACATGGCGGCACCGCGTCATCCCCAGCAGCGGCTGGCCTCGCCGTTACGATGAACTTCCCGATCCCAGCGTCCGGGGCCGGATGAAGTACTGGAAGATCCTGGTCGGTCCGCGCACCCGCTACAGCAGCGGCGCCGGCACGGTGGCCGATTACAGGAAAGCCGCCATCGAGGCCGGCTACTCGGCCATCGTGTTCACGGAGACCTTCGAGGACCTGACACCCCAGACGTGGCAATTCCTTCTGCGGGACTGCAAGGACAATACGGATGAGAACTTCGTCTGCCTGCCGGGCCTGGACATCGAAAGCTACGAAGGGCAGCGATACCTGGTCCTCGGCGCCGAACGGTATCCCTCGTCCAACTGGTTGACCGAAGACGGCAAGCGTTTGCAGGCGGTCCGCATGTTGTCCCTCGGGTGGTTCGGCCATGTCTCGGTGGTGCACCGACCCAACTCGGGCGCCCTGCACGCCAAGACGTTCAAGCACTACACCGGCATTGCCGTGGCCACGTACGACACGCGAGGCAAACAGATCGACGACGGCATGTTCGCCTATCAGTGGAGCGCCTCGTCGGACTCCAGCCCGATCCCCATTGCCGTCCACGAAGTAACACAACCATCTGATGTGCAATACGCAACGAAAGGCTTCCAGCAGATCATGCCCGCACCGACCCTCGCCGGCGCCATCAAGTACTTCCGGTTCGGGTTCGGCCACGTGTTCGATGCGCCGGTGCGGTACTTCATCTCCGAGGGGCCCATCCTGGACGGCTGGTCCATGGTCAACAAGGACATCGGCAAGGTGGAGTACAACCGAGAGCACTTCCGGATCGGCATCGGTGTCCGCGCCGACGACGAGAAACGCACACCGATCACGCGCATCAAGCTGTATGACGGCTTCAACCTGGTGCGCAACTGGAGGAACGATTCGCCCGTCTTCAAGGCGACGGTCGACGGCTCTCACAACATGCAGCACGAGTTTCTTCTGCTTGCCGCCGACGCGGCCGGCAGGCGCGTGCTCTCGCCTGCTCTGCGTACGGTGTGCAACAACTGGCGGGCCCGCTGCGGCGACCGCCAGAACTGGCTCGGCAGCCAGATTGTCTACACCTGCTGGTGGACGAACGGGCTACCTTCCTACCATCTGGAACTGGCCGGAACCAGTGAAGGTGTGGTCGATTGGGAGACTCCAACACTGCTGGACTTCCCCTTCTACTCCAACCACGTCCAGATCCAGGATGCTGACCTGGGCTTCAAGTTCTATGGCGGCACCATGAAGCAAGTGGCTGGCGATGCCAAGGGGATGCTGCCGTTGCGGGCCAACGAGATGGTCGGCGGCAAGGTGCGCTACACGTACTTCAATCCGATCAAGACGAAGCAGTTCGCGGTTATGCTGGTGGAGACCAAAGTGACCCTCCGCAACAACGCGGAGCTGGTCAAGCCCGGGAAGGGCGCGGTGAACCCGGTCCTTGCCTCGGGCATGCGATGGAACAACCTGCTGATCCTGCCAAACGGCAAACCACAGCAGTTGGGCAAGGTGATCGACCGCAAGACAAAGCGCCTCGTGGACGGTGACAAGAAGAATGCGTTGCGGCCATTGCCTACCGGTTCATATGCCGGCGGCATCGTGCCGTTGAGCGACGGGCTGCATCTCGACGGGCGACAGGTCGGCGTGCTCGCGGCCCCCGGATCACGACCGGCCGGTACCACGTGGAAGGCGCGCTACCTGATGCTCCGCAGCAAAGCGTTCCACTGGAAGACCAACCGCGGGCGGGGCAGCGGCTCGGAAGTTGTGGACGACAAGGCGGAGCAGGCCCTGGCCGAGATGGGCTTTCGCGGCACGTGTCCTTACGAACTCAAACTCCGCCAGGGCACGCTGGCGAAGAGAGCCTACTTCGCGCATCTGGCCGCGGAGAACGGCGGGGTGGCCGGAAGGAACGTTAACAACTCCGGCAAGCCGATGCTGCTGTATGTGCCCCTGCTGATAACCGGCCTCGACTGCGACAGCGAGATGGTGGTCTGGCGTTCGGACCGCAAGACGCTTGACGCCTTTGCCGCGTTCGAGGGCAAGGGCTACGTCTCGTTCGACGCGGACAAGAGCGTCGACTTCTACGCGGGCAATGCGGCCATCTGCGCCCCCAGGCTTTGTGTTTCCATCGTCATCTGGGATGCCGACACGGCGTGGTTCCGTGTCCACAATCCGACAGACATCAAGATTACCTCGAAATTCGCCACCCCCGCCGCGGTGAGAGGCTTCAAGGCGATCAACACCGTCGTCGACGTACCGGCCGGAACATCCATCGAAGTGAAGTAAAGGAAGTCTGTCGGCAGGCCGTTGGGCTGCTTGTGAAAGGAATCCTATGAACAGTGCTTCGCTCACTCAGCGCCCGAGTCGATACTCAAATCTGCCGGCGCTCCTCGCCGGACTGCTGACTCTCTTCTCTTACTTGTCCGCGCAAGCCGCCAATCCGCTCAACATCGATCAACTGCGATCCGACAAGGTCCTCTACACACCAGGTGGGAAAGGCGTGCTCAGCGTAACGGTCAAGAGCGCCACGGCAGCCAGGAAGACTGGAACGTTGACCATCCGTCTCCGGTCCGGACTCAAGGAGGCCAGGGAAGTTGTCCGCCATGAGGTGACGGCGGACAGGAAGGGGACGACGGTCGAGGTGCCGTTCATCGCCCCGCAGCGCTGGGGCGCAGAGGTGGTTTCGGAGCTTCAGTGTGAAGGAAAGACAGATGTCCGGCGGGAGTACTTCTCGGCCGCTGCGAACTTCTGGGAAGTGGGCATCGGGCACGCCTACCCCATCTTCACGCAGGGCCAGCGCGGCCGCAAGATGATTGCCTCCCTGCCGGCCACATTGCGCAGCAAATACTCCAACTGGCTGGACCTGTTCTTCTGGGCTCCCTGCGACTGGTCCAGACTCACCCCGCCGGCCAAACTCTGGTGGGGTGGGCAGACCAGCTACCCTCACGATGAAGACAATCTGCAGGCCCTCATCAAGGCCCTGAAGAAAGGCGGGATCCGGGTGGCTGCTTACGTCAGCCGAAATCCCGCCGGCCCCTTCGGGTGGGAGACCGCGCGCCAACACCCCGAGTGGTTTGGTGGCGGGCGTTTCAGCGGGCGCCACTACAACGTGGAACAGCTCGACCACTACAACGACCCGGAGTGGCGAGCCAAACAGGAGAAACGAAACATTGGCTGGTATGGGCTCAGGGTCGACCTGACACAAGAAGAGCCTCTCCACTATGGGATCGACCAGATCATCGCCAGTGTCAGGCACTACGGCTGGGACGCCGTCCGCTTTGACGGCCATTACACGACCGGTTTCGACGCGGTCTCCACACGCAACATGCGCCGCCTGAAGGAGCGTGTGCTCAAGGTCCACCCCGATTTCCGTTTCGGCTACAACTGGGGACGTGCACCGGAGTGGCGGGGTGGTTTCACGCACGAGCTTCGCGAAGCCATGGCTGGTGGCGGCATGTACATGCAGGAGGGAATCCGCCACTGGAGCTATACGCGCGAAAGCTACAAGACCTGGAGTCGTTACGCTGAGAACGAGATGCGCATTGCCAAGCGGATCCAGTCCCTCGGCGGTTCCTATCACTGCATCATGGACCTGAAGGGGAAGCTCACCCCGGCCCAGCGCTATTACAAACTCGTCCACAGCCTGATCGCCGGCGGCCATCCGGCGTATGGGACCCACAGCGCGGTGAGCGGTTGTCCGAGCTGGGGCGCCTTCATGACGCGCTGGTCGGAGGTGCTGTGGCATCCACATCTGCGCCGAAGCCCCGCGGTGGAGAAGCAGATCCAGGTTGGCGACGAGGCGGTGAGGTGGAAGCCCTTCATTCAGGAGTGCGTTCTCGCGCCCGACCGCAAGCGTCTCGTCGTGCACCTGCTCAATCCGCCCACCGACGATGCCATCAGTAGGGGGAAACTGCCCCCGCCGTTGGAGCGCGCGGTCACGGTCACCTTCTCCGTGCCCCCGAACGAGGCCGTCCGGAAGGTCTGGCTTATCCGACCCAACCAACAGCCTTTCGGCCAACCGCTGCCGTTCAAAGGTGCAGACCGAAAGGCCTCGGTTACCGTGCCTCGTCTGGAACACTGGGCCATCGTCGTGGCCGAGGTCTGCGGCCGCTTCGCCGTGCCGCCAACGCCTCCGCCGTTTACTGAGCAGCCGGATCTCGGCCGGGCGAGGGGTGGGCAGGGCAATACCGTTCATGCCGACCCCAACAAGGAGGCGCACGCGCCGTCGATCTCGCCGGCAGAGGGATTCGAGCGCCTTCTGAATCGGGGCTCTGCGAATATCGGAAACCCGATCGTCGACGATCCCGGCTCGCCGCTCGGCAAGGTGCAGGGGCGCCGCAAGGGTCAGCAACGCGTCCGCATGGGGATGTGGTGGATCGGTCATCCTGTCGGTCGGTATGATGTCTACCTGCGAGTCAAGTGGACGGACGCGAGACCCGAACACACGCCGCAGATGCTCAAGACCCAGATCTCGGTTACGTATAAGCCCAAGCGCTGGCAGACCGCAGCGCTTGTGACTCCCGGCTATCCCGATGCCCCGAAGGACGCGATAGTCCTGAAGGAGAAGGGCCGATACCACGACTACAAGATTGCCACCGTCGACGCGTGGTGGGCGGGGTGCTTCTGCTTCGTCACTGACGCGTCCACCACGAAAGCCGGGGACAACCAGATCTTCCAGGAACGCGTGATCTTCAAGCTGGTCAAGCCGTTCAGCGACCAGATGCTCGAGGAGCACGGCGCCAAGTTCCCCCCGAAGCCGGCTAACCTGCGCACGCCCCGGGGGGCATCTCCGAAGAAGGTCTTCGTCAGGGCGGGCATGTTCTGGCAGTACTACATGAAGGACGCTCCGTTTGAGTACACTCTCGGATATGAACTGCCTAAGACGTATGAAGAACTCTATCAGTACGACGCCGTCATCCTGGCCAATGTCGATTGCGGGGGCCTGAAGTGCCGCAAGATGCTCCGAAACTACCTCGCAGACGGGGGCCGGCTTGTACTGCTGGGTGGCAACCACGCGCTGAAGCGGAGCGCCTTTGGCAACACGTTCATAAGCGACCTGCTGCCGTTCAGACTCACCCAAGAGAACGCGGTGGTCAGACTGCGGCAGCCGGCTCTGCTGGGGCTGAAGAAGGCCTCGCCCGCCGCGGAAAGGCCCGCCGTCTTCTGGCGTCATGTCGTAGAGCCGTATCCGGAATCAACTGTTCTGGCGTGGGCGGGCGGCGTGCCAATCTCTCTTCGGCGCGTCGTCGGCAAGGGCATCGTGACCGCCTTCGTCGGCACGGCGCTCGGAACTCCTGGGAAGCGAGAGACGCCGTTCTGGAAGACCGGCTTCTGGAGGAATCACCTGACCCGTCTGGTCCAGGAGTGAGGTGTTGTGCGACAATAACAGTTTCTGTCTACCGGACCGTGGATCTGGAGTCCCGCGTCACAAGCCGCCATGGACTGTACCAGACCAACGGCTTCGTGCATCCTCTCTGCCGCTGTATGTTCGGCAGATGTGCGGGGACCAAACTCGCTGGTCCACCGTGCACTAACTGGATCTATGGCGACGTGGAGACCCCGGTCGATGCTCCCGCACGGCTGAGTCTTGGGACCATACGGGATTATCGGGAGGGAGAGCCTTTCCGCCCTCCGGCCCCGGGCGAACAACCTGGTTTCCCAAGAGCAGTCAATCAAGGTAGAATCATCGCAGGAACGCCCGTCGCAGTTCCGGACAACACATTCCATGGAGAAGGTGACCGGGAATGAACTCGCAGAGGGCGCTGACATACGTGGTTGTGGGGGCAGTTTGCTGCAGCCCGGTCGTGGCGGCGCGGCCGGCTGGTGAGAAACCCGCATCGAACCCCATGAGCCGTCTGCGCGGCAAGACATGGAGCTTCAAGTTCAAGCAGTTTCCCATCGGCGCGTTTAACGGCCCGGCCGCGACGGATGCAGAATACCAGGTCTACAAGGAATGCGGCTTCAACGTGGTGATCACGCCGCGATACATTCATTACGGCGGTTATGACAAGGTCACCAAGGCGCTGGATCTGGCCAAGAAGCACGGTTTGGGTGCTGTGGTGGAGACGTACACTCACCACCCACGGCCGTGGGGCGGCAAGGCCGGCAAGTGGTACCGACATCGAAGCCACCACCCGGCCACGCTGCCGGAACTGCAGTGGATCCACGAACGGTATGGGAAGCATCCGGCGGTGATCGGCTACATGCTGGCCGACGACGTGAGCAATCTTCCAGCCCAGGTTGTCGAGACGACCCAATGGCTGCGTCAGAAGGCACCGCACCTGTGGCCGTGGGTCTGCCAACTCACCCTCAGGACCGGCAGTCTGGCCAGGGCGGGCAATCCCCTGGTGATCCCGCAGTTGTACGCGACGCTCTACAAGAGCCACTATCCCCCCCTCAACCGGATGCAATACTACTGTCGGCAGGTGGACACGCTGCGCCGATGCTGCCTGGGCCAGGGTCTGTTGCCGCAGCCCATGTTCAACGTGTCGACCTGGCGAAAGCCTATCAAGAGCGACTCGATCGTACGGTTCCAGGCATATGCGTCGATCGCTTACGGGGCCCAGGGCATCTGGTACTTCACGTATCGTGATTTCGGCAGCCTGATCAACGGCAAACCCCGCGACGACACCGTCAGGGCCGTCAAGGCTCTCTGCGACGTGAAGTGGCCCGTGGCGAAGGAGGCCAACCACCGCATCGCCGCCTGGGGGCCGCACCTGCTCTGGCGCGAGGTCCGTGAGATCTACCACTGGCCCCTGAAAGGCTGGGAACTGCCCGGTCACCTGCATCCGGGTGCGGACAAGCTGATTACAGAGATGAGCGACAACCTGCTGGTGAGCATCCTCAGGAAGGAGGGGAAAGCACCGCTGGCTATGGTTGTCGACAGACGCGTGGGCGACGGATACAAGACCATAAAGCCTCGCAAGGTGGAGATCACCTTCTCGAAAGCCGTCAAGTCGCTGGAAATCCTCCAGGGGGGCGGTAGCAGGACAGTCGATGGACGCACGGCCAAACTCACGCTCGAAGCCGGCGGGGGGCAGCTCTTGCGGCTCAAAGGGAAGGGATTATGACCCTGGTGTTGATGGGACATGCAAAACGGCGCCCTGTGCGTGGGTACATATTTAATGCCTGGATTGTCGCGGCAGTCTTGGCGCTGCTTTCGTTCACAGCGGCCGGCGACGATTGGCCGACCTATCGGCACGACAATCAGAGAAGCGGCGTTTCACCGACCACGCTCAAGCTGCCTCTGACGGAGCAATGGGTTTTCCAGTGTTTGCAGGCGCCGCGACCGGCGTGGCCGGAGCCGGCACGAGAGAACCCTTACGGGCGGCGCACCAGGGGCAGGCCTCTTGCCCCCTTGCTGACGTTCGACCGGGCGTTCCACGTGGCCGCTTCCGGCGGCCTGGTCTATTTCGGCTCGTCCGCAGATCACAAAGTCTACTGCCTGGACGCGTCCACCGGGAAAGTCACGTGGGTGTTCTTCACGGAGGGACCGGTGCGCATGGCGCCCACGGTCCACGCCGGCAGCGTGTACGCTGGAAGCGATGATGGGCGTGTGTACTGCCTGAAGGCCGACACGGGCAAGCTTCGCTGGATGTACCGGGTCGGACCGGACGATTCGCGCTTACCCGGCAACGGGCAGATCATCTCACGCTGGCCCGTGCGGTCGGGCGTTGTGGTGGATGGGGGCATAGCCTATTGCGCGGCCGGGCTGTTCCCCGGGCGGGAGGGCGTGTATCTGGCCGCAGTGGACGCCACCAGCGGAAAGGAGATCTGGAAGGAGCGGATCAACCAGGTAGCCCAGGGCTACATGCTGGCATCGCGGTCTCGCCTGTTCGTGCCGGCCGGCGAGGCCGGTCTGGTGGCATACGACCGATGCCACGGCGGACAACCTGCGGCGGTGAGTGGCCCGAGGGGGAACTTCGCGTTGATCTCTTCCGGTGCCCTTGTCTCGGGCCCGAGCTGGTGGGGGGGGCAGTTGTCGGTGGTACGGCCCGAGAACACCGGCGCCCGCCTGATGACGCTTACCGCAAACTGCGCGGTCGCGACGTCGACGACGTTCTACGCGGCTACGGACAAACAACTGTACGCCGTTAGCCGACTCGGCATCGACCTGGTCCGCCTGAACCGTCGCAGGGAGGAGCTGCTGGCCAGGTCCAGGAAGATGACCGACACCCCTGAGGCCGAGCAGCTCAAGAAGGCCATTGCCGAGATTGATGCCCAAGCAGCAAGGCTGGAAGAAGCCCACGCGACTGCCAAGACATGGAAGCAGACCGGCAAGTACCCGTACTCGCTTATCCTGGGCGGCGGGATACTCTTTGCCGGGGGCGACGGCGAGGTCGCCGCCTTCAACGCCGCCGACGGAAAACGCGTATGGACGGGAAAGGTAACCGGCAAGGCCTACGGCCTCGCGTCGGCAGGCGGCAGGCTCCTGGTCAGCACGGACAAAGGGAGCATCCATTGCTTCGGCAGCGGGACCGGCAGGGGGGTCATCAAGGCCGCAACCGCGAAGGCGTATCCAAGGGATGCCTTGGCCGAGGTCTATGCAAAAGCCGCCAAGAGGATTTTCAGGGATACGCCCTTTGACAAAGGATATGCCCTTGTCCTCGGCTGTCGCAAAGGACGGCTGGCCTGCGAGATCGCCAAACGGACCAGCCTGACGGTTATCGGTGTCGAAAGCGATGCCGCCATGGTTGATTCGGCCAGAAGGGCGATCGACCGGGCCGGCCTGTACGGGCGGGTCGTCGTCCACCACGGCGCGCTGGATGTGGTGCCGTACACCAAATACATGTTCAACCTGATCGTTTCGGACGAGACTCTGGTCTCGCGCAGGCTCCCGCCCTCTGCGGCCGAGGCGTATCGCGTGCTGAGGCCCTGCGGCGGCGTGCTCTGCATCGGTCAGCCCGGTGTGAGAAGGCCGGGCGCGCTGACCCGCGCCAAGCTTGCCGGCTGGCTGCGATCCGGCAGGATCGGCGAAGGAAAGGTCGTCGACGCGGCGGACGACCTTGTGGCGTTCGTCCGCCGCGGCAAGCTGCCCGGCAGCGGCGAGTGGAGCCATCAGTACGCCAACGCCGCCAACACCACCTGCAGCGAGGACCGGGCGATCCGCAGGCCGCTCCAGATGCAGTGGTACGGCCGCCCGGGCCCGCGACACATGTTCGACCGGCACAGCTTTGCCGCCGGGCCGGTGTCGGTCAACGGGCGGCTGTTCACGCCGGGTGACCGCGTCTTGTTCGGCCAGGATGCCTACAACGGCACCATGCTGTGGACCGCCGAACTGCCCAAGCTCGCTCCCCGCGTCAACATTCCGCGGGACAGCGGCTTCCTTGCCGCCACCGACACGCATGTCTTCATCGCCGTCGGCGACACATGCCTGTGCCTGACAGCGGACAGCGGTCGCCGCCTGCAGCCGTACTCGCTTCCGCCGGACGCGGACAAAGAACACAAGTACGATTGGGGATACGTCGCCGTGCACGAGGGGCTGCTGTTCGGCAGCGGAGTGCGAAAGGGCAACTTCTACCGGCACGGAAGAGGGCCCTGGTATGACAGAGACAAGAGGAAGGTCAACAGCGACTTTCTCTTTGCCGTGGGGCAGAAGGATCGCAAGCTCAGATGGACGTACGAGGGTGTCATCATCAACTCCACCATCACCATCGGGGGCGGGAGGGTGTACTTCCTGGAGCAGCGCGACGACCACTGGGTCAAGTCCCCGTCACGTTTGCTGGACGAATGGCGAGGGCTGGCCATTGTGGCTTTGGACGAAAAGACGGGAAAGAAGGTCTGGGAGAAGATGCCCGGCAACTACGGAAAGCTCTCGCCGATCTTCTTCTTCTGCTACAAGGACGAAATCCTCACTGTCGCCCGGATGTCCAATGTGTATGAGATATGGGCCTACAACGCGGTCAACGGGAAGCAATTGTGGTTCAGGAACCACCGGGCCACGCATTACCACCACGGCGGCCACCGGCGCAAGACCGTCATCCTGGGCGACACGCTCCTGCAGGAGCCCGTAGCCTACGATCTGCGCACAGGCAAGCGGAAGTGGACCTTCCCAAAACGGAACAAGTGCGCGGCCTTGTCTGCTTCGGCGAACTACCTCTTCGGGCGGGCCGGGGTGCATTCCATGTTCGACGTGGGTGTCTTGGCTGGTTCGCGCCAGGGCCAGGCGGTCGAACCCCTTACCTCCGTCACCCGCCCAGGCTGCTGGATAAACACCATCACCGCCGGGGGGCTGGTCCTTACCCCAGAAGCCAGTTCCGGGTGCAGCTGTGGCTACCCCATCCGCGCGTCGATGGCCTTTGTGTCCAAGTAGGCTGATCCTGCCTCACTTGCCCCACACGGCCGGATCGCGATAGTAGCCCACGCCCAACTTCTCCAAGCGTTTGCCGTGGGCCTGCAACCTCTGCCGGAAATCATCCCAGTCGCGACGGGCCTTCGGCGACCAGCCCACTTCCGCCAGCGCGATCAACCGCGGAAACACCTGATAGTCCACCCGGGCCAGCGTGCCGGTCCTTGGCCGGTACTGCGCCCAATTCCGCCACCTGTCCATCCACATTGGCGCCTCGAGACCGAGAATGTGCCGGGCCTGGTCCACAGGCAGATTCGGCGGCATCGGCTCGAACGAATACGACCGCCTGACGGAGACCCTTCTGTGGGACATGTCGAGATAGCAGTGGCTGGACGGCGACATGACGACATCGTTCCCGCGCTTCGCCGCAGCCAGTCCCGGGCCGGTTCCGTGCCACGACTGAATGGTCGCGCCGCGCGACAGGCCCGCCCGCCCGACCTCCTCCCAACCGTACAGCCGCTTGCCTTTGCGTGCGAGGATCTTCTCGACCCGCCTGATGAAGTAGTTGTAGAGCCCGTGAACGTTCTTCAGGCCCTCGGCCTTGATCCGCGCCTGGCACTTTGGGCAGACCTTCCAGGCGTCCATGAGCGGCTCATCGCCCCCGATGTGGATCCACGGAGCAGGGAACAGGTCGGCGACCTCGCCCAGCACGCCGTCGAGGAACTCGAAGGTCGTGTCCTTTCCGGCGCAGAAGATGCGGTTGACCAGATGCCCCCGGATGCGTCCGGCCACGCCGTCGCAAGCAAGCAGTTTGGGGTAGGTCCCCACCGCGGCGCCGCAGTGGCCGGGCATCTCGATTTCGGGTATCACCATCACGTGCCGGCCCTTGGCGTAGGCGATGATCTGGCGGATCTCGTCCTGCGTGTAATACTCGCGAGCGGTCTTGCCTTTCGGTAATGGCTTTCTGTCCGGATCTGTCTTGTGCACCCCGTGTCGCGTCAACTCGGGGTACTTCTTGATCTCAATCCGCCAGCCGACGCGCTCGGTCAAGTGCCAGTGGAAACGGTTCATCTTGTAGTAGGCCAGCAGGTCGATGTACCGTTTCAGCCAGTCCATGTAGTAGTAGCATCTGCCGGTGTCCAGCATCAGGCCTCGCCAGCGGAACCGGGGTGCATCGACGATCTTCACTTGCGGGATGGTCAGGTCCGGCTCGCCGGCGGCCCCCCTGGCCCCGGCGGGGGGCTCCAGCAACTGGAGGAACGTCTGGCAGGCGTAGAACACGCCCGCAGGCGCAGGAGCTCCCGCAAGAACTCGGTCCTTCCGGACTTCCAGTGAATAACCTTCCGGGCCGAGATCTTCCGTATCGGCGGCCGTGCGCAGAAGGATGCAGCCGGTGTGGTCCTTTCGTTTCGAGGCGAGTGTAACCTCCAGCTTGAGTCCTGCGACCGCAGCCAACTGCTGTGCCAGGTATTGTCCCGCGTGGTGGGTATCCTCCGTAACGAGGATACGCGACCGTCGTGTCAGGACGAACCTTCCGCCAGGGACGTTCATCTTCATAGGACGCGGTATGACGGCAATGGGGCTCGTCCGGTCCGTCTGGGCCTGCGACGCAGCCGCAATCGACATCAGGGCCAGCATGACTCTCGTCGCCATGGCACATCTCCTGCCCCACGCTTATCACCCAATCGCACTGAATGCAAGGACGTAGGCGGCCTGTCACTGTTTCCGCGAGAACTCTGTTCGCGTGTCTCAGCAGTATGCCGCGTGATCCCGTCAGAGAACCAGATCGTGCAATCCATGGCTGGGGCGTGTCGTGACACGGCTGGACACCGTGGGACGCTTCGGGTATGACAAACACACAGGTCGGACTGACTTCAGAGGAGTTCATGTCATGGATGCCAAGGACCACTGTTTGAACCGGCGGGAACTCCTGGCGGCAACGGCTTGCGCGGCGGCGGTCGGCCGACAGCGAGACGTGCAGGCCCAACCCGTGCGAAACAAGCCGTCGCAACCATTCCGCGCCGGCGCCTGCGCCATCGACATCACGCCAACGGCCTTCCCTGTCATCGTCAACGGGGGGTTCCTGGCGAGGCGCGCCAGCAAGGCGTACGATCGCCTCCACGCGCGCTGCCTCGTGCTGGACGACTCCCGCTTCCGCCTTGCGATTGTCGTAGTCGACAATTGCCTTATGCCTCGCGAACTGCTCGACGAGGCGAAGGCTCTGGCCCGCAAGGCCTGCGGTATTTCCGTCGAGGGAATCCTGATCGCTGCTACGCACACGCACTCGGCTCCCTCGGTAGTGGGCGCATTGGGCACGCCGGCGGACGAGGCCTACACGAAGTACCTGCCCGGGCGGATCGCCGAGGGAATCAAGCAGGCTGCAGACAATCTCGCGGCCGCTCAGGCCGGCTGGACCGTCGTGCAGGATCACGAACATACCAACTGCCGCCGATGGATCCTCCGCCCCGATCGCGTGGGCCCCGATCCCTTCGGCGGGCGCACCGTCCGCGCCATGATGCACCCCGGCTATCAGAATCCCGCCTATGTCGGCCCGGCTGGACCCATCGATCCCGGCCTGACGATCCTCTCCGTCCGGTCGCCCGGCGGGCGCCCCGTCGCTCTGCTTGCCAACTACTCGATGCACTACTTCGGCGCTCCGGCCGTGTCGGCCGACTACTATGGCGCGTTCTGTCGCCACGTCACGAGGCTGATCGGCGCCGAAAAGGCACAGCCGCCCTTCGTGGCTATCATGTCGCAGGGCACCAGCGGGGATCTGCACTGGATGGACTACAGCCGCCCGCGGAAGCGGATCGGGCGAGACGCATATGCGGAGGCAGTGGCCCGTGTGGCCGTCGGTGCGTACAAGAAGATCCTGCACCGCAAGTCCGCATCCCTGGCGATGTGCGAGAAGAAGCTCACGCTCTCGCGCCGCGTGCCTGACGAGAAACGTCTCGCCTGGGCCAAGGCTATCGCTGCGAAGATGACCGGACCCATTCCCCGCAACCGTACCGAGGTCTACGCCCTGGAGCAGATCTTCCTCCACAAGGAACCGGTACGTGAGTTGAAACTCCAGGCGCTGCGGATCGGCGAACTGGGCATGGTCGCGATGCCGTGCGAGGTCTTCGGCATCACGGGGCTGAAGATCAAGGCTCAGAGCCCGCTTCAGCCGACGATGAACTTCGAGCTAGCCAACGGGGCCGACGGCTACATCCCTCCGCCCGAGCAGCACGCCTTGGGCGGCTACACCACCTGGCCGGCACGCTCGGCGGGGCTGGAGGTGCAGGCCGAGCCCAAGATCGTCGAGACCGTGTTGAAGCTGCTGGAGGACGTCTCGGGTAGCCCGCGACGGAAGGTCGCTCGCCCGTCCGGGCCTTACGTGAAGTCCGTGGCCGCCGCCAGGCCGGTCGCCATGTGGCGCCTGGGCGAGATTGCCGGCCCGCGGGCGCTGGACAGTTCGGGCGGAGACAACCACGGTGCGTACGAGAGCGGCGTGGCACTATACCTGCCCGGCCCGCAGGGACCGGGCTTCGGCCCGCCAGGCGGCGTTCAGCGCGCCGCCCACTTTGCCGGCGGGCGGATAAAGGCCTGCGTCGCAAGTCTGGGCAAGGCCTACAGTGCGGAGCTGTGGTTCTGGAACGGTCTGCCGAACGACGCCCGGGCCGTGACGGGCTACTTGTTCTCTCGCGGGACCGACGGGGCCAAAGACGCGGCGGGCGATCATCTCGGCATCGGCGGGAAGCATGAATCCGTCGCAGCAGGCAGGCTGGTCTTCTACAACGGTGACACGCTCAAGGAGGTTCTCCCTGGGAAGAGCCCAATCCGGCCGAAGATCTGGAACCACGTCGTGCTCGTCCGCGACGGCAAAAAGGTAACCGTCTATCTCAACGGTGAGATGGCGCCGGAGATCGCCGGCGAGGCCGAGCCCGGCTGCCCCGCCACCGTCAAGCACGTCTTCGTGGGCGGGCGAAACGACAACCTGTTTAACTTCGAGGGGAAGATCTGCGAGGTCGCCGTCCATAGCCGGGCGCTGTCGGCGGAAGAAGCTGCCAGGCACTACGCCGCCGCTGCGAAGAAAGGGGAGGCAGATTGACCAGAAGGGAGTTCATCCAGTCGCTGACCGGCGGCGCTGCGGCGCTGGCAATGTCTGGAGGCCGGGCGCCCGGGAAAGAGCCAACCGCCAGCCGCCCGAATATCGTCCTGATCATGGCCGACGATATGGGCTTCTCGGATCTCGGCTGCTATGGCGGGGAGATTCGCACGCCCAACCTCGACCGTCTGGCCAAGGGCGGCCTGCGCTTCGCCCAGTTCTACAACTGCGCCCTGTGCGGACCGTCGCGCGCGGCGCTCATGACCGGGCTGTACCCCCACCAGGCCGGCGTCGGCGAACGGTGGACCGGGCTGCTGAGCCGCCGCTGTGTCACGCTCCCCGAACTCCTCAAGCACGCCGGCTACTCCACCAATGTCGTGGGCAGGCTGGACATGGTCACTGCCGACAACTGGCACGACCCCAGGCTGATCCACCGCCACGTGGACCACTTCTTCGGCAGCACCGGCCATGTCGGGCCGGGAAACTACTTCAAGGGCGTCCGAGACAACCCGTTCTACCTTGACGGCAAGCCGTACGGGATCCCCGCCGAGGGGTTCTACAAGACCGACGCGGTCACCGACCACGCGGTCAGGTTCATTGGTGACGCCGCCGGGAAGGGCAAGCCGTTCTTCCTCTACGCCGCCCACTACGCGCCGCACTGGCCTCTGCACGCGAAGGGCGAGGACATCGCCCGCTACCGCGACATGTACAGGACGCTCGGCTGGGACGAGCTGCGTGCTCGCCGCCACAAGCGCCTGACCGAACTCGGGCTGATCGATGCCAAGACGCGGCTGTCGCGGCGCGACCCCCGCGTGCCGCCCTGGAACACTGCCGCGCACAAGGCATGGCAAGCCGAGCGGATGGCTGTCTACGCGGCCCAGATCGACTGCATGGACCGGAGCATCGGCCGAATCCTCCAGGCGATCCGCAAGGCGGGGGTCGAGCAGAACACGCTGGTCCTGTTCCTGTCGGACAACGGACCGTCCGACCAGGTGTGGTCCCGCCCGCTCGACCGCAAGGGCCGCCCGTGGCGGCTGGACGGCACGCCGACGCGCGTCGGCAACAAGCCGACGATTATGCCCGGCGGCCCCGACACGTTCGTGACGTATGGCCCCCCTTGGGCGAACATGTCCAACACGCCGTTCCGGCTCTATAAGGGCACCAGTCACGAAGGCGGCATCGCCACGCCGCTGATCGCCTGTTGGCCCCAGGTAATCAAGCAAGGCGGGGCGGTCACGCAGCAGGTGGGCCACATCATCGACATCATGGCCACCTGCCTCGACGCGGCCGGAGTCGCCTACCCCGCTGCGTTTGCCGACAGGACGGTGCAGCCGCTGGAGGGCAAGAGCCTGCTTCCGATCTTCCGGGGCAAGCGGCGCGAAGGCCACGAGACTCTGTGCTGGCAGTTGCGCGGAACCCGCGCCGTGCGGAGGGGCACGTGGAAACTGGTCGCTCTCAAGGGCAAGCCCTGGGAACTGTACGACATGGAGGCCGATCCTGCGGAGACGAACAACTCGGCCGACCGACACCCGCAGCGCGTCCAGGCGATGGTGGCCATTCACCGCGCCTGGGCGCGGCGCTGCGGCGTCGTGCGACCGGGATCCGCCGCGGGTGCCAAGGGAGGGGAGGACCACTATGACAGACTCGGATGAGGTGTCTATTCAATACAAGCGAACGGGAATGGAACGCCGCGCATTCCTGGGCACGATCCTCCGTACGGGCGCTGGAGCCGGTCTGGGGCTCGGCGCTCAAACAGACTGCGCTGCCGAGGACTCCTCCCGAAAGGTCGGCTTGGCCGGGGCTCCCGGAACAGGGCGGCCGAGCAAGCGGCTCCGCGCCGGGGCGGCGGCGAGCAAGATCACGCCGGCCAAGGGCGTTCGGCTGGACGGGACGATCATGCGCATCGGCCCGGTCAAGACGGTGCACGACGATCTGTACGCGCGGGCCCTGATGCTGGACGACGGACGCACGCGAGTCGCAATCGTCATCTGCGACGCGACATTCATCGAGCAAGCGGTCTTCGACGAGGCGAAGGAACTGATCCGAAAGCAGACCGGCCTGTCACCCGGCCGCGTCCTGGCAGCGGCAACGCACAGCCACATGGCCGTGCGGGTGCTGGCCAGCATCGCCAGAGACCATGCGCCCAACCGCAGGTATCACAAGTTCCTTGCGAGGCAGATCGCGGATGCGGTCGTCCGGGCCGCCAGGAACCTCGCGCCGGCCAAAGTCGGCTGGGGCGTCGCGCCCATGAAGGAGTTCTGTCAGAATCGGCGATGGATCATGAAGTCCGGTACGGTCGGCCCCAACCCGTTCGGGCAACGCACCGACAAGGTGACGATGGGAGGCCGGCCCGCCAATGACCGCGTCAGGCCGGCCGGGCCGATCGATCCCCACCTGTCCATCCTGTCGGTGCAGCATGCCGACGGGCGCCCCTTGGCGCTGCTGGGCAACTACGCCGTGCACTACTCGGGCATGGTCCGCGGCCACGTCAGCGCAGACTACTTCGGCGCCTTCGCGGCGAGGGTGGAGGAGCTTCTCGGCCGGGATGACGGCCGAGAGCCGGTTGTCGCCATCATGTCCAACGGGACCAGCGGCGACATCGGCGCGGCTCGCGTGGATCGCGGGAGTTTCGAGGGGATGCGAAAGGTCGGCCATAGCGTCGCCGAGACCGCAATGGCCATCTACGGGAAGATTCAACATCATGACCGCGCGCCACTGGCAATGGCCGAGAGCCGAATCACGCTGGGTGTCAGACGCCCGGACAGGAAGCGCATCGCCTGGGCGAGGCTGGTCCAGGCCGGCAAGTGGAACAAGCCCGCTCATCACTGGCGCGACGTGTACGCCCACAACACGCTGGAACTGTCCAAGTATCCCGAGGCCGTCCCCTTGAAGCTGCAAGCCATCCGGATCGGTGAACTGGGCATTGCGGCGTGTCCGTGCGAGACCTTCGCCGAGACGGGCCTGGCGATCAAGAAGCACAGTCCGCTCAAGCCCACGTTCACCATTGAGTTGGCCAACGGGTTCGGCGGCTATCTGCCCCCTCCGGCGCAGCATGCATTGGGGGGCTATACGACCTGGCCCGCCGAATCCAGCTACCTGGAAATCCAGGCCGAGCCGAAAATCCGCGCCGCCTTGCTCGCTCTGCTGACACAAG